>Ga0164242_10000176_pt1 | contig 79204 bp, 69 predicted proteins | sample OricomgcompostMG_FD_108783 | JGI IMG/M metagenome (GOLD analysis project Ga0164242, IMG submission 108783) | Miracle-Growth compost microbial communities from Emeryville, California, USA - Original compost - Miracle growth compost (MG) ... | reverse complement strand
TCCCGCCCCCCCGCCCCGCCCCGCCCCGCCCGCCCCGCCGCTCCGTCAACCGAGCCGACGCGGCCCGCCAGGCCCGCCATCCGTGTCCCGGAGCCTCCAGGCGCCCGGCCGACCCGCTACCAAGCCCGCGCCGACCCCCGGCCCCGCCAGCCGGCCGCCGGACCCCCGCCCGGCCCGGTGACCCGCCGTGACCAGGTGTGCACGGCCACAGACAGCGGTGACCGGCGCGGTTACGATCGCAACACCCTCAATCCGGCCATCATCGTCCAGAGAGGTACGCATCGATGACCGCGCAGAACCAGCACCACCACCACCTGCCCTCGTCCCTGGAGGTCGCCCCGGAGGCCCCCGACCGCAACCTCGCCCTCGAACTCGTCCGGGTCACCGAGGCCGCCGCGATGGCGGCCGGCCGGTGGGTCGGGCGCGGCGACAAGAACGGCGCCGACGGCGCGGCCGTCCGCGCCATGCGCACCCTCGTCCACACGGTGTCGATGAACGGCGTCGTGGTCATCGGGGAGGGCGAGAAGGACGAAGCCCCGATGCTGTTCAACGGCGAACGCATCGGGGACGGCACCGGCGCCGAGTGCGACGTCGCCGTGGACCCGATCGACGGCACCACCCTCACCGCGAAGGGCCAGCCCAACGCCCTGTCCGTGCTGGCGGTCGCCGACCGCGGCACGATGTACGACCCGTCGGCGGTCTTCTACATGGAGAAGCTCGTGGCCGGGCCGGAGGCCGCGGAGTACGTGGACATCACGGCCCCGGCGAGCGTCAACATCCGGCGGGTCGCCAAGGCGAAGGGCTGCGCCCCGGAGGACGTCACCGTCGTCCTGCTGGACCGCCCCCGGCACACCGGCCTCGCCCGGGAGATCCGCGAGGCGGGCGCGCGGATCAAGTTCATCACCGACGGCGACGTGGCCGGCGCGATCATGGCCGTCCGCGACGGCACCGGGGTGGACCTGCTGCTGGGCATCGGCGGCACGCCGGAGGGCATCATCGCGGCCTGCGCGATCCAGTGCCTGGGCGGGGTGATCCAGGGCCGGCTGTGGCCCAAGGACGACGCCGAGCGCGAGAAGGCCGTCGGCGCGGGTCACGACCTCGACCGCGTCCTCACCACGGACGACCTGGTCAGCGGGGACAACGTGTTCTTCGTCGCGACCGGGATCACCGACGGCGAGCTGCTGCCGGGCGTCCGCTACCGCGCGGAGACCGCCACCACCAGCTCGCTGGTGATGCGCTCGAAGAGCGGCACCATCCGCCGCATCGACAGCACCCACCAGCTGTCCAAGCTCCGCGCCTACTCCGCGATCGACTTCGACCGCCCGAGCTGACGCCTGCGCGGCGGGCGGCGCCGGGGTGGCGCCTACCGGGCATCAGCAACTGCGATCGTGCGGGTGCGGGAAGTGCCGGGCTGGTCGCGCAGTTCCCCGCGCCCCTGAAGGCGGCGCTACGCGCCTGCCTTCGAGCGCGAGCAGGCGCGAAGCCCCGCTCGAGGGGCGCGGGGAACTGCGCGAGCAAGCGGCTGGGGCCCGCAGTCGCCTGACTGCGGTCAGCTGATGCCCGGTAGGCGCCACCCCAGGGTGGGGCGCGGGGCGTGGGCGCGAACCGGGCGTGGGCGCGAACCCTCCGCCGCGGACCCTCCGCGCGCGGAGGAACCGTCAGCCCGCGATGCGGTGTGGCGCGGTAACCGGGCTCGCCGCGATCTCCGCCTCCCGCCGGCGCCGCCGCGCCAGCACGACCCGCCGCTCGGCGGCGGTCAGTCCGCCCCACACCCCGTAGGGCTCCGGCAGCAGCAGCGCGTGCTCGCGGCATTCCAGCAGCACCGGGCAGCGCGCGCAGACCCGCTTCGCCGCCTCCTCCCGGGCCAGCCGCGCGGCCGTCGGCTCCTTCGAGGGCGCGAAGAACAGGCCGGCCTCGTCGCGGTGGCAGGCCGCCGCCGAGTGCCACGGCGCGTCGTCGTCGCAGCGGCCCGGTCCGCGCCTGCCCGCCGCGCTCGGAACACTCGGACGAGAAGAGTCCTGGCAGGCTTCGATCCGATGCAGCACGGCGTACTCCTGACGACGGCTAGGGCGAGGGGCGTCGCTCCTCCGCGGCGGGTCGCGCGCCATCGGGGGCCGGGGCCGGGCCACCTGATCGCACACCCCCGCGGCGGACGATGTGACCGAGTGCTACCCCGGCGCGCCGCGATTCATGCACAGTGCACGAATCCCGATCATGAAGCCTCCGGCCCGGAACGCCGTACGCGTGAGCACCCGCCCGCTCCGCGTCAACTCCCTTGCGTCAGCGCCCTGCCAGCGCCTTCGGGCGCTTGACCTTGGCGTCGGCGCCGCCGAACACCGCCATGCCGCTGATCCGCACCACCGGGGCCTGCGGGTCCTCCGCGATGTGCTCCTGCACGTCGAAGCCGCCGAAGATCCCGGCGCCGCCGCCCTGCAGCGTCACCCCCTCCGGCACCCGGATGCTGACGCCGCCGAAGACGCAGACGCAGTGGATGACGACCTCCTGCGACTCGAAGACCGCCTCCGACAGATCGATCTCGATGCCGCCGAAGACCGCGATCGCGCGCAGTCCGCGGCCGGTGCGCCAGCGCCCCTTGCGCAGGGCCCCGCCGAAGACGGCCACCAGCGAGCGCAGGCCGCCCTCCGGCCCCTCCGGGAGCGGCCCGGCGGCGGGGCGGGCCTGCGGCTGCGCGGAGGCGCCGCGGGGGTGCGGGTGGCTCGGCAGGTCGCCGGTGAGCGGCACCAGCTCGCCGCGGGTGCGGGCTGCGTAGGCGGCGTCGACGCGCTCGGAGTGCTCCTCGGGGGTCAGCCGCCCCTCGGCGAAGGCCTCGCGCAGCAGCGCGACGACCTCCTCTCGGTCGGCGTCCGAGGCCCGCAGATCCGCTTCGGCGAACGGACGGGCCGACACCGGCCCCGGCCCGGGCGCGGGCGCCCCCGACGCCGACGGAGCGGGCGCGGGCGACGCGGCAGGCGCGGGCGACGCGGCAGGCGCGGGCGAGGCCGCGGGGGACGGCAGCGGCGGATTCGAACGGTCCTCAGGGTCCACAGGTTCCACCCGCCGAGGATAGGCCGAGTGTGATGTGCGCGACCATGCCCGGCGGAATCTCGCGCCGCCCCGCGTTCTAGTCTGAAAGGCGCTTGTCGACGCGGACAGGCCCGAGCCACCCGAGTGAGGAAGCGATCATGCCGGAGTTCGCCTACACGGACCTGCTGCCGCAGGGCGAGGACACCACCCCCTACCGACTGGTGACCAGCGAGGGTGTGAGCACCTTCGAGGCGGACGGCCGCACCTTCCTCAAGGTCGAGCCGGAGGCCCTGCGCGCGCTCGCCGCCGAGGCGATGCACGACATCGCGCACTACCTGCGCCCCGCCCACCTCGCCCAGCTGCGCCGGATCCTGGACGACCCCGAGGCCAGCCCGAACGACAAGTTCGTCGCCCTGGACCTGCTGAAGAACGCCAACATCGCCGCGGCCGGCGTGCTCCCGATGTGCCAGGACACCGGCACAGCGATCGTGATGGGCAAGCGCGGCCAGAACGTGCTCACCGCCGGCGGCGACGAGGAGGCCCTCTCGCGCGGCATCTTCGACGCCTACACCAAGCTCAACCTGCGCTACTCGCAGATGGCTCCGCTGACCATGTGGGAGGAGAAGAACACCGGCTCCAACCTCCCGGCGCAGATCGAGCTCTACGCGACCGACGGCGGCGCCTACAAGTTCCTCTTCATGGCGAAGGGCGGCGGCTCGGCCAACAAGTCCTTCCTCTTCCAGGAGACCAAGGCCGTCCTCAACGAGGCGTCCATGATGAAGTTCCTGGAGGCCAAGATCCGCTCGCTGGGCACGGCCGCCTGCCCGCCGTACCACCTGGCGATCGTGGTCGGCGGCACCTCCGCCGAGTACGCGCTGAAGACCGCCAAGTACGCCTCCGCGCACTACCTGGACAACCTGCCGACCGAGGGTTCCCCCACCGGCCACGGCTTCCGGGACGTGGAGCTGGAGCAGAAGGTCTTCGAGCTGACGCAGAAGATCGGCATCGGCGCGCAGTTCGGCGGCAAGTACTTCTGCCACGACGTGCGCGTGGTCCGCCTGCCCCGGCACGGCGCGTCCTGCCCGGTGGCCATCGCGGTGTCCTGCTCCGCCGACCGCCAGGCGCTCGGCAAGATCACCGCCGAGGGGGTCTTCCTGGAGCAGCTGGAGACCGACCCGGCCCAGTACCTGCCGGAGACCACCGACGAGCACCTCAACGACGACGTGGTCAAGATCGACCTCGACCGGCCGATGGACGACATCCTCGCCGAGCTGACCAAGCACCCGGTCAAGACCCGGCTCTCGCTCACCGGAACCCTGGTCGTGGCGCGCGACATCGCGCACGCCAAGATCAAGGAGCGGCTGGACGCCGGCGAGGGCATGCCCGAGTACCTGAAGAACCACCCGGTCTACTACGCGGGCCCGGCGAAGACCCCCGAGGGCTACGCCTCCGGCTCCTTCGGCCCGACCACGGCCGGCCGCATGGACTCCTACGTCGAGCAGTTCCAGGCGGCCGGCGGCTCCAAGATCATGCTGGCCAAGGGCAACCGCTCACAGCAGGTCACCGACGCCTGCGCCAAGCACGGCGGCTTCTACCTCGGCTCGATCGGCGGTCCGGCGGCGCGGCTGGCCCAGGACTGCATCAAGAAGGTCGAGGTCCTGGAGTACCCGGAGCTCGGCATGGAGGCGGTCTGGCGGATCGAGGTCGAGGACTTCCCTGCGTTCATCGTGGTCGACGACAAGGGCAACGACTTCTTCGCGGACCCGACCCCGACGCAGCCGACCTTCACCTCCATCCCGGTCCGCCCGCAGGGCTGACCGCTTCCCCGCAGCTCCGACGCGCCCGGGAACAGCTCGCCTGTTCCCGGGCGCTGTGCGTGGGGAGGCGTTCTTCCGGAAGGACGGACGTTTCCACTACGGCTTCTCGGAGGTGGCGGGATGACGGACGCGAACGGCGAGGGATTCCGGATCGAGCACGACTCGATGGGCGAGGTCCGGGTGCCCGCGGAGGCCAAGTGGCGGGCGCAGACCCAGCGGGCGGTGGAGAACTTCCCGGTTTCCGGCCGGCACCTGGAACGCGCCCACATCCGCGCGCTGGGCCTGGTCAAAGCGGCCGCGGCACGGGTGAACGCCCGGCTCGGGGTACTGGACAAGGAGCTGGCCGAGGCGATCGCGGAGGCGGCCGAGGAGGTCGCGGCCGGGCGCTGGGACGACCACTTCCCGGTGGACGTCTTCCAGACCGGCTCGGGCACCTCCTCCAACATGAACACCAACGAGGTGGTGGCGACGCTGGCGAGCGAGCGCCTGCACCGCCCGGTCCACCCGAACGACCACGTCAACGCCTCGCAGTCGTCCAACGACGTCTTCCCCTCCTCGATCCACGTGGCGGCGGCCTCGGCGGTGGACGGCGAGCTGATCCCGGCCCTGGAGCACCTGGCGGCGGCGCTGGACCGCAAGGAGGTCGTCTTCGCCGACACCGTCAAGGCCGGGCGGACGCACCTGATGGACGCCACCCCGGTCACCCTGGGGCAGGAGTTCGGCGGCTGGGCGGCGCAGATGCGGATGGGCATCGAGCGACTGCGGGCCACACTGCCCCGGGTCGCCGAGCTGCCGCTGGGCGGCACCGCGGTCGGCACCGGCATCAACACCCCGCCGGGTTTCGCGCCGGCCGTGATCGCCGAGCTGTCGGCGGCGACGGGCCTGGAGTTCACCGAGGCGCGCAACCACTTCGAGGCGCAGGGCGCGCGGGACGCCCTGGTCGAGCTGTCGGGGCAGCTGCGGACGGTGGCGGTCGGCATGATGAAGATCGCCAACGACCTGCGCTGGATGGGCTCCGGCCCCCGCACCGGCCTGGGCGAGATCAACCTGCCCGACCTGCAGCCGGGCTCGTCGATCATGCCGGGCAAGGTCAACCCGGTGATCCCGGAGGCGGTGGCGATGGCCGCCGCGCAGGTGATGGGGAACGACCAGACGGTCGCGATCGCGGGGGCGAGCGGCTCCTTCGAGCTCAACGTGATGATGCCGGTGATCGCGCGGAACCTGCTGGAGTCCGTGCGGCTGCTGGGGAACGTCGCCCGGCTGCTCGCCGACCGCACGGTCGACGGGATCACCGCCAACGAGGAGCGGCTGCGCGAGTACGCGGAGTCCTCGCCCTCGATCGTCACCCCGCTCAACCGGTACCTCGGCTACGAGGAGGCGGCGAAGATCGCCAAGCAGGCGCTGGCCGAGCGGAAGACGATCCGCGAGGTCGTCGTCGAACGCGGCCACGTCGCCTCCGGCGCCATCACGGAGGCTCAACTGGACGCTGCGCTGGACGTGTTGAGTATGACGCGCCCCGGGTGAGACCGGGCCGGGGGTGCGGGCCGCGGGGCGCGGCCGGGTGGGCAGTTCCCCGCGCCCCTTTGGCCGGCGCTGCGCGCGCCCGGCGGCCCACGGGCGGCAACGGACTGCGCGCGGCCGACTTGCGGGCCCCAGGTGACTGGTCGCGCCCACGCGGCGGAGCCGCAAGTGACACAGCCCCGCGCCCCTTCAACGGCGCTGCGCGCCGTCAGGGACGCAGACGGGAAGCCGACCAGCGAGGGGCAGTGGCACCTACCTAGGGGCGCGAGGAACTGCGCGACCAACCAAGTGACCTCCCGCAGCCGCCCGACCGCAGTCATATGAAGCCTGGTGGGCGCCCCGCGGCGCGCAGGCGCGCACCCGCGCGCACGCGGCGCGCTGGGGTTTTGTTTCGCCCGCGATGAATTCTGCGTAACGAAGGCCCGCCCGCGTGCGCATCATGGAATCCGCGGAGAGCGCTCGTGATTACCTGGGAGTGCGGCACCGGCGCCGTGCAGACCCACCCGCTCCCTGACCGCGCACGCACCCCCGGAGTCCCCCTCATGCCCCTGGCGCTGCTCGCGCTCGCCCTCACCGCCTTCGCCATCGGAACCGCCGAGTTCGCCGCGATGGGACTGCTCCCGCAGATCGCCGGCGGTCTTCACGTCTCGATCCCCCGCGCCGGCTGGCTGATCTCGGCCTACGCGCTCGGCGTCGTCATCGGCGCGCCGCTGCTCACCGCCGCCGCCACCCGGCTGTCCCGCAAGACCACGCTGATCGGTCTCTCCGGCCTGTTCACGGTCGGCAACCTGCTCTGCGCGCTCTCGCCGAACTTCTGGTGCCTGGCCGGGGCACGGCTGATCACCGGGCTGCCGCACGGCGCGTTCTTCGGCGCCGGCGCGGTGGCCGCCGCCGAGCTGGCCGCCCCGCACCTGCGGGCCCGCGCGGTGTCCGTGATGTTCGCCGGGCTCACCGTGGCCAACATCGTCGGCGTCCCGCTGGCCACCCTGTGCGGGCAGCAGCTGGGGTGGCGCGCGACGATGCTGGTGGTGGTCGCCATCGGGGCGCTCGGCACCGCCGCCATCGCCCGCCTGATCCCGCACCTGCCGCACCACCACGAAGGCGCGTCGCTGCGCCGCGAGCTCTCCACCTTCCGCAGCGGCCAGCTGTGGCTGGCGCTGGCCACGGTGGTGTTCGGCTGCGGCGGCTTCTTCGCCTGCTACTCCTACATCGCGCCGCTGCTCACCCACGTCTCCGGATACGCGCCGGCCTCGGTGACGCTGGTGCTGGGGCTGTTCGGGGTCGGCATGACGCTCGGCAACGTGCTGGGCGGCTGGCTCGCGGACCGGGCGCTGCGGCCCGGCATCCTGGCGATGTTCCTCGCCCTGGCGGCCTCGCTGGCCGGCTTCGCGTGGAGCGCGCACGCCGAGTGGTCTGCGGCGGTGACCGTGGTGCTGATCGGCGCCTTCGGCTTCGCGATCGTGCCGCTGCTGCAGACCCTGGTGATGGACAAGGCCCGGCACGCCCCGACGCTCGCCTCGGCCACCGTGCAGGGGGCGTTCAACCTCGCGAACGCGCAGGGCGCGTACTTCGGCGGGGCGGCGCTCGCGGCGGGCTGGGGCTGGACCTCGCCGACCCTGGTCGGCGGCGGCCTGGCCGTCATCGGCCTCGTCATCGCCGCCGCCTCCTGGACCACCGACCGCGACCGCGGCGACCGCGGAACCAGCCGCGTGGTGGCGACCGGAACGGCCGACGCGCAGTCACCCACCGCGGCCCCGATGCGGGCGGCGGCGCCGACCACGACGTCGGTCACGACCGGGCCGCGACGGGAGCCGAACTGACGCTGCGTCGTGCCGCTGCGGCGGGCGCGGTGGTGCGGGGCGGACCGCAGGAGCGGGGGCGTGCGTGTGCACGCGTGCCCCGCCCCTGCGCGTTCCGCTGCCGGGATCAGTTCGTTCCGAGCGGGAGGGAGGGCGTGTGGTCGGCGCGGACGGCGGTGAGCGCCTGCGGGTCCAGACCCAGCAGGCTGAGGATGGTCGGGGCGATGGACGTGGTGTGGACCGGGGCGTCGTCCGTCACCCCCGCCGCCGCCCCGGCGCCGCTGACCACGAGCGGGACCGCCAGGTCGTCCGGACTCGCCCCGCCGTGCTCGGCGATCTTCCCGGTGCCGCCGGTGTAGACGACGCCCTGCTGCGCGACGCCGAAGACCTGCGGCACGCGGTCGTCGGACACCGACGTGCCGAAGTAGCGCGCGGCGGCGTTCCCCGCGTAGACCGCCCGCAGTCCACCGTGCGTGTACGGCTTCGGTGCGGCGTTGACGTCGGTGCCGGTTCCGGACTGCGCCAGCAGGTAGGCCTTGGCGAAGTCGGCGGCGGCCTGGGAGCGGTCGTTCAGCCACAGCAGCATGCCGTCGTCGTCGACCGCGTGGGCGACCAGGTCGCCGGTGGTGCCGGGGTGCGCCTTCTTCCAGGCCGCGTTCAGGCCGTCCAGCAGCGGTCCGTCGTCGATCCGGGTGAGCTGGGAGGGCTTGATGGGCGACTGGCCGTGCTTGGCGGAGAGGATCACGGTCGTGCTGCCCGCCAGCCCGTCCTTGTCGATCTCGGCGACCATCCGCCCGATCTGGGCGTCGACGTAGTCCAGGTTCTTGGCCAGCAGCGGACCGGGCGTGCCGTCCTCGTGGTAGCCACCGGTCAGCCCGTCGGAGGACGGCAACTTCTGCGCGGTCGAGACGGACTGGAAGTTCATGCCGAAGATCGCCGGGGTGCCGACGTTCTCCCTGCCGGAGTGGTCCTTCCCGTCGATCTCGTTGAGGACCGCGTCCACCTTGTACGTGTCGTACTGCTCGGTGGCGGCGTTGTCGCCGGTCCAGTCGGTGCCGGCCGGGTAGCCGACGGCCTGGCTGTTGATCTCGGGCGAGAACATGTCGTCGATGCCGTCTCCGGACGGCCCCGCCAGGATCTGGTAGGCGACGTGCTTGTCCGACCAGGCGGTGCGCATGCCGGCCTGCTTCGCCACGTCGAAGACGGTGTTGGCGCGCAGATAGGAGCTGGGAAGCAGCGGCTTGCAGGTCTTCGGGTCGACCGGGAGCTTGCTGGTGTCGATGCCGTCCAGCGGGTTGCCGGACATCCGCAGGATCGAGGAGGGCAGGTTCGCGAGGCCCTCGCCGGCGTCCAGCGCGTTCTTGTCCTTGTCCATGTCCTCGGTGAGGTCCACCTCCGCGCCCGGCGCGGTGTCCTTGCAGTCGGTGGTCCCCGCCGGGTCCAGGGCCGAGCTGTAGGTGTCGTCGTAGTACACGCCGGTGGTTCCCGGGGTGCCGCCGGTGACCTGGGCCACCATGCCGGGAAAGGAGTCGGAGGGGGTCGTCGTCCGCGCCTGGGTGAACCAGGTGCCGCCGCGGACCAGCCGGGCCAGCGCGGACTGCGGGTGCCGGGCGGTGTACCAGGCCAGGTCGGACTGGTGCAGGCCGTCCACGGACAGCAGCAGCACGTGCCGCGACGCCGCGGCCTGCCGGGCGCCCGAGGCGGCGGCCTGCGCGGTCGCCTGCGTGCCGGTGAGCGCGCCCGCGGCGACGGCGGCGGCCGCGCCTGCCAGGGCCGTCAGCCTGAGGGTCTTCTTCGTCACGGTGACTCCCGTGGTGGGTGGGTGGGGGATCGTGAGGTGCCGGGACATCAGAGCCGCCACCGGCGGCCCCCGGGCGTCCCCCGCGTGAACGTCGGCCGTCCTCCGCTTCGGAGAACGTTGTGAGACCCGCAAGAACCGCTCGCGCCCTCACGCTGGGCCCCCCTGGGGTGTGCGGGGGGTGTAACAGGGGGCGGTCGTGGGGTGTGACGGGGAGGTAATTCCGGGTTTCTACGGTGATCGGCATGGGGCGGCCCCGGTGGGCGCCCCGGTCCGGGACGTGGGAACGACGGGACGGGGCTTCGGGTGTCGACTGGCTCCAAGGGCGACGGCGGCGGGGTCCGTACGGTGTGCTCGTACTGCGGCGTGGGGTGCGGGGTCGTGCTGGAGGTCGAGCGCAACCCCGTCGACGGGCGGCGGCGGGTCGTCAAGGCCTCCGGCGACCGGGAGCACCCGGCGAACCGCGGGCGGCTGTGCACCAAGGGCGCCACCGGCGCCGAGCTGATGGCCGCGCCCGGCCGGGCGACGCGGGCGCTGGTGCGCCCCGAGCGCGGCGCGCAGCCCGCCGAGACGGACGTGGACGAGGCGATCGCCGCCGTCGCCGCCCGGCTGCGGGCGATCCTGGACGAGCACGGGCCGGACGCGATCGCCTTCTACGTCTCCGGGCAGATGTCGCTGGAGGCGCAGTACCTCGCGAACAAGCTGGCCAAGGGCTTCGTGCGGACCAGCCGGATCGAGTCCAACTCCCGCCTGTGCATGGCCTCGGCGGGCTCCGGCTACAAGCTGTCGCTGGGCGCGGACGGCCCGCCCGGCTCGTACGACGACCTGGACCACGCGGACGCGTTCCTGGTGATCGGCTCCAACATGGCGGACTGCCACCCCATCCTCTTCCTGCGGATGATGGACCGGGTGAAGGCGGCCGGCGCCAAGCTGATCGTGGTCGACCCGCGCCGCACCGCCACCGCCGAGAAGGCCGACCTCTTCCTGCAGATCCGGCCCGGCACCGACCTCGCGCTGCTCAACGGCCTGCTGCGGCTGCTGGTCGAGAACGGGCACGTGGACGCGGAGTTCGTCGCCGAGCACACCGAGGGCTGGGAGGAGATGCCGGCCTTCCTCGCCGACTACGGCCCGGAGCGGGTCTCCGCGATCACCGGAATCCCCGAGCAGGACCTCCGGCTGGCCGCGCGCTGGATCGGCGAGGCCCGGGAGTGGAGCAGCTTCTGGACCATGGGCCTGAACCAGTCCACCCACGGCACCTGGAACACCAACGCCCTGATCAACCTGCACCTGGCCACCGGCGCCATCTGCCGCCCCGGCTCCGGCCCGTTCTCGCTCACCGGCCAGCCCAACGCGATGGGCGGGCGCGAGATGGGCTACATGGGACCGGGGCTGCCCGGGCAGCGCTCGGCGCTGGTCGCGTCCGAGCGGGCGGAGATCGAGCGGCTGTGGGGCATCCCCGAGGGCGCGCTGCGCGCCGAGGCCGGCCAGGGGACGGTCGAGATGTTCGAGCGGATGGCGGCGGGCGAGATCAAGGCCTGCTGGATCATCTGCACCAACCCGGTCGCCTCCGTACCGAACCGGCGGACCGTCGTCGCCGGGCTGGAGGCTGCCGAACTCGTCGTCACCCAGGACGTGTTCGCCGAGACCGAGACCAACGCCTATGCGGACGTGGTGCTTCCGGCGACGCTGTGGGCGGAGTCCGACGGGGTCATGGTCAACTCCGAGCGCAATCTGACCTTGGTGCCCGGCGTGGTCGACCCGCCCGGACAGGCGCTGCCGGACTGGAAGTTGATCGCCGAGGTGGCCTGCGCGATGGGCTTCGCCGAGGGCTTCCGGTACGAGTCGGCGGAGGAGGTGTTCGAGGAGCTGAAGCAGGCGTGGAACCCGGCGACCGGCTGGGACCTGCGCGGCGTCAGCTACCGCCGGCTGCGCGGCGGCCCGGTGCAGTGGCCGGCCCCGGACGCCGACGGGCCCGACCGCAACCCGATCCGCTACCTCAACGACGGCGGCGGCGACGGCCGCGGCGGCCGGCCGCCGCTGGTGCGCGAGGACGGCAGCCGGCCCCGGCTGGCCTTCCCCACTCCGAGCGGACGCGCCCGCTTCTACGCCCGGCCGCACCTGCCGCCGGCCGAACTCCCGGACGACGACTACCCGTTCCTGCTCACCACGGGCCGGCTCCAGCACCAGTGGCACACCATGACCAAGACCGGGAAGGTCGCCAAGCTCAACCGGCTGAACCCGGGGCCCTTCGTGGAGCTGCACCCCGAGGACGCCGCGGCGCTCGGCGTCGCCGAGGGGGACGCGGTGGAGGTCGCCTCGCGCCGGGGGCGGGCGGTGCTGCCCGCGGTGGTCACCGACCGGGTCCGGCCGGGCACCTGCTTCGCGCCGTTCCACTGGAACGACCTGTTCGGCGAGTACCGGTGCGTCAACGCGGTCACCAACGACGCCGTCGACCCGGTCTCCTTCCAGCCCGAGGCCAAGGCCTGCGCCGTCACCCTCTCCCGGGCGGCCACGGCGCAGGCGCAGCCGCAGGACCTGCGATTCCCGTACCGAGGAGGATCCGTGACACCGGTCCCCGCCCTGGCCGCCGCGTCGGCCGCCGTGCAGGCGTCTGCTCCGGCCTCCGCGCGGTCCGCCGAGACCGTGGGCGCGCTGGCCGCGCTGTTCGGGGTGGCGGACCTCGCGCCGCCGCCGCTGGCGGATCCTGAACGGCGTTACCTGGCCGGCTACTTGAACGGGCTCTCGCTGGCTCCGGCCGACGGCCGGCTGCCGGTGCTGCCGGAGGAGGCGCCGTTCGCGCCGGAGCACGCGCTGTGGGTGGAGGGAGTGCTGGCGGGGGCGTTCGCACGGGCGGTCGCGCCCGGAGCGCACGCGCGGCCCGCCGACGCGGCAGCGGCGGCGACGGCGGTGGCGGACCGGCCGGCCCGCAGGCTGCTGGTGCTGTGGGCCTCGCAGACCGGCACCGCCGAGGAGTTCGCCGCCGAGGCCGCCGAGCGGCTGTCCGCGGCCGGCCACCGGGCCGAGGTGCTCGCGATGGCGGACGCGGACCCGGCGCAGCTGACCGACGGCACCGACGTGCTCCTGCTCAGCAGCACCTTCGGCGACGGAGACGCCCCGGACAACGGCGCCGGCTTCTGGCAGGCCCTCTCCGCCCCGGATGCCCGGCGGCTGGAGGGCGTCCGGTACGCGGTGCTGGCCTTCGGCGACTCCGGCTACGGCGACTTCTGCGGCCACGGCCGCCGACTGGACGAACGGCTGCACGCGCTCGGCGCCGACCGGCTCACCTCCCGCACCGACTGCGAGCCCGACTACCGGGAGGCGGCCGGGGAGTGGCTGGACCGGGTCACCGCCGCCCTCTCCGCCGCGCCGGACCGGGCCGGCGACGGAGGGCCGGGCGGAGCCCGGGACGGGGGCCGGGAGGGGGCCCTGGACGCCGCGCCTGACGGGGAGCCGTCGGCGGCCGCGCGCCGGGGGCCGGCAGGGGCTGGGGGCGGGGCCGGAGCCAAATCGAAGCCCGCGACGGATGCGAGCGCCCATGGTTCACCCTCCGCTCCGGCGCGCGCCTCCGCCGCCGCGCCGCCCGCCTACACGCGCGCCTCCCCTTTCGCCACGCTGCTGATCGGGAACCGCCTGCTGAGCATGCCCGGCTCGGAGAAGGAGGTCAGGCAGTTCGCCTTCGACACCCGCGGCGGCGAACTCGCCTACGAGGCCGGCGACGCGCTCGGCGTCTGGCCGGCGAACGGCGCGCCGCTGGTCGCCGAGTGGATGGCGCTGACCGGCCTGGGCCCGGAGGAGGCGGTCCACCTCGGCGACGGCGCCCCGATCCCCTTCGAGGAGGCGCTGCGCACCCGGCTGGACATCGCCCGCATCACCCCGGACCTGCTGCGGTTCCTGGCCGCCCGCACCGGCAGCCACGAACTCAAGCGGCTGCTCCGAGCCGACAACAAGGACGCGCTCGCGCAGTGGAGTTGGGGACGGCAGGCGGCCGACGTGCTGGCCGAGTTCCCGGTCCGCGCCTCGGCCGCGGAGTGGGCCTCGGCGCTCAGGCCGCTCCAGCCGCGGCTGTACTCGATCTCCTCGAGCCCGCTCGCGCATCCCGGCGAGGTCCGGCTGACGGTCTCCGTGGTCCGCTGGACCAGCGACCGCGGCCTGGACCGCAAGGGCGTCTGCTCGTCCTATCTGGCGGACTGCGCGGACGACGGCCCGGTGCAGGTCTTCGTGCAGCGCTCACCGCACTTCCGGCCGCCCGCGGATCCCGCCGCGCCGATGGTGATGGTCGGGTCCGGCACCGGCATCGCGCCCTTCGTCGGCTTCCTGGAGGACCGGCTCGCCCGCGGCCACACCGGCCGCAACTGGCTGTTCTTCGGCGAGCAGCGCCGGGCCACCGACTTCTACCACCGCAAGGACCTGGAGGAGTACCTGGCCTCCGGCCACCTGGACCGCCTCGACCTCGCCTTCTCCCGCGACCAGCGGAACAAGGTCTACGTCCAGGACCGGATGCGGGAGAACGGCGCCCGGCTGTGGCAGTGGCTGCGGGACGGCGCGCACCTCTACGTCTGCGGGGACGCCGGCCGGATGGCCCGGGACGTCGACCGCACGCTGCGCGAACTCGTCGCCGCGCACGGCGGGATGGACGACGACGAGGCCACCGCGTACGTCCGCCGGCTGGCGGCGGACAAGCGGTACTGCCGCGACGTGTACTGACGCGCGCGGCTGCGCGGCGGGGGGCGGGCGTTGCGGCGAGCGGACGGGTACCGGCGAGCGGACGGGTACCGGCGAGCGGCGGGTGCCGGCGGGCGCCGTCGTCAGCGGGTGCGGCCTCGCGGCTTGAGCGGGTAGGGCGGCAGATCGGGCGCGAGCAGGCGCGGGCCGGCGTAACCGTGGACCTCGCCGAACATGTCCCGGGGGTCGGTGTTCCAGGTCTCCCGGAAGGACTGGACCTCCTCGGCGGTGCGGCCGACGAAGTTCCACCACATGAGCAGCTTCTCCTCGAAGGGCTCGCCGCCGAGCAGCATCACCGAGGCGCCGCCGTCCGCGCGCAGCGGCAACTCCCTGCGCCCGCAGCCGAGATAGAGCATCGAGCCGGGCTCGACCGGGACGCCGTCCACCTCCGCGGCACCCTCCATGCCGAGGACCGCGTACTCGAAGTCGGGCTCCAGCGGCAGACCGGTGTCGGTGCCTGCCGCGAGCTCCAGGTCGGCGCCGACGATGGGGGTGAAGGCGGAGCCGGGCGAGGTCGCGCCGTCCAGCGAGCCGAGGATCAGCGTGCCGCGCACGCCGCCGCCGGAGACGAGCGGCAGGTCGGCGTGGTACTCGAAACTCGGGTCGGTGAACCGGCTCTGCTCGGGCAGGGCGACCCACAGCTGGGCGCCCCACAGCAGCGGCGAGTGCTCGCGCGGGGACTCCTCGGAGTGCGAGATGCCGCGCCCGGCCGTCATCAGCCCGAGCTCGCGCGGGCGGACGGTGGCGAGCGAGCCGAGGCTGTCCCGGTGCAGGACCTCGCCGGCGCGCAGCCAGCTCACGGTCTGCAGACCGGTGTGCGGGTGCGGGGCGACCTGCATGCCGGGCTGGTCGACGATGTCGTCGGGGCCGTAGTGGTCCACGAAGCACCAGGCGCCGACCATCCGCCGACCGAGGCTGTTCGGCAGCAGGCGGCGCACGACGGTGCTCTCGCCCAGCGGGACCTGCTTGGGCGTCAGGAGTTCACGGACCGGCCCGCCGGGCACGTCCTGCCGCCCGCCGCAGACGCTGGGCGCGGGCCGCACATCGAGGTTGCTCACGCGCCCACGATACGCAGCGCGCGTGCCGCGTGCGCGCGGCGGCGCGCGCCGGCGAGCAGCGGTGGGGCGGCGGTGGCCGGCGGCGGCCGGCGGCGGGGGGCGCGCGGACACGGGCGGTCGGACGCGTGGGCGTCCGGCGGGTTCCGCGCGTTGTCAGTGGGCCCGGGTACGGTGCGGTTGTCGGGACGGAAAAGGGGTCGGCGATGCCAGATGACGGTGACGTGCCGCCCGCGCCGTCGATGCCGGACGGCGTCGACGGCCTGCGGGCCGCGCTGCCCGGCTACGCCCGGGACCTGCGGGCCGACCTCGCGGCGGTGGTCGGCGGCTCTGGGCTCTCCGAGCAGCAGCTGTGGGGGACGCTGCTGGTCACGGCGATAGCCTCGCGCAGCCCGCGCGTGCTGGCCGAGCTCGGGCCGGCGGCGAAGGCACGACTGAGCGCGCATGCCTGGACCGCCGCCCGGCAGACCGCCTCTCGGATGGTGATGAACAACGTCTACCACCGCACCCTGCACCTGCTCGGTGACGAGGCGTACGGCCGCCTGCGGGTCGGGCTGCGGACGAAGGCCATCGGCAGCCCGGGGGTGGCGCGAGCGGACGTCGAGCTGTGGAGCCTCGCGGTTTCCGCGGTCAACGGGTGCGGGGTGTGTCTGGACGCGCACGAGCGGGAGCTGCGCGAGTGCGGGGTCGGGCGGGAGACCGTGCAGGCGGCGATCCGGGTCGCGGCGGTCGTGCAGGCTGCGGCGGTGACGCTTGAAGCGGAGCCGTACCTGAGCTGAGCACTCGCGCGAGGCGGGGTCTGTTGTTCGCGCCGACGCCCCGCGCCCCACCCGGACGACGCCTACCGGACATCAACGACTGCGGTCGGGCGGGTGCGGGAGGTACGGGGCCGGTCGCGCAGTTCCCCGCGCCCCTTCAGGCGGCGCTACGCGCCTGCCCTCGGGACGCGGGGTGATCGCGCCCCTTCGGCGGCGCCGCGCGTGTGCCTACGGGGACGGCGGGCTGGGCGTGTGCGCGGCGGAGCCGCGTTGAAAGCGGCGCTACGCGCCTGCCCTCGGGGCCGTGGGGTGGTCGCGGGCGTGGAGGAGGGCTTCGCGGACTTCCTCGTCGACGCGGTGGCGGGTGCGGAGGTAGCCGACGACGGTGTTGGTCACGGCGACCAGCGGGACCGCGACCACCGCGCCGCCGATGCCTGCGACGACGGCGCCGGTGGCCACCGAGAGCACCACCGCGAGCGGGTGCACCCGCACCGCGCGGCCGAGGATCAGCGGCTGCAGCACGTGGCCCTCGATCTGCTGCACCGCGACCAGCACCACCAGCACCATCGCCGCCGTGAAGAACCCGTGCGTGACCAGCGCGATCAGCACCGCGACGGTCCCCGTCACCAGCGCGCCCACCAGCGGCACGAACGCGCCGAGGAAGATGATCACCGCGAGCGGGACCGCCAGCGGCACCCCCAGCAGGAAGATCCCGATGCCGATGCAGACCGAGTCGATGAAGGCGACCAGCACGGTCCCCCGCACGTACCCCGTCAGGGTCAGCCAGGCGCGCGGCCCCGCGCCGGCCAGCGCCATCCGCGCCCCGGTGGGGAACAGCCGCAGCACCCAGCCCCAGATCCGCTCCCCGTCGTAGATCAGGAAGAAGGTGCAGAACATGGCGAGCACCACGCCGGTCAGCACCTCGATCACGATCGAGACGGTCGAGAAGCCGAACTGGGTGATCTGGTTGCTGTTGTTCCCGACCGCGTTGGACAACTGCTGGGCGAACTGGTTGATCTGACGGTCGGTCAGATGCAGCGGCCCGTGCGTCAGCCAGCCGCGCACCTGGTTGATGCCGCTCTGGACGTGCCCGGTGACCTGGTCCAGGTTGGTGCTGACCTGCCAGCCAACGAACCAGCCGACCAGGCCGATCCCGACGAGCCCGCCCAGGAAGACCACCACCGCGGCGAGCGCCCGCGGCAGCCCGGCCGCGCGCAGCCGTACCACGCTCGGCTGGAGCAGCGCGCTGACCAGGAGCGCGGCCATGAAAGCGAGGGTCACGACCTTCAGCTGGACGATCACCCGGAAGACCAGGTAGAGGCCGACGGCGACGAGCAGCAGCCGCCAGGTCGTCGAGGCCGCCACCCGCAGGCCCCACGGCACCGCCGCCGCGGGGTCCGAGGGGCGGCGGGGGTAGTGGTCGCCGAAGCCCACGACGGTCGACGCCGCGTCCCCGCCGGAGGCCCCCGAGGCGGACGAGCCGGCCGGGCCGGCGGAACCCGCCGAGCCTCCTCGGCCGGCCGGACCCAGCGGGCCTGCCGGGCCCGTCGGGCCCGGGCCGCTGCGGGCGGCGACGGGGGCCGATGCGGCAGTGGCTGACGCGGCGCGGGACGAACCGGTCGCGGCGGTCGGCGGTGCCTCGGCGGCCTGCGTCGGCGATCCCTCGCCCGCGTGCCCGCCCGCGCCACCGGCCTCGCGCCGCGCGCCCCCCGCGCCCTCGCCCTCGGCCCCCGCCCCGGCCCCCGCGCCGACCTCCGCGCCCGGGGACGGCGGCTGGGACTGCGGCCCGACCGTGTGCTCCGCGGCCCCGGCGCGGTCCGGCGGCTGCGGCGGTGCCGCATCGCCGGTGGCCGCCGCCGGTTCGGCCGCGCCCTCTGCGCCCCCGGCGCCCGCGAGGCCCGGCCCGGCGTGAGGTCCGGGCCCCGGCCGCGGCTCCGGCCGGTCCGCCCTCGCGCGCGGGTCGCCGTACGCGCCCGTGCCGGACTGCACGGCGGCCAGCCGGGCGTCCGCCTCGCGCCGGCGGCGGTCGATGAGCGCTCGGGTCCGGGTCACCACGCCCCTGACCCATGACACCGCGGCTCCTGCGCGCACGCGCGCCATCCGGTTCCTCCCGATCCCTGGCGGTGGCCACGGCGCCCCGCGCGCCGTTTCCCCTCCCTGCCCAGACCGTATCGGTCGCACGCGCGGTTCCGGAGGTTTGGGGCGTGCCGGGCATGGGGAGGAACGGAGGCGTGGGCGATCGTCTCGCACACGCGATCGCTCCGGCGCCGGAGCAGGCCGCCGTCCCGGGGTGAGTCCCGGAAGCCCCTTCCAGTCTTCCGCCCTCCCCGCCCGGTGATGACCACCGGCGCAGCATGGTGGTGAGGAGAACGCGAGAGCCCCCGACCGGACAGGGGTCGGGGGCTTTCGCGTGCGCTGCTACGGCTTCCGGAGAAGCCGGCGAAGGCGGGGCCGGGGCCGGTCAGTACCAGCCGTGGGCCTCCCAGAAGGACTGCGCGCCGCACGGGCTGCCGTAGCGCGAGTCCATGTACTGCAGGCCCCACTTGATCTGGGTCGCGGGGTTGGTCTGCCAGTCGGCGCCCACCGAGGCCATCTTCGACCCGGGCAGCGCCTGAACCAGGCCGTACGCGCCGGTCGACGGGTTGGTCGCGGTGTAGTTCCAGCCGCTCTCGTGCGAGACGATCCACGAGAAGCACTGGTACTGCGTGTCGTTCCCGATGATCGACTGCGCCATCGCCTGAATGCCGGCCACGGAGTAGTCGTGGGTGAGGGCGGCGCGCGCGGCGGCTGCCTCCTCGGCCTTCTTCTTGGCTGCCGCCTCCGCGGCGGCCTTGGCCTCCGCGGCCTTCTGCGCGGCCGCGGCCTTGGCCTGCGCGGTGGCGGCGGCCTTCTGGCGTGCGGCTTCGGCGGCGGCCTTCTGCGCGGCGGCCTCGGCGGCGGACTGCTGGGCAGCCGCCTGCATCGAGATGTCGTCGCTGACGGTCTGCGCCTGCGCTCCGGAGGGGATGTCGGCGAGCAAGGTGCTGCCTGCCACGTCCGTCGCGGGCTGAGCGCTCACGTCGGGCGTCTGCGCTTCGCTCCCGGAGGCGACGCCGACGACGGCGCCCACGGCAGTGACGGCGGTGGCCGAGGCCACGGCGACACCCCGGACCGAGATCCGGTTCACACGGTTTCCTTCCAGCATCGCCCGCATGGTGACCGCGCGGGCGAACCCCGCCCCTGACTCCGGCCCCCCTGCTGACAGGTCACGGGGGGCACTGGCCCGGCGCGTCCCGCCGCAGCGGGACGCGGATACTGCTCGGGCGGCGTACGGCTGCCGATGTTCAGTTCTCGTCGCACACTTCGGCGTCTCGCAACGCCGATTCGGATCACTCCCGCACCACACGTGGTGATGCGTCACGCCGTACGCGGGGCCTGACAGAACCCACACACTGCCCCACGGGTACGCGCTCACGCAATTCTCAGTTGCGTGGCAAACCTCACACGGGCTACAAGGCGGGGGATTGTGTGATCAGCAGGCGAGTCGTGCACGGACCGCGCTACTCTCCCGGCCTCAGCCCTCGCTGGGGCGCCGGCACCCCTCGCCACGTGCGGAGTTGACGGTGCGTCACAGCATAGCCCCTCCGCGCGCACGACGGCGCGCGGACCCCCTCGTACTCGGGTCCGCGCGCCGTCTCACGCCGGCCCGGGCGTGTCGCCCGGGGCATGTCAGATGTCCGGTCTGTCAGATATGCGGCCTGTCAGATGTGCGGCTCCTCCAGCAGCTCGGTCACCAGGGCCGCGATCGGCGAGCGCTCCGAACGGTTGAGCGTGACGTGGGCGAAGAGCGGGTGGCCCTTCAGCTTCTCGACCACGGCGACCACCCCGTCGTAGCGGCCCACCCGGAGGTTGTCGCGCTGCGCGACGTCGTGGGTGAGCACCACCCGGGAGCCCGAGCCGATCCGGGAGAGCACCGTCAGCAGCACGTTGCGCTCCAGCGACTGCGCCTCGTCCACGATCACGAACGCGTCGTGCAGCGAGCGCCCGCGGATGTGGGTCAGCGGCAGCACCTCGAGCATGCCGCGCGCCACCACCTCCTCGATCACGTCCGAGGTGGTCACCGCCGAGAGCGTGTCGAAGACCGCCTGCGCCCAGGGGTTCATCTTCTCGGCCTCGGACCCCGGCAGGTAGCCGAGCTCCTGGCCGCCCACCGCGTACAGCGGGCGGAAGACCATCACCTTGCGGTGCTGACGGCGCTCCAGCACCGCCTCCAGCCCCGCGCACAGCGCCAGCGCCGACTTGCCGGTGCCGGCCCGGCCGCCCAGCGAGACGATCCCCACCTCCGGGTCGAGCAGCAGGTCCAGCGCCACGCGCTGCTCGGCGCTGCGGCCCCGCAGCCCGAACGCCTCGCGGTCGCCGCGCACCAGCCGGACCTTGCCGTCGGCGGTCACCCGCCCCAGGGCCCGTCCGCGCTCGGAGGTGAGCACCAGACCGGTGTGCACCGGCAGGTCCTCCGTCCCCGGCAGGTCGATCGGCCCCTCGGCGGCGAACAGGTCGTCCACCTGCTCGCCGGAGAGCGCGAGTTCGGACATGCCCGTCCACCCCGAGGTGACCGCGAGTTCGGCCCGGTACTCCTCGGCCGCGAGGCCCACCGAGCTCGCCTTCACCCGCAGCGGCAGGTCCTTGGAGACGACGGTGACGTCGAACCCCTCGGCCTGCAGGTTGCGCGCGACCGCGAGGATGCGGGTGTCCGCGTCGCCGAGGCGGTAGCCGCTCGGCAGGATCGACGGGTCGGAGTGGTTGAGCTCGACCCGGAGGGTGCCGCCGAGTCCGCCCACCGGGATGGGGGCGTCCAGCGCGCCGTACTGCACCCGGAGGTCGTCCAGCAGGCGCAGCGCCTGGCGGGCGAAGTACCCCAGTTCCGGGTGGTGGCGCTTGGCCTCCAGTTCGGTGACCACCACGACCGGGAGCACGACCTCGTGCTCCTCGAATCGGGTCATGGCCACCGGATCGGCCAGAAGCACACTCGTGTCGAGAACATACGTACGCCGGTCGTTCGACTTCCGGCGGCTCTTGGTGCTGGCCACAAAGCCTCCCGGGCGGGCGACCCCATGCCACCCGCTGCTCACCGCCCCCTGAGGCCCCGGTGGCCCAGGTCGCGGTCTGGCGGGAGTATTCCCCCGCGCGCCCGCACACATGCGGCCGAATGCCAACTGACACCCTGTGAGCGCACCGCGTTTGCCCAGGTGGCGAGGGGGTATCGAAGAGTTTTCGGGGGTGTGCGCGACCGTGACCGGGCCACGCGCCCGTACGGGTGACGGCGACGTGACGGCGCGAAGGAGCCGGGCAGGGCCCGGCCGGCCGGGAGCCGGCGGCGGGTCAGGCGCCGTAGCGCCGGTGGCGGTTGGCGTAGTCGCGCAGCGCGCGCAGGAAGTCGACCTTGCGGAAGGCCGGCCAGAACACCTCGCAGAAGTAGAACTCCGAGTGGGCGCTCTGCCAGAGCAGGAAGCCGGACAGCCGCTGCTCCCCCGAGGTCCGGATGATGAGGTCCGGGTCGGGCTGGCCCGAGGTGTAGAGGTGGCGGGCGATGTCCTCCATCCGGAGCGACTCCGCCAGCTCGTCCAGGCTCCCGCCGCGCGCCGACTGCTCCTGGAGCAGCGCGCGCACCGCGTCCACGATCTCGTAGCGGCCGCCGTAGCAGACCGCCACGTTCACGACTATCCCCGGCGAGTCGGCCGTGCGCTGGCCGGCCTCCTTCAGCACCGTCGCGGTCTGCTCCGGCAGCAGGTCCAGCGCGCCGACCGGGTTGACCTTCCAGCGCGGGGCGGCGTCGGCGAGGCCGCGCACGGCGTCCTCGATGATGCCGAGCAGGGGGACCAGCTCCTCCTGCGGGCGGTTGAGGTTGTCGGTGGAGAGCAGCCAGAGCGTGACCACGCCGACGCCGGTCTCCTCGCACCAGCCGAGCAGCTCCTGGATCTTGTCCGCGCCGCGGCGGTGGCCGTCGACGGTGGACATCCCGGCCTGGCGCGCCCAGCGGCGGTTGCCGTCCAGCATCACGCCGACGTGGCGGGGCACCTGGTCCGGATCGAGGTGTGCCTCCACCCGGCGGCCGTACGTGCCGTAGACGAGGGTGCGCACCCCCGGCGTGCGCTGGACGAAGTCCCGCAGACCCATGGTGCTCAGCCCCTCCTCGGGCAGAGCACTGCCCGTTGCACTGACCCTGCCCCCCGCCAACCACCATACCGCTCGCTCCGCACCCGACCGAACGCGTGAGCACCCGTGCTGTGGACAACACGGCCTGTGGACAACCGACCTGTGGACGGCGGCCGCCGTGGACGGCGCGCCTGGGGAGCCTGTGGACGGCGGGCCGCTTCCGCTGAGGCGCCGGACATAGGGTGCGAGCGAGGCTGACGCGCCGGCTCCGCCCCGCAAGGCCCACCACGCAGAGACCGAGAGAAGAAGGTAGGAGACCCCATGATCCCTGCGCCCTACCGCGCCGCGGAGGACCGCTACGACGGCTCGATGCGCTACCGCCGCAGCGGCCGCAGCGGGCTGCAACTGCCCGAGATCTCGCTCGGCCTGTGGCACAACTTCGGCGACGACAAGCCGTTCGAGACCCAGCGCGCGATCCTGCGCCGCGCCTTCGACCTCGGCGTCACCCACTTCGACCTGGCCAACAACTACGGCCCGCCCTACGGCGCCGCCGAGACCAACTTCGGCCGGCACCTCGCCCAGGACTTCCGCCCGTACCGCGACGAACTGGTGATCTCCACCAAGGCCGGGTACGACATGTGGCCCGGCCCCTACGGCGAATGGGGTTCGCGCAAGTACCTGACGGCCTCGCTGGACCAGTCGCTGCGCCGGATGGGGCTCGACTACGTCGACATCTTCTACTCGCACCGCCCCGACCCCGACACCCCGCTGGAGGAGACGATGGGCGCGCTGGTCTCCGCCGTCCAGGCGGGCAAGGCGCTCTACGTCGGCATCTCCTCCTACACCTCGGCGCAGACCCGGGAGGCCGCCCGGCTGCTCCGGGAGGCCGGAGTCCCGCTGCTGATCCACCAGCCCTCGTACTCGATCACCAACCGCTGGATCGAGGAGGACGGCTTGCTGGACACGCTGGAGGCGGCGGGCGCCGGGTGCATCGGCTTCGCGCCGCTCGCCCAGGGCCTGCTGACGGACCGCTACCTGAAGGGCGTTCCGGAGGATTCGCGGGCCGCCGCGGGCAAGTCGCTCGACCCCGGCCTGATCACCGAGGAGAACCGGGAGCGGCTGCGCACGCTCGACGCGATCGCCCGCCGGCGCGGGCAGACGCTCGCGCAGATGGCGCTCACCTGGGTGCTGCGCGACCCGCGGATGACCTCGGCGCTGATCGGGGCCTCCTCGGTGGCGCAGCTGGAGGCCAACCTGGCGGCGGTCGGCGCGGAGCCGCTGAGCGAGGAGGAACTGGCCGAGATCGACGGCTGCACCCTCAGCGGGAAGATCAACATCTGGGGCTGAGGCCGACCCCCGCGGCCGGGCCGGGGCGGCTCCGACCTCGCCCCGGCCCCGGCCCTGCGCCGCCCTGGCCTCACCCCCACGCCGCCCTGACCTCGGCCCGACGACGCCCTGACCTCGGCCCGACGACGCCCTGAGCTCGGCCCGACGACGCCCGGCCGGTCCGCCCGGAGGTTCCGGCGGACCGGCCGGCGGATGAACGCACCCTTGACACCGGGAATGGTCTAGTCCACATTCGTTGGCCAGGTCCGGAGGAGCGCGTACCCCTCACGCCCCTTCGGACCGAACGGCACCATCGCACCTCTCCCCCACACCCCTCCCCCCGGAGAGAGTTCCATGGCCAACCCGCAGTCCGACCCCCGGCCCAACCCGCAGCGCAGACCCCGCGGCCGGCGCGCCGCGGCGCTCGGCGCGCTCACCACCACGCTCGGCCTGGCGGCCGGCGCGCTCGCCCTGCTCCCCGGCGGCGCCGACGCCGCCACCACCAACCTGGTCGTCAACGGCGACTTCGAGAGCGGTTCGCTTTCCGGCTGGAGCTGCTCGGCGGCCTCCGCCGCGTCGGTCGTGACCTCGCCGGTGCACAGCGGCTCGCACGCGCTGTCCGCGACACCGACCTCCTCCGACGACGCGCAGTGCACCCAGACCATCAGCGTCCAGCCCGGCTCCAGCTACAGCCTGAGCGCCTGGGTCCAAGGCCAGTACGTCTACCTCGGCACCAGCGGGGACGGCACCACGGACGTCTCGACCTGGTCGTCCAACTCCTCCTGGAACCAGCTGAACACCTCCTTCACCACCGGCGCGAGCACCACCAGCGTCACGATCTACCTGCACGGCTGGTACGGGCAGGGCACCTACGACGCCGACGACGTGGTGCTCTCCGGCCCGGCCGGCAGCGGCTCCGGTTCCACGCCCACGCCGACTCCCACGCCGACGCCGACGCCCACCCCGACCCCCACGCCGACACCGACACCGACACCGACCCCCACGCCAACCCCCACTCCGACGCCCACGCCCACCAGCGGCACCGGCACCGGCAAGCACCTCGTCACCGGCTACTGGCAGGACTTCGACAACGGCGCCACCGACCTGAAGCTCAGCCAGGTCAACTCCGCCTACGACATAGTCGCCGTGGCCTTCGCCACCGCGAACCCCAGCAGCCCCGGCGGCATCACCTTCTCGCTCGACAGCACCCTGGCGAGCAAGCTCGGCGGGTACACCGACGCGCAGTTCAAGTCGGACATCGCCGCCCTGCACGCGGCCGGCCGCAAGGTCGTGCTCTCGGTCGGCGGCCAGAACGGCACCATCTCGGTCACCGACGCCACCTCCGCGAGCAACTTCGCCACCAGCGCCTACGCCCTGATGCAGAACTACGGCTTCGACGGCGTGGACATCGACCTGGAGAACGGCGTCAACGTCACCTACATGACGCAGGCCCTCAACCAGCTGCACAGCCTGGCCGGCTCCGGCTTCGTGCTGACCATGGCCCCGCAGACGATCGACATGCTCAGCGCCTCCTCGGACTACCTGGCCCTGGCGCTGAACGTGAAGTCCTACCTGACCATCGTCAACACGCAGTACTACAACTCCGGCTCGATGAACGGCTGCGACGGCGGGGTGTACTCCGAGGGCTCGGTGGACTTCATCACCTCGCTCGCCTGCACCGCGATCAAGGCCGGGCTGAGCCCGAGCCAGGTCGGCATCGGCGTCCCGGCCTCCACCAGCGCGGCCGGCAGCGGCTACGTCGCGCCCTCGGTGGTCGAGAACGCGCTGAGCTGCCTGGCGAAGGGGACCGGCTGCGGCACCTTCAAGCCGTCCACCACCTGGCCGTCCATCGGCGGGGCGATGACCTGGTCGGTCAACTGGGACGCGAGCAACGGCAACCAGTTCGCCACCCAGGTCGGCGGCTACGTCCACGGCATGAGCTGACGCCGACGCGCCGCCGGCCTGAGGCGCCGCCCGGCCTGAGGCGCCGAGGGACCCGACGCGCAGCTGGACCTGACACCTCGCCAGGTCCGGCGGAGGTCAGAACGGCCAGGCGATGGCCAGCGCCGTGCCCAGCATGAGGAACGGCCCGAACGGGACCGGATCCGACGCCCGGGCACGGCGCGCCGCCACGCGCACGCCGCCGTAGAGCGCGGCGACCACGAAGGCCGCCACCACCCCGACGAGCACGTACTCCCAGCCGTACCAGCCGGTGAGCGCGCCGCAGGTGAGCGCGAGCTTGGCGTCGCCGAGCCCGAGCGGCGCGACGCTCGCCAGCAGCGCCAGGCAGCCGGCGAGGACGACCGCGGCGGCCGTCGCGCGCAGCGCTGAGCCCGAGCGGTCCCCGACCGCGTCCGCGGCCCACAGCAGCGCGACCACCCCCACCCCCGAGGGCAGCGTGAAGGCGTCGGGGAGCCGGTGCTCGCGCAGGTCGGTGACGACGAGCGGCACCGCGTAGACCGCGGCCCAGGCGAAGGCGAGCGAGTGCCCGCCGATCGACCACGCGCGCAGGCTCAGCGCCACGGCCGCGATGATGCCCACGGCCACGACGGCGGTGGTACCGCCGGCCGAGACCGTGATCCGTCCCTGGCGCACCAGAAAAACCCCCCGAGGCGGAGTCGCGGGCCGCCCCCGTCGGGGCACGGCGTGGTGAAGAACACCCCGCACGCGCCCTCACCTGCCCGTAGAGTACTGATGTATGCAGGTGATCCAGTCCTCCAAGCTCGCCAACGTCTGCTACGACATCCGCGGCCCGGTGCTCGACGAGGCCATGAGGCTGGAGGCGGCGGGTCATCGCGTCCTCAAGCTCAACACGGGCAACCCGGCGCCGTTCGGCTTCGAGGCGCCGCCCGAGGTGCTGCAGGACATCATGCGCAACCTCTCCCACGCGCACGGCTACGGCGAGTCCAAGGGCCTGCTCGCGGCCCGCCGCGCGGTGGTCATGCACTACGAGGAGCGCGGGCTGCAGGGCCTGACGGTCGATGACGTCTTCCTCGGCAACGGCGCCTCCGAGCTGATCCAGATGGCGATGCAGGCGCTGCTCGACGACGGCGACGAGATCCTCGTCCCCGCGCCCGACTACCCGCTGTGGACGGCCTCGGTCTCGCTGTCCGGCGGCACGGCGGTGCACTACCGCTGCGACGAGCAGTCCGACTGGTACCCGGACCTCGCGGACATCGAGGCGAAGGTCACCGACCGCACCCGCGGCATCGTGGTCATCAACCCGAACAACCCGACCGGCGCGGTCTACCCGGACGAGGTGCTGCGCGGGATCACCGACATCGCCCGCCGCCACGACCTGATCGTCTACAGCGACGAGATCTACGACAAGATCCTCTACGACGACGCCACCCACACGCCGACCGCCGCGCTCGCCCCGGACCTGCTCTGCCTGACCTTCAACGGGCTGTCCAAGGCCTACCGGGTGGCCGGCTTCCGCAGCGGCTGGATGACGGTGACCGGCCCGAAGTCGCAGGCCACCAGCTATCTGGAGGGCCTGACCATCCTGGCCAGCATGCGGCTGTGCGCCAACATGCCGGCGCAGCACGCGGTCGCCGCGGCGCTGGGCGGACGGCAGTCCATCCGCGACCTGGTCCTGCCGGGCGGCAGGCTGCACGAGCAGCGGGACGTGACCTGGCGGCTGCTGAACGAGATCCCGGGCGTGAGCTGCGTCAAGCCCAAGGGCGCGCTCTACGCCTTCCCCCGGCTGGACCCGACCGTCTACAAGATCCGCGACGACCAGCAGATGGTCCTCGACCTGCTGCGGGCCGAACGGATCCTGGTGGTGCAGGGCACCGGGTTCAACTGGCCCGACCCTGACCACTTCCGGATCGTGACCCTGCCGCGCGCGGACGACCTGGCTGACGCGGTCACCCGGATCGGCACCTTCCTCCAGGGCTACACCCAGCCGTAGCGCTTCGCGCTCGGCGCTCGGCGCTCGCGCTTGCCCGCACCCCGCCCGGGCCCCGGCCGGACACGACCCCGTGTCCGGCCGGGGCCCGGGCGCGTTTGCCCTCCCACCTCCACGATTCGCGCTAAGTTTAGACAAGGTCTAATCTGATCGGAGGAAGCGAGGAGGTCCGCCGTGTACGAGCCCATCCGCCACAGGTCGGTGCACTCCACCACCCGCCCGCAGCACGCGGCCCCCGCGCCCCACCACAACAGCGAGAACGGGGGCGCCGCCCTCACCGCGGTCCGGCCGCAGGACGCCGCTGCGTCCGACCGCGCGGAGCGCCGCCGGGACCCGCTGGGACGCCAGCTGCTCGGCCACCTCGCCGCGCTCCGCACCGCGACGCTGCGCCTCGCGGAGGCGTCGCCGGACGCCGCCGAGCGCGAGGAGCTGACGGCGGCCTCGCGCGCGCTCGCCGCCCGCGAGGCGCAGATCGCCGAGGAGCTCGCGCCGGACGACACTCCCGCGAACGCCCCGGCGGCGGGCCGGCCCGCGTCGCCGCTTCCCGCGAACCGGCAGCTGCTGCATGCCCGCGCGGCGGACCTCGCCGCGCGGGTCCTGATGGTGGCGGCCGCCCGGCGGGACACCGCGACGGCGGTCCTGGCCTGCGCCCGCTTGGACGCGCACCGCGCGTCAGCGCTCGGCTGACGCCTGCGGCGGCGGCGCGCGGGCGGTTGTTCGCGCCCACGCCCCGCGCCCCACCCTGGACGGCGCCTACCGGGCATCAGCGACTGCGGTCGTGCGGGTGCGGGAGGTGCCGGGCCGGTCGCGCAGTTCCCCGCGCCCCTGAAGGCGGCGCTACGCGCCTGCCTCCCGGCCGCCCGAGGCGCGAAGCGCCGGGCGTCAGGGGCGGGGCTGTGTCATCCCTGCGGCTCCGCCGCGCGGGCGCGACCAGCCATCCGCCTCCCGCACGCGCACGACCACAGCCGCTGATGCCCAGTGGGCGGGCAAAGGGGCGCGGGGAATTGCGCGAAAACCCGGGCACCTCCCGCAGACGCGTGACCGCAGCCGCTGAAGCCCCGTGGGCGCCGTCCGGGTGGGGCGCGGGGCGTGGGCGCGAAGCACCGGGCCGAAGACGCCGCCGCCCACCGGCCCGCTGCGCGCGGGCCGGTGGGCGGCGGGGGTGCCGGGGAACGACCCCGGCGTCAGCCGGTCAGCCGGTCAGCCGAGGCGGGCGACCAGACGGCGGTACTCGTCCCACAGCTCGGAAGGCGTGTGGTCCCCGAAGCGCTCGAGGTGCTCGGGGATCAGCGCCGCCTCCTGCTTCCAGATCTCCCGGTCGACGCCGAGCAGCAGCTCCACGTCCTCCGCCGCGAGGTCGAGGCCCTTGAGGTCGAGGCTGTCCTCGGTCGGCACGACGCCGATCGGGGTCTCCTCGCCGCCGGCGATGCCCTCCAGGCGCTCGACGATCCACTTGAGCACGCGGCTGTTCTCGCCGAAGCCCGGCCAGACGAACTTGCCGTCCGCGTTCTTCCGGAACCAGTTGACGTAGTAGATCTTCGGCAGCTTCTCCGGGTCGGCCTGCTTGCCGAGCTTCAGCCAGTGCCCGAAGTAGTCGCCCATGTTGTAGCCGCAGAACGGCAGCATCGCGAACGGGTCGCGGCGCAGCTCGCCGACCGTGCCCTCGGCCGCCGCGGTCTTCTCGCTGGCGACGTTGGCGCCGAGGAAGACGCCGTGCTGCCAGTCGAAGGACTCGGTGACCAGCGGGACGGCGGAGGCGCGGCGCCCGCCGAAGAGGATCGCGGAGATCGGCACGCCGGCCGGGTCCTCCCACTCCGGCGCGATGGTCGGGCACTGCGAGGCGGGGACCGTGAATCGGGCGTTCGGGTGCGCGGCGGGGGTGCCGCTCTCCGGCGTCCAGTCGTTGCCGCGCCAGTCGACCAGGTGCGCGGGCGGCTCGTCGGTCAGGCCCTCCCACCACACGTCGCCGTCGTCGGTCAGCGCGACGTTGGTGAAGATCGCGTTGCCCCACAGGGTGCGGATGGCGTTGGCGTTGGTGGCCTCGCCGGTGCCGGGCGCGACGCCGAAGAAGCCGGCCTCCGGGTTGATGGCGTACAGCCGGCCGTCCTCGCCGAAGCGCATCCAGGCGATGTCGTCGCCGATGGTCTCGACCTTCCAGCCCTCGATGGTGGGCTGGAGCATCGCGAGGTTGGTCTTGCCGCAGGCCGAGGGGAACGCGGCGGCGACGTAGCGCGGCTCGGCGCCGTTCGGCGGGGTCAGCTTGAGCACCAGCATGTGCTCGGCGAGCCAGCCCTCGTCCCGCGCCATCGTCGAGGCGATCCGCAGGGCGTAGCACTTCTTGCCGAGCAGGGCGTTGCCGCCGTAGCCGGAGCCGTAGGACCAGATCTCGCGGGTCTCCGGGAAGTGCGAGATCCACTTGGTCGGGTTGCACGGCCACGGCACGTCGGCCTGGCCGGGCTCCAGCGGGGCACCGACGGTGTGCACGGCCTTGACGAACTCGCCGTCCGCGCCCAGGTGGTCGAGGACGGCCTGGCCCATCCGGGTCATCGTGCGCATGGAGACGGCGACGTACGGGGAGTCGGTGATCTCGACGCCGCAGGCGGACAGCGGGGAGCCGACCGGCCCCATGCTGAACGGCACCACGTACATCGTGCGGCCGCGCATGGAGCCCTGGAAGATGTCGCCGAAGATGGCGCGCATCTCCGCCGGGTCCTTCCAGTTGTTGGTCGGGCCGGCGTCCTCCTCCTTCTCGGAGCAGATGAAGGTCCGGTCCTCGACGCGGGCGACGTCGGAGGGGTCGGAGGCGGCGAGGTAGGAGTTGGGCCGTTTCTCGGGGTTGAGTTCGGTGAAGGTGCCCTGGGCCACCAGCAGCTCGCACAGGCGCTGGTACTCCGCCTCCGAGCCGTCGCACCACTCGATCCGGTCGGGCTGGGTGAGATCGGCGATCTCCTGCACCCAGGCGACGAGTCGACGGTGCTCCGTGGGAGGCGTCGGAATGCGGGCAGAGTTCTCGTTCGGCACGACGATCGCTCCGTTTCGCGCCGGATCGACTCTGATCCGGCGTCTTGTTGAGGGTTGCGCGGATCGTATCTCGCCTACCCGGAAAGCGACATACCGCCTCCTTTCCGCGACGGCGGGCCGGTGGGTGGGGGTGCCGGCGGGCCGCCGGTCCGACCGTCGGGATTGTCCGTTCGGATACGGAACGCCTGGTGGCGGGGGTCACAGCGGTGGCGCGGCGGCCTCCCGGTTCCCGTTCCGCCGACTTTCGGCGGGTGAGAAGGCCCACTCCCGGACAGCGTCGTACTCATTGGTAACTTACGGCACCGTAGGTACAGTGGCGCTCATGACCGCAGCCCACCAGACCGGCGCGGGGACTCCCCCCGCGCAGCCGCTCTCCGCCGTCGCCGCGCCGCTCAAGCCCCGGCTCCGGGGCTGGCTGCACGCCGGGATGTTCCCCGCCGCGCTCGTGGCCGGGATCGTGCTGGTCAGCCTGGCCGACAGCGCCGCCGCGCGGATCTCCTGCGCGATCTACGCGCTCTCGGCCTGCCTGCTGTTCGGGATCAGCGCGCTCTACCACCGCTTCAGCTGGGGGCCGCGCGCCTCCGCGGTGCTGCGGCGGTTCGACCACGCCAACATCTTCCTCATCATCGCCGGCACCTACACGCCGTTCACCGTGCTGCTGCTGCACGGCACGGCGCGCACCACCCTGCTCTGGGTGGTCTGGGCGGGCGCGCTCGCCGGGATCGCCTTCCGGGTCTTCTGGGTCGGCGCCCCGCGCTGGCTCTACACCCCCTGCTACCTGGCGCTCGGCTGGGCGGCGGTGTTCTTCCTGCCGGACTTCCTGCACGGCGGCGGGCCCGCGGTGCTGTGGCTGATCATCGCCGGCGGCCTGCTCTACAGCCTCGGCGGCGTCGTCTACGGCCTGAAGCGGCCCGACCCGTGGCCGCGCTGGTTCGGCTTCCACGAGGTCTTCCACCTGTGCACGCTCGCCGCGTTCATCACCCAGTACGTCGGCGTCGGCCTGATCGCGTACTGACGCAACGCCACGCCCGCCCGCCGGGTACTCAGGCGCGCGTGAGCCGCGCGGCGAGCGCCCCCGGGTCGTCCACCGGCAGCTCGCAGACGAAGCCGCGGCAGACGTAGGCGGTCGCCCGGCCGCCGCGTGCCTCCCGATCGGCGAGCAGCGGCACGACCGCCGGGCCGCCCGCGCCGCCGTCTCCGGAAGCCTCCCCCACGGCGACGACCGCGCCCGGCGCGGTCGAGCGCAGCGCCGCGCGGTGCAGCGCGGCGCGGGCCGGATCGTCCGCGCGCCCCACCACGGCCACCTCGCGCGGCCCGTCGAGCAGAGCCTCGGCCACCGCCAGTCCCCAGCCGACGAAGCGCGGCGCCCGCTCGCCCAGCGCGGAGACCACGCCGAGCGCGCGTTCCGCGGCCGTCCGGTAGCGGCCCTCTCCGGTGTAGGCGGCGTAGGAGAGCAGCGCGCCGGCGGCGGCGGTCCAGCCCGAGGGGGTGGCGTTGTCCGCCGGGTCCTGCGGGCGGCGGATCAGCGCCTCGGCGTCGTCCGCGGTGTCGTGGAAGGCGCCCGAGCCCTCCGGGTCGGCGAACCGCTCCAGCACCACGTCCAGCAGCCGCCCGGCGGCCTCGAACCAGCGCGGCTCGCCGGTCGCGGCGTAGAGCGCGAGCAGGCCCTCGGCGACGTCGGCGTAGTCCTCCAGCACCCCCGCGTGGTCGCCGGCGCGGCCGTCGCGGGAGGTGCGCAGCAGGCGGCCCTCCGGCGTCAGGTGCACGTCCAGCAGCAGCTCGGCGGCGCTGCGGGCGGCGTCGGTGAGGTCCGGGCGCTCCAGCAGGACGCCCGCCTCCGCCAGGCCGGCGATCGCCAGGCCGTTCCAGGCCGCGACCACCTTGTCGTCGCGCGCCGGGCGGGGCCGCTGCTCGCGCGCGGCCCGCAGCCGGGCGCGGACGCCGTCGAACCACTCGGCCTCGGGGCCCGCCTCCGGGTCCTCCGGCAGCTGGAGGACCGATGTCCCCTCCTCGAAGGTGCCCTGCTCGGTCACCTGGAAGAGGCCCGCCGCCCGGCGGCCGTCCTCCGCGCCGAGCACCCGGGCCAGCTCCAGCGGCGTCCACACGTAGAAGGCGCCCTCGCGGTGGCGGCCCTCCGGGTCGGCGGGATCGGCCGAGTCGGCGTCCAGCGCCGAGGCGAACCCGCCCTCGGGCGTGCGCAGTTCGGCCAGCAGGAAGTCGGCGGTGCGCTCGGCGGTGCGGCGCGCGAGCGCGTCCCCGGTGGCCCGCCACAGGTGCAGGTAGACGCGGAGCAGCAGGGCGTTGTCGTAAAGCATCTTCTCGAAGTGCGGGACGACCCAGTCCGCGTCGACCGAGTAGCGGGCGAATCCGCCGGCCAGCTGGTCGTACAGGCCGCCGCGGGCCATCGCCTCGCAGGTGGCGCGGGCCATCTCCAGCGCGGCGGGCGCGCCGGTGCGGGCGTGGTGCCGCAGCAGGAACTCCAGCACCATCGACGGCGGGAACTTCGGCGCGCCGCCGAAGCCGCCGCGCTTCTCGTCGTAGTCGCGGATCAGGCCGCGCAGCGCCGCGTGCAGCTCCTCCGGTCCGGGGGCGCGACGGCCGCGGGCGGCGGCGGAGTAGACGTCCCCGCGTCCGGCCAGGTCGGCGGCGATCCGCCCGGCCACCTCGCCGACCTCGCCGCGCCGCTCGCGCCACGCGGTGGCGACGCCCTCGAGCACCTGCCGGAAGGACGGCATGCCGTGCCGCGGCTCGGGCGGGTAGTACGTGCCGAAGTAGAACGGCTCCTTGTCCGGCGTGAGGAACACCGTCATCGGCCAGCCGCCCTGCCCGGTCGCGGCCTGCACCGCCTCCATGTAGACGGCGTCGACGTCCGGCCGCTCCTCGCGGTCCACCTTCACCGCGACGAAGTCCCGGTTGATGCGCGCGGCCGTCTCCTCGTCCTCGAACGACTCGTGCGCCATCACATGGCACCAGTGGCACGCGGCGTACCCGACACTCAGCAGCACCGGCACGTCCCGCCGCGCCGCCTCCGCGAACGCCTCCGCCCCCCAGGGCCACCACTCGACCGGATTGTCCGCGTGCTGCAGCAGGTACGGCGAGGTCGCGTCGGCGAGGCGGTTCGGCATGGGCTCATCCTCGCGCATCCGACCGCCGGGCGCGGGAGGCGGCTCACCGAGCCGGCTCCACACATCGGCTGCGGATGTAATAGTCCGTGTCGTACACTGCCTTGGTGAAGACGAACCGAGCCGGTACGACCGAGAACATCTCCGTGTCCATTCCCTCGGAATTGGCCGGCGCTCTACGGGAACGCGCCGGCCGACGCGGCGTGTCCGCCTACGTCGCCGAAGCAGTCCGGCACCAGCTCGCCATGGACGGGCTGGCCGAGATCGTCGCCGTCCACGAAGCTCAGCACGGCGCCCTCACCGATCAGGAGATCGAAGCCGCACATCGCGAGCTGTTCGGGGAAGAGCCGCAGTCAGGTGGGGCCGGGCAGGACGCCGCGTGAAGGAGCCCCCTGCTCGATCGGTGGTCCTCGACTCCCAAGCACTGTCCCTCCTGCTCGGCAACGACCGCCGGATGGTCGCCCGCATCGAGGCGTCCCGCCGAGCCGGCGTACCGGTGCTCGTCTCAGCCCTCACCGTGGTCGAGGCAGTCCACGGCAAGACGGACGTCGCCCGGCTCAACTGGGTCCTCTCCCGGCTCCAGGTCGAGCCGGTCAGCCAGGCGGACTCAATGGCAGCCGTACGCCTGCTGCTGGACGCCGGCGACCTGCACGGTCACAAGTACGCGATCGACGCTCTCGTCGCTGCGATGGCGCTGCGCGTCCCTGCTCCGGTCCTGGTTCTCACCTCGGACCGCGACGACTGGTCGAAACTCTGCGGAACCCGCGTCAGCATCGTGGACGTCTGACCTTTCCTGGCTTCTGCGCCTACCGGACGTGTCAGCTCGTTCAACACGTCACGTCCTCGCGACGCGTCAAGGGCGGGGCCCGTCCCGGGAGCGAACCGGTGCGGATTCTTCGGGAATCGGGGTTGACCCTGCCCTAGGGGCAGGGCTGCACGCTGCTCCACATGACAGCTACAGCAGCCATCGAGATCGCCGGGCTCACCAAGTCCTACGGTGATCAGCCGGTTCTTCGCGGGGTCGATCTGCGGGTCGCCTCCGGCAGCATCTTCGCTCTGCTCGGCTCCAACGGCGCCGGCAAGACGACCCTGGTCAAGATCCTGTCCACGCTGCTCCGCGCGGACGGCGGCAGCGCCACCGTCCAGGGGCACGACGTCCGCACCGCGCCGGCCCGGGTCCGCGAGTCGATCAGCCTCACCGGCCAGTTCGCCGCCGTCGACGAGGTGCTGACCGGGCGCGAGAACCTGGTCCTCGTCGCCAGGCTGCGGCACCTGCCGGACCCGCGCGCGGTCGCCGACTCGCTGCTCGCCCGCTTCTCGCTCACCGACGCGGGCGGCCGGCGGGTGGCGACCTACTCGGGCGGGATGCGGCGCCGGATCGACATCGCGATGAGCCTGATCGGCAACCCGCCGATCGTCTTCCTCGACGAGCCGACCACCGGCCTGGACCCGCAGGCCCGCATCGAGGTCTGGGACGCGGTGCGGGAACTCGCCGCCGGCGGCACGACGGTGCTGCTCACCACCCAGTACCTCGACGAGGCCGAGCAGCTCGCGGACCGGATCGCGATCCTGCACGAGGGCCGGATCATCACCGAGGGCACCCTCGCCGAGATCAAGGCGCTGATGCCGCCCGCCGAGGTCACCTACGTCGAGAAGCAGCCGACGCTCGAGGAGGTCTTCCTCGCCATCACCTCCGCCGCCGGCCAGGTCCCGGACCAGGCGACCGCATCCCCCGCCGCGCCCGAGCCCACCACCACGACCGCCGCCCCGACCACCGACCCGGAGGCCTGAGATGAGCTACTTCCTCCGCGACACCGCGACCCTCACCGGCCGCTCGCTGCGCCACATCCTGCGCAGCCCCGACACCATCATCACCACCGCGATCACGCCGGTCGCGATGCTGCTGCTGTTCACCTACGTCTTCGGCGGCGCGATCGACACCGGCGCGCAGAAGTACGTCGACTACCTGCTGCCGGGCATCCTGCTGATCACCGTCGCCTCGGGGATCTCCTACACCGCCTACCGCCTCTTCACCGACGTCTCGGGCGGCGTCTTCGAGCGGTTCCAGTCGATGCCGATCTCCCGCTCGGCCGTGCTGTGGGGCCACGTCCTCACCTCGCTGGTGGCGAACGTGATCTCGCTGGTGCTGGTGGTGCTCGTCGCCGTCCTGATGGGCTTCCGCAGCGGCGCGAACGTGGGCGCGTGGCTCGGCGTGGTCGGGATCATGCTGCTCTTCACCCTCGCCCTGACCTGGCTGGCCGTGATCCCGGGGCTGACCGCGAAGTCCGTGGACGGGGTGAGCGGCTTCTCCTACCCGCTGATCTTCCTGCCCTTCATCAGCTCGGCCTTCGTGCCCACGCACGGCATGCCCGGCCCGGTGCGCTGGTTCGCGCACTACCAGCCGGTCACCCCGATCGTCGACACGCTGCGCGACCTCTTCGCCCGGCACGACCTCGGCAACGAGGTGTGGATCGCCCTGGCCTGGTGCGTCGGCCTGCTGCTGCTCGCCTACGGCCTCGCCCTCAGCACCTACCGCCGCAAGCTCGCCTGACCCGAACGACGTAAATCGCAAGCACCGCACGCCCAGTGGAGGAATCATGGCCAACCTGCTCAGCAAGCTGATCGGCGACAAGAAGGAGTGGAAGCGGATGGAGGCGCGCGCCAACGCGCTCCCCCGCGACTACCGGACCGTCTACGGGGAGATGAAGTCCTACATGTGGCGCTTCACCACCGGCGACGGCATGGACATCGTCGAGATCCTCAAGGACGTGCTGGCCGAGTTCGAGGCCGGCGCCGCCGAGGGCAAGCCGGTCCTGGACGTCACCGGCACCGACGTCGCGGCGTACTGCGACGCGCGGCTGCCGGACCTGCCGACCTACCTGGACACCTGGCGCGCCCGGCTGAACCACGACGTGACCGAGAAGATCGGATCCGGAGACTGATGCTGACGATCAGCCAACTCGCGGCGTACGCCGGGGTGACCGTGAAGGCCGTGCGGCACTACCACGCCAAGGGCCTGCTCCTCGAACCCGAGCGCGACCACTCCGGCTACCGCCGTTACGACGCCGCCGCCGCCGTGGAGCTGATCAAGATCCGTACCCTGGCCGACGCCGGCGTCCCGCTCTCCCGCGTGCGGACCCTGCTCGCGGCCGACGAGGCGGAGTTCGCCGCCGCCGTCGAGGAGATCGACCGCCGGCTGCGCGAGGAGATCGCCCAGCGCGAGCGGCACCGGGAGCGGATCAGGAAGCTCGCCGCCGGCGACAGCCTGGCCCTCCCCCCGGAGGCCGTCGCCTACCTCGACCGGTTGCGGACGCTCGGCCTGCCGCAGCAGGTGGTCGACCTCGAACGGGACGCCTGGATCCTCGTCGCCGCCCAACTTCCGGATCAGATGGCGACGTTGATGGCGATGAAGAACGCGCAGTTCGACCATCCCGTGACCGTCAAGATGTACCGCGACCTCGCCGCCGCGCTCGACTGGCCTCCCGGCGACCCGCGCCTGGAGGCACTGGCCGACGACCTCGCCGAGCTGCACGAGGCGTCCTGGGCCGCGAGGGAGGCAGCCGAAGCCGAGGGATCCGACATCTCCGACGACCTCGCCGAGCTGCTCGACACCGTCTTCTTCACCCACGCCCCCTACGCCCGGCAGCTGACGCGCCTGCTGGAGGAGCGCGGCTGGTCGGGGTGGACGAAGATCCGTCGCATCCCCCGCCGGCGGTGAGGCGGAGGGCGGCTGGGCGAGCGGCGGCAGACAGGGCGAGGCCGGTGGTGTCCCGGTTTTCGGGACACCACCGGCCTCCGCTTGACCGCATCCCGAAGCTGACCGGATAGTAAGTTACCCAATAGTCACGAAGGGACCGGTGCGGATCGTGAAGCGTTCCTGGTGGGGCTGGGGCACCGAGGACGCCGCGCTCGACGCGGCGGAGACGGCCGCGCTGGTGGAACGGACCTCGGCCCTGCTGCCCGGGCACGACTTCACCGACCACGCCCCGCCGGACCCGCGCGCCCTGCCGCTGCCGGCGCCCCGGATCGACGTCCCAGGCTCGCTGTCCGGACTGACCTCGCGGGACCCGGTGGACCGGCTCGGCCACGCGCGCGGCAAGGCCTTCCGCGACGTCGTCCGCAACCTCGCCGGGGACGTCACCCACGTCCCCGACCTGGTCGCCCGCCCCCGCACCGAGCAGGACGTCGTGGACCTGCTGGACTTCTGCGCGACCTCCGGCACGGCCCTCGTCCCCTACGGCGGCGGCAGCTCGGTCGTCGGCGGAGTGGAGCCGCGGTTCGACGGGCCCGCGATCAGCCTGGACCTCACGGCGCTGGACCGCGTCCTGGAGATCGACCCGGTCAGCCGCGCCGCCCGGATCCAGGCCGGCGTCCTCGGCCCCCAGCTGGAGGACCAACTGCGGCCCTGCGGGCTGACGTTGCGGCACTTCCCGCAGTCCTTCGAGTTCTCCACCCTGGGCGGCTGGATCGCCACCCGCGCCGGCGGCCACTTCGCCACCCTGTACACCCACATCGACGACCTGACCGAGTCGATGCGGGTGGTCACCGGAGCCGGGATCAGCGAGTCCAGGCGGCTGCCGGGCTCCGGCGCCGGGCCCTCGCCCGACCGGCTCTTCCTCGGCTCGGAGGGCACGCTCGGGATCATCACCGAGGCCTGGATGCGGCTCCGGCCCCGCCCGACCCACGGCGCCACCGCCTCCGTCACCTTCACCGACCACGCCAGGGCGGTCGAGGCGACCCGCGCGCTCGCCCAGTCCGGCCTCCACCCGGCCAACTGCCGCCTGCTGGACGGCGCCGAGGCGCTCATCAACGCCGGGCGGATGACGGCGGGACTGCTGATCGTGGCCTTCGAGTCCGCCGACCACCCCGTCGACGCCTGGATGGCGCGCGCTCTGGAGATCGCGGCCGAGCACGGCGGCACCGTCGAGTCGGTCCGCGAGCGCGGCGCGGACTCGGCAGGCACGGACGCCCCGGGCGCTGACTCCGCGAACGCGGACTCCTCCAGCGCCTGGAAGTCGTCCTTCATCCGGATGCCCTACCAGCGCGACGCCCTCGCCCGGCGCTCGATGCTGGTGGAGACCTTCGAGACCGCGACGACCTGGGACCGGTTCCCGGAGTTCCACGCCGCGGTCACCGCCGCCGCGAACCAGGCGATCGACCAGGTCTGCGGCCCCGGCCGCGGCGTGGTGACCTGCCGCTTCACCCACGTCTATCCCGACGGCCCGGCACCGTACTTCGGGATCTACGCCGGCGGGCGCCCGGGCAGCACCCTCGCCCAGTGGGACGACGTCAAGGCCGCCGTCTCCGAGGCCATCGCCGCGGCCGGCGGCACCATCACCCACCACCACGCGGTCGGCCGCGACCACCGCCCCTGGTACGACCGCCAGCGGCCCGGCCCGTTCGCGGAGGCCCTGCGGGCCGCGAAGCGGGCCCTCGACCCCGCCGGCGTCCTCAACCCGGGCGTCCTCATCGACCCCGACGGCGATCCCGGACCGCGCTCGGGGCCCGTCGCCGCGCCCACCGGGTGACGCGCCCGGCGCGCCGGCGCGGCGTGCGACGCGCGCGGCCGGGCCACCGCGGCGCCGGCCGGCACCACCCGCTCGGCGGCCGCGGCCGCGACCGCGACCGCTGGACGTCCGCACGCTGCTGGACCTGCCACCTGACGTCCGCGAGCGAGCCCGTGGGAATTCACCGCGCCCGGCTCCGCCGGACCGGAATCCGCCGCACCGCCCGACTGCGCCGGGTCACGCCCGGCGCGGGCGCGACAGCGCGAGCCTCAGCGTCGGGGAGAGCTCCCGGATCACCTCCTCGCGCGACGCGGAGGCGAGCGGCTCGACACGGAGCAGGTAGCGCAGGAAGATCAGCCCGGCGAGCTGGACGGCGGCGGCACTGGCCCGCCGGGTCGCGTCCCGTCCGCCGAGGTGGGCGACGATCCGGCCGACCATCTCCCGGTGCAGCATCTCTCGGAACAGCCGGGCGACGTCCGGGTCGCCGAGCGCGCCCTCGGCGAGCCGGCGCAGCGCGAGGCCGCGCTGCGGGTGCTCCCAGACGTCGAGCACGGCGCCGAGGAGGCGCTCCGGCAGCCCCTCCGCCGGCCCGGCGAGGACGGCGGCGAGGACCTCGGGAGGGTTGGCCTCCAGGCCGAGGGCGGCGCCGAACAGCCCGCTCTTGGAACCGAAGTGATAGCTGATCAGCGCCGGGTCCACGCCCGCCTCGGCCGCGACCGCGCGCATCGTCACCCCGGCGTAGCCGCGTTCGAGGAAGCCCCGCCGCGCCGCCGCCAGGATGTCGGCCCGGGCGGTGGTGGGCCCGGCCGGGCGGCCGCGACCACGCCGGCCCGCGGGTTGCCCGCCCGACGGCGTCCCGTCCACCGCACGGCCCCCTCGCCCGTTCACCGCACGGCGCCCCTCGGAAGAGCGCGCGACCGTTAATTCATCAGGATTGAAATCTAGCCGCGCCCGGTGCGACGGTCCAGTCATCCGCACCTCGACGAGAAGAGAGGTCGCACCATGGCACTCACCGCCGACCGCGCACCGGCGCGGACCGCCCGCCGCGGGACGCTGCCCGTCGTCTGCCTCGCCCTCGCGACGGTGGTGTCCACCGTCGCCTCCCTCAACGTCGCCCTCCCGTCCATCGCCCGGGCGACCGGCGCCTCCCAGACCCAGCTCTCGTGGGTCGTCGACGCCTACGCGCTGGTCTTCGCCTCGCTGCTGCTGCCCGGCGGCGCGCTGGGCGACCGCTACGGCCGCCGGAAGGCGCTCGTCGCCGGGCTCGGCCTGTTCGCCGCGGGCGCGCTCGCGGCGACGGCCTGGGCGGACATCCGCTGGCTGATCGCGATGCGCGTGGTGCTCGGGATCGGGGCCGCGCTGGTCATGCCGGCCACCCTGTCGACGGTCACCGGCACCTTCGGCGCCGAGCAGCGCGGCAAGGCCGTCGGGACCTGGGCCGGTGTCGCGGGCGCGTCGGCGATCCTCGGCCTGCTGGCCTCGGGCGCGGTGCTGGAGGAGTGGTCGTGGCGCTCGGTCTTCGTCGTCAACGCCCTCCTCGCGGTCGCCGCACTGATCGGAACCCTGCGGGTCGTCCCGGAGTCCGCCGCCCCCGACGCCCCGCGCGTCGACTGGGCCGGCGCGGCGATCTCGGTGGTGGGGCTGGGGCTGCTGGTCTTCTCGGTGATCGAGGCGCCCACCGCCGGCTGGTCCTCCGGACGCACCCTCGCCGGGCTGGCCGCCGGCGCCGTGGTCATGGCGGCCTTCGTCGGCTGGGAGCTGCACGTCGCGCACCCGCTGCTGGACCCGCGGCTGTTCCGGCGCTCCGGCTTCGCGGCCGGGGCCCTCACGATCAGCTGCCAGTTCTTCGCCTTCTTCGGCTTCATCTTGCTGCTGCTGCTGCAGTACCTGCAACTGGTCCTGGGCGACAGCCCGCTGCGGGCGGCCGCCGGGCTGGTGCCGATGGCGCTCGGCATGATGCCGGCCGCCCGGGTCGGCGCCCCGCGGCTGGCGGCGCGGCTCGGCGCCGTCCGGGCCTCCGCGGTCGGCCTGGTGGTCGCGGCCGCGGCGATGGCCTGGCTGTCCCGGCTCGGCGCCGGCAGCTCCTACTGGCCGCTGCCGGCCGGGCTGATCCCGCTCGGCGCCGGCATGGGCCTGGCGATGACCCCGGCGACCTCGGCGGTCACCGGTTCGCTCCCCGCCCACCGGCAGGGCGTGGGGTCGGCGATGAACGACCTGGCCCGCGAGCTCGGCGGCGCGCTCGGAATCGCCGTCCTGGGCAGCGTCCTGCAGTCCGTCTACCGCGGCCACCTGGAGCTGCACGCGGCTCCGCCGCGGGTCGCCGCCCAGGCCCGCTCCTCCGCTGCCCTGGCGATGCACCTCGACCCGGCGATCGCGGGCGCCGCCCGCTCGGCCTTCGTCGACGGCCTGCACATCTCCCTGCTGGTCGGCGCCGGCGCGATGCTGCTGACCGCGGTGGGACTGCTGCTGGGCCGGGCGGTCCGGCACTGAGCGGCCGGACGGCGCCGGCGGCGGCGCCCGCCGATCCCCGTGGAGGCCGATGGTGTCCGGATGTCCGGGACGCCATCGGCCTCCGGACGGTCTCCCGGTTGCACGGCGAGGGCCGTCACACGGCGCGGAGGCCGCCTGCGGAGGCCCAGCGCAGCCGGTCCGCCGCCGCCGCGCTCGCGGCGTCCGCCGGGACGAGCACGACCAGCTGCTGCGCGTCCCCGGCGGGCAGTTCGAGGACCTCCCGCTGGAAGCGCAGCTCCCCGGCCCCGTGGTGGTGCCAGGTCCACGGACCGGCCTCCGGGAGCGCGGGGCTGTCCAGCCGCCGCGCCAGCTCCGGGCCGGCGGCGGCCTCCGCCTCCGCGTCGAACAGCGCCTGCCGTTCCTCGGCGGGCGCCAGCCACAGGTCGCAGACGACCGCGTCGGCGACCCGGTGCCAGTCCGGGAAGACGGCGCGGGCTCCGGGGTCGAGGAAGACGAAGCGGGTCAGGTTCGGCCGCGCCCCCTCCAGCAGGCCGGCCGGCGCCATCGCAGCGAAGCCGCTGGTCACGGCGAGGACGTCGCCCAGCCGGTTCGTCACGTACGCCGCGCCCGGCTCCAGCATGCGCAGCATCGCGAGCACCGGCGGGCGCACCTCCGGGCGGGGCCTGAGGCGGGCTTCGCAGCCGGGGCCGATCTTGGACAGGCGCCGCAGATAGGCCCGCTGATCGGGATCCAGGCGCAGCGCCGAGGCCAGCGCGGCCACCACCGACGGGGACGGGTTCGTGTCCCGGCCCTGCTCCAGCCGCACCAGGTACTCGACGCTGATGCCGGCCAGCGCGGCCAGTTCGGAGCGGCGCAGCCCGGGCACCCGGCGCCGCCGCCCACCATCGGCCGCACCGCCCGGCAGGCCGCCGGGCAGGCCGACCGCCTCGGGCGGGGTCGCGTCCCGCCGCGCCCTGATGAAGTCGCCGAGCGCTGCTCCCACGCCCTCCAATCTACCGCCGGGGCCCGCGGGGAGGGTGGCCGTGGCAGGGCCAGCCTGGAGCCGGTCTGGTTCGCGCGGTCCCGGCGGCCCAGGGTGGAGGACATGACCGACACCATCGACCTGGCCGTCATCACCGGCAGCGTCCGGGAGGGCCGGCAGGGCCCCATGATCACCCGCTGGATCGCCGAGCAGGCGCGGGAGCACGGCGCCTTCGACGTCACCGTGGCCGACCTCGCCGACTTCGACCTGCCCACCGCGCTGCCCGCGATGCCGCCGAAGGACGCCGGCGACTCCTACCCGCGGCCGGAGGGCATGCTGCCGCTGACCCGGACCCTCGCCCGCGCGGACGCGTTCGTCCTGGTCACGCCCGAGATCAACCACAGCTACCCGGCCTCGCTGAAGACCGCGATCGACTGGCACTACACCCAGTGGGCCGCCAAGCCGGTCGCCGTCGTCGGCTACGGCGGCTCCGGAGGCGGGCACCACGCGGTGCTCCACCTGGAGAACGTCTTCACGGAGCTGCACGCCGTGACCGTCCAGGCCCGCCTGACGTTCCCCTACTACCGCCGCAGCTGGGACGGCGGGCAGCCGGTCGACCCCGGCACCGCGGTGTCCGCGAAGGCCATGTTCACCCAGCTCGCCTGGTGGGCCGATGCCCTGCGCCGCGCCCGCGCGACGAGCCCGTACCCGGGCTGAGGACCTGAGAGCCTGAAGGCCCGGGAGCGGGGGAGCGGGGCGGGGGCCGGGCTGTTGCGGAGCGTCGGCGGCGCGCGGCTTCGCGTTCTCCACCGCCTTCGTCGCCGTCTGGACGCTGGCGGGCTGGTCGGCGGTCCGCTCTTCGGCGCCTGCGGCCACCTCGCCCGCACCGCGCGGGCAAGCGCCGCGCGGGCAGGCGCGGTGGGGGCAGCCGCGCCTGCGGCCACCCGCCTCGGCGAGGGCGCCGGCGGCTACTGGATCCGCCTCGGTTACCACCAGGACGCGCTGCTGTTCCCGGCCTTCGGCGTCGTCGCCGGCGTGCCCGCGCTCGCCTTCACGCGAACGCGGGGGCCCTGACCCTCGCGGCCGTCGCCGCCGGAACCCTCGGCGGGCTGGTGGTCTACGGCTTCGCCCTCCGCGCGCTCGGCTGAGGGCCGGACCGCCGAAGGCGACAGCTCAGCCGGCGCAGCCCGGTCACCGGCGCCGCCCGCCGGTCACCAGGGCAGCGGGCCGAAGCGGTCGATGACGCGGCCCGTCCCCGCCTCCGGGCTCTCGGTGGCGAGGGTGACGACGGCGTCGGTGCCCTCGGTCACGGTCTGCGGGCCGCTGTTGCCGTTGAGGTCGGTCGCGGTCCAACCGGGGTCGACGGCGTTGAACCGCACGTCGGGGATGCCCTTGGCGTACTGCGTGGTCAGCATGGTGAGCGCGGCCTTGGAGGCGGCGTAGAACGGCGTGACCACCTGCGACTCGACCCGGGCCGGGTCGTGCGTGACGGCCATCGACCCCAGGCCGCTGGTGACGTTGACGACGGCCGGCGCGGTGCCCTTGCGCAGCAGCGGCAGGAAGGCGGCGGTCACCCGCACCACGCCGAGGACGTTCGTGCCGAACACCGACTCGGCCTGGGCGGCGGTGAGTTCGTCGGCCGGACCGTTCTCCCCGGCGATGCCGGCATTGTTGACCAGCAGGTCGATACGCCCCTCGTGGGCGGCGACGTCGGCGGCCGCGGCGGCGACGGAGGCGTCGTCGGTGACGTCGATGCGGACGAAGCGGGCGCCGAGCCCGGCGGCGGCCTTCCGCCCGCGCTCGGGGTCGCGGGCGCCGAGCAGCACGGTGTGGCCGAGAGCGGTCAGACGGCGGGCGGTCTCGTAGCCGAGGCCCTTGTTGGCCCCGGTGATGAAGGTGATCTTCGACATGCCCCCAGCCTGGACCGGCGGCGTCGGAGCGGCCAGGGACGGACTCTCCCTGGGAACAGCGGTACCACCCTCAGCGCGCGCCGGCGTCCCGGGCGGCGGCCAGCCCCATCACGTCGGCGACCAGCCGGTCCGCGTACGCCTCGTCGACGGGGAGGCCGAAGACCACGTGGTGGTAGAGCGGGGCGATGACGTGGTCGAGCAGCTGCTCCTCGCCGGGCGCCGCCGCCTCGCCGCGCTCGCGCGCGCGGGCGAGCATCAGTGCGGCCTGCTCGCGGCGGCTGGTCCAGCACGGGCAGTCGACCAGCCCGTCGCGCGCCGAGCACAGCGCGCGCAGGTAGCGGGTCCGGTGCGGCCGGGCGATGTCGGCGGCGATGGCGCGCGCCCAGGTCCGCAGGTCCCCGGCGAGGTCGCCGGTGTCCGGCAGCCGCTCGTCCTCGCGGGTGAGGACGGCCACCGCCACCTCCTCCAGCAGGGCGTCGATGTCGCCCCAACGCCGGTACAGGCTCGTCGGGTTGACGCCGGCGCGCTGGGCGACCACCGGGATCGTGATCCGGTCCGGCTTGCCCTCGCCCATGAGCTGCCCGACGGCCGTGTAGACGGCGTCGAGGACGCGGGCGCTGCGGCCGCCGGTACGGCGGGCGACGGCAGGACGGTCGGCGGCGGGACGAGGGGCGGCGGGGCGATCGGCGCCGGGACGAGGGGCTGTGCTGGGCATACTCCGATTATTGCATCGGTTATTGCCTTTGCGGCCGGACGACGCCAGCGCTACGCTCCCACCTAAGGCAACGATCGTTGCTTTAACGGAGGACTTCAGGTGGAGACGATGACAGCTCGACTCTCGCGGCCGGCAGGCTTCCTGGTCGCCGGCGGCACGATGACCGCCTTCATGGCGGGCTCGGCAGCCCCCGCCCCGCTCTACCCCGTCTACCGGCAGCTCTGGGGCTTCTCGCCGTTCACGCTCACGGTGGTCTTCGCCGTGTACGTCGCCGCGCTGCTCGCGGCGCTGCTGACGGTCGGCTCGCTCTCCGACCACATCGGCCGCCGCCCGGTGGTCGCCGGCGGCATGGTGCTGCTCGGGGCCGCGATGGCGCTCTTCCTCACCGCCGACGGGGTCGGCGGGCTGGTCGCCGCGCGGATCGTGCAGGGCCTCGCCACCGGCGCGATCACCGGGGCGACCAGCGCGCTCATCGTCGACCTGCAACCCCGGGCGCGCGTCGGCTCGTTGATGACCGGGCTGGCGCCGTCGGCAGGCCTGGCGCTCGGAGTGCTGCTCTCCGGCGCACTGCTGCAGTGGGCGCCCTGGCCGCGCTTCCTGGTCTTCTGGATCCTGCTCGGGCTGGACCTGCTGCTGGCGGCGCTGGTGCTGGCGGTGCCGGAGCGGCGGCGGGTGCCGGCCGACGGCCGGGCGCTGCTGCGCGCGCTGCGGCCGAGCGTCGGCGTGGCCCCGGCCGCGCGGGCCGCGTTCTGGGCCGAGGTGCCCGCGATGGCCTCCACCTGGGCGCTCGGCGGGCTCTACCTCTCCCTCGGATCCTCGGTCGTCGGGCAACTGATCGGCGTCACCGACGAATTCGTCACCGGCGTGGCGCTGGCCGTCTTCTTCGCCGCGGCGGCGGTCTCCTCGCTGCTCGTCGACCGGCTCCCGGCCCCCGCCCGGCGGCCCTACGGCTACGGCACGCTGGTGGTCGGCGTCGTGCTGACCGTGGTGGCGGCGCTCACCTCCTCGCTGGCGCTCGACATCACCGGATCGGCGATCGCCGGGCTGGGCTTCGGCGGCACCTGGGTCGTGGTGATGGGCGCGGTCGCGGGCGCGACCCCGCCGGAGCACCGCGGCCAGACCTTCGCGGCGGTCTTCGTGGCCAGCTACCTCGCGTTCAGCGTGCCGGCGCTGGTGGCCGGGCTGCTGGACGAGCACGTGGGGCTGCGGCCGATCGTGACCGGGTACGGCGGGTTCGACGTGCTGCTGGTCGCGATCGCGGTGGGCGCGTACCTGCTGCGCAGCCGGCGCGAGCGGGCGCTCTCGGCTCAGCCGGCGGCGGGGCGGCCCGAGCCGGCGCGCGGCGAGCGCGTCGCGCCCTGAGACCGCGCCGCGACGCCTTCCAGCAGGATCGCCGTCAAGCGGTGCGCGGCGCGGGCGTGCTGGGCGTCCTGGGCGGGCGGGCCGGTGGCGAGGCCGCGGCCGGCGCGCAGCAGCAGGACGAAGTCCCCGGGTGTGAAGTCGGCGCGCAGCCTGCCGGTCTGCTTGGCGCGAGCGGCGAGCGAGGCCAATTGCGCGAGCAGCTCGGCGCGGTGGCCGGCGAGATCGAACTCGCCGGCGTAGGCGCCGATGTAGGCGTCGGTGAAGCCGCGGTTCCGGCCGCCGAGGAGCAGCAGGTTCTCCAGCGCGGCGCGGAATCCGCGCCAGGGGTCCGGGTCGGCGGCGGCCTCGCGGACGATCCGGCCGCAGGCCTCGACCTCGTCTTTGAACGCCTCGGCCATCAGCGCCTGCTTGGTCGGGAAGCGGCGGTACAAGGTCGCCGGGCCGACGCCGGCCCGGCGGGCGACCTGCCGCATCGTCACCTCGAGACCGTCGGCCGCGAACAGTTCGCGCGCCGCGGCGAGCACCCGGTCGCGGTTCTCCTGCGCGTCCGACCGCAGGTGCGAAGGGGCGTGGGGGTGGGAGAGTTCGCCGGCCATGTCTCTCACTTTAGCCAAGTGGACGCCGGCGTCCGTTACGTTCGCCGACAGGGCCGCCGACCGGGGCCCGGACTCCTCCCTGAAGGGTCAGCGGCCATGCGCGCAGCAACCGTCCGCAGCCTCGGCAGCGCCGAAGGCATCACGATCACCGACGTGCCGGAACCCGTGCCGGGGGCCGGCGAGGTCCTGGTAGAGGTCGAGGCGATCGGGGTCGGCGGGGTGGACGCGCTGCTGCGGCGACGCACGATCCCCGGCGTCGAGATGCCCGCCGGCTACATCCCCGGCAGCGAGGTGGCCGGTGTGGTGGCGGAGGCCGGGGCGGGCATCGACCGGTCCTGGATCGGGCGGCGAGTGTGGGCGTTCACGGGGTTGGAGGGCGCCTACGCCGAGCGGGCCACCGCGGCGGCCGTGAGCCTGGTCGAACTGCCGACCGGGCTCTCACCGGTGGCGGCGGTGACGCTGGGCAGCGCCGCGGCGGTGGCCCACTTCGGGCTGCTGCGCGCGCGGTTCGCACCCGGCGAGCGGGTACTGGTCCGCGGCGCGGCGGGCAGCATCGGCGTCGCTGCCGTCCAGCTCGCCGCGGGCGGCGGCGCGGCCGTGGTCGCCGTGACCACCTCCTCCGCCGAACGCGGCGAGCGGCTGCGCGCGCTCGGCGCGACCCACGTCCTCGACCGCGCGATGGCACCGCTGCCCGGCGCGGTGGGCTCACCGCCGACCGCATACGACGTGATCCTCGACGTCGCCGGCGGCCCGGACCTCGCCGCGCGGGTCGCTCTGCTCGCGCCCAACGGGCGCCTGATCCAGGTCGGCGCCGTCGCCGGCCACCCCGAGGACGGCTTCACCGCCGCCGTCCTGAGCGCCTTCCAGCGCTCGGTCACCGTCGGCACCCTCAGCCTCGCCACCATCGACCCCGCCGAACTCGCCCGCGCCCGCGCCGAGTTGTTCGACGCCGCCCGCCGCGGCACGCTCCACGCGGTCATCGACGACACCCTCCCCCTCGCCGAGGCTGCCACCGCCCACCACCGTCTGGACGCCGGCGAGGTCTTCGGCCGTCTCGTCCTGACCCCCTGATCACTCGCCCGGAAGCACGACCACCTTGCCGTGCGGCCGCCCCGAGACACTGCGCTCGACCGCGTCCCGCCACTGCGCGAACCGGTAGCGGCCGGCGATCGGCAGACGGAACGCCCCCTCGGCGGCGAGCGCCGCGTACTCCGGCAGCAGGGCCGCCAACGGCGTGAGCCCCGGGCGGAGTTCGTCGAGATTGACGCGGGCGCCGAGCCGGCGGGCCTCCTCGTGGTTGCTGATGGTCACCACCCGCCGCGGGTCCCCGCCGGCCAGCGCGATCAGCTCGGGCAGCACGCCCGGCTCGGGCCGGGGCGCGTCGAGCACCAGGTCGACGTCCTTCCCCCCGGCCAGGGCGCGCACCCGCGCGGCCATGCCCTCGCCGTAGCGGGTGACGCGGGCGCCGAAGCCCTCCAGATCGGCGGTGAACGCGGGACCCGCGGTGGCGATCACCCGCGCCCCGCGCCGCAGCGCGATCTGCACGGCGGCGTATCCGACCATGCCGCCGGCGCCGTGCACGAGCAGCGTGGCGCCCGCCTCCAGGCCCATCAGCTCCAGGGTCCACGCAGCCGTCTGCACCGCCATCGGCAGGACGGCGGCCTGCACCGGATCGAGACCGTCCGGCACCCGGGCCCAGGTGTTCAGCAGCGCGAACTCGGCCAGTCCGGCACTCGGCGGCCCGGCGAGCTGCGTCGTGCCGAACACGACGTCGCCGGCCGCGACCCCCGCCCCGCCCCCGCCGACCGCGTCGACGACCCCGGCGACGTCGTAGCCGATCCCGCGCGGCAGCGGGCCCGGCATGAAGCCGCGGCAGAGCTCCCAGTCCGCGGGGTTGAGCCCCGCGGCGATCACCCGCACGCGCACCCGACCGCTCGGCGGGTCCGGGATCTCGACGCTCTCCTCGCGCAGGACGTCGAGGGGCTCCCCGACCTCGTGGAAGCGGATGACACGTGACGACACAGCGGACATGGCCGTTCCTCCCCAACGTAGTGTCAGTAACTGACGCTACCACGTCATGTCAGTGACTGACATTCGATAGCATGCGGCCATGCCGAGAAGTGGCGCCAAGGCGCGCGCGGACCTGCGCGAGGCAGCGCTGGAGCTGTACGGCGAGCACGGCTACGAGGCCACGACCACCGCCGCGATCGCCGCCCGCGCCGGAGTGACCGAGCGGACCTACTTCCGGCACTTCGCCGACAAGCGGGAGGTGCTCTTCGACGGCGAGGCGGAGCTGCTCGACACCATGACGGCAGCGATCGCCGAGGCCCCGGACGGGCTCCCGCCGCTGCGACTCGCCCTGAGCGCCTACACCGCGGCGATCCCGCTCTTCGTCGCCGGCCGGCCGGTCGCGGAGCGCCGGGCGCGGATCATCGCCACCTCCCCCGCCCTCCAGGAGCGCGCCCACGCCAAGTCCGCCGCCCTGGCCGAGTCCCTGATCGCCGCGCTCACCGCCCGCGGCCTCCCCGAACCCACCGCCCGCCTCGCCACCCGCGCCGCCGCCGCCGTCTTCGAGCACGCCACCCGCGCCTGGGATGGCACCTCGGCCACGGCCCTCGCCGACCTCATCGCCAGCGCCACCACCGAACTCCGTGCCCTCATCTGAGCTTTCCGGGACAGGTCCTGGCGCGCGGCGACCATCACTCTTTCGGACGAATGGCGGGGCGATTCGTCCCTACCGAAGTACAAGGCCCCCTAGTACTGTGGGAGTGACGAAGCCGGAGAAGCGCCGCGACCTCGAGAGGGCCCTGCGAGCAGCAGGCTGCTCGATCAAGTCCACCTCGGGGATCCACGACAAGTGGGTCTGCGGCTGCGGAGCCCATTCCGCGAACATTCCGCGTCACGGCAACATCTCCGCCGGCGTCGTCGCCACCACGATCAAGCGACTCGCCTGCCTGCCGAAGGGATGGCTGTGACGAACCGCGACACCTACACCGTCCGTGCGAAGCGCTGGGAAGGGGGCTGGGAGCTTCATATCTCGGGCCCTGCGGGATACGAAGGAACGAGCCAGTCGCGTTCCCTCAGGTCGGCAGAGCCCATGGCGCGCGACTACATCGCCCTCGACCTGGAGATCCCGCAGGACAGCTTCGACGTCCAGATCGTGCCCGAGGTCGAAGGCCCACTGGGTGCGCTGGTCCAGGACGCGACGGCGGCCCTCCGTCTGGCCACCGAGAAAGCCACCGAAGCCGCCGCAGCGTCCAGGCGCGCCGTGTCCGAGCTCAAGGACGACGGGATGACGCAGACCGAGATCGCGCAGGTCCTGCACGTGTCCCAGCAGCGGGTGTCCCAGCTCCTCAGCGAGGCCCGCGGATCAGCGCATCACCCCGAACGCAAGACCCGCGCGGGGGGGAGGGCGCGCTCCACCTCGGTCAAGTGACCCGAGCAGCTCGGCGGCGGGATATCCAAGTCGTCAGGCAGGGTCGTCGGCGGGGGACGGGGTCCACTTCTCCTCGACGCGGGCGTAGCGCCAGATCAGGAGGGCCACGGCCCAGGTGGCGGCGAAGAGGCCGACGATGACGAAGCCGACGTTGTTGAGGTCCAGGCCGCCGATCCAGCCGATCAGCCCGCCCTTCCAGCCCAGCCGGTCGGAGAGGACCGACACCAGCTCGATGCCGCCGATGATCAGCGCGACCGCGATGCTCAGCCCGGTGATCGTGATGTTGTAGTACACCTTGCGGACCGGCTTGGAGAACGCCCAGTCGTAGGCGAAGTTCATGAACGAGCCGTCGATCGTGTCCAGCAGCGACATGCCCGCCGCGAACAGCACCGGCAGGGTCAGGATCGCGTACCAGGGCAGGTCGAAGGCGGAGGCGCCGCCCGCCAGGACCAGCAGCGAGACCTCGGTCGCGGTGTCGAAGCCCAGGCCGAACAGCAGGCCGATCGGGTACATGTGCCAGGGCTTGTCGACGGCCCTGGTGAGCCGGCCGAGCAGGCGGTTCATGAAGCCGCGCTTGTTCAGCTGCTCCTCCAGCTCGGCCTCGTCGTACTCGCCGCGCCGCATGCGGCGGAAGACGCCGACGATGCCGCGCAGCACGAAGAGGTTGATCACCGCGATCAGCATCAGGAACACGCCGGAGACCAGCGTGCCGATCAGGCCGGTGGTGGTCTGCAGGGTGGAGGTGGAGTCGGTCACCTGCCCGGCGAGCGCCCGTACGCCGAGCGAGAGCAGCACGCAGAGCCCGAAGACCACCGACGAGTGGCCGAGCGAGAACCAGAAGCCGACCGACAGCGGCCGCTCCCGGCGGCCCATGAGCTTGCGGGTGGTGTTGTCGATGGCCGCGATGTGGTCGGCGTCGAAGGCGTGCCGCATGCCCAGGGTGTAGGCGGTCACACCCATACCGGCGCCGAAGGCGGCGCCGCCCACCTGGTGGTGCTGCGGGGCGACGATCGCGAGCAGGGTGAACCAGCCGACCACGTGCAGCAGCGCGACGAAACCGGCCATGCCGGCGAGCCGGCCCCACTCGCGTCGGCTCAGCGCCGCGCGCAGGGCGGCCAGACGGCCCGCGGGCGCGGCGGACGAGGGGGACCCGGGCGCGGCAGACCCAGGCGCGGCGGGCGACGGCGACGCGGCTCCAGAACCGGCAGCTCCGGTCATGGTCTCGCTGCTCGCCATGGCATGCCCCTCCCGGTCCCGCGGCTGATCACCGGGAACACGTTAGGGGCGAGAACTATGCAGTTGCAAGTTGTTCGCAATAAGCGCCCGGCAGGCCCCCGGACGGCCGGTCAGGCCTCCGGCTGCCCCGTCTCCGGCTGCTTCTCCGGTGCCGGCTGCTCCTCGAAGGAGACCCTGGTGAACTGCTTGTTCATGTTCTTGAACAGCGCCCAGCAGGCGACGCCCAGCAGGGCGAAGACGATGAAGCCGAGGACGCCCGGGGTGACCTTGTTGTCGTCCAGGGCGAGCTGGGTGAGCGGGTGGAGCGCGGCGGGGGACGCGAGCGCGTGCATCGTGGGGTTCACCTCTCCATGGTCCCCCAGCCGCGAACGGCCGGGGGCGCGGGGTCTTGATCGGCGCGCCCCGGCACGCGCCCCGGCACGCAACCCGGCACGACACCCGCACCGGAGCACCTGCCGAGGCCCGCGCGGCGGCGCGTGCGCTGGGGCGCGCGCACGGCGGCGCCCGCCGTCAGGCGGAGGTCGCGGAGGTCGCGGAAGTCGCCGACGCGGCGATGTCGGCGCCCTCGCGGATCCCCGCGAACAGGTCGTCCTCCGGCAGCGAGGTGTCCACCAGAGCGTGCGCGAGCTCGTAGTCCTCGGTCGGCCAGACCTCGCGCTGGATCTCCAGCGGGATCCGGAACCACGGCCCCTCCGGGTCGATCTGCGTGGCGTGCGCGATCAGCGCGCGGTCGCGGACCTCGAAGTAGTCGCCGCACGGCACCCGGGTGCTGATCGGCCGCTCCTCGCGCTCGGACTTCTCCCAGCGGGCGATCCACTCCACGTAGGGCGACTCCGCGCCGCGCGCCAGCATCGCCTCGTGCAGGGCGAGGATGCGGGCGCGGGTGAAGCCGTGGTTGTAGTAGAGCTTCAGCGGCTGCCAGGGCTCGCCGGCCTCCGGGTAGGCGTCCGGGTCCGCGGCCGTCTCCCAGGCCCGCATCGTGACCTTGTGGGTCATGATGTGGTCCGGGTGCGGGTAGCCGCCGTTCTCGTCGTAGGTGGTGATCACGTGCGGGCGGAACTCGCGGATCAGCTTGACCAGCGGCTCCGCCGCCGCCTCCACCTCCTGCAGGGCGAAGCAGCCCTCGGGCAGCGGGGGCAGCGGGTCGCCCTCGGGCAGGCCGGAGTCGACGAAGCCGAGCCAGGCCTGCCGCACGCCGAGGATCTCGCGGGCCGCCGCCATCTCCTTGGCGCGCACCTCGTGGATGTTCTCCTCGATCCACGGGTCCCCCTGCAGCTTCGGGTTGAGGATCGACCCGCGCTCTCCCCCGGTGCAGGTGACCACCATCACGTCCACGCCCTCGGCCACGTACTTGGCCATGGTCGCGGCGCCCTTGCTGGACTCGTCGTCCGGGTGCGCGTGCACCGCCATCAGTCGCAACTGCTCGCTCAACGGCCAGCGCCCTTCGTCTCTCCGGCCCGCCCCGCGGCGGGGTCCTGGTGCCGTTCCATAGTGACCGGTCTCTTATAGTGACCGACGGGGAGGACCGGGAATTCCACGCTCCCCCGCAAGGAGGCGAAAGTCCGATGAGCGGTACGGCTCAGGCCCCGCGGGCCACTGGGTCCTTCGGCCGGTACGGCGGGGACGACCAGCGCGCCGACCGCACTCTCAAGCGCGTCGGGCTGGTGCTCGGCGTGCTCGCCGTGCTGGCCGTGCTCGGCGGCGGCATCTGGTACCTCGTGCAGGCCAAGGTCAGCGGCGAGGTCGAGGCCTTCCAGGTGGTGAACGCGCACGAGATCCAGGCGCACCTGGCCGTGGACAAGCGCAGCGGCACCGCCGGCACCTGCACGCTGAGCGCGGTGGCCACCGACCAGTCCGAGGTGGGCCGGGTCACGGTGGACATCCCGGCCAAGGGCGGCAGCTACGACACCGTCGTGACGATCCGCACCACCGCCGAGGCCACCACCGCCGAGCTGGTGAGCTGCTCCGGCAAGTAGCCGCGGGCCCGCCGCGGCCGGACGCCCGGGAGGTGGCCGGGCGCGGCCCGGGGGTAGCCGTACGGTGGCCGGGAGGAGGCCCCGGCGAGGCCGGGAGGCGGTGGCCGGGAGGAGACCGGCGCTCGGCCGGGCGCTCCCGCCGCGCGGCGAGAATTGTTACGCTCGTGGTTTCGCCCCTTCCGGGACGCGGCACATCCGGAAGCGGGCGTTGATTTGTAGTACCGCGAAAACCCGCGTGTTGCCGCGCGTAACGACCACGTACCTACGAGGAGCACCTGTGACCCAGACCAGCGAGAACGTCACCTGGCTCACCCAGGAGGCGTACGACCAGCTCAAGAACGAGCTGGAGTATCTGTCGGGTCCCGCACGTACCGAGATCGCCAAGAAGATCGAGGCGGCCCGCGAGGAGGGTGACCTGCGGGAGAACGGCGGGTACCACGCCGCCAAGGAGGAGCAGGGCAAGCAGGAGCTGCGCATCCGCCAGCTCACCCAGCTTCTGGAGAAGGCGAAGGTCGGCGAGGCCCCGGCGGACAACGGCGTGGTCCACCCCGGCATGGTCGTGACCATCGCGTTCGACGGCGACCCCGACGACACCCTCACCTTCCTGCTCGGGTCCCGCGAGGTCGCCACCGGCGACATGGAGATCTACTCCCCGCAGTCGCCGCTGGGCAAGGGCATCGACGGCCGCAAGGTCGGCGACGAGGCCACGTACGAGCTCCCGAACGGCAAGCGCGCCAACGTGAAGATCCTCGACGCGAAGCCCTACAAGGGCTGACGCGCGCCGCGGCGCGCCCCTGTCACGCGCCGCGCGGGCACCGCGCCCGGACGCCGCGCCCCGCACGCACCCGATCGGTGCGGGGGACGCGGCGTCCGGCCGTTCCAGGAGTCCCTGAGGCGGGCCCGCCCTCAGGCCGCCGAGGAGCGGTACTTGCGGACCGCGAGCGTCGAGAAGACCGCCAGGATCAGCACCGACCAGAGCACCGAGGCCAGCACCGCGTGCTGCATCGGCCAGACGTCCGGGATCGGCCCGGTCGGGTCGCCGAACAGCCTGCGGCAGGCCAGTACGGTGGTGCTGAACGGGTTCCACTCGGCCACCGCCTGCAGCCAGCCCGGCATGCTCGCCACCGGCACGAAGGCGTTGGAGACGAAGGTCAGCGGGAACAGCCAGACCAGCCCGCCCGAGGTCGCCGCCTCCGGGCTGCGGACCGAGAGCCCGATCAGCGCGCCGATCCAGGAGAAGGCGTAGCCGAGCAGGAGCAGCAGCAGGAACCCGGCCAGCGCGTGCGCGAAGCCGTTCGTGGTCCGCCAGCCGACCGCGAAGGCGACCAGCGCCAGCACCACCAGGATCAACGCCGTCTGCACCAGGTCGGCCATGGTCCGCCCGACCAGCACCGCGGAGCGCGCCATCGGCAGCGAGCGGAACCGGTCGACCAAGCCCTTGGACATGTCGGTGGCGATCCCGGCCGAGGCGCCGGCCACCGCGAAGGTCACCGTCTGCGCGAAGATGCCGGCCATCAGGTACTGCTTGTACCCGCCCGGGGAGGAGCCGGGTACCTGGATCGCGCCGCCCATCACATAGGTGAAGAGCAGCACGAACATCACCGGCTGCATCAGGCCGAAGACCACGACCTCGGGGATCCGGGTCATCTGCCGCAGGTTGCGCTTGCAGACCACCCAGGAGTCGCGGAGCACGGCGATCGGCGCCGGGCGCGGCGCGCCGAGCCCGACCGGGGTGGTGTCGCTGAGGACCGACATCAGCGGGCCGTCCCTTCCAACTCGGCGTTGTCCGACCCGGCGCCGTCCGGCCCGGTGCCCTGCGCGTCGACTCCGAGCGCCGGCCCGGTCTCGGCCGCGTGGCCGGTGAGGGCGAGGAAGACGTCGTCCAGGGTCGGCCGGCGAAGGCCGATGTCGTCGATGGTGACGTCCGCCGCGTCCAGTTCGCGGATGACCTCGGTCAGCACCCGGGCGCCGCCGCTGACCGGGACGGTGATCCGGCGGGTGTGCGGCTCGACGACCGGCTCGCCCTTGGCGAACGGCGTCAGCAGCTCCACCGCGCCGGCCAGCCGGGCCGGGTCGTGCACGACCACCTCGACGCGCTCGCCGCCGATCTCGGCCTTGAGCTGGTCGGCGGTCCCGCGGGCGATCACCTTGCCGCTGTCCACCACGGCGATGTCGTGGGCGAGGCGGTCGGCCTCCTCCAGGTACTGGGTGGTGAGCAGGAGCGTGGTGCCCTGCTCGACCAGGTCCTCGATCACGCCCCACAGGGCGATCCGGTTGCGCGGGTCGAGGCCGGTGGTCGGCTCGTCCAGGAAGATCACCGGCGGGCGGACGACCAGCGCGGCGGCGAGGTCGAGCCGCCGGCGCATGCCGCCGGAGTAGGTCTTGGCGGTGCGGTTGGCCGCCTCCGCCAGGCCGAAGGCCTCCAGCAGCTCCACCGCCCGGCGGCGGGCCTGCCGGGCCGGCATCTGGTAGAGCTCGCCGACCATCTGCAGGTTCTCTCGGCCCGTCAGATACTCGTCCACGGCGGCGGACTGGCCGGAGAGGCCGATCAGCCGGCGGACCTTGTCGGGGTGCGCGAGCACGTCCACCCCGGCGACGGTGGCGCGCCCGGCGTCGGGGCGCAGCAGGGTGGTCAGGACGCGGACGGTGGTGGTCTTCCCCGCGCCGTTCGGGCCGAGGAGTCCCAGCACCGTGCCCTCCGGCACGTCGAGATCCACCCCGTCCAGTGCGCGTACCTCGCCGAAGGCTTTGACCAGCCCTTCGGCCGCGATGGCTCCGGCCATCGGCTCTCCTCGGGTGATGGATGGTGCGATCCGGTGCGGGCGGCGCGGGCGGGCGGAACAGGGCCGGTTTCCGGCCGGAGTCCAGCCTCACCCGTCCGGCGCAGTGCCGCGACTCGGCGGCACGACGCGATAGTGACACACGCGATATATCGCGTCAACAGCTTTTCTTCGGACGGGCTCCGGGCGACTCCGGCCGGCTCGGGGAATCGTGCGAGGGGCGGGCGCACGGCTCGGTGCGCCCGCCCCGACTCCGCGGGCCGCTCCCCTCAGGAGGGCGAGATGACCGTGTATCCCGCGCCGCGCAGCTCGCCGACCACCGAGGCGCAGTGGTCGCGGCCCTTCGTCTCCAGGTGCAGGTCCACCTCGGCCTCGCCGAGGCCCAGCTTGGGGTCGGTCCGCACGTGCGACACGTCGACCACGTTCGCGTCGGTGCGGGTGAGCGTGGAGAGCAGCCCGGCGAGCGCGCCCGGGCGGTCGCTCAGCCGCAGCCGCAGCGTCATGTACCGGCCGGCGGCGGCCATGCCGTGCCGCAGCACGCGCTGCATCAGCAGCGGGTCGATGTTCCCGCCGGAGAGCACCACCACCACCGGGCCCTCGATCGCCACCGGACCCCCGGCGGGGCCGTCCTCGCCGGCCGCGTGCTCCAGCAGGGCCGCCACCGGGCTGACCCCGGCCGGCTCGACGACCATCTTGGCCCGCTCCAGGCACAGCAGCAGTGCCCTGGCCAGTGCGTCCTCGGAGACGGTCAGCACCCCGTCGGCGTGCTCGCGGATGATCCCGAACGGGATGTCGCCCGGGCGGCCGACCATGATGCCGTCGGCCATGGTGGCCGTCGAGTCCAGCGTCACCGGCGCCCCGGCGGCCAGCGAGGGCGGGTACGCCGCCGCGCCCGCGGCCTGGACGCCGATCACCCGGACGTCCGGCCGCAGCGGCTTGACGGCCGCCGTGATCCCCGCCATCAGCCCGCCGCCGCCGGCGCCCACCAGGATCGTCCGCACCTCCGGGCACTGCTCCAGGATCTCCAGGCCCACCGTGCCCTGGCCGGCCACGATGTCGGGGTGGTCGAAGGGGTGGATGAAGACCGCGCCGGTCGCCTCCGCGTGGGCGCGGGCGGCGATCAGCGCCTCCTCCACGTTCTGGCCCTCCAGCCGGACGTCGGCGCCGTAGTCGCGGGTGGCGGCCGCCTTCGGCAGCGGGGCGGCGACCGGCATGAACACCGTGGACCGCACGCCCAGCAGGGATGCCGCGAGCGCCACGCCCTGCGCGTGGTTGCCCGCGCTGGCGGCGACCACCCCGGCGGCGCGCTCCTCCGGCGAGAGCCCGGCGATCCGCACGTACGCGCCGCGCAGCTTGAACGACCCGGTGCGCTGCAGGTTCTCGCACTTCAGGTGGACCGGCGCGCCGATCAGGCCGGACAGGTGCCGGCTCCCCTCCATCGGGGTCATCCGGACGACCCCGGAGAGCATCTTGTGCGCGCCCCGGATGTCGTCGAGCGTCACCGGCCAGTCCTCGGGTGCGGGTCGGGAGGTGCGGCGGTCCTGCGAATGGTCCATGGAGCCAGCGTAGGCCGCGCCGGCCTGACCGGACGTCAGGGGAGCGTGCCGGGAACGCGGACGGCGGTGGTGCCCGGCGCGGGTGCGCCCGCGTACGCTCGTCACCGAACCAGGACGGACAGAACGGACCTCGGACAGTGACAGGCACAGGCACAGGGACCTCCGCCGGCGACCACAGCCCCGAGCCCGCCTCCCGGGCGCAGGCCGGGATCCCGCCGGAGACGGCATTCGCGCCCGGCGGGGGCGACCCCGCGGCCGCGTCCGTCTTCGACCGGATCCAGTTCCAGGTCGCGATCTTCGCCCGCCGCATGGAGCAGATCCGGATCGCCGGTGCCGCCGACGGGCGCCCGACCATGGACCGGGCCGCCTTCCTCATGCTCAACCGGCTGGCCTGGATGGGCCCGGTCGGCGTCAAGGCGCTGGCCAAGGAGATGGGCATCGACTCCTCGACGGTGACCCGCCAGGTCGCGCCGCTGGTCGAGGGCGGACTGGTGGAGCGGGTGCCCAATCCGGCCGACGGCCGCGCGGTGCTGCTGGAGCTGTCCGAGGACGGCCACCGCGCGCTGGAGGAGACCCGCTCGATCCGCGAGGAGCGGATGCGGCAGATCCTCGCCGACTGGCCGGAGGAGGAGCGCGAGACCTTCTGCGCGCTCCTCACCCGCTTCAACATCTCCATGCGCGCCTACCGCAGCGCCACCCTGGGCTCCGACTCGGGCTCCGGCCCCGGCGCCGGCCCGACCGGCTGAACCGGGGACGGGCGCACCGCGGGCCCGCAGGCCGCCGCCGGGGTCAGTCGCCCAGCGCCACCGCGAGGTCGGCGAGCAGGTCGTCGGCGGTCTCGATGCCGACGGAGAGCCGGACCAGGTCGGCCGGGACCTCCAGCGCCGAGCCCGCCACCGAGGCGTGCGTCATCCGCCCGGGGTGCTCGATCAGCGACTCGACGCCGCCGAGCGACTCGCCCAGCGTGAACAGCTCGGCGCGGTCGCAGACCGCCACCGCCGCCTCCTCGCCGCCGCGCACCCGGAAGGAGACCATCCCGCCGAAGCCGCGCATCTGCTTCGCCGCGACCTCGTGGCCCGGGTGCTCCGGCAGCCCGGGGTAGTGCACGGCGCTCACCTTCGGATGCGCGGCGAGGAACGCGGCGATCCGCTCGGCGTTGGCGCAGTGCCGGTCCATCCGCACGCCGAGGGTGCGGATGCCGCGCAGCACCAGCCAGGAGTCGAAGGGACCGGCCACCGCGCCCATCGCGTTCTGGTGGTAGGCCAGCGTCTCGCCCAGCTCCGGGTCGGAGACCACCAGCGCGCCGCCGACCACGTCCGAGTGGCCGCCCATGTACTTGGTGGTCGAGTGCACGACCGCGTCCGCGCCCAGTGCCAGCGGCTGCTGCAGGTACGGGCTGGCGAAGGTGTTGTCGACGACCAGCAGCGGGCGGGAGGCCGCCTCGCGGGTGACGGACGCCAGCGCGGCGATGTCCGCGATGCCGAGCAGCGGGTTGGAGGGCGTCTCCACCCACACCACGCGGGTCTGCGGGCGCAGCGCGGCGCGCACCGCCTCCGGGCGGTGCATGTCGACGGCGTCCCACTCCACGCCCCAGTTCGCGAGGACCTTGGCGAACAGCCGGAAGGTGCCGCCGTAGGCGTCGGAGGGGATCAGCACGTGGTCACCGGGGCGGCAGACCGCACGCAGCAGGCAGTCCTCGGCGGCCAGGCCGGAGGCGAAGGCGAGGCCGCGGCGGCCGCCCTCCAGCGCGGCGAGGTTCTGCTCCAGCGCGGTGCGGGTCGGGTTCGCCGACCGGGAGTACTCGTAGCCGCCGCGGAGGCCGCCGACGCCGTCCTGCTTGTAGGTGGAGACCTGGTAGATCGGGGGGACGACGGCGCCGGTCTGCGGGTCGGCCTGCTGGCCGGCGTGGATGGCCAGCGTCTCGAAGCCGTGGCCCTGGTGCGTGTGCTCGCTCATGTGACCCGAGGGTAGTGCGGACGGGGCGGTGACCCGGGAAATTCGCAGGCCCCGCCGGACGTTGGACCCTGCGGACAACCGGGAAAGCCCCGCGGAAGACCCGCGGAAGCCTCCCTCCGCGCACCGCGACCCCACTGCGACCCTGGAGCCCCGCATGATCTTCGGCAGCCGATTCCAGCCGCGCCTCCCCTCCCCGGAGGAGGCCCTGTCCGGTCGCCCCGAGCCCGCCTTCGAGCTGCCCGCGCTGCACGAAGTGCTCGGCACCCCGCTGGCCGGCCCCTACCCGCAGGGGCTGGAGACCGCCGACTTCGGGATGGGCTGCTTCTGGGGCGCCGAGCGCGCCTTCTGGCAGGTCCCGGGCGTGTGGACGACGCTCGTCGGCTACCAGGGCGGCTCCACGCCGAACCCGACCTACGAGGAGGTCTGCACCGGCCGGACCGGCCACACCGAGGCCGTCCGCGTCGTGTTCGACCCGGCGAAGGTGAGCTACGAGGAGCTGCTCAAGGTGTTCTGGGAGTCGCACGACCCGACCCAGGGCTACCGCCAGGGCAACGACGTCGGCACCCAGTACCGCTCCGCCGTCTACACCCACTCCCCCGAGCAGGCCGCCGCGGCGGAGGCGTCCCGGGAGGCGTTCCAGCGGGTGCTGACCGCCGCCGGCCACGGCACGATCACCACCGAGATCGCCCCGGCCGGCCCCTTCCACCCCGCCGAGCCGTACCACCAGCAGTACCTGTCGGAGGCGAAGAACCCGAACGGCTACTGCGGCCTCGGCGGCACCGGCCTCTCCTGCCCGATCGGCATCGCCCGGGCGGAGTGACCTCGCCCGGGCGCGGCCCGCAGCGTCACGTCTCCGGACCCGGTCGAGTGACTCCGGCCGGGCCGGCCGTCCCACGGCTGCTCGTACTCGCGGCCGGGGCAGCCACCCGCGCGGCCGGCTGCGGTCATCCCGCCGGCTTTCCCCGGTCGGGAACCTTCCGGGAGGCTCGGCAGTCTTTTCGAAGGAAGGGCTCGGCGGACGTCGGCAGGGAGGACTCATGGCAGGCGAGGACCCGGCCGCGGGCGTCGGCGACCGCGGGGACTGGGACGGCGTGGAGCTGGACGAGGTGTTCGTGCTGAGCGCGGAGCGGCACGAGCCGTCCGGGCGCGCGCGGATGCTCGCCGCCCGCTGGAAGCGGGAGGCGCCGGAGCCCGAGCCGTGGCGCAGCGACGCTCCCCCCGCGGGCTGGATCTGGTCCCGCGCCCGCGCCCGCCGCCGGCGCGGCTGAGGAGCGGCGGACCCGCGCGGCCCTCAGACCGCGCTGCCGGCCTTCCAGTCGGCCCAGGAGAGGTTCCAGCCGTTGAGCCCGTTGTCGGGGGCGACGGTCCGGTCCCCGCTGTTGATCACCTTGACCACGTCCCCGACCATCGAGGAGTTGTAGAACTCGGCGGCCGGGGTCGAGGGGTCGTGCGCGCCGCGCGCGTCGTGCAGGCCGACGCAGCCGTGGCTGGCGTTGGTGTGGCCGAAGACCGAGGGCGCGGACCAGTAGTTGCCGTGGATGAAGGTCCCGGAGGTGGTCAGCCGCTGGGCGTGCGGGACGTCGGGGATGTCGTACTCGCCGCCGAGGTTCACGGTCTGCGAATTCATCCGGGTGATCATCTTCCGTTCGGAGATGACCATGATCCCGGCCCAGGTGGTGTGCCCCGGGCCGCCGCCGGTGACCGGCCAGGAGTGCACGGCCCTGCCGTCGCGGGTGACGGTGACCTTCTTGGCGGCGAGGTCGACGACGCTGGTCTGGCTGCGGCCGATGGTGAAGACGACCTGCTTGTCCTGGTAGCCGAAGCGGCCGGGGGCGAGCTCCAGGCCCTTCAGGCGCAGGCTCAGGGTGACCTTGGTGCCGGGCTTCCAGAACTCCTGCGGGCGGAAGTCCAGGCGGGTGCCGTCGAACCAGTGCCCGGCCACCTCCACCGCGGGCTCGGCGGCGACCGTGATCGCCTTCTGCACGGCGGCGCGCTTCTCCGGCGGCACGGCGGTGTTGAAGGTGATCGACACCGGCATGCCGACCCCGACCGTGCTGCCGGCGTCCGGCACGTAGGTGCCGTAGAACAGCTCGCCGGTGGAGAAGGCGGAGCGGTGGGAGGCGGTCTTCCCGGCGCCGCTCGCCGCCGTGGCGGTGACCTGGTAGCGGGTTCCGGGATCGAGGCGGACGGTGGTGGTCCAGCTGGTGCGGTCGGCCGAGAACCGGCCCGCGACCGGGGTGCCGCCGCCGCTGGTGACCTTGACCTCGGACAGCGTGCCGCCGCCGGCGTGGACGGTGACGCCCGCGCTGGGGTCGGCCGCCGAGGCGCCGTCGGCGGGGGTGACCGTGACGGTGGCCGGGGAGGCACCGGAGCCGGCTCGCCCGCGGCCGGCCCCGCTCGCGCCGTCACCGCCACCGCTCGTGCAGGCGGCGGTGAGCAGCGCGGGGGCGGCGGCCAGCCCGGCCAGCGCCGCGCGCCGCGTCCAGCCCCGGACGGCGGGCGTTTCGCCCCTCGCCGCCGCCGTCCCGCGCCTGGGCACCGCCGTCCGCGCGGTCTCCGTCCTCCCCGTCGTCTCCGTCGTCCCGGTCGTCCCCGTCGTCCCCGGCGTGTCAGCCGCCACGTCTGATCACCTGCCCTGTCCCGGACCGCGGCGGGTGCGCGCGGCCCGATCAGTCCGATTCGTCGCAGTCGTCCGTCGGAGCCTCCACCGTAGGCTCCGGGAGAGCGCCTGCCCGAATCGGGCTGGCCCGTACGGAACGATCCGGCCGACCACGCGCGGTGACGATGCGTCACCGGCGGGGCCGGCCGGCGGGGTCGGGGGTCAGGACGGGGCGGGGCCGGGCTGTCAGTCCTCGTCGTCGAACTCGTCCTCGTAGAGTTCCCACTCCTCCGAGTCGGGGTCGTACTCGACCTGCTCGGTCTCCCAGGAGGCCTCGGCGAGCCGCACGCCCGGCACGTCGCCGAGCAGCTCGATCGGGTCGACGAAGTGCGCGACCGCCCCGGTGGGGTCGATCTCGACGGCGCGCAGGGACTCCGCGCGCTCCTGCTCGTCCATGGATTCGTCCTCCCGGACCAGCCGCAGCGCGGCCTCCCGGAGGGCATCGGCGTCCGTGATCTCGGCGATGACCTCGATCTGCACCCGGACGTACCGGGCGTCCGCCTCGAAGTTGCCGTCGCCGGCGTCATTAGTCATGGCGTGAGCGTAACGGCCGACGGGGCCGGTCCCGTGGGACCGGCCCCGTCCTCTCCGCCGTGTTCCCCCACCCGGGAACGCGGAGCCCGCCGCGTCGTGGGACGCGGCCTGTGCCGCGGGAGCCGCCGCACCCCACCGGCCCCACGGACCGGCGGGGGCGGGACGACGGCGGTCCCGCAGCCTGTGCGCGCGGACAGGCCTGCCAGAGCCCTCCTCCGCGCCCGAGGTCCGGTGGATTCCGGGAGCCGCTCCGGATATCCGCTGCACCTCGTCGGCGTTGCGCCGTTGACCAGTACTCTGCCCGCGCCGTGTTAACCCCGTGCTGCCGCCGCATGTCGCGCACGTACCGTTTCGCGGCTTCTCGCCCCGGGAGCGTGATCCCGGTCACCGTACCTCCGTGCGAGCGCACTGCACAGGGCGCCTGACGGCGGGTCAGGCGCGCGGAGCGCGGCGCACGGGGCGCACGGGCGGCCGGCTCAGGCGTGCGGGCGCCGGCTCAGGCGTGCGAGCGGTCGGCGAGGAAGGCGAGCAGGTCCTGCCGGGTGACGATGCCCTGCGGCTTGCCCTCGACCAGCACCACCGCCGCGTCCGCCTGCTTGAGCACGTCCATCATGCGGGTGACCGTCTCTCCCGAGCCGACCGCCGGCAGCGCCGGGGACATGTGCTTCTCGATCGGGTCGCCGGCCTCCGCGCGGTGCGCGAAGAGCGCGTCCAGCAGGTCACGCTCCACGATCGAGCCGACCACCTCGCCCGCCATCACGTCCGGATGCCCGGCGCCCGGCGCGACCACCGGCATCTGCGAGACCTCGTACTCGCGCAGGATGTGCACCGCCTCGCCCACCGTCTCGTTCGGGTGGACGTGCACGAACTGCGGGATGCCGCCGTGCTCGATGGCGTCCTTGCGGGCCAGCACGTCGCCGACGACCGCGTCCTCGCCGGGCTCGCTGAGGAAGCCGAAGTCGCGCATCCACTCGTCGTTGAAGATCTTGGACAGGTAGCCGCGGCCGGAGTCCGGCAGCAGCACGACCACCACGTCGTCGGCGGTCAGCTCGCGGGCCACGGTCAGCGCGGCGCACACCGCCATCCCGCAGGAGCCGCCCACCAGCAGGCCCTCCTCCTTGGCCAGACGGCGCGTCATCTGGAAGGAGTCCTTGTCCGAGACCGCCACGATCCGGTCGGCGACCTCGCGGTCGTAGGCGCTCGGCCAGAAGTCCTCGCCGACGCCCTCCACCAGGTAGGGCCGGCCGCTGCCGCCCGAGTACACCGAGCCCTCCGGGTCCGCGCCGACGACCTGGACCCGGCCGTCCGAGACGTCCTTGAGGTAGCGGCCGGTGCCGGAGATGGTGCCGCCGGTGCCGACGCCGGCGACGAAGTGCGTCACCCGGCCGTCGGTCTGCTGCCAGATCTCCGGTCCCGTGGAGTGGTAGTGCGAGGCCGGGTTCTCCGGGTTGGAGTACTGGTCGGGCTTCCAGGCGCCCTCGATCTCGCGGACCAGCCGGTCGGAGACGTTGTAGTAGGACTCCGGGTGCTCGGGGGCGACCGCGGTCGGGCAGACCACGACCTCGGCGCCGTAGGCCCGCAGTACGTTGATCTTGTCCGTGGAGACCTTGTCCGGGCAGACGAAGACGCAGCGGTAGCCCTTCTGCTGGGCCACCAGCGCCAGCCCCACGCCGGTGTTGCCCGAGGTCGGCTCGACGATGGTGCCGCCGGGCTTGAGCGCGCCCGACTTCTCCGCCGCCTCGACCATGCGCAGCGCGATCCGGTCCTTCACCGAGCCGCCGGGGTTGAAGTACTCGACCTTGGCCAGCACCGTGGCGGCGATGCCCTCGGTGACCCGGCCCAGCCGGACCAGGGGGGTGTCGCCGACCAGGTCGATGATCGAATCGTGGTACCGCACGGGATCCTCCGCGGTTCAGTTCACCGCCCCGGTCGAGGGGCGGCGCAGGGGCTGCCACACGACGGCTGACTTCGCGTCAGCCGTGCCTAGGGGCGGCCGCGCCGGGTTCCGGCCCGCCGCCCCTTCCGGCTCAGCGTAAGGCGCCGGGGCCTCCGACCGGCCTATCCGGGCGATACGCGCACCTCGGGGGCGGGTATGGAACCTTCGGGGCAGGTGCGCGGGGCGTCTGCCGCCGAGTTATGGGGGCAGCGGCGATGACGCGGATGCTGGGGATGTCGAGGGCGCGGGTCGCGCGGCGGATCGCCGCCGCCGCCGCGTACGGGGGAGGCGGCCTCGGCCTGCTGGGAGTGGGCGCGGTGGGCCTGCTCCTGACGGAGGCCAAGGTCGCGGCGCGCCGGATCACCATCCTGGACGGCGAACCGCCGCGGGCCGACGGCACCTACGGCTCGGTCTTCGCGAGCGCGCCCGCGGCGGGGGTCGCGCCCTTCGCCGGCGCGGCGGGCGCCGTGGGCGCGGCCGGCGGGCTGGAGGCTGCCGGCGGGCTGGAGGCGGCGCAGGCCGTCGCCGCGCTGCTGCCGGGCACGGGCGCAGGGACGGCCACGGGCACGGGCACAGGCGCGCCCGGGGGCCTGCCGGAGGCCGGTTCCGGGCCGCTGCTGCTCGGCGTGGTCGGCGACTCCACCGCGGCCGGCTTCGGCGTCGAGTACGCCAAGGACACCCCGGGCGCGCTGCTCGCCTCCGCGCTGGCGGCCTTCGCCGAGCGGCCGGTGCGGCTGGTCAACGTGGCGGCCAACGGCGCCCGCTCGGCCGACCTCGACGGCCAGGTCACCCGGCTGCTCGCGGGCGGGCAGGCCCCCGACGCCGTGCTGATCCTGATCGGCGCCAACGACATCACCCACCGGGTCAGCGCCTCGGACTCGGTCCGGCTGCTCGGCGACGCGGTGCGCCGGCTGCGCGCGGCGGGCTCCGCCGTGGTCGTCGGCACCTGCCCGGACCTCGGCACGATCGAGCCGGTCCGGCAGCCGCTGCGCTGGCTCGCCCAGCGGGCCAGCCGGCAACTCGCCGCCGCGCAGGCGATCGTGACGGTCGAGGAGGGCGGCCGGGCGGTCTCGCTCGGCGACCTGCTCGGCGCCGAGTTCGCCGGCCGCCCGGAGATGTTCGCCCGCGACCGCTACCACCCCTCGGCCCAGGGCTACGCCACCGCCGCGATGGCGGTGCTGCCGACGCTGGCCGCCTCGCTCGGGCTGTGGCCGCGCGAGCTGCCGGACGTCTGGCGCGGGCAGGACGTGGAGGTGCTGCCGGTGGCGGTGGCCGCCGCCGAGGCGGCCGGGCAGGGCGGTACCGAGGTCGTCGCGGCCGAGGTGGCCGGGGCCGAGTCGGGCCCGCGCGGGCGCTGGGCCGCGCGGCGCCGCCCCCAGCTGCCGCGCCTGCCCCGGCTCCCCGGGCTGCAGCTCCGGCATCCGCCCTCCGGCGCGACCGCGACCGGCGCGGCGGGCGTGGCGGGCCCGACCGGCCCGACGGGCGTGGCGGGCCCGACGGGAGCGACCGGCGCGCGGGCCTCCGGCACGGCGAGCGACGCGGCCCGCGCGGCGAGCGACCCGGCGGGCAGCGGGGGCGGTGGCCGGGCCGTGGATGTCGCGACTGCGACGGGCGCGGCGACCCGCGCTCCGGACGGCGCGGCCGGGGCGGCGGCTGGTGCGGGCAGCGAGGGCGGCGCGGCCGGGACGACGCCCGGCGGGGGCCGGGCCGCCGGGGGGACGGACCCGGCGGCGGATCCGGCTGCCGCCGGCCCCCGCGACCACCGCGCGGAGCGCCCCGCGGAGCGCCCCGCGGACCCGAGCGCGGCCGGCGGCCGGCTGTCCAGGTCGCCCAGGTCACACGCGGGGCCGGGTGACGTCGCTCCTACTTGGGAGTAGCTTGCCTGGCGTCATACTGCGAAAAGCTGGAACAGCTGCGCCCTCCGGAGGTCACCGATGCCCGAAGCCGTCATCGTCAGTGCCGCCCGCTCGCCGATCGGCCGGGCCTTCAAGGGCTCGCTGAAGGACCTGCGCCCGGACGACCTGACCGCGCAGATCATCCGCGCCGCCCTCGACAAGATCCCGGCGCTGGACCCCAAGGACATCGACGACCTCATGCTGGGCTGCGGCCTGCCCGGCGGCGAGCAGGGCCACAACCTCGCCCGCACGATCGCCGTCCAGATGGGCATGGACCACCTGCCCGGCTGCACGGTCACCCGCTACTGCTCCTCCTCGCTGCAGACCTCCCGGATGGCGCTGCACGCGATCAAGGCCGGCGAGGGCGACGTCTTCCTCTCGGCCGGCGTGGAGGCCGTCTCGCGGCAGATCAACGGCTCCTCGGACGGCATGCCGGGCACCCACAACCCGCTCTTCGCCGACGCCGAGGCCCGCACGATCGCCCGTTCCGCCGAGGGCGCCGAGACCTGGCACGACCCGCGCGAGGACGGCCTGCTCCCGGACGTCTACATCGCCATGGGCCAGACCGCCGAGAACCTCGCGCAGCTCAAGGGCATCACCCGGGCCGAGCAGGACGAGTTCGGCGTGCGCTCGCAGAACCTCGCGGAGAAGGCCATCGCGGACGGCTTCTGGGCGCGCGAGATCACTCCGGTCTCGCTGCCGGACGGAACGGTGGTCAGCAAGGACGACGGCCCGCGCGCCGGCGTCACCCTGGAGGGCGTGTCCGGCCTCAAGCCGGTCTTCCGTCCGGACGGCACGGTCACGGCCGGCAACTGCTGCCCGCTGAACGACGGCGCCGCCGCCCTGGTGATCATGTCCGACACCAAGGCCCGCGAGCTGGGGCTCACCCCGCTGGCCCGGATCGTCTCCACCGGCGTCTCCGGCCTCTCCCCCGAGATCATGGGCTACGGCCCGGTCGAGGCGTCCAAGCAGGCGCTGAAGCGGGCCGGGCTGTCGATCTCCGACATCGACCTGGTGGAGATCAACGAGGCCTTCGCCGCGCAGGTCATCCCCTCCTACCGGGACCTGGGCATCGACCTGGACCGGCTGAACGTCAACGGCGGCGCGATCGCCGTGGGCCACCCCTTCGGCATGACCGGCGCGCGGATCACCACCACGCTGATCAACTCGCTGCAGTGGCACGACAAGCAGTTCGGCCTGGAGACCATGTGCGTCGGCGGCGGCCAGGGCATGGCGATGGTCATCGAGCGCCTGAGCTGACCCCTCCCCTCACGGCGGCGTCAACGCCGTACGTCAACACTCCGCACGCTGGCTCACCCGGACGGGTGAGCCAGCGGCATGTCGGGGTAAATGAGTCCCCTCTCACAGCGGAGGGCACCCGCAGGCGGATTTTCTTACTCCGCCTTCATCTTCCGTCGACGGCGCGCAGCGCCGCCGTCGCGCACGGTGGCGGACTCCCCTTACCGAAGTGACGCAGGTCACGGCCACCGGAAGGCTCGGCGACGACGCCCTCTGCACGTGCACGTGCAAGTGCGGCACTGTGGAGTCGATCCCCCGTTCAACTCCGCGCAAGGAGTCCGCCTCGTGATCGCCGCCTTCCTCTCACTCGCCGTCCTTCTGGTCGTTCTGGTCTCCGCGGTGCTCGTCGCCCTCGGCCGTCTCAACCGCCGGCTCGACGCGCGCGCCGCGGCGGAGCAGGCGGCCGCGACCTCCTCCTTCACCCTGCCCGAGCAGGCCGTCCGGGACGCCGTCCGCGCGGCGCTCGCCGAGGACCGTGCCCAGGAGCTCGCCGAGGCCCGCGCCTACTGGGCCGAGCAGGAGCAGCGGGAGGCCGAGGAGAACCTTGGCCTGGACGAGCACCTGGGCCTGGACCCCTACGGTGACGTCGTCCTCGACCCGACCTTCGCGGAGACCCTGCGGGCCGCCCTGCACTCCGCCGACGGGGGCGAGGGCCGGCCCGCCGAGCCGCTGCCCGGCTCCGAGGGCGGCGCACCGGCCCGCGAGGCGGCCGTGGAGGCCGCTGTGGAGCCCGCGGCGGGTCCGGCGGTGCATCCCTCGCAGCCGGGCTTCGTGCCCGCGCAGACGCCCTCCCAGGAGTGGACGGACATCCGGCTCGGCGAGCTGGCCGAGCTGGCCATCCCGCTCGCCGAGGTGCGCCCCGGCCCGCTCGGCAGCCTGGACGTCTACGTCTTCGCCGACGAGACCACGCTCTGCGTCGCCCCCGGCGACGCCGCGGCAACCTCCCGGCTGCGCGCGGCGCTGGACGCCGGCACACCGGTCTGGCTGCTCGGCGACGAGCGCGTCTCCCCCGCGCACGCCCTCACCTTCGCGCTCGGCGAGGAGAGCGCCACCGTCTTCGTGCTCGCCGACCGCGTCATCGCCAGCGTCTGACCCGCCCCTCGGCTCCCCGCGGCACACGGAACGCCGGAGCGGCCCCGCACTCGATCGCGGGGCCGCTCCGGCGTTCCGGCGCACCGGCGTCCGGCCTTCGCCGGTCCTGCCAGGTGCGGCGCGCGCCGGGGCCCACCCCCGTAGGCCCCGGTGCGCGCCGGTCCTCGCGTGTCTCGGACGCCGGTCCGGCACACGCCGGTTCCGCGGACGCCGGCCGCCGCCGGCCTCAGGCGTCGCGGCGCCTGGCCTGCTTGACCTCGCGGTCGATCGCCCAGGCGTCGGCGACCGGGCCGAGGTGGGCCAGCTTGTCCGGGTTCACCACCAGCCGCACGAACGTGATGCGCCCGTCCACCACGTCCAGGGACACGGTGTTCAGCACCCGGCCCTCGCGGTCCCGGATCACCGCTCCCGGCCGGCCGTTGACCTCCTGCGGCTCGCAGGTGGCAGCGAGCTCGAACAGCCGCGGGAAGAACACGCCGAGCAGCCGCGCGACCTTGTCCGCGCCGACCAGCGTCCGGCCCATCCGCGGCGCCTTGCCGCCGCTGTCCCCGGCCATCCGCACGTCGGCGGCGAGCAGGCCGCGCAGGCCCTCCACGTCGCCGTCCCGCAGCGCGTCGAAGAACCGCCGCGCCAGCTCTGCCTGTTCCTCGCGGTCCGCCTCGAAGCGCGGCCTGCCCTCCGCCATGTGCCGGCGGGCCCGCGCGACCAGCTGGCGGCAGGCCTGCTCGGAGCGCCCGACCGCGGCGGCAGTGTCGGCGTAGTCGAAGCCGAAGACCTCGCGCAGCACGAAGGCCGCCCGCTCCAGCGGGCTGAGCCGCTCCAGCAGCAGCAGCGCCGCCATCGACACCGAGTCCGCCAGCTCCGCCGCCCGCGCCGGGTCCTCGTAGGGGTCGCTGAGCAGCGGCTCCGGGAACCACTCGCCGATGTACTCCTCCCGGCGCACCCGCGCCGAGCGGAGCACGTCGATCGCGATCCGGGTCACCGCGGTGGACAGGTAGGCCTTGACCGACACCGGGCGGACCGCGGAGGCGTCGAAGCGCAGCCAGGTCTCCTGCACCGCGTCCTCGGCCTCGCTGACGCTGCCCAGGATCCGGTAGGCGATCGAGAAGAGCAGCGGTCGCAGCCCCTCGAACTCCTCCGCCCTGCTCCCCGCCCCGGCCGCCGGTTCCGTGCCGTCCACCGCGGTTCCCCTCGTCGTCCGTGGGCCCGGACCGATGGGCCGGGTCAATGGGCCTGGGCGGCCAGCTGCCCGGCCACGTAGTCGCCGGTCGCGGGCTGCCTGGTGATGATGTTCAGCCGGTTGACCATGTTCATGAAGGCCACGTGCATGACCAGGGCGGCGAGCTGCTCGTCGTCGAAGTGCCGGGCCGCGCGGGCCCAGACCCCCTCGTCGACGCCCTCTCCTGCGTCGGCCGTGCGGGTGCCTTGCTCGGCCAGCTCCAGGGCGGCCCGCTCGGCCTCGGTGAAGACGGTGGCCTCCCGCCAGGCCCCCACCAGGGCCAGCCGCACCGGGGTCTCGCCCGCCGCCGCGGCCTCCTTGACGTGCATGTCGACGCAGACCGCGCAGCCGTTGATCAGGCTCACCCGCAGCGACACCAGCTCCAGCAGGGAGGCGGGCAGGGCCTCCTGGACGACGTGGTGGGCGCCGAGGAGGTGGCCCATCGCCTTCCGGGCGGTCGGGCTCGCGGTGTAGTCCAGTCGTGCGTCCATGAGGTGCTCCTCCGTGCTCGTCGCGCTCGTCGGTGGTTGCACCCCCTTGGACGGGGCAGCCGGCCGGGTTGTGACATCCGGTCCGCGGCGCGGCGTCAGGCGGTCGCCGCGAGGACGGCCCCGAGCGCCGCGGCCGCCGCCGGGAGCTCCTCCGGCGCGTCGGCGACCAGGTCGTGCGCCGTCAGCGCGATCTGGTCGCCCACCGCGAACGGACCGGCGTCGGGCAGCTCACGGGGGGCGCGCGCCAGCCGGGCGAGCTCCCGGGCGAGCGCGAGACCGGCGGCGGCGCGGCTCACGGACCCCTCGACCGGCGCAAGCAGCCTGCTCTGCGGCATCGCGCGGAAACGGTCGGCCAGCCGGTGGGCCGCGGCCAGGAATTCCTCCGGCGATCCGGAGACCTTCACGGGATCGGGCATGGCCCGAGCGTATAGCCGGGCGCGGACCGGGGAACACCGCGGTCAGAGGCCCGTCAGGGGCGGCCGAGGGCCGCGCGGGCAGCACGGCTGTTGCCAAGCTCCGGATGCTGCGGCACAGTCAGGTCACGGACCGCTATCGGAGGCGCCGATGTCCCTCATGTACTCCGCCGAGACCCATCAGAACATCCTGGCCAGGATCCCCGAGGTGACCGGCCGGGATCTGCACGCCTGGCTGACGGCCGTGGACGAGGGCCCGAGCCTCGTCCGCTGCGAGGAGAAGATCGACTGGCTGCGCCGGGAGTACGGCATCTCCCACGGCTACGCCAAGGCCATCGTGCACGAGCACGACCTGCGCAAGGCCAAGCGCAAGCTGGGCTGAGCCCCGGCTCCCCGGAGGCCGCTCTCTCCCGAGGCCGCTTCTCCGGACCGCTCACCACTCGCCCGGGGCCCGGCATGGCCCCGCGGACGTCTCACCACCGGGCGGGAATCGGCGCCCTTGCCGGATCCCGCCGAGGAGGTACCCCCTGCGCCGCGTACGGCGAGCCCGCCCGCGGCGGCGCGGTGCGCGCCCGACGCGCCGGGTGGCGCGCGCGGGGTGTGCCCGGAACCGGACTCGAACCGGTACGGCCTTGCGGCCAGCGAGGTTTAAGCTCGCCGTGTCTGCGTTCCACCATCCGGGCACCGGCCCCCACCGCGAGAGCGGCCGTTCCCGGCCTCCCGCCGCAGGTCTGAGCGTAGCGGCCCGGAACTGCTCCCGGCTCCCCCACCGCCGCGAAGTTGTCTTGTTTCCTTGCCAGTTGACGACGCGTCGGCCGAAGTTGACAGAAATCGATCGGTCGCGGGCGGCCCGGGTCACGCCGTCGCGCACACGCGTACGCCCCCCTGCGCGCCCCGGCACATGGCAATGCCCCGGCCCCCTCGCAAGGGGGCCGGGGCACGGGAACCTTCCGTCGCCACAGCAGCGGTACCGGTTATGAGCACCACGGTCGCGGTCCGGCGGCACTGCCGGGCTCAGGACGGCCCTGGACTCCGATGAGCCGGGACCAGGATCAGGCGGAGACCTTCGCCTCGGTCTCCTTCGCGGCGGCGTCCTTCTTGGCCGGCGCGGGCGCCGGCGCCGGGGAGGCGGCCTCGATGAAGGGCTCGCGCGGGCTCTCCATCTCGACCAGGCCGACGGTCTCGCGCTTCAGGAACATCGCCAGGGTCCAGTCGGCGAAGACCCGGACCTTGCGGTTGAAGCTCGGGACCCGCGCGCCGTGGTACAGGCGGTGGAACCACCACGCCGGACGGCCCTTGAGCTGGTACTTGCCGAAGAGCAGGGCGACGCCCTTGTGCAGGCCGAGACCCGCGACCGCGCCCTGGTTCTTGTGCTTGTACTCCTTGAGCGGGAAGCCGCGCATCGCCGCGAGCACGTTGTCCGCGAGGACCGGGGCCTGGCGGACGGCGTGCTGGGCGTTCGGCGGGCACCAAGCGCCCTCGCCGACGGCCAGGTCCGGCACCTGCGCGGTGTCACCCGCGGCCCAGACGTAGTCGAAGCCCTGGACCTGGAGGGTCGGGGCGGTGTCGACGTGGCCGCGCGGGCCGAGCGGCAGGCCGAAGTTGGCCAGCACCGGGCTCGGGCGGACGCCGGCGGTCCACACGATGGTGGAGGCGTCGACCTCGATGCCGTTCTTCAGCACCACGTGCTTGTCGACGCAGGACTCCATGGACGTCTCGAGGTAGACCTCGATGCCGCGCTCCTCGAGGCGGGCCTGGGTCCACTTGCCGAGCTCGGGGCCGACCTCGGGAAGGATCCGGTTGGCCGCCTCGACCAGGATGAAGCGCATGTCCTCGCGCTTCACGTTGTTGTAGTACTTGCACGCGTCCCGCAGCATGTCCTCGGCCTCGGCCAGGGTCTCCGCCCCGGCGAAGCCGCCGCCGACGAACACGAAGGTCAGCGCCTGCTTGCGGACCTTCTCGTCGTTGGTGGACTCGGCACGGTCGAGCTGCGCCATCAGGTGGTTGCGCAGGCTCACGGCCTCCTCGACGGACTTCACGCCGATGCCGTGCTCGGCGAGGCCCGGGATCGGGAAGGTCCGCGAGATCGAGCCGGTCGCGACGACCAGCTGCTCGAAGGGAAGCTCGTAGGAGTCGCCCGCCGCGGGCTGAACGGTGGCCACCTTGCGGTCGTGGTCGATCGCGGTGACGGACCCGGTCAGCACCTCCGCCTTGTTCTTCAGAACGCGGCGCAGCGGCGCGACGAGGTTGCGGGGGGCTACGTTGCCGCCGACCGCCTCGGGAAGGAAGGGCAGGTACGTCATGTACGGGCGCGGGTCGACGACCGTGACGGTCGCCTCCCCGTAGCGCATCTTCTTGAGGATGCGCATCGCGGTGTACAGGCCGACGTACCCACCGCCGACGATGAGGATGCGAGGTCGCTCCGTGGTGCTCATATCGGAAAGTATCCAGCACCGGTTTCCGGGCCTTGTGTGGGCCTGGTCACAGGCGGGTGGACCCCCTCTGCTACACTGTGCGGCCCACATTCCGAGCCCCAGGGGCGCGGACCGGGCCCCGTGCGGGGTGTTCGACGGCCGCCGGCCGGGAGGCTCCGGATCCACCCGTCATGAGCTGCAACGATCGACGGCCTCCGAAGTTCCGCGCAACAGGTTTTCGAATCCGAGGGCCCCGGCGGGCGCACGCCTGCGATCCACGCGGTGACGCCAAGGGCCCGCCTTCGTCCCGCAATTCGGACCAACCGCCCGTCCGGCGCAGCCTTTCTCACGGATCGCCATGTGAAGAAATTCACGAAGTTTTTCCCGGGGCGCCGCCGGGAGCGCCGCGCCCCGCGCGTGTCGCGGTGGGCGCGGCGCTTTCCACGCCGCCCGGCGCGGCGGCGGGGACGCGCCGGGGAGGGGGTGCGGGCGGGTCCTGTGAGGACTTCGCGGGCGCGCCGGCGGGCCCCGGCGGCGGCCGGCGAGGTGGTCGGCGCGACGGCCGGCGGGCGGCCGGCGGGGTGGCCGGCGGCGGTCAGGCCGCGGTGGCGCGGGAGGCCGCGCTTTGGGCGATTCCGTCCAAAATGTCGTGTTCGCTGACCACCAGCTCGGCGGCGCCGGTGCGCTCCATGATCGCCAGCAGCACCAGGGCGCCGGCGCCGATCACGTCCACCCGGCCGGGGTGCATCACCGGGATCGCGGCGCGCTCCTCGTGCGAGGCCGCGAGCAGCCGCTCGGCGACCTCGCGGACCTGCTCCACCGGGATCCGCGAGTGGTGGATCCGGGCCGAGTCGTACTCGGGCAGACCGAGAGCGATCCCCGCCACCGTGGTGACCGTCCCGGCCAGGCCGACCAGGGTGTGCGCGCCGGTCAGCGGAACCGTCGCGGCGGCCTCGTCGAGGGCCTTGGCGACGTCGGCGAGCATCGCCTCGCGGTGCTCCGGGCCGGCGCCGTGCACCGCGCCGTGCCGCTCGGTCAGCCGGACGCAGCCGACGTCCACCGAGCGGGCGGCGCGGATCCCGTCCGCGTCGCCGAGCACGAACTCGGTGGAGCCGCCGCCGAGGTCGAAGACCAGGTAGGGCGGGGTCAGGCCGGGCTCGGCGCGCAGCTCGGCGGTCGCGCCGGTGAAGGAGAGCCGCGCCTCCTCGTCACCGCTGACCACCTCCGGCTCCACGCCCAGGATCTCCCGCACGCCGGCGGTGAAGTCGTCGCGGTTGGAGGCGTCCCGCGAGGCGCTGGTGGCGACGAAGCGCAGGCGGTCGGGGGTGACGCCGTGCTCCCGGATCACCTCGGCGTACTCGCGGCAGGCGGCGAAGGTGCGGTCCAGCGCCTCCGGCGCCAGCCGGCCGGTGCGGTCGACGCCCTGGCCGAGGCGGACGATCCGCATCCGGCGGTCGAGGTCGGTGAGCGCACCGGACTCCGGGTCGACGTCGGCGACGAGCAGGCGGATCGAGTTCGTACCGCAGTCGATCGCGGCAACGCGGGTCACGGTCACGGGGTCGTGCTCTCCTCTGAGTTCTGCGCGTCCCGCCGCTGGGCGGCGGGCTCGGCGCCGTCGGGGTCCGCGCAGCCGCTGACGCAGGGGCCCTTGCGCCACCAGTCGGGGAGGGCCGCGAGGGCCTCGTCGCCGAGCGGGTTGACGCCCTCGCCGGCCGCCAGCGCGTGTCCCACCAGGACGTGCAGGCACTTCACCCGGTCGGGCATGCCGCCCGCGCTCGGGAAGTTCTCCAGCACCTCGATCGCGTCGCGGCGGGCGAGGTAGTCCTCGTGGGCGCGCCGGTAGCCGGCGGCCAGCTGCTCGTCCTCGGCCAGCCGGGCCGTCATGTCCTTCATCATCCCCTCGGCCTCCAGGGTGCCGATGGCGGAGGCGGCGCGGGGGCAGGTCAGGTAGTACAGCGTGGGGAACGGGGTGCCGTCCTCCAGCCGGGGGGCGGTCTCCACCACGTCGGGGAGCCCGCACGGGCAGCGGTGGGCCACCGCGCGCAGCCCGCGCGGGACGCGGCCCAGCTGGGCCTCGACGGCGCGGACGTCGGCGTCGGTGGGTGCTTCGGAAGTCATCGTGTGGTGCTCGCGGTGCTCGTGGGGGCGGACTCCCGCGCGGGGGCGCGGGCGGCGGACGGGGTCGGGGTGGGGACGAGGGCCGCGGGCGTCCCGCCGGCGCCCGTGGACGGCGTCGGCGGCGGCAGCGCGGGCACGGCCGTACCGGGCGCGGTGGGCACCGGGCTCGCGGCGTCGGCCGCGTCCAGCGAGTCGCCGAGCGAGGCGAACCACGGCTGGCCGGGCGCCTCCGCGCGGTAGGGCGCGGACGCGGACGCCGAGGCGGAGGCGGAGGCGCTCGCCGAGGCGGACGGGTCCACCGCGGTGAACGGCGTCTCGCCCGGGAACGCGTAGTGCAGCCGCGCGCGGGCCTGGGCCTCCACGTACGCCGGGTCCTGCCAGCGCGCGGCCTGCCGGCGTTCCTGCTCCATCTGCCGCTTCGCCTGCGCGGCCGTGGCCCGCTGCTGCGCGATCTGCGAGCGCTGGGCCACGAACTGACGCATCGGATAGGCGAGCGCGGCCACCAGCGCGCACAGCACCAGCACCAGGATCGCGGCCCGGCCGGTCAGGCGCGGACGCCGGGGACGCCTCGGACGCGGCGGGCGGCGCCCGGGGGGCGCGGCCGAGTGCTCGGCCTCCTGTCCCCCGGCCTGCCGCTCGCCTCCGGATTCGGCGCCGACCTCGGCACCGGACCCGGCGCCCCGCTCGTCGTCCGGCGCGGCGCGTTCGGGGCGCACGAGGGCGCGCGGACCCGCCGGGGCCGACCGCGCTCCGGATTCCGGCCGCCCGGACCGTGACTCGGGCTGCGGCGACTCGTTGCGTACCACCACCCGCCCCACCCTAGAGGGTGAGGCGGGTGGACGGAGTACGCATCGCGCCGCGGCGGCGCCGCGTCAGCGGGGCGGCCGCCGCCCGTGGCGCGCCGGTCGGCGCGCCGGCGCGTCAGCCGCGGAAGCGCGGGAACGCGGAGCGGCCGGCGTACTCGGCGGCGTCGTCGAGGATCTCCTCGATGCGCAGCAGCTGGTTGTACTTGGCCACGCGCTCGGAGCGGGCCGGGGCGCCGGTCTTGATCTGGCCGCAGTTGGTGGCGACGGCGAGGTCGGCGATGGTGACGTCCTCGGTCTCGCCGGAGCGGTGCGACATCATGCAGCGGTAGCCGCTGCGCTGCGCCAGCTCCACCGCGTCCAGGGTCTCGGTCAGCGAACCGATCTGGTTGACCTTCACCAGCAGGGCGTTGGCCGCGCCCTCCGCGATGCCCTTGGCCAGGCGGGTCGGGTTGGTGACGAACAGGTCGTCACCGACCAGCTGGACCTTGTCGCCCAGCTCGGAGGTGATGGTCTTCCAGCCCTCCCAGTCGTCCTCGAACAGCGGGTCCTCGATGGAGACCAGCGGGTACGCGGAGACCAGCTCGGCGTAGTACTCGGTCATCTCGGCGGCGGTGCGCTCCTTGGCCTCGAAGACGTAGACGCCGTCCTTGTAGAACTCGGAGGCGGCGACGTCCAGGGCCAGCGCGATGTCGCGACCGGGGGTGTAGCCGGCCTTCTCGATCGCGGAGAGGATCAGGTCCAGCGCGGCGCGGTTGGACTCCAGGTTCGGCGCGAAGCCGCCCTCGTCGCCCAGGCCGGTGGACAGGCCGCGCTCCTTGAGCACGCCCTTGAGCGCGTGGTAGACCTCGACGCCCCAGCGGACGGCCTCGGAGAAGGACTCCGCGCCGATCGGGGCGATCATGAACTCCTGGATGTCCACGTTGGAGTCGGCGTGCGAGCCGCCGTTCAGGATGTTCATCATCGGCACTGGCAGCACGTGCGCGTTCGGGCCGCCGACGTAGCGGAACAGCGGGAGGTCGGACGCCTCGGAGGCGGCGTGCGCGACGGCGAGCGAGACGCCGAGGATCGCGTTCGCGCCGAGCGAGGACTTGTCCGGGGTCGCGTCCAGGTCGAGCATCGCCTGGTCGATCAGCCGCTGCTCGGTGGCGTCGTAGCCCACCAGCTCCGGGCCGATCTGCTCGATGACGGCGAGGACGGCCTTCTCCACGCCCTTGCCGCCGTAGCGCGACTTGTCGCCGTCGCGCAGTTCGAGGGCCTCGAACGCACCGGTGGAGGCGCCGGACGGAACGGCAGCGCGGCCCGTGCTGCCGTCGTCGAGGCCGACCTCGACCTCGACCGTGGGGTTGCCTCGCGAGTCGAGGATCTCCCGGGCTACGACGACGTCGATGGACGGCACAGGTTTCTCCTTCAGGAGTACGGAGCTCTTACGCGCAGAGCCTAGCCGCAACGGCGGCCCCGGCCAGCCGGAGCCGCCATCCCTGAGACGCCGGGCCCCGCGAGGCGCCCGCGGGGGCCCCTCCGGGCGTCCGTAGGGGCAACCCCCGGCGAACCCCGCCCGTCCCCGCGGCGACACGGCAGCCCCGCCACCCCCGCGCCGCGCCGCCGCGCCGCCCCCGCGCCACCCCCGCGCCGCCCCGCCCTGCCGCCGCCCGCGCCGCCCTGCCGCGCCGCCCTGCCGCCGCCCGCGCCGCGCCGCCCTCGCCGCCGCCGCCCGCGCCGCGCCGCCGCGCCGCCCTGCCGCCCCCGCCCCGCCCCGCCGCCCCCGCGCCCCCCCCCCGCCCCCGCGCCCCCCTGCCGCCGCCGCGCCGCCCCTCCGCCGCCCGCGCCGCCCCCGCGCCCCGCCGCCGCACCGCCCTGCCG
>Ga0164242_10000175_pt1 | contig 79207 bp, 75 predicted proteins | sample OricomgcompostMG_FD_108783 | JGI IMG/M metagenome (GOLD analysis project Ga0164242, IMG submission 108783) | Miracle-Growth compost microbial communities from Emeryville, California, USA - Original compost - Miracle growth compost (MG) ... | reverse complement strand
GGATTCTGTCGACCTACGGCGACGTCGACGCCACCGGCCAGCCGGCGGCCGTGGACGCGGCGGTGACTCAGCTGCTCGGGACGCGGAAGGCCGACGCCATCACCGGGCACTTCGGCGCGACCCGGCTCAAGCAGACCAAGCAGGCCAAGCCGCTGAGCCGTCTGGCGCGGGCGATGCTCAAGCAGGCCAAGCAGCAGGCGGGGCCCTACGACGTCGACATCGAGGCGGACACGAGCGGCCTGGCCGATGGGGGCGACGCCGCGGAGGTGCCAGTCACGGTGACGGTCACCTCAGCCTCCGGGCACGCCGTGAAGGACGGCATCCACCTCGATGTCGCAGCGCTTCCCGGTCCGGTCACGGTCGGCCCGGCGTCGGCGCGGGCGGTGAAGGCGCGGACCGCGACGAAGCAGAGCGCGGTGCGCGTCCTGGTCGACGCCACCGACGCGACCAGCCTGGCGGTGACCGTGACCGGCATCCCGGCGACCACGTTGTCGGTGATGGCGCCGGCGGAGGGCAAGCACGCCACCAGCCTCGCGGCCGCGGGCCTGCACACTGCCGTGGCCAAGACGATCGCTCTGCCCCAGAAGCTCACGGCACCCACGACGTCGGCGAAGGCCGACAGCGACGGCAACGTCACCCTGACCTGGCCCACGACTGGCATCATCGGGGGTGCGACCCTGACCGTCTGGCGCTCAGACGATGGCGGCACCGATTGGATTCCGATCAAGACCGGCCTGGACCCGAGCACCGGCACCTGGACCGACGCCAGCGCCAACTCGACGTCGATCTATGTGGTGCAGGTCATCACTGAGGACGGGAGTTCGCCCGCTCCCACGCCGGGCAGCACCGATGGCGCCGTCTTCCCGGCTCCGCCGGCCCCGACCGGGGGCGCGGTGCAGAGCAACGACGACGGCGGCGTGACCGTCTCCTGGTCGGCCGTGACGGGCGCCGACCACTACGTCGTGTGGAAGTCCACCGACGGAGCCGGGAAGACCTGGGCGATCGCACACACGACGACCGACACGAGCTGGGTCGACCCCGACGGCACCTCCGGATTCCGGTACTGGATCGAGGTCGTGACGAAGGACGGCGCGAGCTCGGGTCAGCCGAAGTCGGGTGACACGGGCAACATCGGCAGCACGCCGCCGAGCGGCCCGCCCGTGGGTCCGCCCGCACCCTCCGGACCGAGCGGCCCGACGGCCCCCTCGAGCCCGACGGGTACGACGGTGACCTACGACCCGGGCACCGACACGAGCGCCATCACATGGAACCCGTCGAGCGGTGCGGACTCCTACACCGTCGAGCGGAGCGAGGACGGTGGTGCCACGTACAGCGTGATCGGCACCGTGACCGCCCCGACCACGACGTTCACCGATCCGGACCCGGTGGCCGGCGGGACGTACGCGATCGTCGCCCACTCCTCGGCTGGCGACTCCCCGGCACCTTCAGGCGCCGGCACCGCACCGAGCGTGCCGCCGGCGCCGTCGGCGCCGACCCTGGACTACGACCCCGCCACCGGCCACATCGCCATCGACTGGACCGGCACGGGCGCGGACACCTTCTGGATCTGGCGCAGCAACGACGGCGGGCTCACCTTCTCGCACGTCGGCACGGTCACCGCACCCACAACTGAGTGGGTGGATCCGAACCCCGGCCCCGATGCGCAGTACTTCATCCAAGGCCGCGCAACGATGACCGGCAACTCGCCCGCGCCCGGTACGGGCGGCACGGTGGGGACGGCCCTGCCGACCCCGACGTCGCCGGCGACCGACGTCACCTACGACGCCACGAGCGGCGGCATGCGAGTGACGTGGGACGACGTCGACGAGGCCGATTCCTACGCGATCTTTAGGACCAACGACGGCGGGGCGAACTACACGCAGGTCGCCACCGTGCCGGCCGGAACCGATTTCTGGGTCGATCCGAGCCCCGGAACGTCGCCCGGCTACTACGTGCGCCCGGTCTCGAACCTCACCGGGTCGGCGCCGGCGCCCTCGGGCGCGGGCAGCTCGACGAGCGCGGCTGCGCCGGCGGAGACCGTCATCACGAGCGTCGTCTACGACGGCGCGACCGGCGCAGCGACCATCACCTGGCCGGCGGCAACCGACGTGTCTTCGCGGGAAGTCTGGCTCAGCGTCGACGGCGGCACCAACTGGAGTGACCTGGACACCGTCAGTGGGGCCTCGAGCACCTCCTACGTCGACGTCGACGCGGGCACTCGCACCACGCCGTCCTACCGTGTGCAGGCGATCAACCCGCTGGGCAACTCCGGTGTCATCAGCGGCACCACGAACATGGTGCCGCTCGCCAAGGCGGCGGCTCCTACCGGTCTGGCGGCCACATACTCCGGTGTCACCGGAAAGGTGACGCTGGCGTTCACGCCGGTCACCGCAGCCGACGGCTACCAGGTGTTCCGCTCCAACGACGGCGGAGCGAACTTCTCTAAGATCGCGGATCTCGCGGGCTCGACGACGGGTGGCTACATCGACAACACCCCGGGCACTGACCCGATCTATCAGGTGAAGTCCGTCAACCCGGCCGGTGTCGGCGCGTCGTCGTCGTCCGCGGGAATCACTGCCCCCGGGAAGCCGACGGGTCAGGGCGCCAGCTACGACGCAACGACGGGCACAGCGACGGTCTCCTGGACCGCCGTGCCGACGGCGGACAGCTACCAGGTGTACCGGAGCAACAACGGGTCGACGTGGACGAAGATCGCCGACGTCGTCGGCCAGGCGAGCAACAGTTTCGCCGACACCGAGCCGGGAACGACACCGTCCTACCTCGTTGAGGCCGTGAACATCCACGGCGTCTCGGGGACGGCAACCGCCGATGCGTCCGCTGCCGTCACGCCGAGCGCACCGGGCATGACACTCCTCAACACGCTGACCGCGGCCTACAACAGCGACGGGTCGACGGCGATCGCCTGGGACTTCGCGACCGCGGGCGGCGCGGACACGGCGACGCTGTACCGGACGAACGATGGTGGTACGACTTGGACGAAGATCTCGGACTTCGCCCGGTCGACGTCCACCTACCACGACACCACACCCGGCTCGGAGCCCGGTTACTACCTGATCGCTAGCAACGTGGCGGGCAGCAGCGCCGCGGCACCGAGCACGACGGGCATGGTGACGCCGGCCCCGCTGGTGCCAGGCAGCCAGGCCGCCGCGTTCCAGAGCGACGGCAGCGTCAAGGTGACCTGGGCGCAGGCGGTCGGCGCTGACGGCTACTACGTGTGGAAGTCCGCGGGTGGCACTGGTGCGAACTGGACCAAGGTCGCCACGATCAGCTCGGCCACAACGCTCCAGTGGGCCGGGGACAGCACCCCGGGAACCGATCCGGCGTACTTCGTCCAGGCGTACAGCCTGCGCGCGAGCTCGACGGCACCCTCGGGGACGGCGAGCAACGTCTGGCCGAGCATCGTGGCCAGCACGGGGCTGACGGTCACCTACGACGGAACCCAGGCGTACCTCGACTGGACGTCGGGCACGACCGGGAAGGGCGTCGACGGCTACGACGTCTGGCGGTACAACGGCACGAGCTGGAGCAAGATCAGCACGCTGACCGGGACGTCGACGACCTACCTGGCGGATGCCAGCGGGACCGCGACGTCGCGGTACGTGCTGCAGTCGTACGGAGGCGGCAGCGTCGTCTCGCCGGCCGACCCGACCGGGACCACCGGTGTGACCGCGCCGACGATCGCCGACGCCTTCACTGGAACCGGTGCTCTCGGTACCGCGCAGACCGGGGGGCAGACCTGGCAGTTCTACAACTCCACGTCCGCCAACTGGACCCGCAACGCCGGTGGCTACATCACGGCGTCATCCGTGGCAGCTTCGGCTAACCCCATGGCGGTTATCGGCGTCGGCCAGTCCAACGCCACCGTGACGGTCGCGAACAGTCAGCCGGGGGCGGCAATCTACGCCCGTGTGAGCGACGGAGCGAACTGGCTCCGGCTGCGCGTCAACGAGACGCAGACCTACCACAGCTCGGGCTACTACGACCCCGACACGGTCTACTACTCCCACCAGGAGGAGCAGTTCACGCAGACATACAGCACGACTGGCTGCACAGGGAGCGTGGTGTCGTCGACGTCGTTGACGAACGTCGGGGCTCCTTGGGTCGACACCAATCCCTCGGTCCAGGACGGGTTCACGAGCAGTTGTTCCGGCAAGGTTCAGACGCTCACCGGCTACGCCAACAGCGTGGATCACACGGTGGCGGGCGCATACCACGACACCAGCTACTACACCTACGCGTTCCAGGAGGTGCTCGAGAAGGACGTCGCCGGCACCGTGACGCAACTGGGATCGTGGGCGATGGGGTCGTCGCTGCCCGCGTACTGCAGGCTCGCCGTTGAAGGGTCGACGTTGAACGCCTACTACGGCGCTTCGACGACAGGCATGACCCTCGCTGGCAGCGTCACCGACGCCTTCAACTCGGCCGCGACGCTCTTCGGGGTGGGCCTGAGTTCGTCGAGTTACGCGACGGGCAACCGGAGCGGCGCGCTCACCAGTATGAACTGAGCCACGGATAGGCAGGAGCCGCGCGGCGGGGTCGGGGAGTGGGTCGCACTAGGCCCATGCTCCACCCCGTCGCACTGCTCGCCAAACAGCGATGTCGGGGGTCTCGTCTAGCGTTCCGGTGTACCCGAGTAGAGGAGTTGAGGCACATGACGATCCGACTGATTGCCGCGCTGGTGGCGGCAGTGGCCCTGGTGGCGAGCACGGGTGCCGTGACGGTCGGTCGTCGCGCGCCGGACCCGGTGAGCGTGGCGGCTGCGGAGTCGCCCGTCGTGCAGGGGCACGCGACGAGGTCCGTAGGGGCGGGCACGATCGCGGCCGCGTACGCGGAGGAGTCTCAGTGGGCGCTGACTCCGGCCGAGCTCGAGAAGATCTACGGTCTGCCAGCACACGGCGGAGCCGGCCAGACCGTCGCCATCATCGGATGGGCCCCGGTCCCGCACCTCGAGGAGGACCTGGCCGAGTACCGCGCCTTCTTCGGCCTGCCCGCCTGCACTACCGCCGACGGATGCCTGACGATTGTCAACCAGGACGGCAACCCACCGGACCCCGCGCCCGCCAGCGTGGCGTCGGTCCAGGCGGCCAACGAGTTCGAGTTCACCATGGATGCTGAGGCTGTCTCCGCCGCCTGCCCCGACTGTCGGATTCTGATGGTCCTGACTGACACGATGGGGCTCACGACCGCGACGAATCTCGCGACGGCAAGTCGCCTCGGGGCGGATTACGCCGCAGAGTCCATGGGCTCGGTTGGCACGGCGCCGGTGACGAACGGACACTCCTGGGCCGTCAAGATCCCCGACGGGATGACGTTCGTAGCCAGTAGCGGCGACGAGGGAACGGCGCGCGGCGCGTCGTACCCGGCCGACTCCCCGGGCGTGGTCGCCGCCGGCGGCACGACCATCAACGCCTACAGCGGCCGTGGGAAACCCACCGCTTGGGACGGCGCCGGCGCGGCCTGCGCCACGACGGCGTTCGGCGACTGGCCAGTCCCCGAGACCATGCCGGCCAACGCCGAGCGCGCGGCGGCCTGTGGCGACGTTCGGGCGACGTCCGACGTCTCGGCCGTCGCGGGCGGAACGACCCTCTATGTCTGGGTCGACGGGCACCTGGCCACCGGCGGCGGAACCAGCCTGTCTGCTCCCATCCTCGCCGCCATGTACGCCCGCGCCGGCAACAACGTCAACGGTTACAGCGTCTACACGAACGCCGCGCAGTACCCGGAGGAGTTCACCGATGTCACGAAGGGCAGAGTGCTCGGCTGCAGTAAGCCCGCCAGGCGTGTGTGCTCGGCGACAGCCGGGTGGGACGGCCCGACCGGCGTTGGATCCCCGTACGGTGACCGTGCACTCGCCGCTACCCCGACCCCGCCGGCCGCCGAGCTGGAGGTCAAGGCGGGTAGCGCGCTGAACCTGATCGCCGGCAAGCAGGCCCGCCGCGTTGTGCGGGTGCCTGACGCCCCGGCGGGGGAGACGCTGACCTTCGGGGCAGTTGGGCTGCCTGCGGGCCTGGCGATCGACGAGCAGACGGGGGTCATTACCGGCAGTCCGTCGGTGGCGGCGGTCCGTACGAGGGGCGGCGGCCGGAGTGACGCGGCGGTGGTGTCGGCTAAGACGGCTGACGGCGACTTCGTCGGGCTCGCCCTGCTCAAGTGGCACGTCAGCGGCGGGGGCAGGAAGGGTGCGGACGAGGGAAAGCGTCATGCGGCCGAGGACGCGGCCATGTCGGCATCCGTAGGGCCGAGGCCGACCAGGTGAGGCGTACGCGGACTGTGGTCTAGGTCACTGGCAGGTAGGCTGCGCGCACGGCGCCACTCCGGCGGCGTGCTTCGAAAGGAAATGCCTCATGCGAACCCCTCGCATTCTCACGGCGACCGCTGCTGCTCTGGTAGGGGCGTCGGCGCTGGTCGGTGCGACCACGACCGCGTCTTCGGCCGATGAGCCCACCGCGATCACGTACAACTGCACAACGCCGCTCGGCCCGACCACCATCGGGATGGAGTTCACCCTCCCCGACGCCCTCACCGCGGCCCCGCTCCCCGCGGGGCAGCCGGTCCCCGAGGCCAGCGGGATGCTGATGACCATCGACATCCCTAAGGAGCTCTCCTCCCAGATCAATGGCCTTCTCGGCGGCCTCGGTGGCGGCACCACGCCGCTGACTGCGGACCTGCGCGTCGGCGACGCCACCGCCCCGATCTCGGTGCCGTTCCCCAACTCCGTGCCCGTCCCCTCCGACGGCTCGGCCTTCCAGCTTCCGTCCGGCGTCGGGACCGTCGGCACGTTCAGCCCCAGCGGCACCGGCATCGAGGACGTGCTCGCCCCGTCCCACATCGTGTCCGACCTGACCGGCCTCGGCATTCCGGTGCCGTGCGACATCGACAAGTCCGCGGACGCGAAGATCGGCACTGTCGAGTTCTCCGGTGAGGACACGACGTCGCAGCACCTGACGGCGACGCTCAAGGGCAAGGTCATCACCGCCACCGCGACCCTCGGGTCGGGCTCGACGACCTCGCCGGGCACCGGCACCGTCAAGGCCACCGGCAAGGTGAAGGTCGCGAAGGCGACCAAGGCGAAGAAGGGCAAGAAGGGCAAGGTCAAGACCGTCGCCAAGGCCGTCACGGTCTCCGCTCCGCTCAAGGACGGCGTCGCCAAGCTGACGTTGAAGCTACCCAAGGGCATCGCCAAGGGCTCCTACAAGTTCACGGTCACGTGGGGAACCGCCTCGAGCGTGGTCACCTACAAGGTGAAGTAGAACGTGCGACATTTCTAGCCGCACCTGTGGTTGGGGGCTCCGCGCCGGAAGGCGCGGGGTCCCCAACTCTCGTTAGGTGGTCGGCTCCCCGGCGCTGCCAGGCGTAGTGCCGAGCCGTCGAGGTGGACCGTAGGGTGGCGGCTGGCGGAGCTCGGGGAACTTCCGCGCGAAGTTTCCCTTCCCGTTGAGCCCCATCGCCTCGAGGATCACTCGGCCGTGTTCACCTCGGCTGCGGAGAGCGGCAACCTCGGCGTGGAGCTCGGCCTCGACGGCGCGAGCAAGGACACGGATGGCCGCGAGCCGGGAGAACTGAGCTGCGCCGGCGGCCGCAGCACCCTCCACCCATTCGTCGGGGACAGGAACGTGCGCGCCACGCACGTCCACGACCGGGACCCAATGAGAGGCGGCACGCGCGGCCTCCTGGGCGTCAAGGTCTGGCATGACGGTTCATCGCCCCTTCCATGTTGAACGCGCAAGTGTGCTGGTGACAGCCCACCGGGAGTGCTGAAGGCGGACGGCCCTTTGCACGGCTAGGCGCCGTCTGGGCTCCATGGGTTGATCAGTTCGAGACCGGCATACTCGAAGTGTGCGACGTTGCGCGTGGCCACAGCGTGGCCGCCGGCGAGCGCGGTAGCGGCGATCATGAGGTCTTCTGGGGCAGCCACCAAGCCCTTGGACTCGCGAGTCGCCCGCACGGTCCCATAGAGGCGTGCTGCAGCGTCGTCGAAAGGCAGAAGGCGGGCGCTCGCGGTGGTGGTGACGATCCGCTCGATTCCCTCAGCGAGCGTCTCCCGGCGTCTGCCGGCGGGGAGACGCTCTATGCCATAGATAAGCTCGGCGAGGGTCACCGTGGCGATAGCGAGGTCGGCCTGGTGGTCAGTTACCCAGGCGAGGACGTCAGGGTTCGGTACGCGCCGCAGCAGCTCGCTGAGCACGTTGGTATCGGCGAGGATCACAGGCCCTCAGTCGTCCTCGAACCCGAACGAGCGGGCCAGCGTCCGGGGCGGCAACCATTCGTCGGGCTCGATGCCGCCGAGGTCACGCACGCGGGCCGCCGTCTCGAGCCAGTCGGCGACGGGATCGTAGGTGGGCTCCACGCTCTGGGTGAGGATCAGTCGTGCCTCGGCCTCCATGGAGCGGTTGTGAGCAGCTGCACGAGCCTTGAGGGCGTCGCGGGCATGCTCCGACAAGTTACGTACGACGACGGTCGCCACAACGATCACCTCCTGGTGCTAGGCGATGATAGCAAAGTGCTTCATGTGCCAGTGAGGAGCGCTTGTTTCACCGCCGATAAGTAGCATTCTGTCAACTAACGTTGACAAAGGGGCGACATCCGGCGGCTACATCGGTTGACATCCGGGGCTAGAGTAGCACCTATGGGATGGACCAGCGAGGACGGCCAGCACGAGCTGTGGATCGCCGCGGAGTTCCAGGACGGGACGCGCGGCATCGGCGTCTCCGGCGCCGGGATTCCGCGAGACCACATCGCAGTCGGCGAAGAACACGTGCGGGACGGACACGGTGCGGTCGTCGAGTGGCGCTACGTGACCCGGCCGGCGGCCGACGTCGTCGGCTGGCGGTTGGTCTGTGACCACGGCCTCGGCGCTGAGCCGTGGATCGGGCCGCTGCTCCAGCGCGTTCGCAAGCCCGAAGAGCACTCGCCGGCCTCCCGTCGGTTCTACAGCGAGGACCTCGATGTCGACGACGGGCCCTTTGCCAGCGACGATGAGGAGAGGGTCTACGCCCTGCGCTGGTGGCATGCAGAACACCTCGACAGCGCTGTCGACCTCACGGCCCTGACCGACACGATGTACGCCTTGCGGCGTCTCGAGGCGGCCGCCCAAGTAGCCGTCGACGAGCTGCGCGGCCGCGGCGTCAGCTGGGAAGCTATCGGCCAGGCGGCCGGCTACAGCCGACAGGGCGCGCAGCAGCGCTGGGGCGCCGGCTTCCCCACCAAGGACACGCCACGGCCCGAGCAGTCGCGCCTCGGCCTGCTCGCCTACCGCGATGCCGTGGTCGACGCCGCTCGACGCAAGGCGGACAACGGCTGAGCCGCCCCGTGGCGGCGCTGCCACGACCGCGGGCCCGGGTGGCTGGCGGGCCGATGCCGGGGGCCCCTGCAACCATGGGCCCATGACAGGGGAAGGCGTGGCGGCCAGGCCAGGGCCGGTGCTCGACGAGCTGTTGCAGGGCGCGTTCGAGCACGGGCTGATTCCAACCTGCATCCTCGGCGCCGACTCGCGGCACGTCTTAGTCAACGACGCCTACTGCAAGTTGGTGGGGTACGGCCGCCAGGAGCTCGTGGGGACGGCGCTCGCTGATCTGGTGCTGACCGACGACAAGGAGGCGACCGAGAGGGTGATCGCTCTTATCCGGTCCGGTACACGTCGATCTGCGGTCGTGCGACTCCACTATGTGCACGTCGGCGGCGCCGTGAGTGCTGTCGAGGCGAACTTCGCCGCAGTCGCATGGAAGTCACCGGAGGCACACCATGTCGTCGTTCACGCCGTCGACGTCACGCAGGCGCTCGATGACGCCCGCGGCCTCGAGGAGGCCGAGCGGCTGCTGCAGTACCTCGCCGACCACGACCCACTCACCGGGCTGCTGAACCGGCGAGCGTTCAGCAGCCTGCTCGAGGAGCAGGTCGAGATGGTGAGGGTCGGTCGCCGCAACGAGCAGGCGGCCCTGCTCATGATCGACCTCGACGGGTTCAAGCGGCACAACGACACCTTCGGGCACCAGGCGGGCGACGAGGTGCTGGTCTCCGTCAGCGAGGCCCTGCACAATCGGCTGCGCGAGGCGGACATGATCGGGCGCCTGGGTGGCGACGAACTCGCCGTGCTGCTGCCCGGTACGAGCGCGGCCGAGGCCGAGCGCGTGGCGGCAGACCTGGTGCATGTGATCGCCCGGGCAGCGGCCGCTGGAGAACATGACAGTGAGCATCCGGTGACCGCGAGCATCGGCGTCACCGACTTCCGAAACGCTCCCGACGTCGACACCGTCGTAGCGCGAGCAGACGCCGCGCTGTACGACGTGAAACACCGAGGCCGCAACGGCTACGCCGTCCGGCTCTAAACGGGCGCCGTCGTACCTGGCGACCGATGTCGGGGGTTGTCCTAATCTGCTATCCACTACGAACTCCCCGAAGGAGCACGTCCCGATGTTCGGTGCGCGCACGAACGCCATAGCCCCGGCCCGCGAGTGGATGGTAGCCGCTGCTCTGCCGTCCTACCCCAACCAGGCATCGTCGCGGCTTCAAGGTCCACACCACACCGCCGACCTGCTGCGAGGTGACCAGTGAAGCGAACCCCACCCCAGCAGCCGCGCAGCTTTCTCAAGCGACTCTTCTGGAGCCCGCCGGCACCGACGCGGCTCGACCTGTGGTTCTCCTACCATCACTGGCCCCTCCATGGACTTGACGAACTCAGTGGCTACCTGCTTGGCGGGCATGTGTGCGTTCGTTGGCACAACGGGGACCTCGACGCGCGCCCGATCGGCGGCGGCTACCGGCACCGGGGCTTCCAGCTCTACGACTCCGGCGTCTACGACCAGAGCGACAACCGCTGGGGCACCTTTCTCGACTACGTGCGCTGGCACGCCGCCCGCGCGAAGCCCGGTCCCTTTCCGACGCAGGCGCTCATCGGCATCCTCTCCAGCGGCTACATGCCCGACCTGAGCCTGACGCGCGAGGAGGCGAGTGAGGTCGCCGGCATCTGGCAACGGAGGTTCGAAGAGGCGATCGACTGGGGCGTCGACCGGTACGGCGTCGCCGGTATCACCTACGTCCCGCCCGGCAAGGGCGGCAACTCCTTCGCGCTCAACACCGTCCTGCACCGGCTCTCTGCGGACCTGACGCCTCTCTTCGAGTCGACTGCTCCGACGGCTGGTGCGTCGTGACGACCTCGGTCCGTACCGCCGGGCGAGCACATCCTGCAAGTCCTCGTCAACGGCTCGCGTCCGGCGGCTACCCGCCGAGGGCTCGGGACGCGGGTCGGCTGCAGACGGCTGCGCTCTCGACCAAGCGCCAGGCCGGAGGGGTGCCGTCGCTCGAGGACGAAGGCCGCACGCGGCGGGCACCGGGCCGCTAGCGCCGGGGGCTGCCCTCGTTCCAGACGTTTCGGTCGGACTTGGCGGGCTTCAAGCGCGCGGCATCTACGACGGCGAACCGGATGGCCGGAGGTGACGGAATCTCGTCGACGTAGACGATGAACGCCTTCCAGCCAACTCGGTGGCCGCCAAGCCACAGCAGGACGAAACTCGGGGCTGGTGGCTGGTGACCGACGTCAACCTTGAGCCAGGCATGCCGCCAGTGCTTGGGCTCGGGCCATCTGTCGTTCTTGGGCGGCCTCATCCCCACCGCCCCGAGGATAGAGGACGTATCCGAACGGGTGTTCGATACGGGGTGCATCGGTGAGGTCGGCGCACGTGCGCCGACCCAGATGTGCCGTCGAGGCGTCCCAACGGCGGTGTGGGCCGCGTCAGTAGGGCCAAGAGGAAGGGTTGGGTCGGCCGGTGAGCGGACCGGCCAGGAGAGGATGCACAGATGACCGACTCGCCCGTGACGCCCCCGGGGGCGAGCGCGACCGTCGCGGAGAAGCTCGCCGCGCTCACCGCGATGGCGCAGGAGCGGACACGGCTCGAGGCGATGGAGCGCGACCTGGTCTGCGACCTGCGGCGCGACCGCACACCGTGGGAAGCGATCGGCGAAGCCGCTGGTCTGTCGAAGCAGGGGGCGCACGCCAGGTGGCATCGGGCGGTCACGGTTCGCAGCAGCATCCTCGCCCAAGCCGTCGCGGCGCAGGGCGGCCCGCGCGGTCGCGAGCCGGGCGACCTGGTGCCGCCGGCGGCCGCCATGATGGATCGAGGGCCACGACGATGAGTCGCCTTGAGACCGCGACGCTCGGCCGTCGCGACTTCACTCTCCACCTCTGCACCTGTCACGACGGACCGGTGCTGCACGCGTTCGGGGAGGGACCTCGGTGGAACGGCTTCCGCACGCCGATCGTCACCGCCGAGCAGTTCCTGGCCTGGATCAGAGAGGTCGGCGAGCACGGCTGCGTCGAGATGGCCGACGCGTGGGTCGAACACGAGACCGGGCCGGCGTCAGCGCGAGCCTTCGGCGAGGGAGTGGACAACCCGGCGCCCATCCGGGCCCTCGTCTACGCCAATCCCGAGTCGCCGAACGACGGCAGCGAGTTCGACCGCTGGCCGCCGGACTACATCGACGGTGCCACGCCCGTCTTCTGTCTCGACGGTTGGGTCTGGGAGCCTGCCCGACGGGCAGAACTCGAGCATGCGCCGTCGCCGCGCCTGGCGCTCGCGCCCCCCTCCCCTATGCCGCGACGTGAGCCGGAGGCCCCAGGGTCAACACCGACGCTCGGCTTCCAGCGGTAACCGGGCCCCGGGCTAGCTGGCTCCGCGGTAGAGCCGGGTCAGGGGTCGATGCCGGGGGTCAGCCCTACGCTTCATCACAGCGGAGCAAAGCGGCCCACTGGAGCGGCCGCCCACGAAGGGACCGAGCGATGGCACTGACCAAAGCCGCGATGCAGCATGAAGCAGACCGTGCAATCGACGACGCGCGCCGGCTGAACCCGGCCCGGCGCGGAGAACAGCGGTACAGCTACACCGACAAGGACGGTTGTGTCTACGCCGGGACCCTGCCGCAGATCGGGGAGGCCCTCATCAGCATCTACGGCGTGCACCGCCTCACCGACAACCCGGAGCCCTACTTCGCCGACGACGTCACCGGGGTGCGGTCTATCCCCCGTGCCTGCACCGAGTGGGAGTGGACGACCTGGGCCGCGGGCCTCGAGCAGCGTCCGCAACAGCACGCGGCCGCTGCACTGAGGAAGTCGGACCAGCGCACGGTCTCGACGCGGAAGATGGACGCATGAGCGACACGCGACCCGACATCGAGCGGATGCTCTACGACGGTCGTCGCGTCGGCGTCGGCGTGCGCACGCTGCTGGGCCACGAGCTCGGCGGCGAAAGCGTCGAGGGTTGGGCGCAAGTGGCCCACGAGGCGATCCGTGCGATGAACCACATCACTGGTGCCCCGAGCCGGACGCCGATGCCGGCCCCTGTCGCCTACGCGCTGCTCGGCAACCTCGCCGCCACGGCCCACGCGCTGCCGCAGCTCCTTGAGCAGATCGAGGCCGGCGTGAGGGCATCGCTGTCGACGTTCGACGTCTACGACGAGAACCGCCGACCGGACGAGAGCGTCCAGATGCTCGAGGCAGACCTGGGAGCGGCACGAACGTTCGCGCGACAACTGGCGGCACACCTCGACGGCGCACAGATGGCCATCAACGCCCAGGGCTACAACGACGACGGCGGCACCGAAGACCAATCCATGATCGGAGAAGTGGACGAATGACGCAGCAGCACATCGTGGCCGCGACCACGCTGGAGAAGGTGCCCAACTACATCGTGGACCCCAATGTGGTCCTCGTCGGAGACGGGCCGCACGAGTACGCCGCAGCCGTCAGCGCAGTCTGGGATGCCATCATCGCCACGGGCGGGCAGCCGGACTCGGTGATGCTGTTCGTCGCCGCCGACCTGCAATCCCACCAGGTCGAGGGCCTGGCGGCCGAGCTGTCGCACCTCCCGGGTGGTCGAAAGGCCATCGAGCGGGTCATCGTCTACGGCGCGCCGGACGAGATCACCGATGACACGACACAGCGCCTCCCGCGGCTGCTCGCGGACTGGGTCCCTGTCGACTTCCACGAGGTCGGCCCGGAGGGCTACGAGGCGCCCGAGAGGGCCGGGCAGCGTCGCTACTACGAGTGGGTGACCGCGGCACCTGTCTTCGTCGAGATCCCGAATGGCATGCGGAGCATCTGGATGCGGCACGGGGAGAACGCCCACGGCGACTACACCGAGGTGGTCTTGTGCGAGCTCGGCAAACGCCCGAACGAGGCCGCAGATCAGGACGTCGTGATCGCGGGTGTCGGCGCCGACGCGCTCTTGGCGGGCCACCTGGGCGTGGAGGAAGTCATGGACGTCGCCCGCTCCGCCGCGATCGCGCTGTTCGGTCCGTCTGGCGGCTGACCGGCCGGTGGCCGCGTATAGAAAGCGCGCGGCTCAGCGCCGGACGGGCGCACCGACGCCAGCGGCGGGCGGCTCGTCATCGGGCCGGTGAGGTGGCTCGATGCCAGATAGGACCGCAGCGAGCACGGCACGGTGGTGGGTGCTCGGAGTGTCGACGTCAGCTCGGGTGTACCGGTGGGTGGCCTGGGGCTGAGCGGACTCGCGGGCGCGGCGGGCAGCGTTGGCGAGGCGGGCTTGCCCGCGGGTATCGATCGCGCCGTCAGCGTCGAGGGGCGCCAGGGTGCGGTCACCCCAATGGAGATCCTGCTCGACGCGGGCGGCGAGCGCGACGGTGAGACCTCGGTTCGCGTTGAGGAGTGCGAGCGCGAGTGCGGGGCTGGTGAGTGAGTCGAAGGACCGGCTGCGGGCGAGTGCGCCGGTCTGCACACCGATCTCGCTAACCTGCAGCTGGATATGGCGATCGCCGAGCGGGTCGTCGCGCCAGCGAGCCGTGAGGCTAAGGGCCTCGCTCAGATGGGTCGCGGCCTCGCGGTGCGAGTCGAAGTCGTAGTCCGAGGCAAGCGGAGCGTAGCGCTGCAGTAGCGGCATGATGCGGCCCACCTGGAGCTTGGCGACGAGCGCAGCATCCCGTGCCGTCAGGGGCGGCAGGAGGTGGGCGGCAGCGTCGTGGCCGTTGATGGGGGCGATGCGGGCGCCGAGGTCCTCGAGGGCGTGCACTAGGCCGGCCGGGCTGGAGACGCGAGTGATGTCGGCGCGCACTACCGCGGACGTGTGGACCGCAGTGAGCGGGCGGGGAGAGGCCACCTCGGTGCGCCAGGAGTAGGCGTGCTGGTCGGCGACGACGGCGATGTCGCGCAGGGTCCGGCGGTCAGTGCGGACTGTCTCGGCAGTCGCCTGACGGAATGGGACGCCGTATGTCATGAGCCGCTGGTCGAGGGTGAGGCAGGCTTCGAGGCTGCGGGCGAGGTCGCCGAGCAAGGGCCAGGCAGCCGCCGCCTCTCTGGTCCAGACGCGGTCGGGGTCTGTGGATAGGCAGTGGGTGCCCGCGAGCAGTTCGACGGCGGCGCGACCGTAGGAGGTCACGACGGCCATCGTGGTGGTGTCGGTGCTGGGATAGGCGGCGTCGAGGACGGTGGTCATCGAGCGGCGAGCGGACGTGGGGAAACGTTCGAGGCGCGAGGCGACGTCGACGAGGAGGGGCAGGATGGCTCGCCGGCCGGCGTGGGCGTTGGGCTCGTGGCCGGGGGCCGCTGTGGGCTGGCTCCGGGAGTCGGTGAGGGTGCTGCGGAAGTAGGTGCAGCGTTCGTCGAGGGCGCCGGCGAGCAGGTCGCGGTATTCGAGGATGGCCAGCGGCTGAGATCTGAGATGTTCGGCGTGCGGGAGCGTGTGGAGGAGTTCGACGAGGTGCCGGGCGGCGGCCTCCTGGTGGTCGGCGTAGACAGTGACGGGCACGGAGGCGCTCACATCTCGTCGGCGGGCACGTCGGTGGCCAGCCAGTGACCGCGGGCGTCGTGGACGAGGTCGGCGGCCTGGGTCGCTCGGAGCACGTCGTCGAGGCCGGTGCTGGCGTCGGCGAGCTCGCGGAGGTGGGTCTCGAGGGAGGCGAAGAGGTCGCCGGCGGCGACGGGACGGGCGTGCGCCGTCCGCCCGCTGCTCGGCAGGGGGTGGGCACCCCACGCGGTGAGGGTGACGTCGGCCTCGGTGAGCAGAGCGGCCGCCTCGGCGCCGAGGACGTCGACGCCGAGGTAGGCCAGGTCGCGGAAGGTCTGCTCGATGGTCGGGAGCAGGTCGGTGGGGGTGGTGGGTGCGGTGGCGGTCATGAGGGTTCTCCTTCGTGGAGCGCGTCAGTGGTCAAGGGCCAGAGTGGCAGGTGCCCCCGACATCGGCTTGTGGGTCGAGCGGCTAGGCGGCGTGAGGGGCGTGGGGGCGCGTGACGGTCCTGCGGATGCGGGCGCGGTGGAGGATGCGGGCCGCCTCGGACAGGCGAACTGCGAACTCGCCGTCAGCGGCGAGGCTGAGGCCGGTGGCCTGCTTGTCGGCGATCGCAAGAAGGGCGTCGACGTCGGCGATGGGGTTCGCCGGGAGCCCGGGTAGGTGGCCACTGAGCCCGACAAGCGCGACCGTGGCGTCAGCGACGAGCGTGCCGACGTCATCGCCGGCCTGGTCGAGACGGTGCAGGGCGAGCATGGCCAGCGTGTCCAGGAGGGGGGCGAGACGGTCATCACGGCCCGGGGCGGCCCGAACGGGGTGGTGGTGCGTCATGTGGTTGGTCCTCTCTCGACGGCCCGGGGTGGACCCTGCCCCTACTGACGCGTCACCGGCCGCCGCTGGGACACGGGGGCGTGGTACGGCCAAGATCTACGAAGTCCGTCGGGCGAGAGGTGTCCCAACAAGACGCTCGCGCGCGTCAGTAGGGGCAGGTGCCAGGACGAGCTGGGGCCGGGAGGAGAGGCGAGGCGCGATGATCCAGTTCCACAGCGACAACCCGAGCGAGATCGTCGCGGCGGTCCCCTACCTGCTGGGGTTCCATCCGAAGGAGAGCCTGATCTGTCTCCCCCGGGTCGCCGGCCCCCCCGTCGCGCGCATCGACCTGCCGAAAGAGGTCGGCGACTACTACGCGCTCGAGAACGGACTCGTGCCGATGTATGAGCGCATGCCGCCCCAAGACCTCATCCTGGTGGCCTACGGCGTCGACGAGGAGCAGTGCACCCGCACGCTGCGATTCATGCAGGGCGCGTTGAAGCACACCGCTTCGACCAACGTGGCCCTCTACGTCAACGGCGAGCAGTGGCTGGACATCGATACCCGCGAGAGCGGCGTGGTCACCCTCGTCGATGTGGACAGGGTCACGGTCACCGCGATGGAGAGCGGTGTCCCCCGGCCAGTCGACTCGCGAGAGGCGTTGGCCTCGGACTTCGTGGGGGACGGCACGGCCGTCGCGCGCGAACTGGGGTTCGCCAGCGACCGCTGGTTCCGCCTCTCACCGCCGGAGGTCGAGGCCGAACTCGAGTGGGGCGCGCAACGGGTCGAGGAATACCTTCAGGAGCGGATTCCATTGACCGACCTCGAGGCAGCACGGCTGCTCGTCATCCTGCCCGATGGGCAGGCGCGGGACGGGGTGCTCGGCGGGCTGCAGCGATCCACCGCGGGCCCGCACCTGGAACTGTGGAGCGACCTCTCGCGCCGCTCCCCTGCCGAGATGCGGGACTGGCCGCTGACGTTCGCGGCGCTGTCGGCATGGGTGGGAGGAAACGGCGCGCGGGCGTTGGTCGCGCTGGAGCAGCTCTCGACCCGGGAGGGCAACAACCTGGCCGTGCTCGTCGCCGAGGTGGCGACCAACGCCATCCCACCGAAGGTGTGGGACGACGCGACGCGTCGACCCACAGCCTCCCCCGAGGCTGGCATCACGTTCTTGCAGAGTGCGATGCTGGGGGCCTCCCCCGACCCGGGCCGGCTTCACGAGCGCGATGCACCGGCCGCGAGTTCTCCGACGACACCCGAACTGGACCGGTGAGGCAGACGATGAACAACGAGACGCCGGCCGCATCGTCGGCCGACAACCACCGTGCCTCTGAGGGATGGCCGAGCGCCGCGGAGGCCCGGTTGCGCCAGGTGGTGCGGAAGGAGAAGGCGCGGGGGGCCGCCGCGGTCCCGGGCGGTGAGGTCTACTTCCCGGCCTTCGAGGTCGTAACGGACTGAAACGGGCCCCGGCTACGCGTGTTGACCGGCATCCGCCGCAAGCAGTTCAGCCCGTCGACGAGGGCGACATGCTCCGGGCGTCAGCTCCGTAGACGGGGCGCGGACCTGACGTTGTCGTCACCGGGCCGCACGATCGAGAGCAGCCTTCGCCGCGGCGATGTGGGAGAGCGCCTCAAGGCGGGCGGTGGCCTGCTCTGTGCTAGCTGGCCCAGCGCCGGGGCGCCAGTCGGACCGCAACTCGTCTGCGGCATCGCCGAGAAGCCGGTAGGCGTTGCGCCTCATTTCCTCGAAGGTCGGAAGGCTCATGCCGGGTCTCCGCTCTCGGGCCACGGGTGGAGACTCGTGGTGATCGGCTCGAAGCCCGTCGGGTCGCCCTCAGCGTTGTAGAGCAGTCGTGAGCCCTGGTGGGTGCCAGCCGCGTGGGCGATCGCCGCCAGGATCAGATCGACCCAGCCACGGTTGAGGCTGCCGAGCATGTCGCCGATCACGACCGCCTTGCCCTCTCCCCCGCGTCCGGCGATCGAGGCGGCCAGCGTCAGCAGGCGGCGTTCGCCGCCCGACATCGGGCCGATGGAGTCCATGAGGATCTCGAAGTCGACGGCATGCCAGTGGGCGCGCGCGGTGCTGCCGTCCTCGTCGCACGGAACGATCCAGGGGCGCCAGGTCTGGGCGAAGTCGCTGCGGATGAGGAGCTCGACGGCCGCCTCGAGCGGGAGGTAGCCGCTGGCCCAGGCGCGGAGCCCTGCAGCGGGTGTGTCGGTGTCAGTGGTGGTCATTGGTGCCTCCTGAGGATGGATCGAGAGCGCCCCGGCGCCCGGCCCTTTCGTTCGAGGTTGCTTATGGCGGTTGCGAGTCGGTCGTGCTGGGCCTCGAGTTCGCGCGCGCTGCCCGTGGTGTCCTTTCTGAGGACGGCGCCGAGCTCAAGCTCGGGGGTGTCGAGGCTGCTGATCAGGTAGCAGGCGAAGACGATGAGGAGAAGGAAGCCGACGATCGCCATCGGCAGGCCGAATGACCCGGCGATGCTGGTCACCGTGTGGAGCCGGTGGACTTCGGCCGCGGGCGCACCGGCGGGCGGCGTCACGAACTTGGACAGCCCGATCAGGATCAGGCCGGAAGCGAACATCATCCCTCCCGCACTACCGGCTAACGTGCGGCGATCGCGGCGGCGTTGGCGGCGCAAGACCACCGCTGCGATGAGGTCGTCCTCGGTGGAGCTCATCGCGCGTGCCTAAGTCTCTGGCAAACGCACCTGGTGGGACTCATATGCATTCTCCGATCGGTGGGGTCTCTGGCGTGCTTGAACTTGGTGGCTGTACGGCGATCTCTACACGGGGGCGATGACATAGCTCGGGCGCCTTGAGGCGGGTGAGCCTCCTTCGTGTCAACGACGGCTATGGGGTAGAACCTCAAAGGGATGGTCCGTGGTGAGGCACTCTGACGCCGTGCACGGCCGATGAGGGCGCGGCGTGAGGGCCGGTACTTGTCGGGGAGGGCAAGACCCCCTCAGGCGGAGAGCAGGCTAGCGGTGGGCCAGAAGACGTCAACACCTACGACACCGGCCTGAGGGTGACGGAGACGCTGCGGCGGCATGGCGATCTGGCGCATCCACTCCGGCGCCGAGGGCCGGGGCGGAGCCTGGAGGTCGTAACTGCGCTCGAGGGAGGCAGGGTGGCCGTAGTGGCGTAGCAGGATCGCAAGGTCGGTCCCGCGGCCGGTGTGGGCGAGGGAGACGTCGACGAGCCGCTCGCAGAGGTTGGAGATCCGCAACCGCAGGTACGGGCCGGCGTAACTGGCGACGGTGAGCGCGATGACGGCGAGGGCAGTCCAGGGGTGGCCGAGAGCTGCCGTCGCCGCGACGATGCCCAGGAAGCCACGGGCCTTCCAGATGTAGTTGGCGCCGGGCACGAGGCTTCCGAGGAAGCGGGTGAGGCCGAGCACGAGGTTCAGTGGCGCGCACCACATTTCGCGGGCGACCTGGTAGCGGTCCGGGCAGGCGCTGAGCTGGGTGAGGGCCTGTGCGAGCACGATGCGGCCCTCGCGGATCGTCATGGAGCCCTGGTGGAGGCGCTCGAGGACGGAGGGGCGTAGGACGAGGGTGCCCCGCCCGAACGGCGCGGCGGAGAGCCAGGTGTCGATCGAGGGAGCAACGATCACGTGCATGGGGCGCAGGCCCCACTCCTCGAGTCGCGCGAGAACGGGTGCCAGGAGCGCTTCCTCGGCGATGCTGAGGCGGCGCCCGTCGAGGAGGTGGCGGGCAGCGAAGCCTTCGAGTCGGGGCAGCAGTCCGAGGGCGGTGAGGGCCACAGCGATCGCTACTCCCCCGGTGAGCACGCTCGGGTGGGTGTAGGCGGCGAGCGGGATGACCCACAGGGCCCCGGCTGCTGCGATGCGGGGTACGGCGTGGAGCATGCGGAGCCGCGTGATGCGGTGCGCCATTCCTGCACCACGGCGTGCGGGGTCTTCGCGTCGGCGGTCACGGTCACTCATGGTGGTCCTCCTGTCGAATGCCTGTTCGATTGCTCACGGTATGCCAAAGTGCCGGAGCGTTTTGGTCGATGTCAGGGGCGGAGTTCGGCCGCCGGGCGGTGCGGTCAACCTGAACGGTCGCGACGGGGAACAGGCGGTGATGGCTACCGCGTTGCGCGCCGTCGCAGCTCGGCAGGGTAGAAGTCCGCGCCGGCCGAGAGCCGGTTGAGGAGCTCGGCAGGGATGGACCCGTCGGGACCGAGGTCGAGGCGTTCGACCAGGAGCCAGAGATCGTGCGGGCTGCGGCCGCGGACCGGGGCGGCGTGGTTGACGATCAGGTACCAGTCGCGATCACGCCGCTGGTCGTGGAAGACGAGGACGTCGCCGGCGTCAGGCTCGGTGTCGGCCGTCGGGTCGCCCCACCACCGGAAGCGCCGCGTCTGTGCCATGGGAGGTCGTCGATCAGAGGCGCTGCCCGGGCGTGGGCAGCGGTGGCATCGGCTGGCCGACGACCCAAGCCCATGTTGAGGCACGGGCCTCGGCGGCGAGCTCATCGACGGCCTCCAGTTCGTCAGAGGAGGACAGCAGGAAGGCGGCTGTCGGCGTCGGGGTGTCGGTCAGGACGAGGGAGGCCATGTGGGCATCCGGTTCGAGGTTATAGCGAAGCGACTTGGTGAAGCGCCGGCGTTCCTCGATGGCGGTGTCGAGCAGGATCTTGTCGGCCTGCGACTCGTAGGGCAGCCAGTGGCTGTCGGTCATGACTAGGGAGACTTCCTCGGCGCTGGCCAGCCCGCCTCGGCCGACGGAGAATGTGGCGATCACGATCATGTGCCCCTTGGGGCTGTCCTCGTGGGCCTCCTGGTCGTTGTACCAGAGCCCAAGTTCGTTGCCGAAGCGCTTGTGGAGGCGGTCGTGAAGTTTCTGGTCGATCATCAAGGGTGCGTCGGGCAGGTGCTTGATGATCAGCTTGTGTCCGAAGCGGGAGGGCGTGATGTCCTTGAGTTCGCCGATGAGCATCATGAACTGCTGGGCAGAGCCCGACGCCGGCCGAGCTGGCTCCCAGGCCGAGAGTCGGCGGGATTCGATCTCGGACTTCTTCTCGGAGTTGTAGACCTCGGGGACGAACAGCCGTGCGGCAAGCGGCTTGCCTTTCGCGAACTTCCCGAGGGCTGCCTGCCGCAGGTGGTAAGACACGACACCCCAGGTGCGCTTGCCGGTCATGCCGGGTGTCCACGTATTGAGGTCGGCTTCCTGCCACAGGTAGTGCAGGACCGCACGCAGCGTGAGCTTGTTGGGTTCGGCGGAGACGGAGTCCCCGACGCTCGAGCCGGCGGTCGAGGCGGGGGTGCTGCGTTCGGTCTTGGACAAGCGGAAGCCCAGGCGCAGCGAGGTCAGGCCGGTGTCGGCTTCTTCGTTGATCGCTCCGCCGAGCACGCTCCCGAGGCCGGAGAGCCCGTCCGGCGGCAGATAGGAGGCGCAGCGAGGGTCGTGGTCCAGGCCAGTGTCAGGCATCCGCTTCATCACGTACTTCGCGGGTCCGACCTTGGCGACGTACATGGGGACGCCGTCGACGCGGCACAGGCATAGGGGCCTGATGTGGTCGGCGTGGGCGTCGGCGAGCAGTTGCTGGACCTCGGTGCTGCCGGAATGTCCGATGACGCGGTCGTAGAGACGGAATCGCTGGGGCTCCCCGTGGTCGCTGCGCTGGATGGCTCGGGTAGCGGTCGTGGTCGTGTTCACACCCCTATAGACGCGAGCAGGGCTTCGGCTGGGACACAGGTCGCGACGAGGATCGTTGTCGGGGTGCGCGGCTAGATTTCGCCCATGGTGTCCCAACGGGAGCCGCACACGCGTCAACACCCACAGAGAGCGGTGGTGAGCCGGGAGAGGTGTCCCGGCCGGCGTTCTCACCGTGTGGGAGGTGCGCGTGGCGCGTCGTGGGCGAGTCGAGGACGCCGGGCAGCCGTCGCTGTTCGACGACCCAGCAGAACTGGAGGGATTCGAGGATGACGCCGAACTTGTACGGCCAGCGGCTGCGCGACCACTACGAGAAGTACCGTCGGGACGAGCTGGAGGCCATGGAGGACCCGACGGCGTTCTTCGTGACGACCGGGGACCAGATGGCCGCGGAGATCGCGGAGCTGACCGAGACGATCGCGGGACCGACGCCGCCGGGCGAGGACTACGTGACGCGGGTGGGCCGGCGGACCGCGGCAGCGAGGACCGCGGCGGACGAGGTCATGCGCAAGTACCTGGCGCCGGGACTTTCCCCCCAGCCGCTCCTCTAGACCCTGCCGTCGGGCTCCCCGCCGGATGGACGGTGAGGCCGCAAGAAGAGCCGGATGGGGCGACCTCCTACGCCGTCTACGACCACGCTGGCGAGTTTCGAGACCGCTTCGCGACCGAGGCATTCGCTCAATCAGCGGCGTGGGGCTTCGCGGCCGGCACGCGGTCGCGGGCCAATGCCCGAACGTTGCCGCAGGGCTGGTGGCCCGGCATCGGTGGCAGCGGCAGCACCACCTACACCGTGGTGCACGACGCGACCGGGGCCGCCCGGGTGTCCTCCGCCGATCTGCAGGCGGCCACCCGGGCGGCATGGGAGGTCGCCGTCGAGGATGAACGCGAGCGCCTCGAGGCCACGAGTGCCGAGCTGGCACGCCCCGTCCCCGGCCAGGTCGTCGAGGAGAGCACACAGGACCACGCGACCGAGGCAGCGTCAGACGAATGGACCCACGGTTGGCTCAACGAGGATGGGATCGAAGAGGTCCTCGAGCAGTTCGCGGGCCGTGCCGAGACCCCGAACCTCGCACGCATGGCCACCGTCGTGGAGAACCTCAAGAACTGGACCAACCAGAACCCAGACGGGTGGCCCTACTGGTCGCAGCCCTCGCGTGCAGCGGGGCGGCTGATGGGGCATCTGTACCGCGCCAACCTCGCCGGGTGGCGATACGAACCGGTCAAAGACGTCAGCGAGGACGAGCTCGAAGCCTCACTGCGCCCCATCCGTGCGTTCTTGAACAAGCGCGACGCCGACTGGCTGGCGGTGCTCGGGCCCGCCGCGGCCAAGCCGGACACGGCACAGAGCCGGGCACGCGCCGTTCCCGACGACGGCGACGCGCTCCTCGGGCTGGACCTGGCACCCATGGAGGGCATCGAGGCGGCCGCCGAGTCGGAGTGGGGCCAAGAGCACCTGGTCGTCGCGGCCGTCGGTGGACCACTCCAACAGTCCGCGTCGACCGCGAGCGCGCCGCCAACCCCGGTCACGCCGGCCAACCTGGAACCCAGCGCAACGCGGATCTGGAACATCGAGGAACGGCCGGGCGGCACCTTCGAGGCCAGCTCCGACGACGGTGTGGTCTTCGACTACCTCGGGTGGGAGGCCGCGGCCAACTTCGTGCGCGAGCGGCTCGAGCGGCACCACGAGTTCGCGACCAAGGGGACCAGGTACGACCTGGGACTTCCGCTGACGCCGTTGGTCGTCGACAAGACCGTCCCGGCGGCCAGCACGGCAGCGGTCGCGGACGAGACTCTGCTCGCGGTGCCGGCGCTTGCCGCGCCGCCGCCGGTCAGGGACACGATCCGAGGCGACCTCAGGGCTGAGGAGCGCCCCAAGGGCGGCCCTGTGCGCGTCGGCACCCTCGGCATCGAGCACCTGCTCACCAACCACAGGTCGATGGTCGAGGTGATCTCCTCGCTGCGCGTCTCCGAGACACCGGACGCGCCGGTCGAACTGTGCCGGGTCGAAGGACGCGACGACCTCTTCGAGATCGTCGACGGGCACCACCGCCTAGCGAGGCGGCTGCGCAACGGTGAGACGACCGTGCCAGTGTGGATCACCGACGACTACGACGACGAGCCGTACCAGGGACCGTTCTACGACTTCGCTGCGCTCTCGGGCGTCCCGGTCGCCCCACCGCACCCGCCGACGCCAGTGCCGCGATTCCGGCCGACGTCGCGCGGCGATCTGGCGCCGGGCACCACGCACGCCAAGTTGGTCGCCAACCTCGACGTCCTCGAAGTGCTCGCGCGACTCGATGCCGAGAACCGACCACCGACGTCCGACGAGCAGGCTCAACTAGCGCGCTGGTCGGCCTGGGGGGCGCTCCAGGAAGTGGTCGGCGACAATCCCTCCCCCGACGCCCAGGTGCAGCGAGTCCGCGAGCTGCTCGATGGTCGGGCGCTGAACGCCGCCGCGCGCACGACGCTGACGGCCTACTACACCGACGGCGCGATCGTCGAGGCCATCTGGTCGGCCCTGACTGGCCCAGCGGCCGGCGGTGGCACAGGGATCCGCAACGTCCTTGAGCCCGGCTGCGGTGCCGGGTCGTTCATCGGTTTCGCGCCCGATCGCCCGGAGGCGCCGTTGGCGATCACCGGTGTGGAGCTTGACCCGACGACGGCCAGGGTCGCCCAACTGCTCTACCCAGATGCAACCATCCGTGCGGAGTCCTTCGTCGACACCCGGCTCCCGGAGGGCTCCCAGGACCTGGTGGTCGGCAACGTGCCGTTCGCACAGGTCACGCCGCACGACAAGGTCTACAACTCCGAACAGCTCAGCCTGCACAACTACTTCATCTACAAGTCGCTGCGCCTGGTGCGTCCCGGTGGTGTCGTCGCGCTGCTGACGAGCCGATACACGATGGACGCCGACGCCAAGGGCGCGAAGGCGCGCGCGATGTTCGGTGAGCTCGCCGACCTGGTCTCCGCGATCCGTCTGCCTTCCGGGGCGTTCAAGGAGGTCGCCGGAACCGAGGTTGTCACTGACCTACTGGTCTTCCGGCGGCGCACCGACGAGGACGCGGCCGCCGGTCTGGCCGGCTGGCAGCACCTCGCGCCCGTCTCCGGCATCGTCTCCGGCGAGCCGGCCACCGTGGTGGCTAACAGCGTCTTCACCGACGACCCCGGGCGCGTCCTGGGGGTCATGGGTGTCTCGTCGGGCCAGTACGGTCCGGTCATCAACGTCCGTGGCGGGACGTTCGACGTACCGGCTGTCGCGAACCGATTGAAGACCGTGCTTGAGGCCGACATCGCCGAATACGCCAAGGGGCGGCCCTTCATCACCACTCCCCCAGCGCCGGCCGCGGCGGTGGTGACGCCTGGGACGGGGCCCGCAGCCGTGGGCGCTGCACAGGCCAGGACGACCGCCCCCAGACGCGTGGAGAGCGTCGCCTCCGCGCTGACGCTGCCGCCGAGCGTGGTCGACGAGGAAGGACACATCAGCATCAACCCCGCTGGCGGGTTCCTGATCATCAAAGGCGGCGTCCCCAGCGAGCACCCGGTCGCCAAGGACAAGAAGCTCCAGCGCGAACTGCGAGAACTCCTTGGGCTGCGCGACACCGTGGTGGTGCTCCTCGACCTCGAGGCGTCAACGGCCGGAGAGGCATCCCCAGAGGTCGACGAGCGGATGACCGCCCTCCGGGCGCGGCTGAACCGGCAGTACGACGCCTACGTCGCCAGCTTCGGGCCGATCAACCGCGTGAGCCGGCGCGAGTCGTCGACCCGGGTCGACGAGGTCACCGGCGAGCCGGTGGTCACCTACGTGCGGCCCAAGCAAGGCGACTTCCGTGAGGACCCGTACGCCCAAGCGGTCTACGCCCTCGAGGAGTACGACGCGGAGTCCAACACAGCCAAGAAGGCCGCGATCTTCCGGACGCGCATCATCGCGCCCCGTCAGGTGCGCGAGCAGGCCGATTCGCCCGCTGACGCGGTGGCCTTGTGCCTGGACACCTTCGGGATGCTGCGGGTCGACGAGGTCGCCCGGCTGCTCGGAGTCGACGAGGAGCAGGCGGCCGGCGAGCTTGAGGCGTTCGCCTACCTCGACCCCGCCACCGCACTGACCAGCGGCCCGCGCTGGCTGCCCCGCGACGAGTACCTCTCGGGCAACGTGCGGGCTCGGCTCAAGCAGGTCGGGGCGCTCTTGGAGCAACTGGACGCCAACCCTGCAACGGATGCGGCCGGGGCTGAAGCTCAGGAGACGATGCGCCGGCGGCTCGAGGCCGGGCGCCGCGCGCTGGAGGAGGTCCAGCCCGACGACCTTGGACCGGCCGAGATCTCGGTGCAACTCGGTGCGCCTTGGGTGCCGGTCGACGTGGTGCAGCAGTTCTTGCGCGAGACGTTCGAGGACCCGTACCTGATCGTCGAGAACCCGGGGGGCTCAATCTGGGCGGTCAAAGGCAACCGTAAGACGGTCGCGGCAAGGTCGGTGTGGGGAACAGACCGAAAGTCGGCGCCGGAGATCGCACAGTACCTGTTGCAGCAGGAAACGATCACGGTCTTCGACTACCCGGACGGCGAGACGAGGGTCAAGAACCAAGACGAGACCGAGGCGGCACGGGAGAAGGCTGAGGCACTCCAGGAGCGGTTCGGGGAGTGGATCTGGGAAGAGCCCGAGCGTTGCGCTGCCATGGTGCGGATCTACAACGACACCTTCAACGCCCTGGTCTCACGGCACTACGAGGTCGACGAGAACAAGACCTACCCCGGCCTGGCGTTGACGATCGGCGACATCCCCCTCAAGCTGCGGCCCCACCAGCACGTCGCGATCGCCCGCATGATCGCCCAGCCGACGGTCCTGCTTGCCCACGAGGTCGGGGCCGGCAAGACGCTCGAGGCGATCGTCGGGGTGATGGAGATGAAGCGGCTACAGCTCATCAACAAGCCCATGATCGTGGTCCCCAACCACCTGGTGGAGCAGTTCGGCCGGGAGTGGGTGCAGGCGTACCCGATGGCCAAGGTGCTGACGTGCGACTCCAGTGACCTGGAGAAGGAGAAGCGCCGACTGTTCGTCGCGCGAGCGGCCACCGGCGAGTGGGATGCGGTCATCATCTCGATGTCCGCATTCGAGAAGATCCCCGTCTCGCGTGAGGCCGAGCTCGACTACGCCGACGCCCAAGTGGAGGAACTGCGCAGGCGGCTCGCGAACGCCGAGAACGGCTCCGGGCTGACGACCAAGCGCGTCCAGGCGGCCCTGGCCCGCGAGGAGGAGCGGGTCAAGAGGCTGCGCGACGTGCCGCGCGACCCCGCGATCACCTTCGAGGCGACCGGCACCGACTACCTGGTGGTCGACGAGGCGCATTTGTTCAAGAACCGGCGGGTGGTCACCAACATCGACGGCCAGGGCAAGGAAGGCGCGAAGAGGGCCACCGACCTCGACTTGAAGATGAACGTGCTGCGGGCGCGCTACGGCGGTCGGGCGGGCACCTTCATGACCGCCACACCGGTCGCGAACTCGATCAGTGAAGTCCACATCATGCTGTCCTACCTCGCCCCCGATCTGTGGCGCGCGGCCGGCGTGGAGGACTTCGACACGTGGGCGGCTACGTTCGGCAAGACCGTCGCGAGCTTCGAGCAGACCGCGGGTGGCGCCTGGAAGTCGGTGACACGGTTCGCGAAGTTCGTCAACGTCCCCGAGCTGCTCGCGATCTGGCATCAGGTCGTCGACGTCAAGACGGCCGAGGATCTCGGCCTGCCGACACCGGAGGTGATCACCCAGGAGGTCGTCGTCCCCGAGACCGACGCGATGCGGACCTTCATGGCGGGCATCAGAGCACGAGCCGAACGGGTGGGCCCGGGAGGGGTGCCGCCGGAAGAAGACAACATGCTCAAGATCGTCACCGATGCGCGCCTGGCCGCCGTCGACCTGCGGCTGGCCGAGCGGGGCATCAACGGAGAGTCGGGGTTCCTCGACCGGGAGCCCGGCAAACTGGACTACGTCGCGGCACAGATCGCCAAGACCTACCACGAGACCGTGGACCTGAGGTTCGGCGACGACGTACTGCCCGGTGGCCTGCAGATGGTGTTCCTCGACAAGGGCACACCTGGCGGGGCCGCCTGGAACGCCTACGAGGAGATCAAGGCCCAGGCAGTCGAGCGCGGCGTCCCGGCGTCCAAGATCCGCTTCATTCACGACGCCAAGGGCAAGACCGCAGCCACCGCGCGGCTGTTCGAGCAGTGCCGCACCGGAGAGGTCGCCGTCCTGATCGGCTCAACCGAGAAGATGGGCGTCGGCACGAACGTGCAGCGACGCATGGTCGAGCTGCACGACGTAGACGTGCCGTGGAGGCCCGCCGACATCGCCCAGCGTCGCGGCCGCGGGGTGAGACAAGGGAACCTCAACCCCGCCATCCGCCTCACGCGGTACTTGGCGGCCGGCAGCTTCGATGTGTATTCCTGGCAAACCGTCGAACGGAAGGCCAAGTTCATTGGGCAGGTCATGACCGGAAGCCTGAACGTCCGCGAGATCGAGGACATCGGTGAGGACACGATGTCCTACGGCCGGTTCAAGGCGATGGCATCAGGGGACGACCGGATCATGGAGCTCGCGAAGAGCACCGAGGACGTGGTCAAACTCGAGCGGCTCGCCCGGTCGTGGAACGCTGCCCAGGGCGCGCTGCGGTCGATCGTACGCACCGCAGAGCAGGACCTTGAGCGGTTCGCTGCCGTCCAGACACAGGCGCAGGCGGCACTCCCCCACGTCGTCCCCACTGACGGCGAGGCGTTCAGCATGACCATCGGAGCCACGCACTACGGCAAGCGTGCCGACGCCGCGCCGGCCCTCGCGCGGGCCATCACCGCGGTCGAGCCGTGGCAGCGCACCGCCGTCCCGATCGGCCGCGTCGGTGGGCTCGACCTCGAGGTGCTCGCCCAAAGGTGGCAGGACGACGTGCGGTACTTCGTCCGCCTCACTGCTGTGCCCTCGGTCTCGGCCGAGATGATGCGCGCTGATGTCAACCACCCCGACGTCGGGCTCGTCACACGGGTGGAGAACCTGCCACGCCGCGTTGAGCGTCGCCTCGAGGAGGTGACACGCGACATCGAGAGGACCCGGCGCGAGCAGGAGAAGGCGGCGAGCCAGCTCGCCGACGAGTTCCCTCGAGCCGACGAGCTGAGTGCCGCCCGGACAAGGCGCGACGAGTTGCAGGCCGAACTCGAAGCCGAAGCCAAGAACCAGGAGAACCCGTCCGCTGAGAGCACCGACGAGACGTCCGTAGCGCCGCGGCCGCGCGCGGCCCTCGCACCGACCTCGACGCCGGTCCGCAACCGAGACGAGGACCAGCAGCGCCACTCCCCCGCGCGCCCCTACGACAACCCGTAAGAGAATCACCCACAAAGGAGAAACCGCATGGCACGCAGAAAGCCGATCCTGACCCACATCGGCGACTACGACAACGGACGCGAGGCATACGAGATGTTCGACGAGGTCATCTCGGTCAACCTCGTCCACGAACACAACCCCGGCGCCGGGAAGTTCTACTTCGACACGAACAACTTCCCGACGGCCTACAGTTTCGCGGTCGATCAGGGGCTCGTACGACCCACCGGGGACACGGCACGTAGCGGTTTCGCGACGTACCCGCTCGTGGAGTTCGTCGACGCCGTCGGCGGCATCTCGTCGGAGGACGCACGCCGCTCTGGCCGGCGCTTCCGCGCCGGCCTCGACCCCCGGGTGGCTGAGCGACCGATCGGAACGGAGCCCGAGGACCGCGCCATCGACGTGCAGAAGCCGGAGGCAGCGCGCCGCTGACGACTCTCCCCACCCGCGCCGCGAGCAGCCGCACGGGACGCGGGTCGGCTCGTAAGCGTGCTCCTGGCCGGGTCTCGACCAGGAGCCATTCGGCGTGTCCCTCCCCCGCCGGGGCTAGCCGGGGCTAGCCTGGGATGGCCGGGGCTAGCCCGGCGAAGGGCTGACAGGGAGAAGTGCGCCATGTGGGTAGTCGTCATCGCGAACCAGAAGGGCGGTGAGGGGAAGACGACGACCACCGTCAACCTCGCCGCCGAGTTGTCCAGCGCGGAGCCAGGCGTGGTCGACCTGCTCGGGCTCGGCCGGCCGGCACGGGTCATCGTGGTCGACCTCGACCCGCAGGGATCGGTCGAGACCTGGGACCGTCAGGCCGAGTTGGCCGGTACCGCATTGCCGTTCGACGTGACGTCTACGAGTGACGTCGCGCAGCTGCGGCGCGTCCGGGACATGCCCTACGACGTCGTGCTGGTCGATACCCCCGGCCACCTCGCGGGCGAAGCGACCACCAAGGCGGCCGTCGAGCTGTCCGACTTCGTGGTGGTGCCGACCACCGCCGCGACAGCCCTGACGCTCGAGCCGCTCGTCGAGGCGATCGAGCGAGTCATCAAGCCGTCAGGAGTCCCCTACCGCGTGCTCCTGAACCGGATGGAGCCCCGCTTCCCGTCCGTCGCGCACAATGCGGCCGGCGTGTTGGAGCGGCTGGGTCTCGACCACTTCCGCACGTTCGTGCGTGGCTACATGGAGCACCAGTTCGCGTCCAACGACGGCAAGGTGACCACCAGCTACGGGAGCGACCCGGCATCGGTCAAGGCGGCTAGCGACTTCGCCCGGCTCGCGCTCGAACTCGCGGCCGCCCTCGCACCGGCCACGGCATCTGTGAAGGGAGCATGACGATGGCACGGCGGAGCTTCGAGCAGGTAGTCGCCGGCGTCGGGCAGGCGCAGCGAGAGTTCGCGGCGGAGGCGGTTTCCAATGGAAATCGGGAGCCGGCCGCGCCGCAGGCGGGGTCGACCGCCGACGTCCTGCGCCGCGCAGGAGAGGCCGACGGGGGACAGATGGTCGTGCGGCTGCCCTTGAGCGACATCGGGCCGCATCCGCTGAACCCACGCGACGACCTGGTCCTGGACGAGGGCTTCCTGGCGTCGATTCGTACGAACGGCGTGCGAGTCCCGATCACTGTTCGTCGCCGCGAGGACGTCTGTCGCGATCACCCCGAGCTTGCGGCACGCATCGGCACGCCCTACGTCGTGACGATGGGCCACCGCCGCCGCGAGGGGTCGCTGGTCGTCGGCAAGGACACGATCCCAGCGATCATCGACCTCAGCGGCGGCGGTGGCGCCGCAGACCAGCACCTCGATGACTTCAAGACCTTCTGGATCGAGAACGCGGAACGCCTGGGGTTCAACCCGATCGAGGAGGCGAGGTTGTTCGCGGCCTACATGGCGTCGGAGGGCCTGAACCAGAAGCAGGTGGCGACAGCCCTGGGCGTCTCCGAGGGGCACGTCTCGAAGCGTCTCGCGCTGCTCGACCTCCCGGCGCGGATCCAGGAACTCATCGGGTCGGGGGAGGCACCCGCCGCGGTCGGCACGCAACTTCAGAAGGTGGCGCCAGAGGACCGACTCGACGTCTGGGACGCCGCGCGAGAGCGAAACGTGCCGCTCAGTACGGTCGTCGCGGAGTACGAGACCAGCCGGGCGCGTTTCGCGGCCGACCGCGCCGCGCTCGCGGCGCTGGCAGAGGAAGGCGTCGAGGTGGTCGACGCGGCCAAGTGGTGGGGGAGTCAACGAGGCGACCACCGTCTCACCGAACTCGAGGAGATCGCGACGGCACGGGCGGCGGGGCTGCTGGTCGCTGACGTCTCCGACGGCGAGATCCGCTACTACACCCGCGAAGTCCCCCGCCACCGGCCCACACGCCGCCCTCGGGGAGCAGTTTCCAATGGAAACCCGGGTGCCGACGTCGACGCCCGGGCCACCAAGGCAGCTGAGCGGCGTACGGCCGCCGCCCGCCGTCTGGCCTGCTCGGTCGTCCTGGCCGACGAAATGCTGGACTTGGCGGCGCGTCACGCCCTGACGGGCCGCCCGTTCAGCGCGGAGGCCGTCACCCTGGCCTGGACGTGGGCGCGGGCCTTCGCTGGGAAGCCCGGGCTGGACGCCGGCGAGTGGCGGGCAGGCATCGCCCGTGGCGTAGGCCACAAGCCGGTCGGCGAAGAGGTCCACCGTCTCGTGTGGGCGCTGCTGATCGCTGACCTCGAGATGCAGACCCGGTCCGCGCAACGATGGGGCGCCCTACAGCGGCGGTATCTCGCGCTCCTCGAGACCCACGCCGACTACGAGCCGACGAGCTGGGAGCTCGAGCAGCGGGAGCAGGCCAAGTCGGCAGGGGAGGGCTGAGATGGCGCGACGGAGCTTCGAGCAGGTAGTGGCGGGCGTCGGCCAGGCGCAGGAGGAGTACGCGGCGGACCCCACGCTTCCGCCGGCGAACCATGGTGCGAGGGCGCGCGGCGACCACGCCCGCTCGACGGTCCAGCTGGGCGTCCGCGTGCCCCCGGATGTGTTGGAGGCGCTCCGGGCGCTCTCGGCCGAGTCAGGCGTTCCGATAGCCCGGATCGTGGTGCGGGCGCTTCGTGCCGAACTGGGGAAGGCCGGCACGAAGTAGTCTTGGTCGCGCCCGGGCTAGCCGGGGATAGCCGGGGCTAGCCCGGGCGCGACCATCAGACCGCTTTTGCGCCGAGGTCCCGTTCGAGCAGCGCGAGAGCCTCGGAGAGGTCAAAGAGGCTGTCGTGGCACGCCGGGTCCGCGATCAACACCGCGGCGGGGACAGGGGAGGCCACCCCGGCGTCCCGGGCGAGGCCCGTGACGACCAGGTGTCCACGATGCTGTAGCCACGCGTGCCAGGCCATCCGCTGCGCCTTGTACCGGTCGAGCTTGTCGCGGATCGACTCGACGACGCCCCACGCCTCCGCGAGCCGCCCGAGATCCGCCTGGCCGAGCCGCCACCCATTCCTGCCCCCCGTACGACCAGGGACAGCTTCGACCATCCCGTGTGCGTGCATCGCGGCTAGCGCCTCGAGGGTGACGGCCTCGCTCAGGCCGGCGCGTTCGGCGATGGCGCGGCCACTGAATGCAGCGGGCGCGTCCGGGTCACGCCGCGCGCTGGCGTCGAAGTGCTCGAGCGCGGCGTAGACGAATGCTGCGGGGCGGCCGAGGGCCTCGAAGACGGGCCGGATGCCGTACACCTTGCCCCGGCGCCACGAGCGACGATCCACGTAATCCAAGTGCTCCTCGGGAATCCGCAGCGTGTAGCGGTCCGCTAGAACGCCGCGGGCTGGGCTCACTAGGTCGAGCAGACGCCGATCATCCGGCTCAGCGACCAACATTCGCAGAAGCCTGCTGACGCTGCCAGCGTCCAAACCCGTGGCCACCGCCAGGGCGCGCGTCCCAAACTCGACGACGATCGAGCCGGACTTGCCAGCTGCGTCTGCGAGCCCGTACAGCAACGCTCGTCTGCTCAGGGCACCTTCTCCGTACAGCAGGTCGACGCAGGCCAGCCACGACCGCACGAACGCGCTGGTCTCCCCTCCATTCAACCCCTCTGCACCCGTGCCCGCCCGTGTAGGAGTACGGCTTGTGATGGATGGGCGAACATTCCTGACCCCTCGACCGGGGGCCCGGTGGTGGGGGCGTGGGCCGGTGTCCCAGCTCTCGCGCGCTTTGCCGTACTCGTAGGCGAGGAGGCGGCGCCAGCGGCGCTCGCTGCGGCCTTGGGCTGCGTACATCTGGCGCAGGCCGGCCCAGGTGCCGTCGTCGACGCGGCGCGCGACGTCGACGAACGCGAGGCCCGCGCGGACAGCGGCACCGACGACGGCCATGCGGGCGTGAGAGGGGGACGGGTAGCGCTGGGCCGGGTAGGTGCCGGTGCGAGCGATGGTCAGGTAGTCGGTGGGAACGTCGCGGTGGTGGGCCCGGCGTGGCTCGGTGGCCCACTCGCGGTGCAGCGGGTCTGCGGCCGGTACCGGCGGGAGGGCCTCGGCGGGCTGAATGAGGGGTAGAGCGTGGACGAGGGCGGTGAACCGGCTCCAGGCTTCGGCGGGGCAGGGGTGGTCCAAGGCGGCGACGGCGTGCTCGAGGTCCTGGTCCAGAAGTTGGTGGCCGCGGGCCCGGCCGCCGCGGCTCTTGTGCCAGGAGCCGGGGACGCGGATACAGCCAGAGTCGATCGCGCGCATGGGCGCAGGGTCGAGTGTGGGGAAGCGGTGATGGAGGGCGGTGGCGGCCTCGGCTGCGGCCCACAGGGGGAGCGGGTCGGCGAGCGGCACGTAGATATGGCGGCCGCCGGCGGGGGACTGGTCGGAGAACCAGGCGGTGATGCCGGCCTCTGTCAGGAGGGCGGTGATGTGGGCGTAGTCGCGGTCAACCGCGAGTCGGCCGCCGTCGCCGAGGGACTTGCCGACGTCGAGGTCCATCGCGAAGAAGGAGGCGCAGCCAGTGAGCTCGTCGTAGACACGGATGGCCGCTGGCTGTGAGGGCAAACGATGGGGGACCGCCACCTCGCGCTTGCGGAGGCGCTGCGGTTTCCAGGAGTCGTCTGGGTAGGTGCGGCCCCCGTCGCGTGAGAGGCGGACCAGGGGCACGCGGGTGACGCGCTCCCGTCCAGCCATGCGTGGCGCGAGAGCCTCCCAGGCGGTCTGCGCGCGCGGGTGGTCCATGAAGGGGTCGTAGAGACGAGGGCTCGAGGGAAGCTCGGCCGTGGTCTCGGCGAGGTGGATCGGAAGCCGCGGAGCGAGCACGAGGGCGTGCGTCGACGCGCCGGGAGGAACCGGCTTGCGTGCAAAGGCAGCGTCGTCTAACGTAGGCAACGCAAAACCTCCTCTCCTGGCAGAGATTCGGATCGGTTTTCGTGCTCCATCCCGGGCGGCAACCCGGCGGAGCGACTGGACTCAAGGCCCGCCCGGCAAGGCGGGCCTCAGTCATTTATGAGGCGTTGGTCAGCGGCAAGACTCCTTGGATCGTGGTCGGCTTCCCGAGGTGGCTGGCAATGATGTCCGCGATGAGGGTGCTGTTGCTCAGCCCCAGCTCACGTGCCTCGTCGATGAGCGACTGGGCGGTCACATCATCGAGATAGACCTTCATGAGTCGTTGGCCGTGGCCGTTGGGCCGCCGCTTGGCGCCGGAGTGTCCGCCACCGCGTCGAAGTTCGGTAGAGGGGGTCGCCGCAGCGCCACTATCCGTGGGGCTGGTGGGACTCATGGGGCTAAGGATGGCGGAGATGCGCGGGTTGTGGGCCCAAATTGGGTGCTTCTCGGCGTGTCGCAGCGGGGAAGAGTGCATAGCGGAGACCGGTCTCGGCCGTCGTTAGGCCGGCGGCTCTGCCGAGCCGAGCGCCTCGAGCGCGGCCTGCATCGCGGGCGGCAAAGCCGGTTCCTGGCCCTTCGCGTAGGCCCCCCATGCGTCCTTCACGATGTCGACGGCCGCGGGGTTGGTCCAGTAGAGGACCTTCTTCGCCTGGCCGCGGGGACGCCGCTCGGATCGGGGTGTGTCTGAAACGACCAGACCGACCTGCTCGAGGACATCAAGGTGTTTGCGTCGCAGATTGGTCTTGGCCTGGGTCGGGTCGATGTTGAGCTCGACCGCGAGCTCGGTGACGGTCATCGGCCGGTCGGAGAGAAGGCGCAGGATCTGAGTGCGGCGTCGCGAGGAAATGATGTCGTTGATCATGACTACCTCCTCGGGCATACCGGCCGGCCGCGTCTGAGGCATGGGCGGCATTGTGCCGCATAGACCTCCCAGCGCGGTAAGGGTATGATGGCGAACCGTACGCCGCAAGATTCGTTGCCCTGCGACCCCCAGGCGACGGCCCTGGAACTAGCGAGCGACACCCCGAGAGGAGGTCGTTTGGCGTGACCAGCCTGGCGCGAGAAACTACGCCGAACGAGGCATCGCTGCGCGCTCGGCTGGAGTGGCGCTGGCGCGAACCGATCGGGAGCCGAGCAATCCAGGGGAGGGGTACGGACATGACGATGGCCAACTCCGGCTCCGAAGACGCGACGCCCGAGCCGGAACAGGGGCCGTCGGATGGGGGGACGGTGTCGACCCCGGCCGCGGTCAATCCGTTCATGCGCCTCACCAGTGGTCGCCGTGTCGAGCAGAGCAGCCGCCCCGAGGTGTTCGACGCCCGCTGGCTCAGGCCCGGGGAGGAGCCGCACAGCGACGTCGAGTTCGTGGACCTAGCGATGCGGGCGATCGCCGCCAAGCACCGGGCCGCGGCCACCGCCCCCACCGAACTCGGTGCCGTGGTCCTCGGCGACGACGATCTGACGGCGGTGTTCACCCGCCCGCCTCGGGTCGCACCGCCAGCGGGCTGGGTGTCGACAGACCCGAGTGCGTGGACGGTGTCGCGGCGGGCCCGGCTCCAACTGGAGCTGGCCGACGTGCCGGCGCCTTACCCAGGGCTTGTCTCCGTCGGCCCCGACAGCAGCAAGCGGGTGTGGCTGATCGCCCTCGAGGCGATCGGCAAAGTGGGGATCGCGGGACCGACCGACCTCGCCACCGATTTCGTTCGGTACATCGTGGCCGACCTCGCCCTGAACCCGTGGTCGGAGCGGGTGCAGGTCACTGTGCCGGACTGGTTTGCCCCGGAAACGCTCGGCCTCTCAACGGAGCGAGTCCGGACATCTCCGTCCGTGGCCAACTCGTTCCGGGTGCGCATCCCGGGCCTCGGCGGGTCCACTGCCGACGTGCGCGAGGTGATGATGTACCTCGCTCGGCCAGATCTGACACATCAGGCGATCACGCTGACAGCCGACGGCACTGCGCATCTAGCGGAGTGGGGCATCGCAGTGTCGGCCTTCACCCTGCCCGCTGGCCAGGCGAAGGAAATTCTGCGGGCAATGGCGGCCTCGTCGAGCATCAGCACGCCGACTCACGCGCAACCTGCTACACCAGCACGCCCGGAGCTCGAGGCCGCACACGTCGAGCCGGTAGAGGCCGAGGTGGTCGATGCCGTCCACTCCCATGTCGAGGTGGCGGAGGTAGTCGAGGACGAAGCGCGGCCACCCCGCCCGGTCGACGAGCTCGACGCTGATGTCGCCGCCTGGCGAGACCCGTCCTCGAGGCGACCGAAGGTGCGAGTGCTGGGGCCGGTGATGGTGCTCAACCCAGCCGACCCGGACGCCACCCGCAATGTAGGGGGCGTCACCGAGTTCATCGTGTATCTAACGAACCGCGTGCACGGCGTCGACCGCGACCGGGCGTCCGAGGAGCTGGGGTGGGCCCCCAAGACCGTGACCACCCGCGCGGCCGAGGCACGCAACTTCCTAGGCACGCGGGAGAGCGGCGAGCCATGGCTACCCGATGCCGACCGGAGTGAGGCGTTCCACAGCCGTGGTGTACGCAACTACGAGCTGCACCCCGAGGTACTCACCGATGCGCTGCTCTTCCGCCGTCTGCGCCAGCGCGCCCGGGCCCGAGGGATTCGCGACGGCCTGCCCGACCTGCTGACCGCCCTGTCGTTGGTCCAAGGCCGGCCCTTCGACCAGCTGCGTTCGGGCGGGTACGCGTGGCTGCTCGACGGCGACCGTGTCGACCTCGAGATCGCGGCCGCGATCAGCGACGTGGCATGGCAGGTCTATGAGTACGCCGACGCCAACGGGGATTCAGAGACCATGGCCTTCGTGGTCACCCAAGCGCGGCTCGCCGAGCCGACCTGGGGCCTCGACGAGGACTAGCGGCGCGGAGCCAGAAGCGGTCACGTCGGGTGTCCCAGCAGCGAGGGAGATCGCGTCAGTAGGGACATGAGGCAGGGGAGACCCCGACGGGCGGTGACCGCGAGCATGTGAACGGGGTGCTCGAGGGGCTGGTCTGGGTGCTGGTCGACCGGCGGGGTGGGCCGTGACCGGCGTGTACGCGTGGGCCCACAGCATCCGGCGGAGGGCGTATGGGGCGCACCGCAAGGGGCTTTACGAAGAAATTTTCGAGCCGCCGGGCTCGGCGTCCTGGCGGCCCCTGGGGTAGTAGGGCGGTCACTGACCTGCGGAAACGTGAGTAGGGCGCTGGAGTAGGGCTCGGATGGCTGGCGAGTAGGGACTAAGCGGGGCACGGCATAGGGACCAAGCGGAGAACGGCGTAGGGCCCCCGCTGAGTGGAGTGAGGGCGACCTGCTCGAACCGCTCACCCCGGAGGCCCAGCCGTGCCGACCTTCCCCCCTTCTTCCAGTCTCCTCGACGCCGTCGAAGCCGCTGTCGAGGTCAGCGGCAAGTGGAACCAGTGGCGTACTGACCACCCGGCGCTGGCCGCCTACGCGGGGGCGAGTGACCTGCTCGCCGAGCGGAGTCCGGTGCCAACCAGGGAAGTGCGCGATGCGGTCGCGGCCCTCGTAGCGCTGGCGTCGCGTCGGGGCGGAGATGACGACGACGCATCGCTGTTCGTCGTGGCGATGCTTGAGCCGGGCCTGCGCCGGTTGCTCAAGCGGGAGTTGCGAGGGGTGCCCAACCTGGGGGTGGCAGATCTGCAGCTCATGGCATGGCGCGAGGTCAAGGCCGCCATCCCGACACCGGGGGCCAGCATCGGGGCGTTCCTGCTTCGCCGTACGCGTCGGGCGGCCGGGCTGACGTACAGGGCCGAACTCGAGCGCTCCCAGGTCGAGGTGTCCTATGGGGAACTGCCGTCGACGGTCGCGTTGGATCGTGGAAACGCGAACGTCGCGGTGCGTGAGTGGAGCGACACTGCGGCCGGTCGCCTGGCCGATCTGTTGGCCTGGGCGCAGGAGAGCGGTGTGGTGAGCGCCGCCGACGTCGAACTGCTCTACGAGCTCGTCGACGTCGGCAACGACCTCGGCATGTACGCCGGTGCCGGCGTCTCGGTGAAGGTCGCGTCGCGGCACGGGGTCGCGAAGCGGACGGTCGATCGCCGGCGGGAGCGGATCGTGGGTGAACTGCGCGCCGTCGCTGGCGAGTACCTGCTCGATGCCCCTATGTCGGCCTGATCGGACCCCAGCCGGCGCGTCAAGAAAGATGGACGCGCGAAGGTGTCCCAGCGAGTCACAAGGGTCGCGTCAGTAGGGGCGTGGACAGCCCTAAGGGATTCGCTCGCCAGCTCAGGCTCGTCGAAGCCGCCGCGCCTGCTGCTGAGGCCGGTGCCGGCAGCGTCGAGGAAGCCATAGCTCTGCTCGACGTGGTGGCCGGCCACAGGCACGACGTCGAGGGAACGCTTGCCTCGATCGAGGTCCTCGTGCGCCGCCTCCGCGATGACTCCGAGCGGGTCGCCGAGGCCAAGGGCACACTGGCCCTGACGTCGCCGCCGCTTCTGCGTGAGGCGATGCGCCGCCGGAGCGAGCAGGGGGCGCAGGCATGACCGCCGTCGCCAACGACGCCACCGGCGGACGCGTCTCACCGTTCCTGCGGGCGACGACCGGTGTCGTCTCTGCACCGGAGCCCGCGGTGGTCCACGAGCACCGCGACCCGGTCGCCGCGGGGCACATCGCCGCGACCCGGACGCAGGCGGCCGCGGCGCGCCGCGTGGTCAACGTGCGGGTGCGCGCAGCGAATTCGGGCGCGGGAGCATCCACGATCGCCGTAGCCCTCGCCGACGCCCTGGCGGCTGCGGGGGAGCGGGTCCAACTGCTCGACGCTGCCGCCCCCGAGTGGTCGGGGCTTACCGCGGCCACCAACTCAGAACTCGGCCTTGCGGACGGGTGGCGCCGCGGGATGCGTGACAGTGGTGTGACGGTCGACCGCGTCGGGATGCCGGTGACCTCCCCGGGGCGCGTGCCCGCGCCTCGTGACCTGGCGAAGACCACCACCCGGGTGCTCGACGTCGGCTGGAGTGAGCGCGAACTGCGCGCCGTCCCGGTGACCTGGCTGCGGTCGTGGCCGGTCGACGTCGACGTCGTCGTGACGCGCCCGGGAGATACCTACTTGATGCAGGCCGAGTTGGTCACGCGCGAACTCAACCCGGCCGAGCTCGTCGTCGTGGTCGTTGGGGCCAAGAAGTGGGGCGGCCCGGAGTTCGCGGCCGCCGGTCCCAGCCTGAGGCGGCTGTGCGAGCTGGCCGACGTCGTCTACGCGCCGGTCGTGCCGCCGCGGGAGTTGCCCGGCATCACCCCGGGTGTCCTGCCGAGGCCGCTGCGCGCCACCGGCCAGCACCTGGCTCACCACATCACCGCAATCTGCCGCCCCGAATCCGTGGGACGGAACAGCAAGAAGAAGGAGAAGTAGGACATGACGCATATCGCCTTGAACATCACCAACGTGTGCGCCGCGGCGCCCACCGGAGTGCAGAGCTACGTCGACATGATCCTGAGCTGGATCAAGTACGGCGTCATCTGCGCCATCATCGGCTGGGCGTTCTTCGGTGTCGGCATGATCGTGGCCGGCAAGAAGGGCCAGATGGCGCAGGTCTCCACCAGCGGCGTGCACCAGCTGGCGTACGCGATCGGCGCGGCCATCGCCTACGTGACGATCTACGCGATCATCATGGCGATCGTCAATGGCGGCTCGTGCGGCTGACTGATGGCACGACTCGCGCTCCCCTCGGCTCCTGAGCAGTGGACCCCGGCCAAACTGTGGGCACTGCTGGTGGCCGCGATCATCACCGTGCTCGCGCTCGTCGCCGGCGGGGTGTGGTCGCTGGTATCCGTGTTCAATGACGGCGGCAGCGACCACACTTCACCGGCTTCGCCGGCGGTTGCCGACGGCGGCACGCCAGAGGATCAACTCGCGGCGCAGGCGCTTCCGACCGCCCCCGACTCCGCCGCTCAGCCGGCACCGGCGACAACCGAGGTGGGTCGGTCCATCGTCGTGCCGCTGTCGACGAGGCAGGGCGCGGCCTACGTGCCCAGCGGCTTCCCGCACAGTGCCGAGGGCGCCATGGCGCAGATGATCGCGATTGACACCGCAGCGCTCGAGGGCGGGTCCGTCCCGAGGGCACAGCAGGTGATCGCGGCGTGGGCGGCACCGGGCGGTCCGACACCAGCCTCATGGTCGGGAGTGAGCGCGGTGGCGCAACTGGTCTCAGGCCAGACCGACATCGAAGTCCGGGTCAGCGCCCCCATGGGTGTCATCAAGGGGACCGTCGGCGACGACTATGTCGTGCCGTGCGTTGACTTCGTGCTCACCACGACGGTCAACGGGCCGGGAGGTCCGCGCACCATCCGCACCGCGGCCGCGGACTGCCAGCGCATGACGTGGGAAGGCCACCGGTGGGTTGTCGCGGCCGGTGCTGAGCCCGCCGTCCCACCGTCGATCTGGCCGGGCACTCAAGCGGCACTCGACGCCGGATACGCGTGGCTCACCACCGAAAAGGAGACCAGCAAGTGACTCACATCGTGCCGATGTTCAGTCTCAACCCGTTCCACTGGTTCGCCGACGCGGCCTCGGCCGCTACCTCGACGGTCTGGACCCAGGCCATGACCCTTCTGTGGTCGGCGGGCCTTTGGATCATGCAGCTGGCGATGTCGATGATCGACGCCTTCCTGACGCCGAACGTCCGAGCCAACGGCCTCGGCTCGATCTACTCCGCGACGCTGTGGATCTCGCTGGTCGTCGCGCTTCTGCTGGGATTCAGCCAGATCGCGGTGGCCCTAGCGCGCCGCGACGGCAAAGGCTTCGGACAGCTCGCGATCGGGCTGGTCCAGTACGGCCTGGTCGTCAGCGGCTGGCTCGTGGTCGCGGGCACCATCGTGGTGGCTTCCTCCGGGCTGACGAAGGGTCTGAACAGCACGTTCCTCGGGTACCCGGGGTTCAACCACTACGACGTCACCTCGGGGATGGCGGTCGACGTCAGTGGCGATGTGCAGGCGACGCTGCTGGGCATCGTGACGATCGTCATGATCATCCCGGCCTCGTTGGGCTACCTCATCATCATGGCGGTCCGCGAAGCCGCGTTGCTGGTGTTCGTGGCCGTGCTGCCGATCTGTGCGGCCGGGTCGCTGCTCGAGGGCACCAAGACGTGGATGTGGAAGGCCATTCGGTGGTTCTTGGCAGCCTGTCTGATGGCCCCGGTCCTAGCACTCGTGTTGGGCATCGGGGTCAAGGTCTCCGAAGGCGCAAACGAAGCGATGTCCGGAGACGGACCGGACACCGTCACGGTGGCACCGCGCGTGGCTGCCGAGGCCGTGTCCGGGCGTGTGGTGGTGCCGATGGCCAACGCCGTGGCGCAGCCGGGCGGCGCTGAGGGCGACGGCGACAACACCTCGATCATCACGGGCGAGACCGAAGCAGGGGTCGGCACGACCGCCCCGAACACCATCGGCATGGCGATCGTCGGCGGCGTCATCTTCCTCATTGGATGCCTCAGCCCGATGACGCTGTTCCGGCTCCTGGCGTTCGTGGACCCCGGGACGTCCTCGGGCGCGAGCCTGCGTTCGACCCTCGGGTCGAGCCATCACATTACGAGCCGCCTGCGGGGCGAGAAGAGCAGCGGCTCGGCCGCGACCCAAGAGGGCAGCGACGGCCGCAGCGCGAGCGAAGGTGGCGCCGAGGCCGAGCACGGCAAACGGCACGCCGGCGGCTTCGGCGCGGCGGAAACGGCCGCCGGAGGCGGGACCTCCGGGGCCCGCAAACTGGCCGGGATCGGCCGCAAGGTCGCCGGCGGAGTGGGGCACGGAGCCAACTGGCTGGCACATCAAGGAGCTGCCCACGGCATCGACGTCCTCGGACAGTCCGGGGTCGGGCACCAGGGCTACTACGACACGACGCCGCCCGCGCGCAACGGCCAACAGCCGCAGCGTCAGGTGGTCGGGCAGGGCTACGACGGCGGCGACACGCCCGGCGCAGCCGACAACCCGAGCGACCCGGCCACCCACGAGGGGCACCTCCACACCCCGACGGCAGAGGGTGCGAACTCCGACGTGCCAGTAGCAGAGCCTGCCGCAACGGCAACGCCTCTGCGGCCCGCGTCGGGCGGCGCCTCCCCGCTGCCAGATACCGCAGGGGCGCCAGCAGCGGCCCCGGCGAGTGGGCCGGCGCCCGCGCCACGCAGAACGGGAGGCACACCGTCAGGTGGCGGCAAGCCGCAGGGGCGACCGAGTCCGTTCATCCCCGGCAACCCGGGCCACCAGTCGGTGCTCGATGAGCACCTGGCGGCCACATCGTCCGACCCGTCGGCAAGCAAGCAGTGGGCCGACGCTCACGGCGGGCAGGCCCCGCGTACGTACAGCGATCAGAAAGCGCAGTGGGACATGGAACAGCAGCAGGCCGGAAGCAGCGAGACGGCGACGACCATGCCAGCCGCAGGGGCGGCCCCTGAGGCGGGTGGCGGCGGCGCTGCAGGCGGTGCCGCAGGCGGTGCCGCAGGCGGCGCGGCCGCAGCGGGCGAGATCCCGCCGGTGGTGTTCTGATGAGCACCGTCTACGGGGCTGCGGCTACACGCGACCGGCAGGGATGGTTCTTCGGACTGACCGGAGGCCAGTGGAGTCTCGTGGTGCTCTTCGCGGCGCCGGCGTGGATGGCGATGGCCATGCAGCGGTGGCTTCTCCTGGTCCCGCTGATTCCCGCATGGATCGTGGTCTCGCTGCTGGTGTGCGTGCCGATCCGCGGCTGGAGCGCCTTCCAGTGGCTAGGTGTCCTCGGACGGTTCCTGCTCGGGCAGATCACCGGATGGTCGCGGTTCCAGTCGCGGGCCGCGGCGGGCGAGATCGACCTGGGGGACCCTGACGACCCGGAAGAGGAGCGTGAAGCGGACGAGGCCGACCTGCCCGGCGTGCTGACAGGCATCCAGATCCACGACGGACCGCCGCTGCCGGGCCAGCCGTCGCGCCCGGCGGTGATTCAGAACCACCCGGCGCGGACCTGGGCGGCGACGGCGCGCATCACGCACCCGGGGATCGGCATGGCGGACCTCGACGAGCGGGACAGGATGGGGGCCGGGCTGGCGGAACTGTTCGAGGCAGCGTCGGCCAACAACCAGATCGACCTGGTAGCCCTCCAAGTACGGACGGTCCCCGACGACGGGACCGAGCGCGCCGATTGGGTCCGCGGCAACATCCGGGATCGTGTGCCGCGCCTGTCGATGATGGTCGCCTCCCAACTCGCGGCGCTGACCGAGGGGACAGCGGTACGCAACGAGGCGTTCGTGACGGTCGTCGTGCGGGAGGAGACGCTCGCACGGGACGCCAAGCACGCTGGCCGCGGTGTGACCGGTCGGGCCCGGGTGCTCTACGGCATCCTGGCGGAGGTCGAGGCGCGGCTGACCGGGCAGGTGGGCTGCACGAGCGTCAACTGGCTGGACACCTCCGAGCTCGCCTCGGCGATCCGCAGCGGCTTCGAGCCGGGGGACGCCGCGGCGTTGGCCGACGCGGCAATTCACGCCCACGAGTTGGCGCGGGACGCAGCCGGGGTTCCGGTGGCGGCCGCTGGCCCGACTAATGCGTCCACGGCGATGCGGTACTACCGCCACGGCAACTGGGTCTCGACGTCCTCGACGATCATGCTCCCGCGTAAGGGTGCCCTGATGGGTGCGCTGGCCCGGGCACTGGTGCCCTCCCAGCCCGGAGAGCGCCGTGCGCTGACCGTTTTCTACAAGCCTGTGCCGAACGCGGTCGCATCGCGCAAGACGGGCCGAGCCGAGGTCTCGGCCGAGATGGGGGCGACCTTAAACCGCAAACTCGGGCGAACGGAGCGTGCGCGCGACCGCAAGGCACGTCAGCAGGTTCACGAGGTCGACGAGAAGCTCGAGCACGGCCGGTCACTGGTCAAGGTGTACGGCGCGATCTCAATCACGGTGCCGGGGCACTGGAACCCGCAGGACTACGGACGGCGCCTCGATGCGTCGGTCCGGCTGTGCGGCTTCGCGCCGCTCCCGGTCGACGGGGCCCACGACGCCGGCTTCGTGGCCGCCGCGATCCCGCTCGGCGTCGGCCTGCCGAAGCAGCGGAAGTAGGGACGCCACGATGCCAACCAAAACCCTGGTACGGCGCGATGGTTCGCGCACGATCGACGAGCTGCTTCTCGACCACGGGACGCACCTGCCGCGCAGAGAGGTCGTGCCTCCACCGCCGCCGGAGGTGCCGCTGTTCCCGAAGGTCATTCCGGCGAACGGCCGGCGGGCACCGGGGCATGGTTGGGCCCCGACGCGGCCCAACCTCGCCGGCTACGAGATGACTTCCGAGCAGACGCCTGTGATGTGGCCGCTCATCGCGGGCGACGGGCTGCCGCCGTGGGGAGCCGAGATGGGCTACAACGTGCTCTCGGGCGGCAAGTTCTACTTCGACCCGCTCGGCTGGGTCAACGACGACTCCATCCCGGTCACCAATACGAACGTGTTCCAGTACGGCATGCCGGGCTATGGGAAGAGCAGCATCGTCAAGATCGCGATCCTGCGGCTGATTCCGTTCGGGTATCGCGGCCTGATCCTCGGAGACGTCAGCAACGAGTACGAGGCGCTGTGTGAGGCACTCGACTGCCCGCCGCACAAGATCGGGCCGGGCCTAGCGGGTCGTCTCAACCCGCTGGACCCCGGACCGCTCGGCGACGGCTGGGACAGGCTCCCTCCCGCCGAGCAGCGACGCCGAGTGGGTGTCATCTTCAGCCGCTGGCTCATGCTGATGCGTGGTCTCGTGACGTCGCAGGGGGTGGACTACACCCCGACCGAGGATCAGGTACTGACCCGAATCCTCGAGGATCTCGCGGGCGTGGGCGGGGACGGCTGCCGCTACCTGAGGCCGGTCGTCGTGCCACAGGTCTGGCAGGTGCTGCGGGATCCATCCGAGAAGCTGGTGGAGGACTGCCGGTACGCCTCTCGGCAAGATTTCTGGGAGCAGACCCGCGGTCTGCGCGACGCCCTGGGATCGCTGTGCACCGGTGCGCTGCGAGGGATGTTCGACGCCGAATCGACGATCCACCCGGACTGGCAAGCCCCGATCCAGTCGCTCTCCCTCAAGGCGCTCTACGACACAAAGAACGATGCCGCGACCGGCATCGCACTCATGTGTCTGAGTTCCTGGGGCCGCGGCATGCGGGAACTCGCGCCCGCCGGCGACCACGTGCTGTCGGTCCGAGACGAGACCTGGTTCCAGACACGGCTCGGGCTCGGGGCCGTCGCGAACCTCGACGCTGACCTGCGCACCTCACGCAAAGACGGCGACCTGCAGTGGGTCGTCTTTCACAAGCCCTCCGACCCGCTGTCGGCCGGCGACGTCGGCTCGCAGGCATACAACATCGCTAAGGACATGGCGAACCTGGCCAGCACGCGGATCCTCATGGCCCAAGACGAGGAGGTCGGCGAAGAACTGGGAAGCATGTTCGGGCTCAGCGAGATGCAGCAGCAGGTCGTGACGCGCTGGTCCAAGCAGGCGAAGGGCCGCGGACTGTGGCTGGTCGGGGATCGCAAATACAAGGTGCAGACCTACCTCACCCCGGTCGAGAAGGTGCTGACGTACACAAACAAGGCGATCGCATGAAAAAGGTCCTCCTCGCCGCCTTCGTCGTGATGATGGCTCCGGTCATCGTCTTAGTGCTTCTGCTGGGCGGTGCAACGGGCAGCGCGGATGCTGCGTGCGGGACGGCCATCGGGTCGGCAGAGCTCCAGCAGTGCGCGAGCGGGCTGGACGGCGGGGACGGACCGCTGGACCCGAACTTCACGCCCGTCGTGCTCCCGCTGGGAACCTCCGAGGGCGTGCGGGCCGCGATCCTGTACGCCGAGTCGCAGATGGGCAAGCCCTACTGCTGGGCGGGCGACGGAGGCCCGTGCAGCGAGAGCGGACAGAGCTTCGCCTCGGCTTTCGACTGCTCCGGGCTGGTGATGCGCGCCTGGGAGGCAGGTGGCGTCTCACTGCCGCACCAGTCACAGGCGCAGTACCTCGACTCGTACCCGATCAGCGAGGCGATGCTGCAGCCGGGCGATCTGGTGTTCTTCACCACGAACGGCCAGCCGTCGGGGATTGACCACGTCGGTCTCTACGTGGGGTGGGTCAACGGCGAGCAGACGTTCATCCAGGCTCCGCATTTCGGTGCGGTCGTGGGCTACGAGAGCTTCAACGACTGGCACCCGGACTTCTTCGGGCGCGTGTGAAGAGAGATGCGGTGTCCCAAGGTGGGCGAGGCCAGCGTCACTACCTACGGAAGCAAGACAACGGGGAGGCGTAGATGAGCATCGAACGGAGCCGCAGGGAACGGTTCGAGCCAAACACGTTGCCACTGTTCGAGTGGCTCATCTTCGGCCTGGCGGTCGCCGTGGTAGCGGTGTCGGCGTTCGCTACGCCGCTGAACGTGCAAGCGGTGGTGCTCGCGCTCGGGGGGCACGGGTTCACGTGGCCAGAGAATCTACTCGCCGCCTGGGGAGGCATCGTCCACGGTGACTTCGGTCGCGGGTTGCCGAAGGCGGCCGCGGGTGCCGTCCCCGGGTTCTCGACGATGACCGCGCTCGCTGGGATCGCGGAGGCCGTCGTGCTCGCGAGCTTGTGGGTGCTCGGGAGCTGGCTGGCCGAGGCCACCGGTCGCACACGGCGATACGGGATCGCGTCGAGGGCGCAAGCGTCGGAGGCGCTCGGCTTGGTGCGGCTGCGGCGGGTGGCGAAGGTTATCCGACCCGACCTGTACGGCTCGTCGGGCACTCGGCGCCGCGGGAAGCGTGCCGAGCGGGAGGGGTTCGACCCGCACCACGCAGGCTGGCGCCTGGGGAGCACTCCCGGCGCGTTCGGGGAAGAGCTGTGGGTCCCGGCCGACCGCACCACCGCCGCCATCGGCGCACAGGGGTCCGGCAAGACGCTAGACATCCTGGTGCCCGCTCTGCTCGATTGGGACGGCGCCGCCGTAGTGACATTGACCAAGCCCGAGGACCTGTTCTTGTCCCTGGAGGCGCGAGCACACGATGGGCGTCCGGTCGCAGTGCTGGACCCGTTCAACCTCGCCCCGTCGGCCCCGCAGTTCGTGTGGGATCTGCTTGAGGGATGCGAGAACCCGATGATCGCGCAGCGGCGCGCCAAGGCGTTCGCGGCCGGAACGATCAAGGGTGGCGCGATGTCGTCGGGCGACCAGGCGGCACGGTTCTACGCCGGGGAATGCGCGAAGGTACTGCAGGCGCTCTTCCACGCGGCTGCAATCTCGAGGTTCAACCGGGACGGCACGCTCAAGGCTGACGGCGGCTACACGCTCGACGACGTCATGGATTGGGCGGCCAACCCACGACAGAACCCCACCCCGGATGAGGTGCTGCGAGCGCACCCGTTGGCTGCCAAACGGTGGGACGCGCTCTACCGCAGCGCGATCTTCGGCGACGAACGCACCGCGGGCAACACCATCACCACGGTCCACCAAGCCCTCGAACTGTTCTTCCAGGAGGAGACACGGCTGCGCTGCATCCCGAGCGCGGAGCATCCGGGTACGGATATTGAGGCACTGATCCGTGCAGGCGGAACAATCTATCTGCTCGGTCGAGAAGACCCCTATTCGAGTGCCTCGCCGATGATGACAGCCGTTACCGAGCAGATCCTCGACACCGCGAAGCGGATGGGAGAGCTGAGCCCCATCGGACGACTGTGCCCGCCGTTCCTGGCGTGCCTCGACGAGCTGCCGTCGACCGCACCCATCCCGACGTTAGCCACCCGCATGGCGAACGAGCGCGCGCTGGGGTTGACGTTCATGTTGGCCTTCCAGACCCGCGAGCAGGTCAACGTCTGCTACGGCGAGGCGGAGGCACGCACCATTCTCGGCCTGTGCAACAACCTGGTGCTCTTCGGTGGCGGCAAGGACATCAAGTTCTACGAGGAGATGTCCGAACTGGTCGGCAATCTGACGCACACCAAGACACGACTCCAGAGTCGCGGTGGTGCCCGGATCGGAGGGGTCGACCCATCGTGGGACCCGGAGCGGGTACGCGTACTCGAGGCGGCCGAACTGCGCAAACTCAAGCCGGGACGGGCGCTCGTGCTGGCCGAGATGTACGACCCCATCATCGCCCGACTGCATCGGTGCATCGAAGGCCCACGGGGCAAGGAACTGCTGGCCGCGCAGAAGCGCGCGCGGGCCAGCGCCCGCGCTCGGGTGGACGCCACCGCGTCCGGAACGCCAGAGGAGGGTCAGGCCCCCAACCTGGCGGCGACGATGCGCCGGCTCGGGCTCAGCGACCCGGGCACGCCGACGCCACCGACAGCGCCGCGGCGCGCGTGCGGCGAATGCGGTGAACCGTGGCCCGACAACGCGACGGTGTGCCCTGAGTGCGGCGCCGCTGAGCCGGCCGCACTCGTGCTGACCGAGACCAGGAGGTAGATCCGTCATGACGACGATTCAGCACCCCGCAGCGCCGCCGCGACCCGGGAGTCGGCATCCGTGGCCAGGGGTGCCCGGACTGCTGGTCGAGCCGTTCCCCGAGCCGGGCACGCTGGTCAGGACGTCCATGGAGAAGCTGCAAATCGCCAGCCAGGAGGTACCGACCGACCCGGAAGCGCTCCAGGAGCTCGGGATGATGCCGAGGCCCTGGGAGCCCGCCACCTGCGGGCAGGAGATGCGCGAGGAGCTCTGGGAGTGGCTCGACGACGTCGCCAAGTGGGTCAACCGCGAGCATCTATGGGCAGTGACCCGACCGGGCATCCCGGAATGCTGGCCGGCGCACCGGCACATCGTCCACGACCTCGCGGTGCTCGCCTGCTCGCGGTACTACGTGACCTACGCGGTGACCCCTGGGCCCCTCGAGGACTGGCACCGGTACCAACTGCCGGCCTTCCTGCAGCGGCTCCAGGACCGCCTCGACGGGCAAGGCTGCCAGCCCGGCAAGCACGAAGCGCGGCCGCGGGCCGTGCGTGATGACGCCTTCATCGCAGCCGAGGCGATCGAACTGCGCCAAGACGCATTCGAGGGCGACTCCGTGATACGCCCCGGCGTGCCGCGGGCCTAACGAGACCTGACAAGAGGGAGAACGACGATGGCAAGCACCGACGGAAACCCCGCTCTCGAGGCGGCAGTAGACGTCCAGGCCCTGGTGATGAAAGTCAAGGCGGCGATCGCGTCGCACGACCTCGCTGCGGCCGCGGCGATGGTTGCGGAGATGACGGTCGAGGAGCTGCGGGCCTTGGCGGTGACGCTGGCCGCCGACCTGGCCGCCGTCCAGGAAGGTGCGGCCACACCGCCGGACCTCGGGCCGAGTGGGGTCTGCTCGCTGGCCATCGCATCGGCGGCCAAGTCGTTCGGGGTCTCGGTGGAGGAAGTCCGCGGCGATGGGCGGCTGCGGGCGGTAAGTGACGCACGGAACGTGGCAATGGCCGCGGCGTACCGGAGTGGCCTGACGTTGAGGGCGATCGCGGTCGAGTTCGGCAAGGACCACACGTCGGTCCGGTATGCCGCCGGCAAGATCGCGGCCAACGACCGGCTCGAGGTGGCGACACAGCGGGTGCTGGCCGACATCGAGGCGCAGTACGGCTTCAAGCCGGCCCCGGCCGTGGCGCACCGACGGCTGGAGCTCGGTGAGGGGGCCATCCTGCAGATGGCCGCCTTCAAGCAGACCCGCGAGGCGGTGAGACCCGAAGACGCCGATGGACTCGCAGCCGAGCAGGTCGCCGTCGCGGTGGCCGCGCGGTAGCCCGAGCAGCCGGAGCGAGCCACGTGCTGACACGTGAGCAGCAGCGACTCCTGCTGCACTTCGACCTGAGCATCACCGCCGAGGCGATGCTCGGCCGCCTGCGCGAGACGCTTCTCGGGGGCCGCACGGGACCCGAACCTGGTCAACACATCGACTACAACCGCCGCGGCGCGCGCCTGACCGATGGAATTGGGGGCAAGGTGCTGACGGAGGTCACATGGGGTCAGGTCCAGCGCCATGCCGCAACGTTCCCGCGGCCGCGACTGGAAGAACTCGCGCGAGCCCGCCGCGAGGACCAAGCCGAATACATGCGCCACTACGAGGCAACGAGCGCGGGTTTTCCGCGGCGGGCGTCGTACGACGACGAGGAGATGTTCGCGGCTGCCAGCGAAGCGTGGGACAGGGAGTTCGAGCGATACGTCGCGACGAGCTCGGCCACGCGGCGGGCGCTCAAAGCAGCCATCGAGGCTCTGCTGCCACTGGCAGTAGACGATGAGCCGGTGGATCTGCTCGAACTGCTGGCCAGCACGCCCGCGGCCACGGGAACGGCGCGGCGTGCTGGACTGGTCCCGCCGGCGGCGGGCGCCGCGGTCGTGGACGTCGAGAGCCAGCGTCCGGACACGTCGGCGATTCGGCCCTAGTTCGCGGCCGTGCGCGTCGCACCGCGACCGGTAAGGCGGCTGGGCAGCGGCGCGGCGAGCGGGGCGCACGTCGGCGGCACCGACCAGACCTTGCGGCTGAGCTGAGCGACCGCCGGAGGTACCCGTCGCCGGAGCTACCGCGACTGACCCGGTGCGTCGGGGGTGGCGGGCGTCGACGAGGGCGCGGGGGCGTCGGGGGCGGTGGGGTCGGGCGCGAGGACCGAACGGGTCTCGGGAGGCGCGGTGCGGGCGGCGGCGCGGGACTGGTCCTGGAGTTCCTCGAGACGCTGCCGGGTCCAGGCGGCGAGGTCGGCCTCGCGCTCATCGGATACCTCGAGAAGGCGGTGGACAAGGAAGCCGTCAGCGAGGTGGAGGCGCTGGTTGACGTGGGTGACGCCCTCGTACCAATGGTCGGTTCGGGCAGCGAAGATTCGGGCGGCCTGGGTGACGATGTTCTGGCGCCCTTCGGAGGTCGTCCACTCGCCGCCGGTCCGGAGCACGTGCTCGAGCATGACGTCGGCCAGCGGCACGCGGGCGCGGATGGCCGCGATGACCGCGTCGGGTCCGTGGGCCTGGAGGAGCGCGCCAGGATCGGTGCCCTCGGGCAGAACCACGTAGGCCGGGTCCAGCCCGGCGGCGGTGAGGTTCCAGTAGTCGCCCTGAGCGGCCTTCCACCCGGCGACGTCGGCGTCGGTCGCGACGACGATGCGGTCGCGGCCGGCGACGCGGTCGATGGTAGGCAGCAGGAGCTTGATCTGCGCGACGGTCAGCGCCGTTCCCATGGGGGCCAGGCCGACGGCTTCACCGTCGCTGGCGAGAGTGATGGCGAGGGCATCCATGGGGCCTTCCACGATGACCGGGAGGGCGCCGCCGGCGAGGGCGGCGGCGGACTCGGCGAACCCGAAGAGGACGTCGCCCTTGGTGAAAGCTGGGGTCGACCTGGTGTTGAGGTACTTGGGGCCGGCGAAGTCGCCTTCCTTGGTGGGGTTGCGGCGACCCTGAAAGCCCAGGATGGCGGCCGGGGCGCGTGGATCCCGGATGGGAAGGATGAGACGGTCACGGAAGAAGTCGATGTAGTCGACGCTGCCGTCGCGGCGATCACGCACGCGAACGAGACCAGCCTGCTCTAGCTCAGCGACGGTCGCGCCCTGTGCCGTGAGGTGACGCAGCAGCGCGGTGGATGATCCGGGGGCGTATCCCGGTGTGAACACGTCGTGGTTGACCAGGTCGGTACCGAGCCGATTGCGGAGGTAGGCCGGCGCCCAGGAGCGTTCGTAGTGTCCGGCGTAGAACTCCATGGCGGCGTGGTTGAGCTCCAGAATGCGCTCCCGGGGAAGGGCATCAGGATCAGCCCAGACCGGCGGGATGTCGCGCTGGTCGTACTCGTAGGCCCAGGCCGGCACCTCGTAGTACGGGTCTTTCTCAGCGCGGGCGAACTCCGCCTCGGCCAGCTCGCGCTGGACGTCGTGCTTGCTTCGCCACAGCCAGGCGGGCTCCGGGTCGGCCGCCTCATCGGGCGTGAGGTGCGCGTCCGCGGGCTGGGAGTCTTCGTCGCGGTAGATGTCGTCGAGAACGTCGTAGAGGTCCTCGGGCGGCAGCAGTTCGGGGTCGACGTCGTCTTCCCAGGGCCATGGGGCGTCGGGGTCGTAGACGGCGAGGTGGGCGCCGTCGCGCCGCGGGTCGAGGCCGCGCGGCGGGTCGGTGAGCATGGCGATGCGAAGAACGAGCGCGTCGGCGACCTCGACACCGGTCAGCGTGCCGTCCTGCGGGATGCCGGAAAGGCCAGCGGAAAGGATCGCCTCCGGCGTCCAGCCGTGGTGTCGCACGGCTTCGTCGACCGCAGCCACGAGAGCGGGCCAAGCGGGCGAGTGCTGGAGGAAGGCGGCCTTCGGCTCGCCCACGAGGTCGTCGAGAACGGGTCGCCAATCGGGCTGGAGAAGGTCGGTCATGTGCTGGTCGCCTGCGAGGGCGGCGGGGCCAAGGTGGGCTGTGAGGCGCCACCACAGGGCGGCGGCGGGCTGCTCGACCGGGAGAGGCTGTGCCCCGTCGCCGGCGGGGTCGAGGGCCGTAGTGATGTAGTCCGAGACAGGCAGGCCCGCGCGCTCGAGGCGGGTCAACTGCTGGCACAACGGGATGAGCCACGGGTCGGTACGCACCGACTCGGGGAGCGCCTGGTACCAACTGCGCTGCGCGAATGGATAGCTGGGCCGGGCTGCTTGGGCGGCACGCTCGAGGCGCCGTTGGTAGTCGCCCGGAGCGCCGATCGTGCGCTCGCCGGTCGGCCGCAGGTCGGCGTCGTCGGTGCCGTGAACTGCCCGCCAGACCGCGATCTGGCCGCGCAACGTAGCGTCCTCGGGGTCGATGAAGGGCAACGCCCACGCTGGCGCAGTGGTGCCGGTCCAGGCCGCTGCGAGGTCGGTGACGGTCGCGGTGCGCTCACGGACCTGGGTATCGAAGGCGGCGGCGTAGCGGCCCCAATCGGTGCGAGCGAGCTTGGCGGGGATGCCAGGAAGCCAGGGGAGCGGGCCGACCGGTCCGCCGATGCCGGCTTCGGCTAGTGCGTGGTCGATGCGGGCATCGACGACGGCCGCGACGTCGCGGGCGCCTTCGAGGCTGCCCTGCCGGACGGCGGCCGTGAGGAGAGCGATGGGGTCGTGGTCGTTGAGGGCGAGCAGGGCAAGGTGGGAACGCAGAGTGGGCCAAGCTGGCGCGTCGGTGAGGTCGTGGGCGTCGGCGACTGCGTCGATGCGCGCCATGACCTCTTCCCCGAGGACCTTGACGGAGCCATCGGTGACGAGATCCAGGTACACGTCAGCGGAGGCCCGCAGGAGCGTGACCGGGTCAGTTTCGTTGCGCTGGGCGGTCCGTGCGGAGATGGGGGTGCCGTCGCGGGCGAGCATTTTGGTGAGCGTGTCGACGGCCGTGGGTGGGATGAGGGTGTCGAGGTCGATGAGGTTGTGCGGGTCGCCGGCGTGGGCGACACCGAGGTAGAGGTGGTTGGAGTAGCGGCCGCGCGAAGCGCCGACGTAGAGGAGGTTGCGGTCTTCCTCGCCGGTCAAGACGACGTGGCAGGTGTCGACGGTGGCGCCTTGGGCGCCGTGCACGGTGCTGGCGTAGCCGAGGGTGACGTGGGTCGTGACGTAGTCGGCGGGCAGGATGCAGTGGGCCCGTCGGTCCTCGCGGGTCACGCGTAGGGCGCCGCCAGGAAGCACTTCGTCGACGGTCCAGCGGTATCCGTTGCGCACGTAGTCGTGGCGGTTGATGCGCAGGCGTCGGTTGTTGTCGCGGGTGGTGATGGTGTCGCCGGCGGAGGCCATGGTGCCGTCGGCGAGGTGGACGACAGGCCCGACGGGTGTGCCGAGGAGTCGGATGCGGTCCTCGCGGGCGCGGGTGTTGAGGCGGGCGACGAGCTCGCGGGTCGGTGCGAGGAGAAGGGCGTTGTGTCCCTTGGCGGTGTCGGCCGCCCATGCGTCGTATGCCTGCGCCGCACAGGAGCCGAGGTCGCCGACGTGGACGCGGCCGCGGTCGGTGTAGAACGCGATCGCCGCCGGGTCGCCGCGGCGTACGGCGAGGGTTGCAGCGCCTTCGGTGACGTTGATGGAGCCGTCTTCGTGGAGGAAGCGGCGGACCTCGGTGAGGGTGAGAGCACCGACCTCGTCGGCGATGTCGCGCAGGACGCCGCCTGCTTTGACGGAGGCGAGCTGGGAGGTGTCGCCGATGAGGCGAACGGACGCGCCGCGGTCGAGAAGCCACTGGACGGCGGTGTCGAGGAGGAGGGTTCCAGCCATTCCGGCCTCGTCGAGGAGTACCAGGGTGCGGTGGTCGATGCGACGCATCCAGTCGGGGTGGTCGCCGTTTTTGATGTGCCAGGTGAGCTTGTCGAGGACGTCGGTGTGCACGCCGGTGGTGGCGAACGATGAGGTCTCGTCGGGCTTGATGGACACGCCGAGTTCGGCCTCTGCGCGGGCCGAGGGGGCGATGCCGAGGATGGTTCCGCCGCTGTCGACCCAGGCGCGGGTGAGGACTTCCATGGCGGTTGTCTTGCCGGTCCCGGCCGGCGCGAGCGCCAACTGCAGGCGGCGACCGCTCGTGGCCATGTCGCGGACCATGGCCTGCTGTGCGTCGTTCAGCGTCTTGCCGTTGGCGGCGCTTTCGACCAGCGCCAGCCCCACGCGGGCGGGGCTGATGGCCCGGCCGCCGTCGAGGCGGGCGGCGCTGAGGAGACGGTCTTCGGCGTCGAGCATGCGCTGGGAGGTGTAGAGCTGCGCGCCGTATTGGAGGTAGACGCTGCGTGGTCCGTCGGGGTCCTCGCGCAGGGTCTCGGCGGGGAGCGGCACGCTCGCGGTGGCCGGATCGAGTTCGGGATTGGTGCCTGCGAAGGCGACGCAGCGCTCCTCGAGGCACACCGAGACGATGGAGTTGACGGCATGGTCGAGGTCGGCGGACCCGACGCTGCGGTAGCGGGCTTGTCGGTATGCCTCAGCGCAAACGTTCCACCTCGTCCAGGCGGACCGGTCGCCTTCGACGCGATCCATGACGGCATCGGCGGCGTCGTGGATCAGCGTGGGCGTCACCTCGACGACCTCGACGTCGCGGCCCAAGGTGTCACCGAGCATGGCGTTGACGGCGTCGTGGCCGCCGACGATCGCGATGGCCTCGTCGAGCCAGCTCTGTCGCTGGTCGGCCTCTGAGCGGGGCTCGTGCTTGGCTTCGCGGGTCTCGAGGGTGGCTTGCTGGAAGAGCGCATTGGCCTCGGCGGCGCGCGGGGGACGTCCGTGCTTGACCTGGAATGCCTCGGCGAGTTCCACCTCACGCTGCTCGATGACGCGACGGCGCTTTGACCAGGCGACCGAGATCCGCTCGTCGATGCCGACGAGTTCACGCACCGGGCGCTTCTCGCCGGAGGCGCGGCCGCGGGGGCGCCGGTCCTCGAAGCAGACACCGAGGCGGGCGATGAGTTCGGTCTCCAGGCGGGTGTTGTAGAGCTCGGTGAGCGTGACTTTGGCGGCGTAGAGCGTGCGTGCGTCGATCGCCAACCAGGCTCCGGAGGCGTCTTGAACCTTGTTGGCAATGGCGACGTGGTCGTGCAGATTCGGGTCGCCGGCGCGCGAGTCACGGTGGCGGAACACGGCGGCGATGACCCCGACGGCCCGGTGCTGCTGCACGCCGCCTCGGCCACGGCGCGTGACGAGCATCTCGGTCTCGAGGTAGTCCATGGCGTAGTTGACGGCCGCATCCTGGGCCTCCTCGATCTGTGCTTTGACGTCGTCATCGGCGAGCGCCCACGCGACGGAGACCGACTTCACGGGTGTGAAGGTGAGGTCGAAACCCGCGGTCGGGGCGTACTCCTTGCGGCTGATGCGGGCGATGAACCCGTGTCGCTCACGGTCGTCGAGCGGCGCGCGGCCGTGCTGTTCGATGAACATCGCTTCGGCGATGTTGGTCGCGATTTCGGCCTTGACCTCGGGGTCGAGTGCCGTGTTCCAGTGCTGGCCGTGCTCGAGGTTCCAGTCCACGCGGGCGCGGGCGACTCGCTGGATAAACTCCGGTTCAGGGCCCCGATAGACCGGAAACACGCGGCCTAGACGCGAGGCTTTGATCGCCTTCGCTTGGCTGAGTCCGGCGGCGTGGGCCTCGTCCTCGATGCGTTGAGCGTCCGGGTGGCGCCCTTCGCCGAACAGGTTGAGCATCTGCTGTTCGGTGACAGAGGAACCCGGTGCCAACCCGACGCCGAAGAGCCCGCGCCCGCGCCAGACGCCAGGAATCTCGCCCTTCTCGCTGTAGTAGTCGTGGTGGGAGGACCGGCCAAGGTCGGTTCCGTCGAGGATGGCGACCTGGCGCGTGAGGTAGACGTAGCCGTCTCCCGCGCTCAGCTTCTTGAATCCCATCGCCATACCCCTCCTGACGCGAAGGGGCCCCGAGTTGGGACGCCTCCATCGGGAGAAATCCGGAAGTGCAAAGGGTGTGTGGGTTGGGGAGGGGCTGCTTTCGGTGGGTCGAGGCGGAGTCGGTGGTGGCGGGGAAGGGTGCGAGTAGGGCGGGCGGTAGAGGGGGAGTAGGGCGGTGCGGCGGTGGTCGGCGGCGTGGCGGAAGGCGTGGATGGTGCTTGGCGAGGAGGGCGGGGAAGTCGAGGCGGGTGGTCGGTGGGGGTGCCGGTGGTCGCTCGGTGTCCCAAGGGGAACGCGAAGCGCGTCAGTAGGGCCAGAAGGGCGGGCCGGCTCAACCGGAGTCGAGCCCAACGGGTCCGAAAGGGAAGACAAGTGACGGCAATGGCAGGGCGGCAGGACACACGGACGAAGGCGAGAGAGGCGCGGATGGCGCAGGTGGCGGCGCGCCGCCTGGCACTCGACCCGGACGCGATCGCGCGCGGGCAGCGCATCGACGCGGCGACGCTGGATCTCGAGGACGCGGCGGGCGAGCGGGACAAGGCGCTGGCGGCGGTGGAGGCGGCCGAGGCGGTGATGAGCGAGGCGCTCGGGCGGATGTTCGGCGAGGGGATGAAGCTCCCCGAGGTGACTCGACTGAGCGGGCTGAGCGAGGCGGTGGTCCGTCGGCTCAAGCCGGCTACGAGTTCGTCATCAACGAACTCGGCCGCGGCCGGCGCGGAGGGCTGAGGCGTGGAGGGGACCGAGGTCCGCCCGGACCTGGATGCGGAAGCCGCGGCGTTCCTGCGTCGGGTCGGCGCGTCGCGCGAGGCACAGGAGAGCTACCTGGCCGCGCAGGGCAGGTGGGACCCGGCGGATCTGGCGGCGATGAGCCGCAGCGAAGTCACGGTGCTGGTCGGTGATGTGGTCGAGGAGACGACAGCGCGGGCCGGGCTGTGGGGCTGGGATGCGCCGCGGATGGGGGAGGAGCTGCGCCGCCGCGGTGGCTTGGCTCGGGTCGACAGCGCGATCGGCGGCTACGTGTCACGGCAGGTCGACGGCGACCCGTGCCTGGTGTTCTTCGCGGCGCCATGGGCGTTCGCGTGGAGCGGGAAGCCTGGCGATCCGATCGAGGTGTCCTACGGCGGCGCCGGCGAGCCGGTGACCAACCTGATCGACCTCGGAACGTCCTACCTCGGTACGACTCCGGGTCTGCGGACCGCGATCCAGCACTTCACTGAGGTCTGCACGAGCTGGGCCTACACGGACGAGGACGAGCTCGGCGAGCGCGTGCGGGTGGTGACCGCGGAGAGCGGCAGTCGCCAGCACTACATCGACACGGGCCGGTGGCTCTTCACCGTCGTCGAGGACGTGGCGGCGCCCGAGCGCGCCGCGCTGGTCCCGCCCGTGGCCGACGGGATGGTCGGCGAACCGGCACCCGGCCGCGCGCCGAGTCTGGGGGTCACGCGATGAGCAGGTACGGATCCCGGCGCGAGCTCGAGGACGTCATCCGCAGCACCGTGGCCACCGACTACAACAACCTCGGGCTGCCTCTCGGCATCGAGAACTACAACCTCGCCGGCATTTTGCGGGACGCGAGGATCAGCGGCGGGGGCGGCTCGGGCTGGTACAGCGGGGCGGACTCGACCGAGTTCACGGCCTCCCTCCGGCGCCATGTCCGGCCGGCGGCGCTCGAGCCGGGTGCCGACGTCGCCTTCGGCTTCGACGGGCGGCTCGCCGACGACATCGCGGAGCTCGCGGACGGGGAGAGCCTGCGGCTCCCCGATGGGGGCGTGGTCACCCACAACGTCGGCAGCCGTCAGCTGCGGGTGGACCCGCCGCCGGCACTCGCAGGGAGCGGGTCCTACATCGGCGAGGCCGACCTGCGACAGACGGCGCGGAGCATCGCTCGCCGCCACCGCGTGCGGCTGGCGCCGACAGTGAAGCAGGAGACCGCGGCAGCACGGCAGGCGGTCTACGACGCCGGCGGGTGGACGTCTACCGCCGCGCACTACTACGGGTGGCAGAAGGCGGTGAAGAGATACGCGTCCACCCCGGAAGGAAACGAGCGGGTGCGCGCCGAACTGGAGGACGCGCGGGCCGACCTGGCGGCAGCACCGGCCGGGGACTCGCCCGATCTGATGGTGCCCAAACTCGAGGAGTTCGTCCGCAACCTCGAGGCCGTCCTCGACGAGGCGGACCGGGCGGCTGGCGCCCCGGCCGGCGAGAGAGAGCGCGACGCACTCGAGGCATGCGCACAGCGGTACGGGATCAGCTCCGGGTACTGGACCGTCGCCGCACTCAACTACGCCGCGACCGACGTCGGGTCGGCGGACCTCAGCAGCCGCGCCGAGGCCGCGCGCGACGCCAGCGAGCGGGTCCTGCTCGAGGCCGTCCTGGAGGCCAGCGCGGCACGGGCGACGGGCACCGACGACGACGTCCGGGCCATCTACACCCGGCGCACCGGGACCGGGGGGATCCTCGGCGCGGCCTGGCTGCCCGCGGCGGTCGCGGTCGCAGCAACCAGCACAGGCCCGCATGACCTGCACGCCCTGCTCGGCGTCAGTGTCGGCTTAGCCGACCTCGAGCAGGCGCGGCTCGACGACGCGCGGCGGCTCGGGACCGACACACCGCTGCTGCGGCCGCGGGAGTACCTCACGGCCTCGATGGCGGCCGACCCGGCCGAAGTGCTGGACGTGGCAGCCGAGGAGGTCCGGGCCGACCGCGTGACGAAGGGCGACTTGGTCCGCGAGTTCGGCGGCCTCGACTACATCGAGGTCAAATCCATCCGGCACCTGCGCGGCGGCGAACTGCGGTTCACCGGCACCAACGGCGCCACCGTCGAGGCCGACCAAGACTCCGCGGTCCTGCGGGTCCGGCAGGTGGCCGCAGAACAGCGCCGGGCGGCGCTGGCACCACAGGAGCTGCGTCCGGCGCCCGAACCGAACCTGGAGCCGAGCGACGTCGAGGCCCAGCCCCTGGGGATGTGGCGGTGACCGCCGCCGCGCCCGGCAAGTCGCGGGTCCTCGAGGCGTGGGGCCTGGCGAGCGGTGAACTCATGTGGCTGCTGCCGACCCCCCGGAAGAAAGCGCACCGACCTCGGCGCCGCGCGGCAGCCAACCTTGACACCCCGGTGCCGTGGGTCTAGATGTATACCCATCGAGGGAAGCCGACAGGGCAGGCCCTCAGACTCCTGAAGGAGCCCCAGATGCACGAATACATCCTCAACCCGCGCAGCGGAGAGACCGTGCGGCGTTCAGCCGTCGTCCCCGCCGACTACCCCGGCGCCAGGCCGATCAACTACGGCCGTGACCACGAGGTCATCTTCACCCTGACCCCCTACGCGAAGATGGGCGAGGTCGCAATGGGAGCGCTCGCGGGCCGGTCGACCGCAAGCCCGGAGCGCATCGCCGAGTTCATCGCCGAGTTCGACGCCACCGCGACCGTCTCGCCGGCCCACGCCGAGTTCGTCGCGGCGATCCACAAGCTCGCCGACGGCAGCTACGACACCCGCGGCGCTGACGCCCTGGCCGTACATGACACCTTCGACCGGATCTTCCCCCGGGAGTACCCGATCCCCCCGAAGCAGGCGCACTGCCGCCACGGCATCGCCTACTCCGACGACTGCAAGGAGTGCGAGGAGTGATGAGCAGCCACTACACCGTCAGCAGCCCCGAGCTGGCGCGCGTCGAGGTCGACCCCAACCTGGCCACAGGTGGCGTCCTCTACGTCGAGGACCGCGGCTACTGGACCAGCGTCTACGTCCTCAGCGGCGGCGCCGAGCTCGGCGACCAGCGGCCCGTCTACCACTTCGTCGACGCACCGAGCCGGGGCGAGGCGCTCACTGCGGCGATCAAGCTGCTCCGCGCCCACGACGAGATGCACCGGAGCGGCAACATCCCCGCCATGCCCTGCTACGAGGGCCCGAGCGAGAGCGACCTGGTCGCCATGTCCGCAGCGGTCGGAGCCGTCATCGACGGCCGGCCCATCACCGAGCTGACGGATGAGGAGCTGACCGCGGCCGAAGACGCGATCGAGGCGCCGGGGACGATCGCCGATATGACGCCCGAGCAGTACGCGACCCTGCGGGCGATCCGCGGCGAGCAGACCCGGCGATACCACGTCCGGCGCGCCGCCGAGGCGATCGAGGTTGCAGCCGGGCCGTCGGTCTGGTGAGCATGAGCCCGATCGAGCTCAAGGCCCGCCGCGAGGCTCTCGGACTCAACCAGTCCGACCTCGCGGCGGTGCTGCATGCCCAGCAGTCCCACGTCTCGGCGTGGGAGGCCGGGAAGAAGTCGCGGCCGGCGTGGCTCGATGACCGGCTGGCCGACCTCGAGGAGGACGCCGAGCGGGTCACCGACCTGGCCTGCCGGGCGCTGGAGCAAGCCGCTGCTGCCGGGGAGCCCGGTGCCGTGCTGTTCGCCTACCGCGATGACGCGGACCTGTGGGCGGCCATCCCAGAGACCGATGGGCTGCCAGCCGCGGTGCACCGGGTGGCGCTGGCCCGGGCGATACGCCTGGCTGAGGTGCCGGCCACGTTCGAGGTTGCGATCGAGGAGAAGCCCGCCGGGTAGATGACCCGGTCACCGTGTGTGTCGCCGATGCACCCCCGTTCGCGGGGCGGGAGTTTCAATGGGTCAGTTGCAGGTTCCCGCGGCCAAGAAGAGCCACCGGCTCAAAGCAGCAGCGTTGCCCCGTCTCCCTGCGATGAAGGTTGACGGGCAAGGTCCCTTTGTCTTCCTTCGAGAGGTCGTTCTCATGGTGGGCTGGTGAGCCAGAAGGCGACCCAGTTCCTTCGACCGTCGGGAGGCCGCGTCGTGGCCGGCTTCGATCTGACGCCGCAGACCACTCGGGGTGATCCCGAGGAGTCCTCCATCCGCATGTGAACCCGGGCACAGGCGCGCCGCGGCGGGTGAAGTTCTTGGGTTCGCCGAGCCGCTGGGCTTCACGTTTGCCGGCCGCACGGACCTTGGACTCGCTCCAACACTCCTCGGAGCAAGGGTCCCGGCGTCGGGGTAGCCCAGGTCCGTGCGCGCGGCCGGCGGGCCGGTGGTCAAAAAGACGCCCGGTCGGGCGTCCCAACGCTGCCGAGCTTCGCGTCAGTAGGGGCAAGGACAGCCCGGGAGAGCGGAGCGAAGATGGCGGAGCAGGCAGGCAACCGGACGGAGTCGGGCCAGTGAGGGCGCTGCGGTGGCTGCGGGCTGCCGCAGCCGGGGTACTGGCTCTGACCGTGCTGGGCGCGGCGACGGGCGTGCAGGCCCTGAGGGCACACCAGAACAGCAGCACGACGAAGGCAACGGTCTCGCACGGCGTCGTGAGCTACATCGTCGACGGCGACACCATCCACGCCCGCGTCGGCGGCCAAGACGTCTCGGTGCGCGTGCTGGGGATAAGTGCACCCGAGGTCGCTCACGAGGGCACCGCAGCGCAGTGCTACGGCGATGCCGCGACCAAGACGATGGCGAAGTACGCGCCGGTCGGCGCCAAGGTCACGCTGACGACCGACCCGAGCCAGGCGGAGACCGACGCCTACGGCCGGTGGCTGCGCTACCTCACGGTCGCGGGCCACGACGTCGGCCTCGAGCAAATCGTGGCCGGCTCCGCGGCCGCACGCGAGAGCAACAGCCCCGTGGAGCGCTTCCAGGCGTACGCGCGGGCCGCCAGGGCGGCGAAGGCCAAGAACGCCGGCATGTGGGGAGCGTGCAGCAAGTGATGGCCGCGCCCGGTGAAGAAAGCGTCGCGCCCCCCGCGACATTCGTAGCCCCCCCCGCTACACTCGGACCGAGGCGAGCACAGGCACGAGAGCGAAGGCAGGACGCGGTGCGGCTACGGACATGGAAGCGAGCGCTGGCTCGGCGGCTGGCAGGGACGAAGGCAGGGAACTGATGGGGACGCACATCGAGTGGATCGACGCAACCGAGGCCCGCGCTCACGTGGAGGTCCTGACCGAGGCCGACGACATCCGCGACGAGCACGGCCAGGGGCTCGACCGGGGGAGGGTCGGGCTCAGTGTCGGCCCGGAGGTCGTCATCGAGGGCAGCCCCGCCGAGGTCATCGGACTCCTCGCATCTCGTGCGCCACGACCGTCGCGCTCAGCTCGTCGCAGCAGGTGCGCTCGGGCCGGCGCACACGAGCCCCACGACTGGACGGGCCGTGGCCGCGGCCGAGGCGGCTACGACGGCGAGACGTTCCGATGCTGGGGCCGGCCGGCGGACTGCGCCCCGGCGGTGAGGACCGGTGGCGACGACCGGTCGGCGGCGCTGCTGCTGCCGCTGGAGCCCAGGGCAAGTGAGGCGGCGCGAGGCAGCCACGAGGAAGCCCAGGCCGAGGGCGCCAGGGGCCGGGGTCCAGCGGTGATGGGCGAGAAGCTCGACGAGGCGTCCCCCGCTGGACACGAAGGGTCCGGGCGATGAGCGCGCAGCACAGCGCGTCGAGGCTGCAGACCGAGCGCGACGTCATCGAGACGCTGGCGGGCCGCTCGCTGACGATGAGCGAGATCTACGCCGCCTGTGAGGCTGCCGGAGTCGAGGATCGCGACCGCGGCCGCGAGGTGGTGCACGGGACGAGCGACACCCGGTCGCGCCGTCGGGCACGGGGCGCGCTGCAGACTCTTCGGCGTGCCGGCAGGGCGGACCGGCTCGAGGACGGCACGTGGATCGTCGACGGGTCGGTCGGGCGCCCGAAGGCGTTGCTGCTGGTGATGGGCGGCGACGTCTCGCGCATGGAGCTCGTCCTGGCCAGCGCGGAGCGTCTCCTGCGGGAGACCGACGAGTCGCCCGCGCTGATCCTCGCCGACCCGCCGTGGGGCCTGGGGATCAATGGTCACAGCACCTCCGACGGGCGACCCGATGCAGCGCGGGCGAACGGCGAGAGGGTCTACGCCCGCGACGCCGACCAGATCGTCGGCGGCTACGTCGACGTCGAGGCCGGGGAGTACGCCGAGTTCACCCACCGCTGGATCAGCGCGGCCGCGCGCATCCTGCGGCCGGGGGCGTATCTGGCGGTCGTCACGGGCCCGGGGCAGGCCGCGCGCGTACAAGTGACGGCCGAGGACCTGGGCCTGACGTTCCTGAACCAGATCATCGTGCCGCGGCCGTTCGCGCTCCCGACGTCGCGCCGGTTCTCCCACGCCCACAGCGTGGCGACCGTCCTGTGCGCGGGGCCCGAGCAGAACCCGCGGCGGTTCTTCGCGACGCCGGCCGAGCTGCCGAAGGCGGCCTCCGGGCGGGACTACCCGCTCGATGTGTGGCACCACGTCGGCAAGCACGAGCGCCGGGGGCTGCTGCGCTACCCGACGATGCTGCACCCGCAGGTGCCCGAGCACCTGATCGGTGCGCTCACGCTCGGGCCGGAGAACGGCGGGGTGCCGTGGCAGTCACTGGTCGTCGACCCGTTCGTCGGCGGCGGCGAGACCGCGGTCGCGAGCAACCGTCTGATGCGTCGCTTCCGGGGAGGCGACGTCAACCCGCGCGCCCTGGCCTTCACCGCTGCGCGAGTCAGCACCGAGGCGGGGCCCCGCCGGGCGGCGCTGATCCCGCCGAAGAGCCTCCCGAGCGCTGGCAGCCGCAGGCCGCACGACGAAGCGCAGCTCGAGCTCGGGCTCGACCTCGTGACAGGGGTGGGGCGCTGATGCTCGACGTGTTCGACGCCTTCGCCGGGGCTGGCGGCTCCTCGACGGGCATGCAGATGATCCCGGGCGTTCGGGTGAAGGTCGCCGCCAACCACAACCCGATCGCCATGCAGATCCACAACGCGAACCATCCGTGGACCGAGCACGCGATCGTTGATCTGCACCGGGAGAACCCCCGATTCTTTCCCTCGACGACCGTAGGTTGGTTCAGTCCGGAGTGCACTCGGTGGAGTCAAGCTCAGGGTGCCTCGGAGTCGCTGAGCCCGATCTTCGGGGACTGGAATCTCTTCGATCACCTCGACGAGGGTCTGCAGTCCAAGGAGCACGACGCGGCCACGCAGTCGCGGCTGCTGATGTTCGATGTGCTGCGCTACATCGACTACCACCGGTACCGGCTGGTCTTCGTCGAGAACGTCGTGGACATCGCCACGCAGGCGAAGTACGCCACGGCGTGGGCGGCGTGGCGTCAGGGCCTGTCGAATCTCGGCTACGAGTTCCGGGTGCTCTCGATCAACGCGATGCACGCCCAGGCGTTCGGCATGCCGGCACCGCAGTCGCGTGACCGGATCTTCATCGCGGCCTGGCCGAAGGGCGAGAAGGCTCCGGACTTCGATCGGATCCTGCGTCCGCACGCCTACTGCGGCAAGTGCGATCACATGGTGGAGGCCACGCAGGCGTTCAAGCAGGGCAAGACGGTCGGCCGGTACCGCCAGGCGTATGTCTACATCCACGGCGAGTGCGGCACGATCGTCGAGCCGGGGTACCTGCCTGCGCTGACGGCGATCGACTGGTCGCTGCGCGGTGAGCGGATCGGTGACCGCCTCGAGGACAAGACCCGGCGCCGGATCGCGGCGGGCATCGCCCGCTACTGGGGTCCGTTCCAGCTCGAGGGTGCCGGCAATACCTACGACGCCGCGGACCCGCGGCACCGCGCCTACGGCGACCCGGACGCCTACTACCGCGCCTGGCCGCTGACCGAAGAGATGCGGGCCCTGCACACCACGATGAGCAAGGCCCTCGCGATCCCGGTCGAGGGCCGCGACGGCAAGGAGGCCGCACTCGTGGCCGACGTGCTCCGGACCCTCACGACACGCGCCGAGACGGGCATCGCCACGCCGTTCGTGATGGACAACAACCACTCGAACCGGGCGCGCGAACTCGTCGAGGCGCTGCCCACGCTGACGACGGCGACGACGAAGGCGCTCATCGAGCCCTTCATCGCGGAGCTCAAGGGGGGCAGCTGCGACGCACGGGCGATCACCGAGGCGCTCTCGACGCTGCTGGCCGGTGGCAACCATCACGCGCTCGTCTCGCGCAACAACGGCATCGAGGGCGGTGACGCGGGCCGGCACACGACGCCGGTCACGGAGTTCCTGCGGACCCTGACTACCACGGCGTCGCAGTCGCTGATCACCCCGGCCGGCGGGACGTGGAACGAGTCGGCGCGGTCGGTGATGGAGGCGCTGAACACGCTGACGACACGGGATGCCTACGCGCTGCTGACCGCCTACTACGGCAACAGCGACTCCGCGCAGTCGGCGAGCGACCCGCTCGGGACGCTGACGACCGTCGACCGGTACGCGTTGGTGCACCGCAACAACTCCGGGGGTGCGGAGATGAGCACCCCGGTGACCGAGTTCCTGCGGACCCTGACGACCGGGGGGCACCAGTCGCTGATCCAGGGTCCGGTCCGAGGCGAGCGGCCCAAGGTCAGCGAGGCGGACCTGCGGGCGGCCGAGGAGATGGTCTCGGAGTGCTACTTCCGGATGTTCCAGCCGCACGAGTGCGCGGCCGGGATGGCGTTCCCGGGCGACTACAACTGGCAGCCGCCGGACCGGGCCAAGCCGATCTCCAAGCGCGACCTGACTAAGGCGATCGGCAATGCGGTGTGCCCGCCGAACGCCCGCGACCTGATGGCCGTCGGGGCGGAGTCGCTGGGGCTACCGGTCCCGGCCGCCCGCCCGGGCCTGATGCCGCCCTCTACGCCAGCCAAGCCGCGGGAAGCCGCGGGCCGGGAAACGATCACGATTGGACCACGCCGATGAACATGAACGACCAGCTTGCCGATCTGCACGCAGCGCTGAAGGAGGCGACGGAGAACGTCCGGGCCCAGAGGGGTGACTACCTCGAGGAGCTCGCCGGCGTGCTCGGCCAGCTCGAGCTCGTGATGAGCGAGGTGGGCGGGACGTCCAACCTCGTCCGGCTGACGGGCCGGCTGTCCGAGGCCGCCGTGGAGCGCCGGGTGCCGGCGGGACCCGCCCTGGTCGCGTTCAGGCTCACGGTCGACCGCGAGGGCGAGGCGGCCGAGCGGCAGAAGGTCGACGCCCTCGACTGCATGGCGTGGACGGACCGGACGCGCAAGGAAGCGCTGCAGTGGGGCGCCGGAGACGTCATCGCGATCGAGGGGGCGGTACGGCGACGGTTCTTCGTGGCCGACGGCATCTCGCAGTCACGCGTGGAGATCGAGGTCACCGACGCACGACTCGTCGCGCCCGCGGGTGCCGGGGCGCGCGGCGCGCTGACCCCGCCAACGGGGCGGCAGGGCGTCGAGCTCGATGAGGCCCCGCGGGTGCCGCGGCACCAGTCCCCTGGCACCTCCGGGAACCGGCGATGATGGCGACCGGTGGTGGTGAGCGGCTGTGCCGAGTCTGCCGCTGCTCACAGGAGGCGGCGTGCGTCGACGAGCACGGGCCGTGCCGGTGGATCGCCGATGATCTGTGCTCGGCATGCGGCCCGGGCACCGCCATGGGCCACCTCGTGGGCACCAGCGCGGCGCTGTTCGTGCCCTACGTCCTCGCCGCCCATCACGGCGTCCAGGACGCCGGATGCCTGCGCGTCGAACTGCTGGGCGTCAGCGCCAGCCGGCATCCGCTCACCGGCCGCCGCCTGGTCGTGATCCGCGACCACTTCGAACGGGTGCTGCTCGTCGACCCTCGCCATCTGGTCCACCGCGACTGCCCGAGGTGCGAGCCGACGTGGCGGCGGGAGGCGGAAGCGCTGCGCGGCATCGTGGCGGGCGATGCTCGCTTCGGGCTCCTGGAGAGCTTGCTGGTCCACGTCAGCGAGTTCACCGACGGCCCGGCCGAGCACCTGGCCTTCGCCCACGGGGGCCGAGGGTGAGCGCGGGTCCGGCGGAGCGCCAGCACGCGCCGCAGGGGCCGGTGCTCCCGACGGGGGAGTGGTGCCAGCGCTGGAGCGGTGGCACCCACTCCTGGCGGCATGTCTCGGAAGGCGGCTTCAACCAGCACCACTACAGCGTCGAGCCGATCCCCGAGGCATGGGCCAAGGCGTTCGTGCTGGCCCGGCACTACACGGGCAGCTTCCCGGCCGCGCGGCTCTCCTATGGGCTGTGGGCCCACGAGAGCAGCGGCCTCGACCTTCCCGATGGGCCGGAGGCGCCTCGGCTGCTGGACGGGAGGCAGCTCGTCGGAGTGGCGGTGCTGTCGGTGCCGATGCAGGAGAAGGTCCTCACCGGTGTCTTCCCGGGGCTGGCGCCTTACGAGGAGTCGCTCGAGCTCGGGCGCTTCGTGCTGGCCGACGAGGTCCCGGCCAACGGGGAGTCCTGGATGATCAGCCGGGTCTTCCGGCACGCCGCCGAGGAAGGACTGCGCGGCGTGGTCTCGTTCTCCGACCCTATGCCGCGCCACCGGCAGGCGGTCGAGGTCGACGAGTCCACCGGAGAGGAGGTCGTCACCACCCAGACCATCACGCCAGGGCACGTGGGCCAGATCTATGCCGCGGCGAATGGCTACGCCTGCGGCCGGTCGGCGCCGCGGAGTCTGGTCTACGTCCCGTCGCGGGGCGTCGTGCTGACCGCCAGGACCCTGTCGAAGATCCGCAACCAGGAGCGGGGTGCCGGCTACGCCGAGCGCACCCTGGTGGGGCTCGGAGCGCGGCCCCGGCGAGCGGGGATGAACCCGCGCCTGTGGTTGGCCGAGGCGCTCAACGACCTGCGCGCGACCCGGGTGCAGCACCCGGGCAACTTCCGCTACGCCTGGGCGCTGGGGCCGCAGAAGAACAGTGTCGTGATCGCCATGCCGCGCACCCCCTACCCGAAGCGGGACCGGGACCTGGCTGCATCGCCGTTCGAGATCGCCGAAGGCTGCTGGCAAACGCGCGGCGGAATCAAGGTATGGGTCGGGCCTCGGCCGGGCGACAGCATCGAGTCAGAGGAGTACGCCAGCGGGGCTGAGGCAGTCAACGCGCAGGTCGAACTGCATGAGCACCGGCGCGCCGAAGTCGCACGGCTGACGGGGCTGGGGCGCAGCGCACCGCAGATCGCCGAAGAGCTCGGCATCAACCAACGCACCGTGACCCGGCTGCGTCGGGAGGCGCGCCTGGCGGCCGAGGAGGCCGCGGCCGCGGCGGGTGACACGGGTGGCAAGAGCCGCAGCAGTGTTCTCGCGGCCGAGCCCCAGGCGCGGGGCGGCACGCCACCGGAGGACGTCATGGAAGCGCGGGCCCTGGAGCGGGGTGTGGCACGGTGACGGCGCAGGTCCGCGACGTCGACCTGCGGGTCCTCTCCTACGGAGGGGGGACGCAGTCGGCGGCGCTCGCGCTGATGTCGGCGGCCGGAGACCTGCCGCGTCTGGATGCGGTGATCTTCGCCGACACGCACGGCGAGCTGCCGGAGACCTACGAGTACGCGGACTACGTAGCGGCACGGCTCGAGGCCGCCGGCACTGCGTTCATCCGGGTGAGCGCGGGCTCCCTGGAGCAGGCGCTTCTCTCCCCAGGGCGGACCACCTCGAATCCGACGCCGCCGGCGCACGTGCTCAACCCGGACGGGTCGGCCGGCAAGATCCTCGGGTACCGGTGTTCGTACGACTTCAAGCGCCGGATCATCACCCGTGAGGTCAAGCGGCTGTGCGCCGACCGGTACGGGCGGGGTGGCTGGAAGAAGGCGACGGTCGAGCAGTGGCTCGGCTTCTCCCGGGAGGAGTTCGGCCGCTGCAAGGACGCCACGGAGTGCCGCTGCGGGCACCGGAGGGTGCGCAAGCCCGCACGCAAGGACGACCCTGCGGGAGGGCACACGCCGGCGTGTGATCGGTGCGGCTGCGAGGGCTTCGATCCTTGGCAGGTCAACGCCTGGCCGCTGATCACCGGCTACGGGATCTCGTTTCGGCGGGAGGACACGATCCGGTGGTTCGCCGCGAACGGGCACCCAACACCGCCCCGGTCCGCGTGCTGGTTCTGCCCGAACTCCCGCAACCCTCGGTGGGCGGCGTTGAAGGCGAACCATCCCGACCTGTGGGAGCGCGCCTGCCAGCTCGACGAGCACATCCGCCACGGCGGCGCGTTCAACGCGCGCGGTAACCAACCGTTCGCCGGGCAGATGTTCTTGCACGGGTCCCGCATCCCGCTGCGCGAGGCCGACCTGCGGACGGACGCCGAGAAGCAGATCGACGCCGGCCAGGGGGCGCTGTTCGACGACGCCGAGCTCGGGATGGAGTGCGCGGCGGGGGTGTGCTTCACGTGAGGACGATCCACTACTTCGGCAACCCGTCGACCCCGACGATCCGGGCGGCGATGGCACGGGGAGAGCTGGGGGTCATCGAGACGCCGGCGCAAGGCAACGCACCGGTCGAGGGTGCGGCCTGGTGTGCAGACAACGGCTGCTTCTCCGACGCCTACCCCGGCGACGACGCCTGGTTCGCCTGGCTCGAGGCCAACGCCGAGCGGGCCTCCAGCTGCGTCTTCGCGGTCGCGCCGGACGTCGTCGGCGAGGCGTGGGCAACACAGGTGCGGTCGATGCCGTGGCTCGCCCGGATCCGCGACCTGGGCTATCCGGCGGCCTACGTCGCCCAAGACGGCGCCCGCGCCGATCGGGTGCCGTGGGGGCACTTCGATGCGCTCTTCCTCGGCGGCACGACGGAGTGGAAACTCGGCCCGACAGCCCGAGCGCTCACCTACGAGGCCAAGGGCCGCGGCCTGCACGTCCACATGGGCCGCGTGAACAGTCTCAAGCGGCTGCGCTACGCCGAGATGATCGGCTGCGACTCCGTCGACGGCACGTACCTGACCAAGGCCCCTGACGTGAATCTGCCGAGGCTGCTGGGCTGGCTGCGCACCGTCGAGGAACAGCGCGGCCTGTGGCAAGGTCCGAGGCCGCGTCAGGGGCGGCAGGTGATGGTCTCGGCCGGCGGCGACACGCCGCAGCGCGTACCACGGGTGCGTGCCGTCCTCGCGCCGCCGCGGGCGGGCGTGGGCTATCACCCGCAGGCGGACCGCCTGCCCTTGCCCCCAGCGGTGGCGGTGGCGCGGTGACCGACCCGTACTACTCCGACGACCAGGTGGAGCTCTACCTCGGCGACTGTCGCGACGTCGTCCCCGCGCTGGGGCTCGCGGCCGACCTGGTGCTCACCGATCCGCCCTACGGCGAGACGACCTACAAGTGGGACCAGTGGGTACCGGAGTGGCCGAGCCTGGCGGCGTCGATCGCCACGAGCATGTGGTCGTTCGGGTCGATGCGCGTGTTCACCGAGCACTGGACGGAGTTCCGCGACTGGACGTTCAGCCAGGACGTGGTGTGGGAGAAGCACAACGGCTCCTCGGGCAAACGTGACCGCTTCAACCGCGTCCACGAGAACGCCGTCTTCTTCTACCGCGGCCGGTGGGCGGAGACCTACCACGTGCCGCCGACCACCGCCGACGCGGTCAAGCGGACCGTGCATCAGGGCAGCAAGGCCGTGCACCACCAGGGACGGTGGGGCGCCGGCAGCTACACGAGCGAGCGGGGCGGCCCGCGCATCATGCGCTCAGTCATCTTCATGCGCTCGATGCACGGTCGCGGAATCCACGGCACCGAGAAGCCCACCGGTCTGCTCGAGCCGCTCCTGACCTACGCCTGCCCGCTTGGCGGACTGGTGGTCGACCTCTTCGGCGGTTCCGGGTCGACGCTCGAGGCGTGCAAGCGCACCGGCCGCCGCGGCATCGCGATCGAGGGCGACGAGGCAATCGCCGAGCGTGCCGCTCGACGCCTGGCACAAGGGCTGCTCACGTGAAGCCCTACTACCGCGACGACCAGGTGACCCTCTGGCACGGTGACGCCCTCGAGGTCCTCCGCAAGCTGCCCGGGGCGTCGGTCGACTGCATCGTCACCAGCCCGCCGTACTACGGACTGCGCGACTACGACGTCGCAGCCACACAGTGGCCGGAGATCTCCTACGCACCCATGCCGGGCATGCCGGAACACACCGTGCCGGCGATGACCTGCCCGCTGGGGATGGAGGCCGACCCAGCGGCCTACATCGGGCACCTGGCGCTGATCTTCGCTGAGGCCCGGCGGGTGCTCGCAGAGGACGGGACGTTCTGGCTCAACCTGGGCGACTCGTACGCGGCGAAGGCCCGTGGCAACGACGCTGGGTGGGCCAAGTCTCGGCTGACCAACCCGGGGCGTGTGCAGAAGGCGCAGGCCGCGTCGATGCGCAAGACCGGCGAGCGGCACCGGGGCAAGGAGGCGGGGATCGCGGAGAAGAACCTGCTCGGCATCCCGTGGCGCGCTGCGTTCGCGCTCCAGGCCGCGGGGTGGGTGCTGCGCTCGGATGTGATCTGGGCCAAGCCGAACTGCATGCCGGAGTCGGTCACGGACCGGCCGGCCTCACGGCACGAGCACGTGTTCTTGTTCGCCAAGAACACCCGGTACAGCTTCGACCTCGACGCCATCCGGGAACCGCACTCCGAGGCGACGCTGACGCGGGCCACGCCCGGGCGGGCGGCGCCAGGCAAGTCGCGGCGCGAGGGCCTGGGTGTCCCGCCGGGGAACAGGCCGCACACCGCGCGGCTGGACCAGATCAACCACCCGCACGGCCGGAACCCAGGGAACGTGTGGTGGATCCCGACGCAGCCGTTCAGTGAGGCGCATTTCGCGGTCATGCCTCTTGGGCTGGCCGAGCAGTGCGTAGCCGCGTCGCGTCGACCGAGCGGGGGGGGGTGGTCCTCGATGTGTTTTCCGGGTCGGGGACCACGGGCCTGGCCGCAGCGAGGTATGGGATGCGCTACGTCGGCATCGACGCCTCCGCGGCGTTCCTGGACCTCTCCCTGCGCACCCGCCTGGCCCAAGCCGGGCTCCTCGAGGACGTGATCTGAGATGAGGGTGGACAACAACATGGCGATCGCCACGACGCAGGTGGGCACAGATCGTGCGAGCGGCGCGGGATGCGCAGGCCCAGCTGCACGGATGACAGCACGGGAGGTGCTCGAGGCACTGCTGGAGCACCACAAGCGGGCAGCCCTTGTGCCGGAGCTGACGATCAGCGACGAGACTGCTAGGGCCTACGCGACGCCGGAGAACCCGATCCCTACGTCACGACGCATCGACGCACTGATGTTCCAGCAGCTCGAGCGGACGGCGATCGAGATCAAGGTCAGCGTCGCCGACGCGAAGCGAGAGACCTGGCAGAAGGTGTGGCCCTGGATGCGCGTCTGCCACCGGTTCGTATACGCCGTCCCGGCCGGGCTGCTCGATGCACCGCCGGTCTACGGTGCCGGCCTGTGGTGGGTGCACCCCGACGGCCGGGTCGAGGTCAGGCGTAGGTGCAAGATCAACACCACACCTGAGCCGCTGCCGCAGTCAGTGGTACAGACCCTTGCCTACCGCATCGCGGGGCGCTCGACGATCGAGCCGAAGGTGGCCGAGCTGTGACGACGCTGGCGGGCAGCGAGGTCGTCGTACAGCGGGCGGCGAGGCTGAGCGAGGACCGGGTGTACCGGTACTGGCTGTCGCGGTCATGGGCCACACCGGACGAGCTGCGGCGGACAGCGATCTTCGTGATGCTCAACCCGTCGGTGGCCGACGACGGCAAGGACGACACGACGATCGGGAGGTGCGTCGGCTTCGCGCGCGCATGGGGGTGCAACGCCATCCAGGTGGTCAACCTGTATGCCTACGTGAACCCCGATCCGGCAGCGATGTTCCAGGCCCGGCGTGCGGGGGTGGAGATCACCGGAGGCAAAACCAACGAGGCGGTGCTGGCGACGAGCTTCGGCGCAGCCCGGACGCTGGGCACACCACTGGTCGCCGCCTGGGGCGCCAACGCGGAGGTCGCGCGCGTGAGCGAGGTGATGCGCCTCGCCGGGTCGGCGCGGATGCAGTGCCTCGGCACGACCAAGTCGGGGATGCCTCTGCATCCGCTCTACCAGCGGTACCAGACGCCGCTGATGCCGTTCGTGTGGGAGGAGAACGACCGTGGCTGAGGTAGCAACGATCCCGAATGAGCCGCTGACCTACGACGAGGTCGCCGAGACGTTCCACGAGCACCTGGCGACGGAGGCCGGCGTGGTCCCGTTCGGCAGGTTCGGTGAAGACGGCGACGGAGACGGGGTCGCACTGGCTCACCTGGGCGAGGAGGACATCCGCGCATTCGCCGCGGCGCTACTGCTCGACGTCAGCGCGGACGGCTGGCCGCAGGAACGCTCGGCCTTCACCCACGAGTGGATGTTGGCCACCCTTCACGAGCTCGGCTGCGACGGCTACACCGACACGACCTGTGCCAAGTGCAAGGCCGCCGAGCACGGGGCCTGCGCGGACAGTCGGGAGACCCGCTGCGACTGCTCGGACTACGGCCACGCCCGCAGGGTGATCTGTGGGTGCGACCAGTACGCGTGGCTGGCCAACTTCGTCGATGAGGGGACGCTCGGTGCCCTCGCGGTCACCAGGTGGGCGGAGTTCCCCATGGTCCAGCCGCAGCCGCAGGTCCAGCAACGGAACGGTGGCGGAGCATGCATGGAGGCGTGAAGTTGTACCACGGTTCCGCCGGGGCGGCGCGCGCCGACGTCGACGCCCACGGTGCGGTGCTCGAGGGCGGTCCCGCCGAAGGTGGTGTGGGCGAGCTGTACGCGGTCGAACGGGACCTTGGGGCAGGTAACTTCGCCGCCGCGGTGATCAGCCGGCTACCTGATCTGGACAGCCCAGCCTACGAGCGGTGGGTTGCGGGCCTCGATGGCGCGGGCACCCCGAAGGGACGTCTGCGCGAAGACGCCCGCGCGCTGCGGTTCATCGAGGTCGTGATCAACGGGCCCAAGGGCTGGTCCATCGCGGCCGCGTTGCACCCACGGGTGGCACAGGCATACGACGCGGCACAAGGCCGCGCGGCAGCCGAGATACTGAGGTGGGTGGGCGAGCACAGCACGACACGTGTCGGGCCACGGGGCGGGCAGGTGCATGTACCGGTCGAGAGGATGGAGGCCGTGCTCCTGCGGCGCCTCACTTCGCGGGCGGGTGACCCACACCGGCACCTGCGGCTGCAGATCAGCACGCGCGTCGTCGCCGCCGGCGGCTGGCGCGGGGTGCACTCGGCAGGGATCGTTGGGGCGATCGAGGCGCTCAACGGTATCGGGCACGCGGCGGTGATGTGCGACCCGGAGTTCCGGGCGGCCCTCGCGGCGCACGGCTACACCCTGCGGCCGGAGGGGGAGGTCGTCGAACTGGAGCCCTACGTCGGGGTACTCAGTCGCCGCGCCCACCAGATCGCCGGCAACATCGACAGGTACGAAGCGCACTGGCGTCGCGAGCACCCCGGCCAGGACCCGGGCGCGGAGTTGCGCCGGCGGTGGGATCGCATGGCGTGGGATGACGCCCGGCCGGCCAAAGGCGCTGACGCGGACAGGTCGGGCGTGGCATCACGGTGGGACGGTGACCTACGGGCGCTCGGCTTCATCCCGCCGGAAGCGGCCGTCCGTCTCGAGGGGACGCCGAGCGCCGGTCTCGATCCCGATGCGGTCGTCGAAGCCGCACTCCGTCGGATGGGTGCGCGTCCACGCAAACGATGGACCGTCGTCGACGTCCGTGGCGCAGTGGAGTGGAGCGTCGCCGCCGCGGGCGTCATCGCCGCGGTGGCCATCCGGCGCGAGCTCGTCGAGGATCTGACCGACCGGACCTTCGCCCGGGGCGCACCGGGCGGCCCGCCGAGCGGGCGCGGGAGCACCGAGACCGTCGCCGCGGCACGCGGCTCGATGCCAGAGGAGGCGCTGGCGTGAGGCGGAAGCGAGGAGAGACCGAAGCCGGGGCGGATGCCGGGGTCGCCAGCGGCGCAGCACGCTGCGGCCGGTGCACTGCAGCCCGTCATCGTGTCGGGGTGTGCCGCAACACGCGGGTGCCGATGATCGAGCGCACCTGCGCGTGTCCGCGCTGCAACGTGCGGGACTTCGATCCGGCCCCCTACTGGAGTGCGCTCGCACGAGACGCCGTCGCCACCGGCTTGGTCGACGGCGCAAGCGGGGAGTCCGCCGGGGTGACAGGCCGTGGCGGCGCGGGCGGGGGACAGGAGCCTCTACATTGACTCCCGTGGTTCGTGGCAAGTGGGAGCTGAGCGCGGTGCCCGCCGGGGTGCTCGAGGAAGTCCTCGCGGACCCGGCGGCGTTCCTGGCTGCCGCTACGAGGGCGCGTCGGGAGTGGAGTGCCCACTACGGCGGTGCCGAGGGCGTGGCACAGCTGACGACGGCCCTGCTCGACCACCTGGCCGCCCAAGCGTCGGCGACGTCGGCGTTGCGGGAGGCCGCCGTCGAGCACCTGCACGTGGTCCGTCGTCACCCCTGGCCCGCGATCGCGGACCTGCTCGGCATCCACCGCAGCCGAGCTTGGCGTCTGCGCCGCGCCCGTACGGGGGAGGGGTCGTGGACGGAGCGCTTCCCACGCCTGGCGGACCCCCGCGCCTGGTCGCCGGAGAAGTGGAACGAGCTGGCGCCGTAGCGCCAGAGGGCCAGGCCGCCTAGCTCGTATGGGCTAAATCGCCACCTCGTTACCATCCTGTGCCTTGCGGTGCGCACAGAACCGGCCGATGCAGAGCTCGGTGGGCGTACCAGCGAGTAACAGCGAGTAGGTACGTGCGTTTTGACGCAGGGGTGTCCCAAGGCGACGTCGTTGCGCGTCATTACCGGCAGAAACCGGAACCGGGCCGATGTGGGCTCGGGTCGGCTTCTTCCGGCACTTGCGTAACAAGGGGTTCATTATCGTACCCTTAGCGGGCGCAACACCGGATGACACGTTGATGTGTCGGTGCGTTTCGGGCCGCACCGCCGCAGGCAGTTCGGCGTGTCTGACCACGTGGGACCAGGCCACGCGGGCGGGACACGAGCTCCGTCCGGGTGGTCGATGGAACAAGGGAGTGTTCCTATGCCCGTACGGACGGGGACTGCCGAGGCGACCTTCGGGCCGCACCCGGTCTATGAGCATGAAGTCGAGGTGCTGACCGACGAAGGTCCGCAGCTCTTCCAAGGTCGGAGCGCGCCCGATGACGCGGTGCGCTACCTCCATGAGGTCGCGAGGCGCTCGGGCGAGCCGCTCCGGGTCGTCACTGTGGAGCGGCCCTCGAGCGAACTGCCCGACGGCGCAGTGACGGTCCTGGTGATCGAACCCTCGGGGGACTACTACCAGGAGGGGGGCCCCGTCGACGAGCACGGGAACCCCGTGCGGTTGCACCTTCCCGCGCCGCCAGAACCGGAGACGGCGGGCGCCGCTCCTGCGCAGTCGGCCGACCTGGGCGCTGCGGCGGTGGAGGTGCCGCAGCCGACGCCGGGCCTCGACGACCAGGCGCCGCCGCGGCCCGGGCAGGCCGCTGGCACACAGGCGGAGTACGGCGTCGAGCTCGACGCGGAGGCACCCTCGGCGCGGATCTCGCACAAAGACCTGATGGACGAGATGAACCGCCGCGTCCGCGAGTGGGAGCGGCAGCGGATCGCCCGGCAGGTCGAGGCCGAGTACTGGGCTCGAGGGATCGACCCGGCGACTATCGCGGTCACCCCGCCTGTCTGGGTCTCATCGGAGGCCGAGATTCCACAGTCTGGTGGCGGCGCGGAGCCACTCCCTGCTGCGGTCCCACCCACGGCACCGCAGTCGGCTCCGCCCGCCACCTCCTCCCCGGCGGACCACGCGCCGGCGCTGAGCGGCAGCCAGTCGGCGGACGCGGCCGCCGAGCCCGAGGTCTCCGGACTGCGCGACCAGTTCACCGAGGCTTGGGCGGAAGAGGTACCGGCGGAGGAGTCGCCGGCTCGGGCGCCGGCACGCACCATCAAGGAGCCGAAGCCGCGAGGACGGCGTGCCCGCGGGGCGCTTCGCTGGGTGCTCGCGGCCGCGGTGGTCGTGGCGCTGGCCGGAACATTCATGGCCCTGCGGCCCGGCGCGAGCCCCGGCACGCACAGCGTGGCAGCCGCCGCGGCGGTGAGCATCAGCGGTGCAGGCGAACTGGAGGCGACCGTCACCGGGCTGTCAGCCGGGGACCAGGTGAGATTCACCGCGGCTGCGCCGGGAGCTGCGCCGGTCGAGGCGACAGCGATCGCGACCGCGCCGAGCACCGCGCTCGTGCTGCACGCCGGCGTGGGACTCGCGACCTGGTCGGTGACAGTGGACGGCAAGCCGGTGGCGAACGGCACGGCCCAAGTCGAGGCGGGCGACACCGGCACGGGCACGGACGCGCCGAGCCACAGTCCGAGCCCGAAGGCAACGACGAAGACGACGAGCAAGCGGCACCACCACCCGGGGCGGAAGCCGACCAAGAGCAGTGCGCCCGTCTCACAACCGACCTACCAGTACGTGCCGCCGGCGTACCACTACGTGGCCCCGCCGGCGACCTCGAGCAAGCCCTCACACAAGCCCACGGCAACGAAGCCGGCCGTCCCGAGCACCCCGACCACCCAGGACACGGGCATCCCAGCCAACCCGGTGAGCGGAGGGTGATGGACCGACCACCGGCCGCGCGCCGCAACCCCACCCCCGAGACCAAGACCCCGATGGCGGCCAGGCCCGCCCACACCCCCGAGAAGAGCACCGCCATGACTACCCCGAGCAGCACCCCCTTCACGACGTCCCCGAGCACCCGAGCCGGGGAGAACACGGAGCACCCGATGCACGCCATGGACCCGACCCGACCGAGCCGGCGTACGCGCGGCCCCCTGACGCGGCGCCTGGCGGGCCTGTTCGCGGCCGCGGCCACCGCCCTCGCCGCGGTGAGCCTGACACCCCCGGCGACCGGCGCGCAGCCGGCTGTCGGCACGCTGGCAGCCGCCGCGTCGAGCTCGACCGCAGCACCGAGCCCCAAGCCGGTCAAGGTGAAGCGGTGGAAGGGCTACCGAATCCACGCCAGCAAGGGGCCTGCGGGCAAGTGGATCGGTGGATACAAGGCGGGTGGGCACGTCGCGTACGTCATCAACCCTGCGGCCGCGGCTCTCGCCCGCAGCTACAGCGCGAACCTGGCCAGCATGGAGACCGTCAAGGGCGTCAGCGCGACCAGGCTGCATCAGGCGGCCTGGATTCTGTCGACCTACGGCGACGTCGACGCCACCGGCCAGCCGGCGGCCGTGGACGCGGCGGTGACCCAGCTGCTCGGGAAGAGGAAGGCCGACGCGATCACCGGCCACTTCGGCTCGACGCGGCTCAAGCAGACCAAGCAGGCCAAGCCACTGAGCCACCTCGCGCGCAAGATGCTCGCCCAGGCCAAGCAGCAGGCGGGGCCCTACGACGTCGACATCGAGGCCGACACAAGCAGCCTGGCCGATGGGGGCGACGCCGCGGAGGTGCCAGTCACGGTGACGGTCACCTCAGCCTCCGGGCACGCCGTGAAGGACGGC
>Ga0164242_10000174_pt1 | contig 79254 bp, 76 predicted proteins | sample OricomgcompostMG_FD_108783 | JGI IMG/M metagenome (GOLD analysis project Ga0164242, IMG submission 108783) | Miracle-Growth compost microbial communities from Emeryville, California, USA - Original compost - Miracle growth compost (MG) ... | reverse complement strand
ATACCACCCCATGCTTTTTGGCCAGCGGGAGCAATGGTTTCAAGCCCTCTACACAATTATCCTGTCCGGTTTTATCATCTATACCCCTGCGGTTCCCACTAAAGCAAATAAGGTTTGTATAGCCCGCCGCGGCAACCAGTGGTATTATTTCTGAATAGTTTTTAAAAAGCCGGGCATGAAAGCGCTTATCATTAAACCCATCTTCCAGGCTAATTTCTGCGCCATTACACATGGGCGAATGTAATCCGTGTTTTTTTAACGTCGGCCAGCCATTGGGGCCAACCAGGTCGATACCGGTAATGCCTATCTGCTTGGCTGCATCACAAAGCTGCTCCAGGGTATAATCCGGATAACACCATAAGCATACCGAGTGGTTGATATTGCCTTTTAACATTGTCGAAGAATTGGTAGGTTAAAGATGAGCTAAATATCAGTGTTTGTAAAGGTATTTAAAATAGCTTTTTTAATATCGCTATATTTTTACACCATATACTGTTTATCAGCAAAGTTTAGATTCGCTATCTGTAAGGGATTTAATATATTGCGTTTGTAAACCAAATGTACATTAGCCGGATGAAAATCGTGGTTAGTGTAATAACCTGCTAAATACCGGTCATGAAAAAATCTTTACTTATCCTGCTAATTGCTGCAGCCAGCTTTTGTTACGCTAAACCTGCCCCACCCAGCCGTAATCATTTATTAATAGATGCTAACTGGAAATTTAATTTAGGAGATGTAAAAGACGCGCAGAATATAACGTTTAACGATGCTGCCTGGCGTAAGCTGGATTTACCGCATGACTGGAGCATCGAAGGCGCATTTGACCGCGCCGCGCCTACCGGCGGGGGCGGCGGCTATCTGCCAACCGGCATCGGCTGGTACCGTAAAGTATTTAAACTACCTGCTACGGCAAAAGGCAAACAGGTAGGTATTCAGTTTGACGGCGTATATCAAAACAGTGAGGTTTGGATAAACGGGCATTATCTGGGTAAACGCCCTAATGGCTATATCAGCTTTGTTTATGACCTGACACCTTATCTGAAAGCATCCAATAATGTTATAGCGGTAAAGGTTGATAATTCTAAACAACCCAACAGCCGCTGGTATTCCGGATCGGGGATATACCGCCATGTTTGGCTTAATATTACTAATGGCGTACACGTAGCGCAATGGGGTACTTATATCACCACACCGCAGGCTGACGAAAAATCGGCTATAATAATGGTTAAAACCCAGGTGGAAAATATTGGCACGGCCATTACTAAAGCCACCTTATTGGCAGAAGTTATTGACGAAAGCGGACATACCATAGCCTCCGAAAAAGCACCTTTGTCCCTGCCGGCCAATACGCCCGGTGAAATACCCTTGCAAATCAATGTTACTTCGCCCAAATTATGGTCGGTCGATCACCCTAATCTGTATAAGTTACATATCAGTATACGGAATGGCAAGCAAGTAGTGGATGAATATAATCAGCCATTTGGCATCCGTACCATACAATACAGCAGCACCGACGGTTTTTTATTGAACGGGCAACGGGTTAAAATGAACGGTGTGTGCATTCACCATGATGGAGGATGCGTTGGGGCCGCTGTCCCGCTTAAAATATGGCAGCAACGTTTGCAAAAGTTAAAAGACATGGGTTGCAACGCCATTCGTACCTCACATAATCCACAGTCGCCCGAGTTTTTGGACCTGTGCGACAAGATGGGTTTCCTGGTAATGGACGAAGCTTTTGACGTTTGGGAAGGCGCTAAAGTAAAAAATGATTATCACTTGTATTTTGACGAATGGCACCAGAAGGATCTGGTCGCTCAAATTCATCGCGACCGTAATCACCCCTCAGTAGTTTTGTGGAGCGCCGGCAATGAAATTCATGACCAGAGTTCGGCAAGGGGAACGCAATTACTTAAAGAACTGTTGGCCATATTCCACGCCGAAGACAATACCCGCCCGGTTACTACCGGAAGCGATGAAATTGCCGCCGACGGAAAATCAACGCGGCTGGATTTTTTGGAAGCGGAAGATATTGTGGGTTATAACTATGTAGACAGATGGCACGAACGCCGCGAGTTATTTTATGGTGTTGACCATCAGAACCATCCGGAATGGAAAATGGTTGGCACCGAAAGTGAATCCATGCGTAGTGCCGCTACCTATTCTTTAGGATTGGATCCTAAAAAAGTAACGGCTAACTATACCGGCGGATTGATAAGGGCCGAGCAGTTATGGAAATTTGTTGCCGTACACAATTACGTAATCGGCGATTTTATGTGGACTGGCATTGATTACCTGGGCGAAGCTAACTGGCCCGGCAAAGGTTCTTCATCGGGTGTGATAGACATGATCAACCTGCCGAAGGACGCTTTTTATTTTTACCAGAGCCAGTGGACAACCAAACCTGTGTTGCACCTGTTTCCGCATTGGAACTGGGAAGGCAGGGAAGGCCAGATCATCCCGGTTGTAGCCTATACCAATTGCGATACGGTTGAACTTTTTGTGAATGGAAAATCGTATGGCATAAAAACCCAGGAGTTCCCCCGTCAGGGAAATTCAGGCGGTTGGAACAGGTACGCCAAACCTAACGTGAACGCAACAACAGGCGACTTGCACCTGGAATGGGATGTACCATACGAGGCTGGTACCCTAAAAGCTGTGGGCCATAAAAACGGGAAGGAAATGGTAATTGACGAGATACATACCGCAGGCAAACCGGCAGCTTTAAAGCTGACAATGGATACTGACCATATTAATACAGATGGCGATGATGTAGCCGTTATGCACATTGACGTACTGGACGATAAAGGAAACGTAGTGCCTACTGCGGATAACCTGATCAAATTTGCTATTCAGGGTAATGGCAAACTGGTTGGGGTTGATAATGGCAATCAGCGCGACACCCATTCTTTTAAGTTATCAGAACGGAATGCTTTTAAAGGCCATGCTTATGGCGTAATAAAGTCAAACCACGTACCTGGGGATATAAATATCACCGTAACTGCCGATGGCTTGAAAGCGGCTACCGTTAAGATCAGCGCTAAGAATGCAGCATTAGCGCAAACCGGGTTGTAAATAGAGATTAGTTGATCAGAGATTAGTTTGTTAATAGCCTCTACAGGGCACTAATCTCTGATCAACTAATCTCTATATTATTCGTAATAGCAGATATATGCTACATCGCTATCGCATATAATATCAAATTTGGCGCCTGCAGCTACATCAAAATGCTCGTTAGCTGCATAGTCCTTCCAATTATTATCGGCCAAACTTACTTTCATCACACCGGCCACAATCACCATTTTCTCGGGCGATGAGGTGGAGAATTGATAAGTTCCTTTTTTCATTACTCCAACGGTAGCTTTGCCGCCGGTTGTTTCAAGACCCAAACTCTGGACCTTGCCATCAAAATACACGTTATGACTTATTAAGTCGGTTGAATTTCCCATTAGTAATTTTTATTGTTTGATTAAACGCTGTAATAATCAGAAAAATTTATGATAAGGGAAATATCCGGTTAACGTTTTATGCCGCAATCAGGATATTTTTTTGCCGGTGACCAAAAGTATGATACCTCCTACTATTAATATTCCACCGGCATAAGGCGGCCAGTTAACTGTTTTCTGTTTATCAGCCGAAACCTGGATAGGGCCGGCATCAATCACTTTTTCTTTCTTAGTATAGGTAAACCCGGTCCAGATAATCATTACAATGCCTACTACCAACAGTATAATTCCAATTGTTTTGTTCATGGCGAGAAAAATTAGTGTTATTATTAAAGCTTATAAAACACCAAATGTTTGCTTACGTTATAGATTTAACAGCCATTTAAAACGTCGGCCGATATAATAATATGGGCGGATAGCTATATTTTACTGTTAATGAAGGGCTTAAAAAGCACCCTAAAATAAAATAAAAAAACCCTTGCGGACATAGGGTAATAGTCCTATATTTGCACCACTTTAATCGGAAGCGGTTAAATGATTCCGTAGCTCAGCTGGTAGAGCATAACACTTTTAATGTTGGGGTCCTGGGTTCGAATCCCAGCGGGATCACTAAAAAGGCCTCTCTAAGTAATTAGAGGGGCTTTTTTGATTTTTATTGTGCGGATTTTGTGCGAAAAAAACAATTTTAATTATTTAGTATACTTCTCTGACGTATTCCTGTTAGCTTTTCTGCATTTAATCTCAAATACTGATGAACTAAGGCGTTCCAAAATTCGGTAGATATCAAGCTTGATTTTGACTGGCTATTGTGTTTATTGTAATATATTTGTATTTTAGAATTTCCTTACCGCCATGAACCAAGACCTGCTTGTACGCCTTTTCCGATCCATAGACGGGGAACACTCCGACGATATCGTGCTGGTGGCAGAATCTATTATCGATTCAGAACGTCAGAAAGGTCACGGAAAGTTAGCTGATAAGCTTAAAGGCATTTTGGCCAAGAACATCAATACCAATCAGTCTTTTAAAGGTGAACTGCGCAATATTTTCGGCAATTCTATTTTGATACCTACTGATAAACGCAGTAATATCCCTTTGGCGATCCAGGTGGGGCGCGATGATTTAAGGCACGAAATGATCTTAAATGCGGATGTAGAGGAAAAGATCGAACGTATTGAAAAGGAGTTCCTAGCACGTGAGCGGCTCGCTCATTTTGGTTTAAACCCGCGCCGGCGTATCCTGTTGCACGGTTATCCTGGTTGCGGCAAAAGCATGAGTGCCGAACGTATCGCCTGGAACATTGGCTTGCCATTCTTAAAGGTGAAATTTGAAGCGGTGGTGTCATCTTATCTGGGCGAATCTGCCAGTAACTTATCCAAGCTGTTTGATGCCATTAAAACCTTCCCCTGCGTGCTATTGCTGGACGAATTTGACTTTATTGCAAAATCACGTGATGGAAAACAGGATGTCGGCGAAATGCATCGGGTGGTTAACATCCTGCTGAACGTACTAGAAGATTTTAACGGGCCTGGTCTGATTATTGCGACCACTAATCTAGAAGGCGCCATTGATAAAGCGATCTTCCGCCGGTTTGATGATATCATAGAACTCCCTAAACCAGGCATAACTGAAATACAACGCATTTTAAAATCTACGCTGGCATCCATTAAAACGGATAAGGATGTGGATTGGAACAGCATTTCTGAGGGCTTAAAAGGCTTTTCATCGGCTCTAGTTGTTAAAGTTGCTACCGACGCAGCTAAGTTTTCTGTAATTCAGGGAGATGGTGTGATCAAAAATAAATACTTTGATCAATCCCTGATAGAGAACCAATTGTACAACAAATAAATGCCCGAATTTCCTCACCTAGACCTTAAGAAAAAATTAAATGGCCCTTACCAGTTTGCCGGAATGGCAATTGAAAAGAAAGCTGATCCAACAACTGCTGCCAATTTAAATAACCGCACACAGCATGGCGCGCAATTGACCGGCGCTGTAAATGCCTTACAGCAAAACCACGAACAATTTTTATTGGACCGGCGTGAAGCCGGTTTACCCGAGGTTTTTCCAGAAGGAGTCCTGCCGGTATTTCTCCGCGTAGACCCGAAGGATTTCGATATTGAAGCACTAAAAGGTTTTGGGATCGAGATCGTATCTGAGGAAGATGATGGCTATATCATAGGTGCCAATGCAGATAATTTTAGCTCACTTGCAGCTAAAATTCAAATGTTTATTGACCGGAAAGGGAAGTCCAAAGACCAGGCGGCTAAACTATGGGAGATCATACAGGGCGACAAGTGGCGGGCTGATTATATACTGTCACCAGGTTTAAGTGCGATCTTTCCCATGGGCATGGCTGATGATCAGCTGTTTATAGTCGATATCTCCGTGGCCTGTTATTTAAAAATGCCACCCAAGCCCGACCGCGTGATGCCGGAGACGGCTGAAGAATATGCGGAAGCCAAAGCGGACTACGAAGAAAAAAATAAAGACAACCCTGACAAAAGAAATTACCGGCCGATCAAGAAACCAGACTCTGATGAGCACTATCAGCGAAAACTAAATAACTGGCACCTGAGGACCCGCAATGCGCAGCTGCAGCGGGATGAGATCGCTTTGGAGCGGCAGGATTTCCTTACGAACTTTATTATAACTATTTACAAAGGGGAGATATTAAGTGATTTTATAGACCTTGAAGATAGTTTTGGATTCCGTGCTGCCATGAATGGTCAGGCTCTAAAGGACCTGATTCGTGGCTATGCTTACATCTTTGAGATCACCGAAAGCGATCATATCCATATAGAAGAGCCAGTTATTGATTTCAACAACAATGAAATAGAGATCGTTGTGCCCGAGGAAAACTCTCCAGTTATCTGTGTTATTGACAGCGGTATACAGGAGCAACATTTGCTGCTGGAACCTGCTGTGCTTTCACAATATTCTAAAAATTATGTACCTGGGGAAACTACCACTGCTGATATCGTGCGAGATGGTGGGCACGGCACGAAGATAGCCGGCGGCATTCTTTTTGGTAATGCCATCCCGGCAGAAGGTCGGTACCAGCCTCCTTGCTTCCTGGTTAATGCGCGAATCTTGGATACTAATAACAGTTTATCAGAAAAGCTGTTCCCAGCAGAACTCATGGAGCAGATCGCCGATGATTTTGATGGGATACGCATCTTTAATATGTCCGTAGCCAGTTCAGGTCCCTGCCGGATCAACCATATGTCTACTTGGGCCGCTAAACTAGACAGTCTGATCCATCAAAGACAATTGTTATTTATCCTGGCGGCCGGAAACCTCAATATCAGCACCGGCATCCCGGAAAAGCCCGGCGTATATGAGCATTTGGAGGCAGGCCGAGATTATCCGCGTTATCTGCTGGAACCATCCTGCCGAATTGCAAACCCGGCTCAAAGTACTCTAAGCCTAACCGTAGGCTCAGTATGTATCACTGATTTTGAAGATGAGGACCGGAAATCGTTCGGCACCCGCGATCATGTTTCCCCATTTTCAAGGATTGGGCTGGGATTATGGGGCTGTATCAAACCCGACGTAGTCGAATATGGCGGTGATCTGCTGCGGGAAAAGAACGGGCATTTGGTGACCCAGCATGATCAGATTTCGGTTCGGGTGGTGAAGACGGGCGCTAACGGCACTGGTTATACTGTAGGTACATCCTTCGCGGCTCCCAAGGTTGCCCATATCATTGCGCATTTGGCCAAAAGATTTCCTGATGACAGTACCCTACTTTATAAAGCGCTGGTCATACAATCAGCCAGGCTGCCCGAACATACCTTTTATCAGCCGAACATTAATGTAATGCGGGCTTTTGGTTATGGTATACCCGATCTGCAAAGAGCAATCGGCAATACCCCTTACCGCATTACATTTGTCGCCGAAGGCAGCGTATCCGCACATCAGGCTAACCTTTACTCCATCAACATTCCGGCCGAGATGCGACGAGCGGGTAACAACTATGATATTTTGATCGAGGTAACCCTCGCGTACACCGCTGAGCCGCGCCGTACCCGTAAACGTTTAAAATCTTATTTCGGTAGCTGGCTGACCTGGGAGTCATCCCGGCTGGGTGAAGGTTTTGACGATTTTTCATACAGGGTTTTAAAGCACATGGATGAAGATGAGGCAACGGAAGCCGAGGTACACAATGCGGATAGCATTAAATGGTCCGTGTCTACATCGCCTGGTTACGGTCAATTCAAAGGACTGAAACGGCAGGACAGCCCAACCCAAAAGGATTGGGTGATTCTCAAATCCAACATGCTTACCTCGGAATTGTCTTTTGCAGTTGTAGGACACAAGGGTTGGGACCTGAATACGTCAAATGAGCTACCTTTTGCTCTAGTGGTGAGCTTTGAGGCCATTAGCCGGGATGTGGAAATATACCAGATGATAGAGGTGGCTAATGCTGTAAATATAGAGATTGAAGAATCGATAATTGTCCCAATCAATTGAAAAGTTTAACAGCTATATTAATAGCTAACCAGTATAGACCTGGGGCAACTTCATGCACTGCACTTAACTAATATTTCGTTCATTCAAATATCGAAACTGATGCTTTGCTTGCAAAAAGCAACGGCTACCACGATAGAAAGGTAGTTCATAAACAAAGAATGAAGGCGATAGCGAGCGCTTAAAAAAAGTTTGAAGCTGTAATAGGAATCATACAGTTACATAAACCGGTTTGGCAACCAACCTTCAAATTTAACGACACTGACAAAAAATAAAAAGCCCACCCTCCCTAAGATGTTTTAGCAATGTCTAGGTTATGCGCTATTACATAATTGCCGCAACGAAATGCAATAAAATGCAACATTGCTATGTCTTTTGAATGCTTTTACTTTGAATAAACAAAAGTAAATTTGCATGAGACAGGATAAAAATAGAACAGTTGCTGTTATTCAAAATGAAAGACAACCCGCAACATCGAATTATCAAATCGACGTTAAAATCAACCCTCCGCAACAATTTACAGTTAAGTCACCAGCTACGCGTGTAGAAGCATGTGATTATCTAAATATCTCCTTACCTACTCTTTCCAAACTACTCAAAGAGGGTAAAATACCATGCTTTAATATAGGACGGAGCATTCGCATTAATTGGACTGATCTGGAGGCTTTTATCACCAATAGAGGGATAATTACATATAGCAGCAACTAACATGATGCAAACATTAATACAAGCCACGTCTGATGAGTTTATCAACTTGGTTCGCCAAGCAGTGCGCGAGGAATTGAAAGGGTTAAATGAACATCAAATAAGTGCTGAGGAACAGGCAATGACAAAAAAGGAAGCAGCTGCTTATCTACGGGTGTCATTATCCACGCTCGAGCGCTTAATAAAATGTGATGTTCTGCCGGTATTAAATATTGGCAAACGAGTGTTTATAAGGAGGTCTGACCTCGCTAAACAATTACAAAAATAAGGGTCGATAGCTATCGGATAGTGACTATACGAATAAATTATTTTCAGCAGATAAAAGCATTCGATTATTTGTGTGCCACAAACGCATTGCCTGGATTGACCGGTAACTGCAGATCTGTATATTTTGCCTTGCTGTCCCTAAATAACACCACTTATTGGTCCGAGGTATTTGATGTTGATTTTGATTATATCCTGGCTATATCAAAAGTAGATAAGGACACTTATCGTAGAGCAATGGATCTAATGAATGAGAGAGGACTTTTTGAAAGCTACAAAAAAGGCATTAATAAATATGCGCGGGCAACGGTATCGTTAAAAGTACTAACCGAAAAACCGGCTGGTAATGCGGTGGGTAATACAGATAGTAATGCGGTGGGTAATACGGTCTCCATTGCGCACAATAATAAGACAATAGATAATATACAAGTACTTTCTACTGTACTTGATGATGTTGAAATATCGCGCAGCGAAAAAATTGAAAAAGCGATAGCGGATTTTACCGGTCCTGAACCTCCTGCTGAAGAAAAAGAAAAAAATTGCGCGAAAAAAGAAAAGAAGCCGCCGCCGGCGTACAGCGAAGTGCTGCTGGAGGATAAGCTGGTTAATACGGAAACCTGGCGCAACGCTAAGGAGCATTACGGGATTGACGATAGTACCCGGGAATCGATGTTCAAGATCTTCTACGAGCAGAACCTGGACAGGTACGCGATACTGTACCCGACATACCAGGCGATGGCGCAACATTTTTACAACTGGGTGCCTGTGCATCAGCAGAAAAAAAATATCCAAAAATTAAAGCAATTGACCAATGGAGCCAAAACAACTAACCCCCAGTATCAGGATGCCCGTACCGGCCGACATGCAGCTATGGCAGGGCTTGACGACCTCACTGCAAAATCCGCAGAGTTTTTACGAAAGTCTGCCGGCCAGGACTATTACGGAGATCTTGCGAACGAGCAGTTATAGTTTGGAGGGTAAAACTAAATATCATTAATACATATAAAAATCAAATAATAAGATGAGTAAATTCGATTACAAAGTAGACAAGGAAATCGCTACAACAGAAATTAAAAATTTCGCAGAGCATTATTTAGGGGAAGAGCAGACTGAGGACCAGGTAAAGGAAGCCTACCCGGCGCTAATCAGAGCTTTACAATTGGGTTATTTGGTTATAGGCGCCGATATGGTCCCCGCGTACACACTGGAAGAGCCTATTAAATATGAATCAGGGGAGCCAGCTGTAACTGAGCTTAAATTTAAAACTCGTATTACACTTACTGAGAAAAAGAACTTAGGCAAAGGCCTAGACGCAAAGCGTGATGCGTTTGAATGGTTCATGAAAGTATTATCCTTCATGATCGGCCATCCTACCGCCATGCTGGATAAGCTTGGCCGGTTCGATTATAAGGTTGTTGAAGCAATGGGGAGCCTTTTTTTATAAGCATACCCATTGAGATAGATGGGTGTGTGAAGACACTTGGCCTAAATTACCCGTGGGCGAATCCTTACCGGTTAGACAATATGTATTGCGACCGGTACGATCACCACGGGATATTATATTGGTATGATGAGATCGTTCTCCAGCAGCAGGAATATGAAGCTGCATTAAAAACTAAATAGAATGCCAAAAACATTGACAGTTCCAGCATCTACGGTCGCTATGCTGGATAAATTAAACAAGACGACTGGACCTTTCCTCAAAGAGATTGATACAGTAAAAAAGATCGTAGGAAAGTATCACCGGCGGCCAGGAGTACAAGCCGTGGAAGATATACAAAAGAGCATCCCGGCCGCTGTGAAATATGTCGGGGATCTGCAAAGGAAATTGAACCCTAAGAGGACACCTATTATATCCAGGGTTATTAAGTAAAAATCAGAAAATGAAAGCATATACGGTACCCACAATCTTCACAGCGGTTGATAAATTCAGCGGCGTTGTGTTTAAGATGCAAACCGGCTTAAACCGGTTCAGCGGCGCAGCCAGCGAAGCAAACGCCAAATTTCAGCGTCAATTATCAAAAATCAGTAACGGGGCGAAGAGCGTCGCGCAGTCTACCGCGGTGGCTGGTTTGGCCGTCGCGGCCCCATTGATTTACGCTGCAAAAGAAGCAGCAACATTTGAACACAACATGGCCAAAGTAAAAACCCTGGTAGGAGCCAATAGTAAACAAATGGTCCTTATGGGGCGACAGGTACTGGGAATAACGCAAAAAATACCGGTATCGCTGGAAGATGTAGCTCGCGGACTGTATATAATCAATTCCGCAGGGATAATGGGCGCAAAAGGGATGGACATGGTCACTAACTCGTCGAAGCTTGCTGTAGCCGGTTTAGGTACCGTAGAACAGGCCTCACATCTAATGTCTTCCGTTTTTACTGTATTCGGATCTGAAGGATATACGTCTGCCGAAATGTTTAACAAACTGGCCTTAGTAGTTAGACAAGGTAAAACTACTATAGATCAAATGACACAGGGTTTTGGCCGGGCCGCTATTTCGGTAAAATTAGCGGGGGTACACTTGAACGAATTCCTATCTATGGTATCAGCGTTAACCGTTAAAGGATCTACTGCTTCGGAGGCTTATACGCAGATCCAGGGCGCTACCCAGGCTATGCTCAAGCCGAACGAAGCGATGCTAAAGGCATTTAGAGCGCTGGGATACAGTGGAAGCTTCGCCGGCCAGCAAATAATAAAACGGTTTGGCGGCTTGGTCCCCGCTATGGAAGCAGTTAATAAAACACTTGATAAGGTTGGGGTACGCCGCGCGAAAGCTTGGGGTCGTATTGGTGCATTTATAGCCCAAGCAGCTTTAACACCTGGTGGCGCTGCACACGGGCATTTTGTAGAAAATAAAAAGGCTATGGATACTCAACCTAACGCCGGTCAAAATATGTTTCAAGCTATGTTAGGGACTACCGATAGCCAGTTTACGATACTTAAAAACAATTTGCGCGTGTTCGCAGTCGAAATAGGCACAAAACTACTACCGGTCTTAACTAAATTAGCCCAAAAAATAACACCGGTACTTGATAAAATAATTACCTGGACAGATAAAAATCCCGGCCTTGCAGAAACTATTGTAAAGATTACAGCTGGCCTTGCAGGATTTCTGCTTGTAATATCCCCCATTGCAATGACAGTCGGGCTTATAGCTGATGGTATTGCGGTATTCACGACAGTAAGCGGCGCGCTGGCCCCGGTTATAGGGCTGCTTTCAGACGGTTTTTGGATGCTCGCAGCAGCTATGGCCGCTAATCCCATTGGTTTAATAATTATTGGAATAGCTGCTCTTATCGCAGTTGTAGCAGTAATTATAGCTAAATGGCATGATTGGGGGGCGGCTGTATCATCATTCTTAGGTCCATTAGGTATGGTGATATCGTTTATTATGGAATTGATTGATAACTGGAAGCTGGTAACCAAGGGCTTTCAGGATGGCGGTATTTTAGGTGCCTTAAAGGCTTTGGGTAGCATCTTTGTATCTGCGCTACTACATCCTATGGAGCAAATGTTATCTATCATAGGTAAACTCACCGGCTGGAAGTGGGCTAAAAACGCGGCTGCAGAACTATATCAAATGCGGGCCAGCTTGGGGGTAGACATGGGAGATTCACAGACAGACGCGCCGCGGAAGGTTATTACACCATTAGTAATGATGGCTCAGTTACAGTCACAACGGGAACAACAGCGAAAGCATGATGAAAGCGTACTTGGTATTCACATTATTGATCCTGCAGGATATGTTAAAAAGACAACTCAAACTGGGGGTTACAAAATTCCAGTACAAATAACGCCAACGATGGGCGCTAAATAACATCGATGATTAATTAGCATTGATCTGAAAACAACTTAGCATACCAGGGGTCGATTGGGCCGTATTGAGCACGCATTAACACGGCCGGTCCTAATAGCTGGACTGACGTGCTAGTGATTTTAGCAAAAGGTACTGTGACACAAAGTAAGGCTATGTGCAATACGTTGCGCATTCCGAAGAAAATGTGGTCACAGTATTTTTTTTGAATGTTATCGGCTTTGTTATATTGTTTTGAATACAAGATTAATTGAGCTGTGTAAAAAAGTTGAAACTCAAACGTATATACACAAAATAAGTTTGCCATATAACAAATTAAAGATGAATATAACAAGAGAAGATTTCGCAAAACTTTGCTTTGATAGTCCAAAACACATTAATACTTACATTCATAGGGGCAAAGTTATCGCTGATGGTGATAACATTGACATCAATGACCCCATAAATACAACGCATATTGAAAAAAGAATAGCCTTTCATCAAAAGAAAAGTCTTAAGGCTGAAAGTGTAAACGGCGATGCGTGGACACCAGGTACAGTTGAGCAGTATATGAAAATTTCCAAGCAGACGGAAAAAGTTAGGGGTCATAATAACGATCACGGTATCAGCCACTATATTAAAAAGAAGATAATTGGTGATGCGAACCTGGTCGAGGTACGTGTAGAGCTTGAAAAGCAAAAGTTAAGTAAGTTAATGGGGAAACTGTTACCGGCGGATCTTGCATTTAGCGTTCAAGAGATCTATGAGCTAAACATTTTGAAAGCATTTGAGCAGGGGTGTGAAAACATTGCTCAAATCTTCTGTAGTAAAATGGCCAGCGGCGATAATGCTATGTATAAACAAGCACTTGATGAACTGCACGGCGAACTGCATCGATGCGTTAAAGACGCTGGCAAAAAAGCACTGGATGATCTTGAAAAAATGATAGAGGACCATGCGGATAACAGAAAGACTATTTAGGCTATTGTGGCTGGCACCATATTTCAGCTAACCTTGTTACCGGTAAGCATCCACTTTGTAAGTTCGGATCTTTTAAACAGTATCCTTTTACCCGATTTATGGAAGGGAATGCTGTTTTTATGAACCAGATTATAAATAGATCCCTTGACCAATTTTAGGAGGTCAGCCGCCTGTTCCACCGTTAAGTAACCCTCGTTAACATCCACGACCGGGATGCCAGGTATATTGTTCAGCGCGGCTTGTATTTCCTCCCTAATCAGCTGCCTAAATTCAATTTCAGTATAAGTTGTTTGTATCGTTTTTTTCAAGTGATAAAATTAATTCTGTAAATGTAATTATTAAATAAAATTAAAAATACATTAAATAAAATTAATAAAAGATTGTATTTATGTTGATTTGTTGTATATTTGAAATGCAGAATAACTTATACAAGCCAATTACATGTTTACTTCCAATTCAAACATTAAATTATCTTTGTCACTAACCGGGGGAGCCGTTTGGACCGGTAATCTCATAGCATGTAAAATGTTAAGTTGTTCTGCAGCCCCCGGTTTCTTTAAGTCCATTAAAAATGCAGAACAACGTGTTAAACTTAACTATCCGCTCGACAGATGCCGGTAGCTTAACGATTGATGTACGTAACACATTTCCCGACTCTTTAAATATTGATAAGCATACAAAGCGCGTTTATTACATAGACGATGTGTCGTTATGCGGCGATATTATATCGATAGATTACACACTTAATGAGACCTGGTTTAGTACATCGATTGAATTAGCGGCTCTTAAACAGTTTATTATTAATACAGGTTTAAATGATTATTGCTTTGACAGCTCTGATCACTCTGGAGAACATATACAAGACAGTGGATTTATTGAAATGAATGATTATCTATCCGATAATTTAAATATCGCCATAAAAGCTTATTTGGAAGCTGAAAAGGCCGGCCAGTATAATATTAATTAAAAACCGCAATATTTAATAGTCATGAAAGGGAAGATAAAAAGCGCAATAAACACGGATATGGCTTTACTTAATGAGAAAATAGCTCATGAGTATTTAAAAAGCGTATGGGACACTAATTTAAGCATACAAGAGAGTATTTACTTGGTATGCTTAGACAACTGGAATCAGGTAATTACTTACAATTGCATAAATTCAGGTAATCTAAATAGTTGCTTTATTGAACTAAATGGAGTTATGCGCATAGCAATCAAAAACAATGCTTCAAAAATCATCATAGCTCATAATCACCCCAGCGGAAATGTAAGCCCCTCAGAGCAGGACTTAAAAGTAACTAAGGAGTTACAATTAAGATGTAAATGTGTAAATATTGAATTATTTGATCACATTATATTATCGCCGAACGGCATGGCATTTTCATTTAAAAAAAATGATCTAATAACTCAATTTGAGCGTGAGAATAATAGGGTTTTTAATGTAACAGATCCTACTACTTATGAATGTAAGGTACTTCAACTTATTGATATATGTTTTAAAGAAAAACTCAACGGTATTGGAAATGATTATATTAAGGACAAATTAATTAAATCGTTGGATAGAATTTTTGTAAAGTTTTTCGATCCCATCGATTTAAATATACCTGATTTTAAAAGCTTAAAATCCTATTACTAAAATTGTAATCCTACCGAATAATGATAATAAATAGCCGGGCAACTATATCTAAGTTTACCTTATTAACAAAATACAATGCCATTACGCGTAGCTTACATTAATACAGAGGGCCCAAAGCCTAAGTCCCGAAAACAGACAGAAAAACAATTGATTCATGAACTTGCTTTAGCCAGGCTGGCCGAGTTGCGGGCTATCAATAAGCAAAAGGTGAAAGAGATGTTCAAGGAGGAATGGGCAGCACTTGAATTAAGGAAAAAAGCACTTAAAACACAAAAACCGAAATGAGCATCCCGATTAAGTACAGTGGTCCTATTGCACCAGTAATACCCACAAAAAACCAAATCGTCGAAAGTAATGAACTTTTAATATCGTTCCTGAGCAATAACTACCGCAGCCGGCAGGCTCGAAAGATTATTGACAGGTTGGAGGGATTACGAGAATTGCTTGAGATTGGGAAATTCAAAAACTAAATCTGCTGGCTTGTGTATCCCCTGACGGCTGGAACAAGTCGATATTTAGTCGTTGATATCACTCAAACGCAAGTGTTTTTTTTCATAAAATTGAATAAATACGTTCGCAAGTTCTTCGTCTTTCATGCGTCCATTGTTATCAATCATCTGCAAATTCACTTTATTCAGGTGATATTTTTCTGTTTCGTTTAGAATACGGTAAATCAACTCTGGTTCAATGATATCGGTCATCGCATCATATTTGCTTTCGGTAAACCCGCCTTTATATGTTTGCGGGCCTTGGGAGCCTCCCCAACTGGTTATAGTTGCTGCAAATACCTTGATTATAGATATCGCCTGTTCGGCAGAATTTATTGTTTTAGTAATCTGTGCCTGGAAACTTTCGTTATCTTCTTCTTTCCACCAAGAAAACACCCGCCAAAGATTGGCGTCTGAAAGCAGGGTGAAAAAATTATCATCATTCAAGGCATTTCTAAAACGGTCAACAAAATAATGGTGTATCTTTTTTACATCCTGCGCCGGAAGGTCTTTAAAAATCAGTTTTTCTTCCTTATAAAAGAGCCAATAACACATCTCCAAGGCAAACTCCAGCACATCGGTATATCCGAAAGCCTTGATGGCTTGTTCTGCTCTTTCGCTCTTATCAAAATTGCAGATGAGTTGCGCGATAATTTTAGCCCCTTCGGCACGGCTGGTATAGGAAGCAAATTCGTCGGGTTCTATAGCGAGCTCTGAGCCAATGGTAGCAAGCAGTCCTAATAATGTTTCCGATTGGGTGTTGTTCAGACTGTCTTCCCAAAGACGAAGTTTAAAAATGACATCCGGCAATTCGGTTTGCTCCAATAAGGTATCTAATTTCTCTTTGGCTTCAGCTATGGTCAGATGGTTAAGTTCTTTTAAAAATTGGTCGAAAAAGACATCTGATAAATCTCCCTGGATGACGACATAAGTGAAATAGCGCTCAAAATACTTACCAGAACAAATACTTTTTGTCCGGTACCAATCTCGCCAGCTGTCCTCGCGATAGACGCGATTAGATGTTATGTATTGGTATTGCGGGAATAAGTTCTGCCACACGGCCATAATTCTGTTTTTTTCTTTTTGGCCGAATTTTTCCAACAACTTGCCAACTTCAGTATTAATCGTACTCTTATCCGGGTTTTCCAGTCTGAAGACACCGCGTTCCCGCATATTATCCGTGAGGAACAACGGTGAGTTCATCCGCATAAAATCATAGGCTGGCGGATAAAATACTTTAAGCGCTTCTACAAGCATTAAGTCCACAACAGAAACTTCACCGTAAAGCAGCGGAAGCGAAAAGAAAAGTGAGTTAGCGTAACGAATAGCTAAACGCGGGTTATTGATAGCCGGTACGAAATTCTCATCAAATACATTTCGGAAATTCTCAATATCCCTGGTCGCCAATTCGATTTTAGCTTTTTTAATAATATCACCAAGCAACTCCATGGTATATTTCACTAAGGCAGCTTTGGTAGCTTTAGGGATAATGAGCGGTACCTGTATAATCTTTTCTAAAAACTGGTAGCCGGTGTGACTTTCTCCGTTCCCATAAACTGGTGCCAGCGCTGTGGCCACCATTTCATCATCGAATGCTAAAATGTAAGTTGTATTGGAAAAATCACCAACCAGCTTGATCAGTTTAAAGATATTTTGAATCTCCCTGACATCCAGCCGGTCGATATCGTCAACAAATACCACAATCCTTTTACCCGATGTAGTAATAATGGCATCCACACGCGCCTTTAACTGTTCTACCGTTACATCTTTCCATTTATCACCAAGAGTGCTTAAACCACTGAACCCTAAACCAGCCACTTTTACACTGCCGATCAAGTTCCCATATTCACTAAGCACCTTACCAATATTTTCTTTGGGCTTATGAATAGATTGTTTCAAAGCGGCCGCAACATCATTAAAAAATGCTTTGATCAGTCTTTCTTCGTCGTTAAAAAGCCAGGGATTAAAATTAACAACAATGCACTCTTTCGGCAACTCCTGTTTAATAAAATTCATTACCGACGTTTTTCCTTCGCCCCATTTGCCATATAGGCCAACAACTAATGAATTTTCCGAATCGTTGACAGTAACCATATTGGCTATCCGCTTGGCGAACTCATAACGTTGGAAACGGTCTTGTTCTTTTGTGATTTTAGGTTGGTCGGTACTTAGGGCCATTGGAATTTTATATAAAAAGTTAAAGGTATCCAAAAAATAGACAATAAATTTTGCTACGGTCGATTGATGCACAGCAACTGCTTGACTGGATTGCACAACAAGCATTAGAGTCACCAATATAAACCTGGCCATTAAAGTGATTAATTTAAAATGGAAGATAATGTTAGAGCGACTATCACAAACTACACCTATAGATGAAGTAAATCGAGGTCTGCGAAACTATTAAAGTAGTTTCTTTACCAAATTTGTGATATAAGTGTGTTCAGATTCTTTGTGTTTATGGTTAGTTGTTTTGAAAAAATCTTGCCGTGTATATTTTTTTTTCTTTATCTCGGTATCGGTTCGAAATGCCTCATTTATGCAATAAACAAGAGTATTATCATTTATGGTGTTGCCGGAATCCGGTTTGGGATATGTGTAGCTGGTTAATTTTAGTTCAGTCAAAACCTTTAATAATAGGCTAATATCTCTAGCTGGCTTATTGGCAAATCTCTTAATCAGTTCATTCATTATACCCCGGCCTGTTTCGTTTAAAATAGTGGTTTCAAATGTGTCGTGGTTATTATTCGCAATATTAATAGATTCAGATAATTGTTTTTTCTGTGATTGGGATAAACCGACACTAGATTTAATCATTTTCCATTCACTCGTTTTAATTTCACCCTCTTTAAGATGCACCCCTATGGGCGTCCAATCCCTACCTAGGTAAAGGTCTCTTTTAACCGGAACCCAACTATTGAGGATTTGATCGCTATGGCTTATTGGCTCGTGGTTAGGAAGAGCATTTTTTAGTTTCGTGATGAGCGCTGTACGAAATGATATTTCTGAAAGAATGTCTTCGATTAGGTTTGGGGTTATCCTAGTAACTATAGTCGGTTCAACGATGATTGGCTCGTCTATCAAAAGGGCATTTACTGTCTTAAAATAATCAGCAGTATCTATGTGTAGGGGGGCATGGAGGTTAAAACCATTATTACGGCATAAAAAACTGAAATTAAGAAATGAAGCAACCGCGGCGGGCATGCTATGATTCTTGTTGTCTATCTGTATGGGGTCGTTAATATAAAAACTTTCCAGGTTCTTAAGAAGTACTTCTTTATTTATTAGATTTTGGTGCGCAGCGGGGGTGATTCGCAGATCGTCCGCGGCCGCCAACCTAAGCGCTGCAGCGTTGGTGGAACGCTCTTCGCTGTTAAACACATCATCGAGAACATAAAAAGACTCACCTTTATGTTCAACTATTGATAAGTTAAAGGTCAATAATTTATCAACCAGAGTATTAAAGTTCCGCATTTATTGATTATTACCCAAATCTATATCGCTTTCATTGTCTGCCTGTTCCATATCTCACGCATTAATTCTGCCTTCTCGACCGGTGTTACCTTGATGTATTTTAAAAATGCTTTTTCAGTTTTATGTCCGGTCACCGCCATGATCACAATAGTAGGTACCCCCATTTTAAACATGTTCGAAGCGAACGCGCGGCGTGCTGTATGGGTGGATATCAGTTCGTGCAATGGCTTACCCATTGCGTAGTTTGCACCGGCCTTAGCTTTTTCTAAGTGGACCAAATTGGTAAAGCCAGCTTCTTTTGCAACTTCCTTTATGTAGGCGTTAAGCTTCACATTAGAAATGGCCGGTGGCAATGAATTTAGAGTTATGCCGGCATACCTAGCCATAATATCTTTTACAGTATTATGAATAGGGATCGCGACAGTTTCCCCTGTCTTTTGAGTTTTAATCTTGATCATGTCGCCGGTAATATTTTTTGCTTTGATGTTTGTAAAATCCGAAAATCGCAGGCCGGTCCAGCATCCTACTAAAAATAGATCCCGGGCCCGCTCTAATCGTTTGTTATTACTGAAATCATGCCGATGTAGAATTTCTAATTGTTCCTGGGTTAAATAGACATTCTCTACATCCACGGAAACCTTTATAAACCGCTTGCCAGTGTATTGATCATTATTGTGCAACTGGTCCGCTCTGCTCTCGGCCATGCAGGTTTTAAGGAATTTTACGACGGTGCCGAAATAATTATCGGTCAGTTTTTCTACTTGATAGCAAAAGTCCTTTAATTCAAAATATAAGGCCAGGGTGATATCATTAAATTTAAACGATGCTTTGCCTTTATGATTTGCAAATCTCTTTAGCACACCATAGGCGCTGTTATAATGACGTATGGTTCCAGGGCTGTACCGATCACCTTTCTGTTTAACACGTTTGCCGTTTGCCGTATCGCTAATAAGCTGATCAATGTAAACAAATAGATCTGTAGTCTTTTTCTCTTTACCCGGCAGCAAGCCGCCATTTTTAATTACCTGTAAGGTTAAATCTTTCAGCATATCCGGCGCCGGGTATTCCTGATACAATGACGTAAGGTGATCAAACGCTACAGCCACGGCCGCGCTAACGTCTTTTAAAGCTTGGACCACCTTTGGCCCATGTGCATACCCGGCCACCTTGCGTGGCTCCTGGGCTTTTATGTTCCAATAACGCGGCTCAATAGTTTCACCGCTGGCAAATACGGACCGTTGGTTATTATACCTTACGAAACATCTTAAAGGAGTGTCCTTGGCTGTGTTTGAGGTTTGCTGCAGTACGAATTTTACGGTGTGCTTATATGTTGACATAATAAAAGGTTTGCTAAATCAAATATACACATTTGTGCGGATATTGTGCGGATATTTGACAATCACAGACAAAATAAAACAATGCCATAATTCAAAATACGCTGTTTAAGCTTTGTATGGCTATAATTGAATAGTGCTGAAATGACGTGATATTTTAGGTTTTCGTCCCAGCGGGATCACTGAAAGACCCTCCAAAATTTGCAAAACCCTTCAAACGACACGATTTGAAGGGTTTTTTGTTTTCAGACTATACCAAAAAATCCATTAAAATCGGGCGTAAAAGGGGCTAAATCGGGAGTCGGCATCAATGAAATACTTGACTCCCGATTTAGCTCATAAGTGTCTGTTTATCAACTTATTCATTAATTGAACATCTTGACTGAGAAGAACGCAAAGACTACTTTTATTCATATTAAAATTTAGTGAAATGAAAAAGACATTTAAGGTGCTGTTCTATCTCAAGAAGTCAAGAACAGCCAAAGAAGGGCGATTTCCGATCTATTCAAGGTTAACGGTAGATGGTAAACGGGTGGAATGGAACACGCAGAGAATGTGCACAACAGAACAATGGAGTACAAAATCTTGCCGGGTTTCAGGAACAAACAAAGAAGCGAAAGCAATAAATGCATGGCTGGAACAACTGAATGCTAAGTTGTACGAGGCCCAACGTGAATTGCTTGCGTCCGGAAAAGAGGTAACGGCCAAAGCCATCAGAAGCCTTTATAATGGTGAACCAGTAGATGATACACCTGCCCATACCATTCTGGAAGTATATCAATACCATAATGAGCAGTTCGCTACGCTAGTTGGGAAAGAATTCGCTAAAGGTACCTTGAAAAAATACAAGACGGCTTATAAATCCATCGAAGGCTTTATAAAGCATCAATATAAAATGGATGATTTGTCAATAGATCAATTAAATTATCAATTTATTACCGAGTACGAGTATTATTTGAAGACGATCAAAAACATTCAACATAATACCACTATGGGCATGATCAAAAAGCTAAAGAAGATCGTCCGTCAATGCGTAGCTAATGACTGGCTGATAAAAGACCCGTTTATGGCTTATAAGGTGAAGACGCGTGAAACTCATCGGGCTTATTTGAGTGAAACAGAAATCGAAGAACTGACAAAAAAGAAATTCGGTATTGGCCGCCTCGAACTCATCAAAGATCTTTTCCTATTCAGCTGCTTTACCGGCCTATCTTACGCAGATTTAGTTGCATTAAGGCACTCAGATCTGGTTATTGGTATAGACAGAGAAATTTGGATTAATACCATGCGTACAAAAACGGGAACTTTATCCCGCATACCGCTGTTGCCTCAAGCTTTAGAAATTGTAGCGCATTATCGTGATGATCCGAGAGCAGTAAATGCCGGTACGGTATTTCCATTGATTACCAATCAAAAAGTAAATGCCTATCTCAAAGAAATAGCAGACTGTTTAGGCATACAAAAGGAATTAACTTTCCATTGTGCCCGCCACACCTTTGCTACTACGGTTACGCTAACTAATGGCGTGCCTATTGAAACGGTAAGTAAAATGCTTGGTCATCGTAGTTTGCGGACTACTCAAATCTACGCGAAGGTGCTGGATAAGAAGGTGAGCGACGATATGGCGGTTTTGAAGAAGAAATATAGTAACGGATAGTATTAATAATAACTTATCTGCACACACGAGGCCATCGCACCGCTTAAACAACCGGAGCCGGAAGCAGGGAAATCGTCAAGGGCAACGGCGATAGCCGTTGTTTATATACCCTTGACGATTTCCCTGCGCGGGTATCTTTGTGACGGCGGTGCGGTGACCGTATACTGTTATGTGCGCTGGAAAGCGGGCTTGTATGAGGAACGAATAGCTGGTTGCGTGCGGCGGCGAGGCTGGTTTCGGAATGCAACCCGGTGCGAAGCGCGTGGTGCAATACAGCAACCTGCCACAGTCGCATGGGTTGAATTTCCATTACATTGAATATCCCTGACTTTGATCATTATCATGCCCATAGCCACGGCCTCTCTTTCTTCTCCGCCGCTGGTCGTCATCCTGCGCAGGTGTGCCACCGATAGACCGGCCGCCTTTCAATAGAATATCAATTAAACTTACACCTTGACTATGCCCATGCTCAACAGCAACTTTATTAGCCCGTTGCTTACGGTGCTGTTCTTTTACTTCCTCTTTTTGCTCATAAGTACCATGTTTAAGCGTATTGGCGTACTTAAAAGATTCCTTAACATCCCGGTCATAATCGAACATCCTATCAAATAAAGCTTCAGATAACTGCTTAAACGCAACCCTATCGAATTGCCCGACCTTCTGGCTATGGGCAGTATTCTTCCCTTTCGAGTTATTGAGCGGGCTGAGCTTAGTGCTATTGCTTGAATCCTTGCGGCTAACAATGATCTGAACATGCATTTGTTCGCCAGGCTTTATATCGCCTTTTACTGCTCTGGCTTTGCGTACCTCCAGGTCTTTATAAGTATAGTAGCGATGCTGCTCCAGCTTGCCGTGATACACCAGGTCTTTATTGCTGTCAATACCGTTGCGCTTGAAGTTACTGGCATAAGTGTCCATAACTGAATTAGCATAATCTTTCAGATAAGCTTTTGCGCCTGCTGTTCCATGTTGTTCCTTCAGATACAGTAATTCTCTTTCGCTCGGACTGATATTGATCAGAAAGAACTTGGCGTCATCCTTTGAAAGCTTTGCCACGTTATTATCGATGCCTTGCCTCGCCTCGTAAGGCTGGATGTTATTCCGGTCATGACTGAACCAATATTCCGGCTGATGGTACTGATCCAGCTTTTCAGCCAGCCGGTTCTCCTTTTCGAGATAGGCGACCAACTGGCTGCTGCTGCCTTTGTTGTTGCCGGTCTCGCTCTTGGTGATGTTAATATGCATAATCGTTACTTTTAAATCTATTGCTTCTCATTCTTATATGGTATCGTCTACAAGTTATTCACCTGTTCCCTGGTAAAGCGCATCAATTCGTCTTTATCTACCTGCTTACTCAGCATAGTCATCTTTTCCCGTTCAGTAATGTAATGCTCCAGGATACCGCTGAAGCGTTTCTTTAGTTTGATCTTATCTAGGTGTGCCGTATCCAACTTACTCAGGTAATCCACAACTTTACCAATGGCTATTGACTGACCATCGTAAGAATCCTTCTGCTGTTTGTTATGAGCAATAATCTGCTTGTTGAAATACTCAACGATCTGCCTTTGCGATGCGCCCAATCTTTCACCGTCTTTCTTGATTGGTATCAATAAGTCTTGTTCCTGCGTTTTGATAAATGCCACGATATTATCGGTCTTACGATTGATCGCATTTTTCAACAGGTCATCGTTCAGATCTCTCGGATCTTTCTTGGTCTTATAGAAATAATCTACCATGGAGGTAAACAGATCCAGCTTTGACAAGCCGCATTTATTGGCAACAGCTTGCAGCTTGTTATCCGTTTTCTCTGAAAACCGTATCGTCTTGTTATTTTCATTTGTACCCATCATTCACACATTTTCATTGTCCGGTATACCGCCAGGTATACTGATTTCCTTTTCAATTGCAAAAAGCGGGGGGCAAAGTATACCATCGGTATACGCAAAACCGCCCTGGCCCCGCAGGGCGAGCGGAAAAAGTCGGGTGCGCCCGACTTCCGCTCGCTCCCCCCGCTTTCGCGGAAGGACATGAGATATCCCGATAGGTTGATCCATAGATCGGTCGGATATAGAGATATTCCTTTTTATCGTGATCTTAAGTTTTGCCAATCGTCGGGCCAGTAAACCTGGCTGCCGAGTTTGGGATGATAAGATGGTTGATAGTTGATGTAGCCGTAAGCATCCAGTTGCTTGATACACTTATGGTAAGTGGCTATCGATGCAATTTTACTGTAAGCCATGAGTTCTTTACGAGTCACAGCAAAGGGGCTGATAAAGCCACTCCGTTGCCAGTGAACGAACAGCCCGGTGAACAGGCTGATATGTGTTGCATTCAAGCGCTCGTCCTTACTCATGCAACGGAGCAAGTTTGCGTAACCGGCAAGTTCCGGTGCTGAAATTATCGCCTTCATTTGACGCCTCCTTCCAGCAACTTGTTGATGTCTTCCAGCTTATAGTAAATAATACTACCGATGCGAGTAAAGCTGAGCGTACCATTGATGCGCAGGTTTTGTAAGGTACCGGGTGATATCTTTAGTAGTTTCCTGACCTCATTACTTTTCAGCCATTTCTTGGACGCCCCTGCCCGTCGAGTTGTACAAGCTTTTTGATCTCTATTAAAAGCCTGCTTTCAAACTCTCTTAAATCTTCTTTGGTGATGATCTCTAAATTCATTCTGCCCTCAGTGTTTTGGATTAATAATTAAACCGGTTCGAGGGAACGATCATTTGGATTCCCTTGAACGCAATGGTTCAAAAGTCGGGGGTAAAAGGGCGAAATGAATGACCAATGGTAGCGTTTGGTCAGATTTGAAGGGAAAACGCTATTGCTTGTCTTTAGGGACTATTTTGAAAAGCTTACCTTCTTCGTCGATATTGATATACTTGGCTGGTTTGTCATCTTTATTAGCCGGGAAGTAATTATGAGCGGTATCAATAGAGATGTCTTTATCACCATGTTTGAAATATTTGGCAATCATTTTATACCAGGGACTTTGCCCTTGTGAGCGGGCCAGCTTATGGTCATTAGGCAGTTTCAAATCCTGTATCTGGTGTATCAAATTCATAAAAGCAGCTATACCACCTTTGCTCAACACGATCTTTTCACTAGCGTCATACTTAGTTGCCTCTTTCAATTGTGCTTCCAGCATTTCAATCTTAGCGTTCAGCCTGTCTATCTCCCGGTCTTTTTCCGCGATTACTGATTCGATTGGTTCCAGTTTATGCCAGCGGTCAACAGTTTTCAGAAAGCTCAGGAATGCTTCCAGCTTTTTGGCACTTGCCATGTGATTGGGATAGCTGGATGAAAACGGATCTTTCTTTTTATAATGATCGATTCGATTAATAACAATATCCGTAACATGATTAAAATACCGTTCTTCCTGATCTGGAGAGCTTATTGAATAGTAATCATAGTGGAAGTAGTAATAGGGCTCGTATTCTTCTTCTTCCAGGTCGTAAAGCTTTTTAAGAAAGAAGTTGTCGGCTAAACCTTTATTCTGAATGATGGCGTTGCCTATTTCGAAACGATGAGGGGAGAAGTCGAAGGGAGCACGGATTTTGAAATAGGTAGTTTCTATTGGCATAGGAGTTCGTTTATTACAAAACATTTATTAAAAATGATATTTTATACTTCAATATATTATTTTAAATAAAGAAGTGATTTAAACAAACCATTGCAGTACAAAAACCTTAAATTCATTGAACCACCCAAAAAATGAAGGTATGTACTGCAAGTCGTTTGGCTCAATTGGCATTATTTAGCCTTCGCTAATCCTGTTAAAAGTTTAAATCACTACTAAAACTATTTTTAACTTATCAACACTTTTAGATGCGTTTGCCCTATCATTTTAGGTTGGCATTGTAATTAATCGTCGAAATCTTTATATTTGCCTGACATTTACAGAAATGGTAATAATAGAGATTTAAACAAAAAACTTGGTTGATTAAGATTCACTTGTATAATATTAAATCTCATGCCTTTATTCCTTTTTATAATCACCAAAATACCCTTAATTTTTATCTTTCACTAAAAAACTCATTTCATTTTGAAAAATATTTTGTTTGTTTTTGGAACCAGGCCGGAAGCGATAAAAATGGCTCCGGTGATAAAAGAATTTCAAAAACTAGAACAAGTTGATACAAAGGTTTGTATAACTGCTCAGCATAGGCAAATGTTGGACCAAGTTTTGACTTTTTTTGGAATCATACCGGATTATGATCTCAATTTGATGAAACCCAGACAAAATTTATACGACCTAACCGCCGACATACTTATTGGACTAAAACAAATTTTTGAGAATTATAAACCTGATATTGTACTTGTACATGGTGACACCACTACCTCTTTTGCTGCATCTTTAGCAAGTTTTTATGCAGGTGTAAAGGTTGCACATGTTGAAGCCGGATTGCGTACAAATAATAAATGGTCCCCTTTTCCTGAAGAAATTAATAGAAATCTTACAAGCAAAGTAGCCGATATACATTTTGCGCCAACTCAAAGATCTAAGGAAAACTTATTATCTGAAAATATCTGTCTTGATAATATTGTTGTAACCGGGAACACCGTAATAGATGCATTATTTGATAGTATTAATCGTTTAAATTCGGTTGAGAGTGAGGAACTAATGCAAATCAAACAATTGGCCAGTAACAACAAAAAAATAATATTGGTTACGGGGCATAGAAGAGAAAACTTTGGCGACGGTTTCTTAAACATTTGTCACGCGTTAAAAGAAATTGCTACCAGGAACCCAAATCTTGAAATCATATACCCTGTGCATCTCAACCCTAATGTACAAGAGCCTGTTTTTAAATTTTTAAGCAGAACTCCAAACATTAAACTTATCCATCCTTTGTCTTATGAATCATTCTTATGGTTAATGAACCGTGCCTATATTATTTTGACGGACAGTGGCGGTGTACAGGAAGAAGCTCCTTCATTGGGTAAACCGGTATTGGTAATGCGTGATACTACAGAAAGGCCGGAAGCGGTTGAAGCCGGAACCGTGATATTAGTTGGTACAGATATCGAAAAAATCACAACCGAAGTACAAAAATTAATTAACGATGAGGATACATATTCTAAAATGAGTGCACTTCATAATCCCTATGGGGATGGAAAAGCATCTAAAAGAATTGTTGATTTTATACTAAATAATATCAGAAATGAATATTAAAGAAGTTTGCGTAGTAGGTTTAGGATATATTGGACTGCCCACAGCAGCCCTGTTAGCAAACAGAGGTTATATGGTCTATGGTATAGACATAATCCAAAATGTTGTAGATACTATAAATAAAGGGGAAATACATATCATCGAACCAGAACTTGATACATTTGTACGTTCAGCTGTACAAGGTGGTAAGCTTATAGCAGATACGAAACCCCGCTGCGCGGATATCTTTATTATAGCAGTACCCACGCCTTTTCATGAAGGATATATCCCCAATATTGACTATGTAATAGCTGCTACAAAAGCCATCGCTCCATTTGTGCGCGATGGAAATATTATAATTTTGGAATCAACCTCCCCGATTGGCACAACGGAAAAGATTGTAGAAACACTGGAAAAAGCCGGAGTTGCTACTGAAAATTTACATATAGCGCACTGTCCAGAGCGTGTGCTTCCAGGCAAAGTGATGAAGGAATTGATTGAAAATGATAGGATTGTTGGAGGCATTAATAATAATTCATCAAAAATTGTTAAAGAGTTTTATGAAACATTTGTTTCTGGCGAAGTTATAATTACCGATGCTAAAACTGCTGAAATGTGTAAACTGGTTGAAAACTCATATAGAGATACCAATATTGCTTTTGCTAACGAGCTATCAATGATTTGCGATAAAGCGGGCATTAACGTATGGGAACTCATTAAATTAGCAAATAAGCATCCTCGGGTTAAAATTCTTCAGCCCGGTGCCGGTGTTGGCGGGCACTGTATTGCGGTTGATCCGTGGTTTATAGTAAGTGCATACCCCGAAGAAACGAAATTGATAAAAGCGGCCCGGTTACAGAATGATTACAAATCGTCATGGGTAGCTGAAAAAATTAAAAACGCAGCACTCCATTTCGAATTGCAAAACAACCACGAACCTAAAATCGGCTATTTTGGTTTGGCTTTCAAGCCAGATATTGATGATTTAAGAGAATCGCCATCTTTGTCTATTTTAAAAAGCATCATTAAATCAGGAATAAGTGAAGATGCTCTACTTATTGTAGAACCCAATATTGAAACCCATCATAAGCACAAGCTGGTAAATTATGTTCAAGCTTATGAAGAGGCTGACATAATAGTTATACTAGTTGCCCATAAAGAATTTAAGGCATTTAAAAGCGATCGCACAAAGACTGTGCTTGATTTTTGCGGTGTGCTAAATAATTAGCACATTAAAAATATTAGTTATTAATTGCAGGTAATGTTATCTGACGAGCAAATAATGGATAATTTAAAAAAAACTGATGATGCCAACGAAGTGTCTATAAGGACAGTGATTCTGAAGATAAAGAATCTGTATTCCTTTTTAATATCGAAATGGATATTAATTCTAATTGCAGGCTTGATTGGTGGACTTATTGGATTAACATACGCTTTGATAAAAAAGCCTATCTATAAAGCCGAATTAAGCTTTGCTCTGGAAGATGATAAATCGGCTGGTGGTCTTGGAGCCGCTTTAGGGCTTGCCGGACAAATGGGACTTGATTTAGGCGGAAACAGTAGTGGTCCTTTCTCAGAAAATAATATACCCGAAGTAATGAAATCCCGCTCGATGATTGAAACAGCGCTTTTGACTCCTGTTGATATTAACTCGAAGAGAATGACATTGGCACAATTGTACCTGGACTTTAATAAATATCGCGAATCCTGGAAAAACAAGCCCTCACTTCAAAATATTAATTTCCCGGTTAATGCAAACCGCGACAAATTCAGCTTACAGCAAGACAGTATCTTAAATGAATTTTATAAGAATATATTAAAACAAAATTTAAATGTAGATAAAGTTGATAAAAAGTTAAGCATTATTACCGTTACTACAACCTCTACCCATGAACTATTTTCAAAATATTTTACTGAGGTGCTTGCTAAAACAGTATCCGATTTTTATGTCCAGACAAAAACAAAAAAATCACAGCAAAACGTAAATATACTGCAACATCAGGCTGATTCTGTAAGTCAAAAGCTAAATTTGGCAATTGTTGGTGTCGCTTCATCGGCGGATGCTAATCCTAACGCAAATCCAACCCGACAAATATTGCGCGTATCTTCGCAACAACGGCAAGTTGATGTACAGGCTAATCAGGCAATTTTAACCCAACTTATTGTAAATCTTGAATTATCGAAAATAGCACTTAGAAAAGAAACCCCTTTGATACAAGTAATTGATAGGCCGATTCTTCCATTAGATAAAGAAAAGCCTTCAAAAATAATAAAAACAATTACTGGAGGCTTCGCCGGAGTTTTTTTTATCTCAATTTTCTTATTATTGACAGATTTTATTAAAAAATCCCAATAAGGGTAACTTATTTGTTGTGAGAGAGATTTTAGATCTAGACTTTGACAGTAAGCTTTTTGGCTACAAAATTGGCAAAGTTACACTCAATGAAACAGGTCTTTATATTCCAGAATTCATCGAGGAGGCAAAACGGTACAAACTTGTATATATATTCAGTAACAGTGAATTAGATAAACTCAATTTAAACATTATCGACAAAAAGGTAATATTATCAACTCAATTGACCGGTAATTATTATTTGCCAGATAGTGTGGTTCCATTCGATCATAAAGCCCATAGTTATGAACAGCTACAGGAATTGGCATTGCAAAGCGGTATTTATTCAAGATTTAATACAGACCCCAATTTCACAAACAACGAATATTTAAATTTATACCTAAGGTGGCTAAAGCAGTCGATTAATGGGACAAGTGCATTTGAAATTAATGTCATTTCTGAACAAGGAAAGCTGGCCGGCTTTATTACAGTTGGAGAAACCAACAAAGATACAGCTAACATTGGCCTATTAGCTGTATCTGATATATACAAAGGCAAAGGATACGGCACCCGTTTGATACAAAAGGCGTTGAATACCTCGTCAGAAAAAGGTTATCGCAATTTGGAAGTCGTTACCCAAATGCAAAATATCCCTGCTTTAACTCTTTATCAGAAAATGGGTTTTAAAATAAAGACTACGACTAATATTTATCATTATTGGAATATATGATACCTTTTAATAAACCATATTTAACAGGCCAAGAGTCAAATTACATAGTTGATGCAGTTAATTCCGGGCATTTATCCGGTAATGGTAAATATACAAAACAGTGTCAGCATTTTTTTGAGCAGACCTATGGTTTTGGTAAATGCTTGCTTACAACATCATGTACTGACGCTCTGGAAATGGCAGCAATTTTAATTGATATACAACCGGGCGATGAAGTTATAATACCCTCATATACATTTGTTTCAACAGCCAATGCCTTTATTTTGCGAGGAGCCAAAATTGTGTTTGCCGACAGCCAAAAAGACCACCCCAATATAGATGAGGATTTGATAGAAGGGCTCATAAATGCCAAGACAAAAGCAATTGTACCCGTACATTATTCTGGCATGGCGTGTAATATGGAAAAAATAATGGCTATAGCAGCTAAATACAATCTATTTGTAATTGAAGATGCAGCCCAGTCAATAGATAATTATTATATACAAAGCGATGGCTCTAAACGACCACTTGGTTCCATAGGGCATTTAGCAGCATTTTCCTTTCATGAAACTAAGAATATTATTTCGGGCGAAGGTGGAATGCTGGTGGTTAATGATCCCCAATTTACCAAACGTGCTGAAATTATATGGGAGAAAGGTACCAATAGATCAGCATTTTTTAGAGGGGAGATTGACAAATATGGATGGGTAGATATAGGCTCATCTTTCCTTCCATCTGAAATTGTAGCCGCATTTTTATGGGCACAAATCACAAATATTGAACAAATACAACAGCAGAGAATGAAGATCTGGAATAAATATTATTCAGGATTAAAAGATTGGGCTCAACGTAATGATATCAGATTACCTATAGTTAAGGAATACACTTCCAATAATGCTCATATGTTTTATTTAATATGCAAGGATGTTAAACAACGCACGGACCTGATCGAATTTTTAAGATCGAATAATATACTGGCTGTATTCCATTATCTAAGCTTACATGAAAGCCCTTTTTATGCTGAAAGACATGATGGCAGAGTTTTAGAGCATTCTGATTTTTATTCTGATTGTTTATTAAGGCTACCGCTTTATTATGAATTGCAGGATGAGGAAGTTGATTTTATAATAAATAAGCTTTTAAACTACCAATCCGGTACAAGCAGTACTACAGCAGCTCTAAACAAATATTAACTGTCACTATCTATTTAAAGCGTGAAGTATGTTAACGTAATTATTAATTCGGCTTATACAGCGCCCTATATAAGTCTGATTGAAAGAAATTTCAAGTCTGAGGATCATCTTTTTTTTGTAATAAGAGGTTGGTCTGAATCGAAAGTAAAAATACCCGTACAAAATAATGTCATCCCTATTAATAATATCAGTAATCTACTAAATGGTTTCAGACTTATCTATAGTCTCAATCGATGTAGAAAAATAGTATTACATGGCTTATTCTCTCCTTTTCTTCTACTGATTCTTGTGCTGCAACCTTGGTTATTAAAAAAGTCTAACTGGGTTATATGGGGCGGTGATCTTTATCAATACAATGCACCAAAAGATACCTTATACAAAAAATTTGAAGAATTTTTAAGGCGAATTGTGCTAAGAAACATTGCTGAGATTACAACTGTAATTAAAGGCGATTATAATTTAGCAAAAAAGTGGTATAACGTTAAGGGGAGGCTCAGATATGCAATGTATTCGGTACCATTAAATACTAATGCTATAGATAAAATAATAAAATCAAATGTTAAACCAAGTGAAAATCCTGGATCAGTATCCATACTTATAGGAAACTCAGCAGATCCGGGTAACAACCACTTCGAAATTATTGAGATACTCAAAAAATTTAAAAACGAGGAAATACTTATTTATAGCTTGCTAAATTATGGCGATAGCGACTATGCAGATAAAGTGATAGAATATGGCAAAAAAGAATTCGGCGAGAAATTTATCGGTATTGTGGACTATATGCAATATGATGATTTTATTTTATTTATGAATAACATTGAAATAATAGTTTTTAATCATAAAAGACAACAGGCACTTGGAAATCTATTTCTAGCTTATTATCTAAAAAAGAAAGTTTTTATTAATACAGAAAGTACGCTATATGAATTTTTTCGGGATGACCTGGGGCTTACAATACGGTCTACCCTACAGATCCCGGAGCTTAATTTTCAGCAATTTGTGTCAACAACAGATGATGAGGTTAAAAACAATAGACTAAAAGTTACCAACGTATTAGAAGAAGATTACATAGTTAATCAGTGGAGATTGTTATTTGATAAAGAATGAAACTTATTAAAAAATTCATTTCCTATTCAATAGGAGGATGGCTCGGAGCTCTTGTCGGTATAATTACTATACCACTGGTGACTCGTTATTTTACTCCAGAAGAATTCGGAAAAGCATCAATGTTTACCTTGGCTTTAACTGTAATGATGTTTTTTGTAAGTTTTGGTATTGACCAGGCTTTTATCAGGTTTTTTTATGAAGAGAATATCATAAAGTTATTAAAAAAGTGCCTGATACTAACCTCGTTCAGTTATACATGCGGTGTAATCATCATTAATGTATTTAAACTACAAATATCCAACTACCTATTTGGTTCATATGACCCCGATATTATAACTTTTTTAGCCTTTGCAGCGCTTTTGTATGTCCTGAATAACTACGCCATTGCTATATTAAGGATGAAGCAATTGAGCTGGCAATACTCGGTAGCGCAGTTGAGTCTTAGAGTTTTTGAGCTCATATTCATTTTGTTGTTTTTATATAAGTTAGGCACTAAATATTCAACAATCGTATATGCAAGAATAGCAGCTATTTTTTTGGTAACGATTATAGCGTTGATTTTGAGTCGTCGCTCAATTCTTGAAACAAAAAATGCAAAAGCAGCAAACGATATTAGTAAAATCGACCTCTTAAAATTTAGTTATCCGTTTGCCTTGACAAGTATATTAACTTGGATGCTACAGTCGGTTGATAAAATGGCGATACGACAATGGTCAACTTATAAAGAACTAGGGATCTATATGGCTGCTTTTAGGATAGTAGCAATAATGGATATCATAGGATCTTCATTCAGTGTTTATTGGACACCTCTTGCACTTGAACGTTATATCAACAAAACGTACGACGAAAACCGGCTATTTTATAAAACAGCCAATGCAGCAGTTAGCGTTATGATGATTATTGTTACTGTTGTATTAATAATGTCGAAAGATATTATAGTATTTTTACTAGGAAAAAGTTATAGAGATGCTGCTCAGATAATACCACTATTGGTTTTTATGCCTTTAATGTACATAACCTCAGAAACAACCGTTATAGGTATCAACTTTCTTAAAAAGGTTAAATGGCACATAGTAATATCAATGTCAGTATTGGTTGTTAGTATAATAGGTAACTTAATCCTGGTACCCAGAATTGGTAGCAGAGGGGCTGCTATCGCCATAGCGCTTTCTTATATTTGTTACTTTAGCCTTCGTACGTTGCTTTCTTTAAAGTATTACAAAATCGATTATTATTTAAAGAAATTTTACTTTGTCGTATTTGTACTTTTTGCTTATGCCGTGTATAGTTCGTTCTTTGCCTGGAGCTATCTAAATGTTATTTGTGGTTTGGCCATTATATTATTGACTTTACAACTATACGCAAACATTATTAAAGAAAGTATTAAACTTCTTACCGGTAAAGGATGATATGTTTCTGATAGGTATTTATATCATATTAGTAATTGCCAGTTATTATAATAAAGTAAATGATCTTTATGTTAGGACAGGAATATTACTGCTTGGTATAATTTCGATTTTTTTATCTGTCAGCACCTCAGACTACCCTACCTATGAAAAATTTTTTAATGATATTGAACCGCTGGATCAAATCATAGCGGGTAAAGATCAAGTCTTTCTTTATGATTTTAACAACTTTGAGTTAGGTTATAAGTTACTTAATTCTTTTTTTAAAACCTTATTACCCTACGTTGAAGTTTTATATATCCTCTCTAATATAGGTATTTATATAGCTGTTTATTTCTTTTTAAGAAACAAGGCCGAAAACCTATATAAATTAATTTTACCACATTTTACTTTTTTTTTTATTGCAATACAAGCCGGCATAATCAGGCAGGCAATAGCTATCGTAATTTTCTATCATGGCCTGAAATTTCTCATCAAAAGAAAACTTATTTTGTATTTGCTGATTACAGCGATTTGCTTTTTGTTTCATGCATCAGCTATATTATTGCCATTGTTGTATTTTTTTGTGCATAGAAAATTTTCAGATAAAGTATTAAGTATAGTTATTGTCATAGGCCTGCTAATTTACTTAAAGATTATACCATACGATTTTCTTGATCTTCTTGCAGGCATCGGCGATTTTATTTTGCCTAGTGCCGGAAATAAGCTTATCTTTTACATTGCAGAATCACAACAACTTGGTGCTCCTAACAGATTAAATCTGGCTATAGTTGAAAACATTTTTATTTTTATTATTCTGCTGCTGATTCGTCGCGATATGCAAGCCCGGGGTTTGTGGACTGATTTCTTGAATCTGTGTTTAAATTTATCAGTCGTCTACATTTTCCTGTTTTTGTATTTCTTTGACCTCTACACTTTTGTTTACCGCATTAACTATTATTTTATCTTCTTTAAATTTATAATTATAGTTAGCTATATTGAACGGCAAGAGGGCTGGAAAAAGTTTTATGTCCATACAGCCTTAGTGATATATTGCGGTATAATGTTAGCTAGCAAAATTTTACAGGGATACTAAAATTTATTTATCGAATAAACATAATTAATATATGCTACGTATAGTTATAGTTAGTGTTTTTTATGCTGAAGGCATGGGATATTCAGAAAATTGTTTACCTAAAGCTTTGGCTGCACTAGGTCACGATGTTCACGTGATATCATCAAACACCCTAAATCCTTATTACAGTGAAGAAGAATATACCAAAAATTATGCATCGTTTCTTGGCCCTGCAAATCAGGAAACTGGTACATTTACTATAAATGGATATACCGTCCATCGGTTAAAATATAAAAAGGTTTATGGCTATATCTATATTAAAGGATTAAAAAATAAATTAAAGCAATTAAAACCTGATATTGTACAATGTACAGAGATTGCTTCTTTAAACACCTTCGCACTGGTATTGTTAAAAAAAAGTCTAAAGTTTCATTTATTTACCGAAACACATCAGCACTTATCTGTAATGAAGTCGTTTATGAGGCAGTCTAGCGGATCAGTTTTAAAAAAGATCGCTTATAAGTTAACCAGAACATTGCCCTCATATCTGGCAAGCAAAGCCATCGAAAAGTGTTACGCCATAGCGCCTGATTGTGTTGAAGTTGCCAATATCTATTATGGGGTACCCAAACATAAAATCAAACTTCAACCATTAGGGACTGACACGATTTTATTTCATCCAGCTGTTTCGCAAGATGAAATATATAACAGACAACAAATACGAAGCGAATTAGGATATACAGAAAGCGATATAGTTTGTATATATACGGGTAGATTTTCAAAAGATAAGAATCCATTATTATTTGCAAAAGCAATATCAAATCTTGCAAATCGTAATTTATCGTTTCATGGCCTCTTTATAGGTAGCGGCGTTCAACAGGCCGAAATAGAACAACTTAATAATACCCAAATATTGCCATTTATTAAATACGACAAGCTTGCAAATTACTATCGGGCAGCCGATATAGGAGTTTGGCCAACTCAAGAATCAATTTCAATGCTTGATGCGGCTGCCTGCGGTATACCTTTGGTTGTATCAGACAAAATAGGTGAAGTTAATAGAGTTATTGGCAACGGTTATTTATACAATGAAGGTGATTCGAATGATTTATCCCTAACCCTAGAAAAACTTATTGATAAAAATAAGAGAATAAGATTCGGTATAGCTGGTAGTCAGAAAATGGCCGATAATTATAGTTGGGAAAAAATAGCTAAAAATATAGAAGCTGACTACTTAAAAAAAACAATAAAGTAAGTTTCGAGGAAAAATCATTTACTGATAAGTATAATTAAATAGATTAAAATAATTTATATGCAACAGAACACATATACCGAAGAAAACTCAGAATATTTAAAAAAAAATGCCACATGGCATACCCAAGATTCTGAGTGGAAAGCAAAACAGATAGTCAAATTGGTTAAAAATAACAAACTAGAAATAAAAAATGTAGTTGAAATTGGATGTGGTGCAGGTGAAATTTTAGTTCAGTTGCAAAAAATGCTGAATGACAGTAATATAAACTACGAAGGTTATGATATTTCTCCGGATGCTTATAATTTGAGTAAAAGCAAAACCAATAAGACGCTTCATTTTTTTAAAGAGGATTTTTTAATGAAAGAAGGCATTTTTTTTGATTTGGCATTAATAATTGATGTATTTGAACATGTGGATGATTATATCAGCTTTATCAAAAAATGTTCTGACAAAGCAACATTTAAAATATACCATATACCCTTAGACCTACATATAAGTGCATTGCTACGTAATCAACTTATTGAAGCTAGGAAGAGTGTAGGTCATATCCATTATTTCACAAAAGAAACTGCCCTGGCAACACTTTCGGATTCAGGTCAGGAGATTGTAGATTATTTTTATACGCCAGGAGCTTTGGAGTTACCGGGAAATAGTTTAAAGACACGTGTCGTTAATATATTCAGAAAAACACTTTACGCTTTATTACCGGATTTTTCTGTTCGCCTCTTAGGTGGATATTCTTTGATAGTTCTTACAAAATAAGACATTTTATATCTTTACTTTATCAACTATGAAAATATTATTTATAGCACCTTTGCCGCCTCCAATAACTGGCCAATCCCTGGCAGTGGAAGTTGCCAAGAAACATTTAGAGCAAAAAAATAATATAACCGTAATTAACCTGGTTAAAGACACATTTGAGAATGGAGCAGATTCATTTGGTCGGGTGATCGAAATATTCAGTATTCTGAAAAACGTAGCCAGAAATAAAAAAGGGAAAGACGTTATTTATTTCACTATAGCTGAATCTATAGCAGGTAATCTGAAAGATCTTTTTATTTACCTGATTTGCTATAGGCAACTTTCCAAAATAATTATTCACTTGCATGGTGGTGCAGGTATGCGCGTTATACTTGGAAAAAAAAATATTTTATGCTTCGTTAATATTTTCTTTCTAAAAAGATTGAAGAATATAATAGTACTAGGTGAATCTCAGCGAAATATATTTCCATTTGTTAATCAGGCGAAGGTACATGTTGTGCCTAATTTTGCTCAAAATGAACTTTATATCAGCAATGCAGATTTTGAACAAAAATATCGGGATCTTGACACATTGCAGATTTCGTATATTAGCAATCTGATACCGGGCAAAGGATACAAAGAGCTATTTCAAGCACTAGAAAATCTTCCTTTATATGCGAAGAAAAAAATAAACGTTACTTTTGCCGGAGGATTTGAAACTGAAAAAGACAAACTCCGTTTTTTGGAAGACATAAAGCATGTAGACAATATCGACTACGTGGGGATTGTGCATGGCGAAATGAAAAAGCAATTATTTCATCGTACGCATATTTTTTGTCTTCCTACCTATTATGCGTATGAAGGCCAACCTATCAGTATTATTGAAGCCTATGCGTCAGGTTGTGCAGTCCTCACTACCAACCATAGCGGCATTATCGATATTTTTAAAAATAAAGTTAACGGCTTTTTGGTTGATAAAATGTCAGTAACTTCCATACAAAATGCGCTTATGCAAATTATAGAATGTCCTGAAGTCTTAAAATCAATTGCGCTTACAAATTATAAAGAAGCCGAAGCCAAATACCGTATTGATATTTACAATAAGCGGCTTCACGATATCTTAACAAACTAAAATAAAAATACATTGAAACAATATAGTAACAGGCCTTATCAAATTTGCCAAAAAACAATTATGGATACATCAGATCCCGATATTGTTTTTGATGAGAACGGTTTAAGCGATTATTATCATAATTTTCAGCAAACAATACTACCCAGTTGGCATACTAACGAAACGGCCTTGAACGAACTGATGAAAATTGCTGACAAGATTAAAAAGGGAAAGAAAAATCGTGATTTTGATTGTATAATTGGTTTAAGTGGCGGTTTAGACAGTTCATACTGCGCTTATGTAGCGAAAGAAATTATGGGTTTGAGACCGTTAATTTTTCACGTTGATGCAGGATGGAATACACAACAGGCCGTAGAAAATGTAGAATGTTTGGTTGACGGGCTTAACCTTGACCTATATACTGAGGTGATTAACTGGGAAGAAATCAAAGATTTGCAAACGGCTTTTCTTAAATCACAGATACCAGACCAGGATTTAGTTCAGGATTGCGCTTTCTTTTCAGCATTATATCAATTTGCCCGCAAACATAAAATAAACTATGTACTGACGGGTGGCAACTACAGCACTGAATGCTGCCGCGAACCCGAAGCGTGGGGTGGCTACCCTGGTATAGATAAAACATTGTTTAACGATATTCATAAAAAATTCGGCACCAAGCTCCTAAAAACCTTTCCGTTGGTAGATATTCTGGTTTACAAAATCTATTATAAATATGTACTTAATATGGAGGTATTTAAGCCCCTTAACTATGTACCTTACCTCAAAGCCGACGCCGAGCAATTACTGGCCAATAAATATGGCTGGCAAAAGTTTCAGCACAAACACCACGAATCCCGGTTTACCAGGTTTTACGAAGACTATTGGCTGCCTCGCAAATTTGGATTCGAAAAAAGGAGGGCTCACTTTTCAAGTCTGATATTAACGGGTCAAATGACTCGTGAAGAGGCGCTGGAACGAATTGCTAAACCGGAAATGAGCGAGCAGTTCCTGGAAAAAGAGTTTGAGTATGTAGCGCATAAGCTGGATTTAAGTGTGGAGCAGCTACGGGATATATTTAATGGACAGAATAAAACATATAAAGACTACGCCAATAAAATGAGTGCCATTAAACTGGGCTCAAATGTTATGAGGATGTTAGGACTAGAAAAGCGATTGTTTAGATGACAGTATTGATTAATTATGGTTTAGGCAATATAAACGCTTTTATAAATGTATTTAAAAGGGTTGATATACCGATAAGAACGGCAAATACTGTCGAAGAATTAAAGGGCGCCTCGAAAATTATTTTGCCTGGTGTCGGTGCGTTTGACCATGCTATGGAAAAACTCAATAATTCGGGCATGAGGGAAGCATTGGATCAAATGGTGCTGGTTGACAGAACCCCGGTGATAGGTATTTGTGTAGGAATGCAGATTTTGGGTAAAAAAAGTGACGAAGGTGTACTACCCGGCTTAGGATGGATTGACGGCGATGTCAAAAAGTTTGATGAAAGTACCATTCAATACAAAACAAAGCTCCCTCATATGGGTTGGAATGATGTAAATGTGACTAAGTCTAATAAGCTATTTGACGGATTGGAAAACAACGCCCTTTTTTATTTTCTTCATTCATATTACTTTAATTGCAATAATAACGACGATGTTATTGCAGATGCAACTTACGGAGTTAATTTTGCGTGCGCAGTTAATCATCATAATATTTACGGTGTTCAATTTCATCCTGAAAAGAGTCATCAATATGGTGAGCGGTTACTGCATAATTTTGCAATACTTTAACTATGTTACGACCGAGAATAATTCCAAGCTTGCTGGTGCATGATAAGGGTTTGGTAAAAACCGTAAAATTTAAAGACCCTAAATATGTAGGGGATCCAATAAACGCGGTAAAAATTTTCAATGAAAAAGAAGTGGATGAACTGGCAGTTTTTGATATCGACGCATCTGCTCATAACAGAGAGCCGGATTATTCGTTGATAGAAAGACTTGCAAATCAGAGCAGAATGCCGTTGTGCTACGGAGGAGGGGTTAAAACCGTAGAACAGGCCCAGCGTATTTTCGGTTTAGGTGTCGAAAAAATTGCATTAAGTTCCGCTATTGTACAAAGCTCGCAATTAGTTCCTCAAATAGCAGACCGCGTTGGTGTACAAAGCGTTGTTGCTGTTCTGGATATCAAGAAAAAAATGCTTGGCGGCTACGAAATTTACACACATAATGGCAAAAAGGCAACGGGATTAAATCCGTTTGAGTTTGCAATGAAGTTACAGCAGTTGGGAGTGGGTGAAATTGTAATAAATTCTATTGATCAAGATGGCGTCATGAAGGGATATGACATGCCCCTTATTGATAAGATCAGAGAAAAAATATCGATCCCATTAACCGTACTGGGAGGTGCCGGATCATTAGATGATATCAAAAAAGTAGTTGCCAAACATGGTATTATCGGCGTAGGTGCAGGAAGCCTCTTTGTATTTAAAGGAATTTACAAAGCTGTTCTTATCAATTATCCTAATAGAAAAGAAAAAGAAGAAATTTTTAATCTATAACTTTACTAATATCATGTTAAAAGATAGGATACTATTAATTACGGGTGGTACCGGATCATTCGGTTCTGCCGTGTTAAACCGTTTTTTACATACCGATCATTTTAAAGAAATACGCATATTTTCCAGAGACGAAAAAAAGCAGGATGACATGCGTAATAGTTTAAATAATGATAAAGTTAAATATTACATTGGAGACGTTCGGGATCTGAGCAGCGTTAATGCTGCAATGGTTGGCGTTGACTATGTATTTCATGCAGCGGCTCTAAAACAAGTACCTTCTTGCGAATTTTTCCCGCTCGAAGCTGCGCGCACCAATGTTTTCGGTACCCAAAACGTTATCGATTCTGCTATAGCCCATAAAGTAAAAAAGGTGATCTGTTTAAGCACTGATAAAGCTGCCTATCCTATTAATGCTATGGGAATATCTAAAGCATTAATGGAAAAAGTTGCTATTGCTGCATCCCGCAACTCAAAAGAAACTGTGGTGTGTTTGACACGCTATGGCAACGTAATGGCTTCGCGTGGATCGGTAATACCACTTTTTTTAAAACAGATTAAAGCGGGTCAGGCATTGACAGTAACAGATCCAAAGATGACCAGATTTTTGATGTCTTTAGATGATGCTGTCGATCTGGTATTGTTTGCTTTTGAACATGCCAATCCAGGAGATCTATTTGTTAATAAAGCCCCTGCAGGCTCAATTGGTGATTTAGCTCAGGCTTTAAAAGAACTTTGTAATGCCGGGAATGAGATTAGAGTTATAGGTACCCGCCACGGTGAGAAGCTTTATGAAACGCTTTGTACCCGGGAGGAAATGCTAAAGGCAGAGGATATGGGAGAATTTTATAGGATATCAGCCGATAACCGGGATCTTAACTACGCTCAATATTTTTCTGAAGGCGAAACCCAAATATCTATAGTAGAAGACTATCACTCACATAATGCTACCCAACAAGGCGTAGAAGGAATGAAGAAGTTATTGTTAAACCTACCTTTGATTAAAAGGGAAGTATTGGGCGATTTAACAGCCGTACAATATGCAGGCTAAAGAACCTACCCTGATTCAGGGAAACAAACATACTGATGAGCGAGGTATGCTGGGATTTGTTAACGCCTTCGATATGAAAGATGTGCGCCGCTTTTACCGCATTCGTAACCATGATATCCATTTGAAACGAGGATGGCGCGCACATAGAATTGAGCAACGATGGTTTTCTGTTTTAAGCGGAGCTTTCAATATAAAGGTGATAGAAATTGACAACTGGAAAAATCCTACCAAAACTCTGATACCGCAGAATTATCACTTGATCAATGACAATTCTATATTGCATGTGCCTGAAGGCTATGCTACCTGCATAGAAGCCTTGGAACCAAATTCCGAAATTATTTTATTTGCAGACTCGCTGATTGACGATGCGGGAAAGGACAATTATTTATTCCCTTTAAATTACTTTGATAATTCGTTATAGATGAAGATTAAAATAGGAATAACTGGCCAGGAAGGCTTTGTAGGCCAGCATTTGTATAATTCGCTAGGATTGTATCCGGACCAATTTGAACAGATTCCGTATAATATCAGCTTCTTTAATGATCAGGCCTTACTACAACAGTTTGTAGCTAAATGTGATGTAATTGTCCATTTGGCCGCACTAAACCGGCACAACGATCCGCAGGTAATCTATGATACCAATATCGGATTAGTTAGGAAACTGATAGACGCATTAAATACCGTTCAGAGTAAAGCCCACATTATCTTCTCATCGTCATCACAGGAAGAAAGGGATAACCTATACGGGAAAAGCAAAAAAGAAGGCCGGGAGCTATTTGCATCCTGGGCCAACCTTTCCAGAGGAAAATTTACAGGATTAGTCATACCAAATGTTTTCGGCCCCTTCGGAAACCCCTATTATAATTCTTTTATCGCCACTTTTTCACATCAACTTACTCATAACGAGCAGCCTAAAATTGATGTAGACGGATATGTTAAGCTCATTTACGTAGGAGACTTGGTAACCGTTATTCTTAATAAGATCAGGGAAGAAAAAAGTAATCCTATTTTTGTTATACCGCATACAGATGAATACAAGGTATCAGAAATATTAGCTTTGCTCGAAACCTACAGACATCAATATTTTTTGCATAGCACTATTCCACAGTTAAACTCAAAATTTGAACTTAACTTGTTTAATACGTTTAGAACATATATAGACATTAAAAACTTCAATCCCGTTAAGCTTAAAAAGAATACTGACGCACGTGGTACGTTTGTAGAGATTATAAAAATAGGTGTCGGGGGCCAGTTTTCTTTCTCTACCACTGAGCCGGGAATAACGCGGGGCAACCATTTTCATACCCGTAAAATTGAACGTTTTGCTGTTATTAAAGGAAAAGCGTTAATCCAGCTGCGCCGTATCGGCACAAATGAGCAATTGGATTTTTACCTCGATGGTGACCAGCCGGCATATGTGGATATGCCAATCTGGTATACACACAATATAAAAAACATCGGCGATGAAATTCTTTATACTAATTTTTGGATAAATGAATTTTATGACCCTGAAGACCCGGATACCTATTTCGAAACTGTATAGTGTAACTACTAATATGAAAAAAATAAAAGTAATGACTGTTGTGGGTACCCGGCCCGAAATTATCAGGCTGTCACGTGTAATGTCGGCCCTGGATAATTCTGCGGCGATCGATCACATTATTGTACACACCGGGCAGAATTACGATTACGAACTTAACCAGATCTTTTTTGACGATCTGAAGATTAGAAAGCCTGATTTCTTCCTGAATGCTGCCGGTAAAACCGCAACAGAAACCGTTGGCCAAATATTAATTAAAATAGACCCGCTGCTTGAAAGCGAAAAGCCGCATGCCTTTCTGGTACTTGGCGATACCAATAGTTGTTTGTGCGCCATACCTGCCAAAAAACGGCATATACCCATCTTCCATATGGAAGCGGGTAATCGCTGCTTCGACCAACGGGTACCTGAAGAAACTAACCGTAAAATAGTAGATCATATATCTGATATCAACCTAACTTATAGCAGCATTGCAAGAGAATACCTTTTACGCGAAGGATTACCGCACGACCGGGTGATTAAAACAGGCTCTCCAATGTTCGAGGTTCTGAACCATTACATCGCTGATATTACCTCATCTGAAGTTTTATCAAAGCTTAATCTTGAGAAACATAAATATTTTGTAGTATCATCTCACCGCGAAGAGAACATCAACAGCGAGAAGAACTTTTCAAATTTGATGGAAAGTTTAAATCAGATAGCCGATAAATATAAATTCCCCATTATAGTAAGCACCCATCCGCGCACGCGAAAAAAAATCGAAGAAAAAAATATTCAAATGCGCCCTGAAGTGCAGTTCTTAAAACCAATGGGATTTAACGATTATAATGCGCTGCAGCAAAATTCTTTTGCTGTGCTTTCTGATAGCGGTACTATATCTGAAGAATCGTCTATTCTTAATTTCCCAGCGTTGAACCTGCGCGATGCACACGAACGGCCAGAGGCCATGGAAGAAGCATCGGTAATGATGGTTGGCATGAACCCTGAACGGATTATACATGGGCTTGCTCAATTACAAGATCAGCAACGCGGCGATAACCGTAATTTTAGACAGGTAACAGATTATTCTATGCCTAATGTTTCAGAAAAGGTTGTAAGAATTATTATCAGTTATATAGATTATATTAAGAGAGTAGTCTGGAGTGAGTAAAAAAAAGATACTTATACATAGTATTGTATTTAGCCCTGATGGTGTATCAACCGCTTATCTGTATAATGATATTGCTTTAAGATTTAAGGCTGCGGGATATGAAGCAGAAGTCTTAACCACTACGCCGCATTATAATATCGTTGAAGAAGAGCGGCTAAGGCAACCATTAATATCCCATTTGGGAGGGCTTTATTATACGAGTAATTTTCACGGCATTAAAGTAACTCATATTCCTCAAAAGAAGTTTAAATCGTCTTTTTTAAGAATGCTGGGGTTTTTATACTGGCATTTCCTGTCATTTGCCATCACGCTTTTTAAAAAAGATGTATCGTTAATCTTGTCTCCCTCTCCGCCCCTGACAATCGGTATCGTAAATATCATGGCGGCTAAACTGAAAGGTTGTAAAGTGATCTATAACGTACAGGAGATATATCCGGACTTCCTCATCCAACAAAAGGAATTAAAGTCAGGTTTTATAATCAAATGCCTCAGCTGGTTGGAGCGCATGGTTTATAATAACTCTGATGCGGTTACAACTATTGACGCTGTTTTTTACAGCACTATTGTAAATCGCTTTAAACAACCTTCGAAACTACACATCATACCTAATTTCGTTGATACCGATCTTTATAAGCCAATAGATAAGGCACAGATAAAATTAGATAGCCACCTATTTCCTGACGAGCCCGGTACACTAAAAATTATGTATGCCGGCAATATTGGTTTTGCACAGGACTGGGAACCATTAATTGCACTTGCAAAGGTATTCCAAAAAGCACCTGTCAGCTTTTTTATCATTGGTGAGGGTGCAATGAAAAATGCCTTAAGCAGCCAAATAAGCGAAAATAATTTAACTAACGTTCATCTTTTGCCTTACCAGCCGCGTGAATTAATGCCTGCCCTTATAGCCTATGCCGACCTGCACTTCATTTTTATGACCAACGAAATGGAGAAACATGGTTTCCCTTCAAAAGTATATACCATTATGGCGTGCGCCAAGCCAATGCTCATATCATCTGGGAAGCATACGCCAATTGTAAGCTTTTTGGATCCGATTAACTGTGCTTTTATTTCTACAGAAAAGGATTTTTCAAAGAAATGTGAAAGCCTCGAAGGCTTTATAAGGCAAGTATTAGCAAATCAGAATATATTGGATGAAATGGGAGCCCGGGGATTTGATGAGGTTACTCATCAATATTCTAAACTAACAGTTACCTCACAATATCTAAAATTAGCCGATACTATACTGCAAAGTGAATAATATTAGCTTAACTGGAGCAAATGGTTTTGTTGGAAGCAATCTGATAGGTTACTTGGACGGACTATGTGAAACCCATCCCATAAGTCGGGCTGAGTTATCAACTATACCCCCCCAACTGTTAAATATCAATGCCATCATCCACCTTGCCGGCAAAGCCCATGATCTTAAAAAAATTTCTGATCCCCAAGAATATTATCAAGTTAACTACGAGTTAACCAAAAAGCTTTACGATGCTTTTTTAGTGTCTGATGCTAAAAAATTTATTTTTGTAAGTTCGGTCAAAGCAGCCGCAGATAGTGTTGATGGCGTTCTTACAGAAGACGCTATCGCCGACCCTAAAACCGATTACGGCAAGTCTAAACTAATGGCCGAACAATATATCCAAAGCCAACAATTGCCCAAAGGCAAATCATATTATATACTAAGGCCTTGTATGATACACGGTCCTGGAAATAAAGGTAACCTCAACTTGCTATACCAATTTGTTAAAAAAGGTATTCCTTATCCCTTGGCCGGATTCAATAACAAAAGATCGTTTTTAAGTGTCGAGAATCTATGCTTTATTATCAAAGAATTGATTGAGCGAGATGACATCGCTTCGGGAGTATATCAAGTTGCTGACGACGAACCTTTATCGACCAATGAAGTAGTAAGTATTCTATCTGCTTCTATTAATAAAAAACCAAAGCTTTGGAAAATATCGCCCGGCTTAATCCAAACTGCTGCAAAACTAGGTGACGTGCTACACCTACCCTTAACTACGGAACGTTTAAATAAACTGACCGAAAGTTATGTGGTTAGCAATCAAAAAATCAAGCATGCTATAGGTAAAGATTTTCCGTTATCCGCAAGAAAGGGACTTGAGATTACAGCAGCTTCTTTTGCAGAAAAATAAAATTGCTGGTGATAAGTTGCTATGAAATCAGCAATCAAAATTTCACAATCCCACCACTTTTCCCTACCTTTAACATAGTTTTTCCAGCCAATCAAAAAGCAGGTGTCTATAAAGGGCGTAAATTTTAAGGGTAACTCAATCAGCTAACAATCAATTAGCTAAAATAATACCAGTGGTCCCAGCGGGATCACAAAGACCACCCAATAGGTCGACGTTTTAAAAGAGCCTTTTTTCAAGAGGCTCTTGTTATTTAAAGCGATTTTGGCTTTCTCAAAATCTCAGCAACCATATTTATTTTGAACCAGGCGGAAATTTGCGGAGTGCGGCCCCTTAAAATATAACTAATGGTCACCTACCGTTAGTTGCGCTGGCTCTCGGACGTTTTTTTAGCATTTGCCGAATAAAAGAGTTTTAATTCATCCGGAACTGTAATTTAGCGTTCGATTTTATTTCGGTATATATGATACAACAGTTCGTTAATGACCAGGTTAATGCCCTTTTCAGGATGGTATATGACGAAACCAGGCTGGACCGTAATTTTTATGGCAAAGACCAGCAGGAAAAACTGCTTACTCTTGCCTGGAACCGCGGACATGTGCAGGAAATTACCATTGATAACCTTCCTTATAAGTTTCCGGCTAATACTATTCATTGCTTAATGACCAGTGAAAATTTTCATTTTGAACAGCCGGAAAATATTGTTGCCTGGCAGTTCAGTCGTGAGTTTTACTGTGTCGTTGATCACGATAAAGAAGTGAGCTGCGTAGGATTCATCTTTTATGGCCCGCCGCAAAAAATGTTCATCCGGTTAACGGAACATGACCAGAGGCAGATCGAGATGATCCTGCAAATGCTTCAGGATGAATTTGAAACCCGGGATCATATCCAGGGCGAGATGATGCGGGTATTGCTTAAGCGGCTGATCATTATTGTAACAAGGCTTGCCAAAGGACAATATATTAATGAAAAAGAGCTGCCGGGCGATAAACTGGATATTATCCGCAAGTACAATTTCCTGGTGGAAACGCATTATAAAAAAGAACACCAGGTGAGTTTTTATGCCGAACAGCTTTTTAAGTCGCCCAAAACGCTATCGAACCTCTTTGCCTTGTATAATCATAAAAATCCACTGCAGATCATTCAGGACCGGTTAGCCCAGGAAGCCAAGAGACTGTTCCTCTATACGGATAAATCGGCTAAGGAGATTGCTTTTGAACTTGGATTTGAGGATGCCGGGCATTTTGGAAAATTTTTTAAAAGACTTACCGGGCAATCCGTGACGGAGATTAAAAAACGTAACGCGCAAGGTATCTAAAGCATATTTACAATAGTTTTTCATCCATTCGGGAAATATAGACCACTCTTCGGGCAGTCCTGTCGTTTTCCAGGAGCTTAATTTGCCTCACCTTTGTTTTATCAAATCATTCTCAACAAAGGCAATCAAAAATGAAAACGTCGGAACTTAGTACAGCGCAACAAAATAACTCAAACGGACAGAACATGCTGATCGGGCTTTCTTCCTGGGCCGACAGGCAAAACCTCCCCTTCGTCATCATCAGCATCGGCATAATCGTTATGCTTTTATGGGCAGGTACCTATAAAATGACCATGCCAGGCGCGGAAGGTATTGTCCCATTGGTCAGCAATAACCCGCTTATTAGCTGGCACTTCAAATTGTTTGGCGTCTATCATGGCTCCGACCTGATCGGATTGACCGAAATCATCGCGGCAACGCTCTTGATTGTTGGTATGTTTAAACCGCAGGCGGGCATTATCGGCGGAGCCATCGCGGTAGTAATGTTCTTTATCACCAGTACCATGGTGATTACTACACCCGGAGCCCTTGTTAATGTAAATGGCTTTAATTACATGAGCTTTCTGGGCTTATTCCTCTTCAAAGACATCATTAATATGGGCGCGTCATTTTACCTCGTCACCAAGTTTGGCCGAAGGGCGGCCCTGGTTCAGGATAAAGCAAATTAATTGCACGTTAACCATTCATTCCATATCGTAATCAAACCATAACAAACAAATTTTCAAACAACATAAACATATAATCCAATGAAATCAGTAGCAGTTCCAACCCAAGACCAGGTATCACCAGCCAACCAGGTACTTTTTGATAATTTAAAAAAAGCTATCGGTACCGTTCCTAATTTATACGCCGTGTATGCGCATTCCGAAAATGCTTTAGGCACCTATTTAGCATTGTCAAGCGGCAAAACATCGCTGAAACCTAAAGAGAAAGAAGTGATTAACCTGGTAGTAAGTCAGGTAAACGGTTGTGAATATTGCCTGGCCGCTCATACTGCCATCTCTAAAATGCAAGGCTTTACTGATGAGCAGATCCTGGAGATTCGCCGGGCAGCCATAACCTTTGACAGCAAACTGGATGCTTTGGCTAAACTTGCCAAAAGCATTACTGAAAACAAAGGCCATGCCGATGAACAGTTAATAACAAATTTTTACGCCGCGGGCTATAACGAAGGTTCATTAATAGACGTAGTGATTGTGGTAGGAGATAAAACCATTACTAATTACATCTATGCCCTAACAGCTGTGCCTATCGATTTCCCGGCGGCGCCTGCTATCTAAAATCAATAATTTAATTAGCTGCAATGGCAGATAAGTACGGAGGCCGCTCTAAGCAATTAGAGGGGCCTCTTTGTTTTTTTACGTCGGATATTTATTTGGTTGATTATTATCGCCAATCGGCCAGGTTAAAACCATTCCATGATAATATTCTACAATTCCTTGCCTATATTCTATAAAAACGGTACCGCTCATCCGGATAAATTTGTTTCCAATCAATAATCTAAGCAGCTATTATTTATAGTTATTTATAATTATCCATGGCAAGCAAATTTGCTATGGCCCGATGTACTTGCTTTTGGCAGCTATTATCGTGATAATTTATTTTACCAAATGCCTCAAAACATTCAATTAAAAGGAATTACCTGGAACCATAGCCGCGGCTTTGTACCTATGACGGCTACTGCCCAACGCTTTTCGGAGCTGCACCCATATGTGAACATCACCTGGGAAAAGCGTTCGCTTCAGCAATTTGCCGATCTTTCCATCCAGCAACTGGCCGATCGTTATGATTTGCTGGTGATCGATCATCCCTGGGCAGGTTTTGCCGCTAAAACAAAATCCATTTTACCATTTGATGAATACCTGCCGGCCGGGTTTTTAGCCGACCAGGCCAGCAATACCGTAGGCCAGTCACATGAAAGCTATAGTTATGATGGCCACCAATGGGCATTGGCTATTGACGCGGCTACACCGGTAGCGGCCAGCCGCCCGGACCTGTTGCAGGAGAAAGGATTAACACTACCTAAAAACTATCACGACCTGCTTATTTTAGCGAAAAAGGGACTGGTCGCTTTCCCTGGTATTCCAATTGATTCGCTGATGCAGTTCTATACGCTTTGTTGCTCGCTTGGCGAAGATCCGTGCCGGCAGGAAGACATAGTGGTAAGCGAAATTATTGGCATACAGGCTTTACAGCTTTATCGCGGGTTAACTAAACATATCAACGCGGCCTGTTTCAACCGCAACCCCATTCAAATCTACGAAGCGATGACCTTAGGTGATGAGATCGCTTACTGCCCGTTTGGTTATGGCTATTCCAACTATTCGCGCGACGGCTATGCCCGCAAGTTGCTGCATTTCCATGATATGATCTCGCTTAACGGCACTACCAACTTACGCAGTACGCTTGGCGGTACCGGGTTAGCGGTCTCATCAAGCTGCCAGCATGTGGAAGTGGCCATGCAATATGCCGGTTTTGTAGCTTCCCCTGCCTGTCAGCGTGGCTTATATACAGATAATGGCGGGCAACCCGGGCATTTAACCGCCTGGACGGATGCTGCCAATAACGCCAAAACACACCATTATTTCAGCAATACTTTGCCCGCGCTGCAACGCGCCTTTTTAAGGCCGCGTTACCATGGCAGCATGTTCTTTCAGGATCATGCCGGCGATGTGGTCCGCGATTACCTGATGCAGGGTGGCAATGAAAGTTCGGTATTGCAAAAATTGAACGATTTGTATCAGCAATCAAAAAAACAAGTACAAACCGTATGAGGCCATTAGAAGGTTTATTGGTATTGGAGTTCAGTCAGTTTATGGCTGCGCCCACAGCCGGGCTGCGGTTGGCTGATCTGGGCGCGCGCGTGATCAAGATTGAACGCCCCGTGAAAGGTGAGGCGGGCAGGCAGATTGCTATACGGAATATTTTTGTTGATGGCAGCAGCTTGGTTTTTCATACCATCAATCGTAATAAAGATTCTTACGCCGCCGACCTGAAGAACCCCCAAGATCTGGAACACATAAAAAAACTGATTGCCCGGGCAGACATTATTACGCATAATTTCAGGCCGGGTGTAATGGAAAAAATAGGTTTGGATTATGAAACCGTAAAAGCCATTAACCCGCGTATGGTATACGGCGTAGTAACCGGTTATGGCAATAAAGGCCCCTGGGCGCTACGGCCGGGGCAGGATCTGCTGATCCAGTCCCTTTCGGGATTGGCCTACTTATCCGGCACGCGCGATGCGGGCCCCGTACCTTTTGGTTTAGCTACGGCTGATATGATTTGCGGTGCGCATTTTGTACAGGGCCTGTTGGCAGGATTACTGAAACGCAATAAAACCAACAGCAGCGTACTGGTTGAGGTAAGTTTGCTGGAATCGGTACTTGATCTGCAATTTGAAGTGCTCACCACTTACCTTAACGATGGCGGCAAGCTGCCGCAACGCGGCAGCGTAAAAGGACAGGGGCACGCTTACCTGAGCGCGCCTTATGGCATTTATAAAACGCAGGACAGTTATTTATCGCTGGCCATGGGCAATCTGCATCATATCGGAAATGCACTTGGTGTCAATTTATCAAGATATGACGATAAAAGCTTGTGGTTTGATCACCGCGATGAGATCATGCATCAATTAGCAGAAAGACTGGCAAATCAAACTACCGCTTTCTGGCTGAATAAACTGGAACAGGAAGGCATATGGTGCGCGGAGGTATTAACCTACAAGCAAACCTTACAGCACGAAGGCTACCTGGCGCAAGGCATGAAACAGGAAGTAACCTTGCCCGATGGCAGTAAGCTGAGCACCACCCGCTGCCCCATCCGCATTAATGGCGAAAAACTGTATGCTGATAAGGCCGCCCCGCGCCCGGGGCAGCAAACGGAATCTATTAACCAGCAATTTGAACTGACGGCATGAAACCATTAGAAGATTACCTCATTGTTGATTTCAGCCAGTTCCTGTCGGGGCCATCGGCAAGTTTAAAGTTGGCTGATCTGGGCGCGCGGGTGATAAAAGTGGAGAAACCCGGCACCGGCGATATTTGCCGTCAGCTATATACCTCCAACGTCATCATGAACGGCGAGTCGTCGGTTTTTCATGCTATTAACCGCAATAAGGAAAGTTTTGCAGCTGATATGAAAACCGAAGCCGATAAAGCTAAATTGTGGGAGCTATTGAAAAAAGCCGATGTGGTAATGCACAATTTCAGGCCCGGCGTAATGGAGCGCCTGGGCTTTGATTATAAAAGCGTAAAAGCTATAAATTCGTCGGTGGTTTACGGCGAGATCTCCGGGTATGGCGAAACCGGCCCCTGGCGCGATAAGCCGGGACAGGATCTGCTCCTACAATCGCTTACCGGCTTAACCTGGCTAAGCGGAAACGCGGGCGATCCTGTGCCAATGGGCTTATCCATTATTGATATGCTGGCGGGCAACCATTTGGCGCAAGGCATTTTAGCCTGCCTGGTAAAAAAATCGATCAGCGGCGAAGGGGCCTTAGTGCAGGTAAGCATGCTCGAATCGGCTATCGATTTCCAGTTTGAGGCCATTACCACTTATTATTACGACGGTAAGCTTCCCGAGCGGTCGGAGCAAAACAACGCGCACGCTTATCTTGGCGCGCCGTATGGTATCTATCAAACCGCCGATGGTTATATGGCACTCGCTATGGGTTCCATACCTCAATTAGGCGACTTGTTAGGTTGCCACGCGTTATTAGCTTATGCTGAAGTTGCCCAGGCTTTTGAATTGCGGGATGAGATCAAGACTATCCTGGCGGCACATTTGCTAACGCATACCACTCAGCATTGGCTGGATATTTTACTGAAAGCCGACATCTGGTGCGCGGAAGTACTTAGCTGGGATAAGCTGATGCAGGAGGAAGGCTTCAAGGTACTGGATATGCTGCAGGAAGTGCAGATGAGCGATGGCTATAAATACAGCACCACACGCTGCCCCATCACTATTGATGGCGAACTGTTCAAATCAACCAAAGGTTCGCCAAAACTGGGCGAGGATAATGACCGGATCACTGCTCAATTGATAAACAATGGATAAGATCAGGATAGCCGTACGGAAATTTGGCCCGTTTGAAAGCGCGCTGCAAAAACTTTGGAGCAGCTACTGCCTCCAGACAGGCTGCGCCCTGGAAGCCGAAATGGTGCCTATGGACCTGGATGACCTGCATGCGGCCATATTGAAAAACAAAGGCCTGCAAAATGGCGACTGGGATATTGCCCATGTGGTTACCGATTGGCTTTTTGAAGCCTGGACCAGCGGCGCGCTTACCGACCTGAAACCGTTTATTGAAGCCAACCCGCCGGAAGGCTTTCCGGATGGCTGGAGCCATTCCTTGCTGGCTATGCAGCAATTTGGCCGTTCAATTGCAGGGCTGCCCTTTCATGACGGCCCGGAGTGCCTGATCTACCGCAGGGACCTGTTTGAAAACAGCGCTGAATTACACAGCTACCAGGAACTTTACGGCAAACCGCTGAAAGTGCCTGAAACCTGGGACGATTTTAAACAAGTGGCCGAATTTTTTCATCGGCCCGAAAATAACTTGTACGGAACCGTATTTGCCGGCTTACCCGATGGACACAATACCGTTTTTGATTTCTGCCTGCAGCTTTGGACACGCGGCGGCGAACTGACCGGCGCCGATGATAAAATACAGATAAATACCCCTGAGGCCGCGGCCGGGTTGACTTACTATCGCGATATGCTGCGCAATGTGCTTGCCGTTCACCCAAATACCATGCAGTATGAGTCGGTGCAAACAGGAATGGCCTTTGCCCGCGGCGAAGCCGCTATGATGGTGAATTGGTTTGGGTTCGCGTCCATGTGCGAGGTGATAGCCGGGTCGGCGGTGAAAGGCACGGTCGATATCGCGCCAATTCCTTCAGCTCGGGGCCATCAACCGGCATCATTGAACGTTTACTGGCTCTATACTATCGGGGCGGGGAGCAGGCATAAAGAGGTGGCTTACGATTTTCTTCGCTTTGCCGTAAACCGGCATAACGATAAACTCCTGACATTGGAGGGCGGCATTGGTTGCCGGGTCTCTACCTGGACGGATGCTGAAGTCAACGCCACTATCCCCTACTACCATAAGCTGGAACAATTACATCAAATAGCCCGTTCGCTGCCGCAAAAAGCTAACTGGGCACAGGTGGCTAAACTGATAGACGAGGTAGTGTTACAGGCCATTAATACGGACATCCCGGTTGAACAATTATTATCCGATGGCCAGCAAAAAATAAATTTATTAGATTAAAACGTCAGCATAATGCAGATACCTTATAAACCCATATTGCCGCAAAAACCATTGCCCATTATTATTATTGGCGCGGGAGGCATTGTCGGCGACGCGCATTTGCCTGCCTATAAAAAGGCGGGGTTTAATGTAATTGGCATTACTAACCGTACACGCGCCAGGGCTGAGAAGCTGGCGGCCGAATGGAATATCCCAAATGTATACAACACCGTTGACGAGGCTGTGGCCAACGCGCCGGCAAACACGGTGTATGATATCACCATTATGCCCGAGCAATTTGTGGAAACTTTGGAGCAACTGCCTGATGGCGCCGGCGTGTTGATACAAAAGCCAATGGGCGATTATTTTTGGCAGAGCAAGCAGATACTGGAAGTTTGCCGTCGTAAAAAGCTGGTGGCTGCTATCAATTGTCAATTAAGGTTCGCGCCTTATGTAAGCGCGGCGCGCTGGCTCATTAAACAGGGCCTGATAGGCGAATTATACGATATGGAAGCGCGTGTAACCCTGGAAACCCCATGGGAGCTATTCCCACATGTAATGATCCATCCGCGCCTGGAAATACAGTATCACAGTATCCATTATATCGACCTGATGCGCTCGTTCCTCGGCGACCCGAAAAGTATAATGGCTAAAACGTTAAAGCACCCGGCAAAAACATTATCATCATCGCGCAGCACTATTTTGTTTGATTATGGCGATACCATGCACGCGGTGATCAATACCAATCACGATCATTCCTTCGGGCCGCATAACCAGGAAAGCTTTATTAAATGGGAAGGTACCAAAGGGGCCATAAAAGCACGCATGGGTTTACTGATGGATTACCCGCATGGCGTACCCGATAAGTTTGAATACTGTATTGTGGAAGAAGGCAAAGCCCCCGAATGGGTGGAGGTAAAGCTGGAAGGCTCCTGGTTCCCCGACGCGTTTATTGGTACCATGGGTAGCCTGATGCGGTATAAAAATGGTGAAACGGATGTACTACCGACCAGCGTTGAGGACGTAATTAAAACCATGGCTGTAGTGGAGAGCGCCTATATTAGCAGCGATAACGGCGGGGTATTGGTGGCTGAACGTTTTGTGAGTTAGATAATTATAAACAATAAGCGCGCGTTAGGGATAGCAGTGGAAAGCCCGGAGCGGAGCGAGGACTTGCAACGAATAGCCCGGCCGTAGGCAACGCCCTGATTGAATAAGTTGTGGGTTATCAATAGTTAATAAAGATTTGTCATTTCGAACGTAGAGAGAAATCTTATACGTGAGAAATAGAACCAAATAAGCAGTGTTTTAAAGACATTGCTAAAACCGTTAAGTTGTATAAGATTTCTCTCTACGTTCGAAATGACATGGTAGAAGATCGGCAACTTAGGATAATTAGTAAATTAATTAATAATCTGATCATAATAGTATATAACTACCATAACCAATGTATTTTAAATCGACATTTTTTGAAGATTACCAGGCTGGCGATAAGCGTGTAACCTTTGGGCGCACTATTACCGAAACGGATTTTGTAGTGCATGCCGGTCATACCGGCGATTTTTTCCCTCATCACATGGATGCCGAGTGGTGTGCAACACAGCCTTTTAAACAGCGGATAGCGCATGGCACTATGATATTCAGCATTGGGATAGGGCTTACCGCCTCCGAGATCAATCCCGAAGCTTTTTCAAAGGGGTACGATAAGCTGCGTTTTGTAAAGCCTGTATTTATCGGCGATACCATTCACTCGGAAATTACTATCGCGGATAAAACGGACGCTAAAAACCCGGATTACGGCACCGTGACCGAACACGTAGAAATTATTAACCAGCATGGCGACGTAGTACAAGTGGCCGATCATTTATTGCTCGTAAAACGCAAAAACGCTTAACACAATGGCTAACATCAGCAACATAACCGAAACCGCCGTTATTGACGAATCGCAACTGAAAGGCAAATCATTACTGTTCCCATTTATACTGGTGGTATGCTTGTTTTTTTTATGGGGGATGGCGCATAACCTTGATTCCATACTTATTCCGCACCTCAAAAAAGCCTGCCAGCTGAATAACCGCCAATCTACCTATATTGATATGGCCGTGTTTTTCGCTTATTTCCTGATGGCTATACCCGCGGGTATGCTATTGAAAAAATTCGGGTACAAAAACAGTATCATTATTGGTTTGATATTGTTTGCCTGCGGTGCATTGCTGTTTATTCCGGCTGCTAATACATTAACCTATGGCCTGTTTATTACCGGCCTGTTTATTATTGGCTGCGGGTTGGCCACGCTTGAAACGGCCGCTAATCCTTACTCCGCCATTTTAGGCGACCCGGCTAAATCCACTTATCGTTTAAACCTCGCGGCCTTTTTCAACGGCGTAGCGGCGCCGGTGGCAGGTTTTGTAGGTACCACTTTTATCCTCTCGGGCAAGGATTATACAAAGGAGCAATTAGCCGCCATGACGGATATTAACCGCCATGCTTATTTGCTGCACGAGGCCTCGGCTGTAAAGCTGCCGTATATTATTTTAGCAATTGTGCTGATAGCGGTAGCCATCCTTTTTAAGTTCAGCTATTTGCCCGAGATAAAAAATGTATCGAAGGAAGAAACCACCGGCGGCAAATTTTTTGGCGCGTTAAGGCACAAACACCTGGCATGGGGTGTGGTTGCTCAATTTTTTTATGTCGGGGCGCAGGTATGCGTAACCAGCTTTTTTATCCGCATGGCCAAACAAGGCGGCGGCTTTGATGAAAAAACCGCCGGATATTATTACGCGATATATGGCTTACTGTTTATGGGTGGGCGCTTTGTTGGCACATTGCTGCTACGTTTTATTAAATCGCAAAGGCTGCTTACTCTTTACGCGCTAATCTCCATAGCGCTATGCCTCATAGCTATTTTTGGCAAGGGTGCTTATGTTGTTTATTGCCTTGGCGCTATCGGCTTTTTTATGTCTATCATGTTCCCTACAATTTTTGGTTTGGCTATTGATGGCATTGGCGATGATACCAAGCCAGGTTCATCGTGGCTGGTAATGTCAATTGTAGGGGGCGCCATTTTGCCCTATATTATGGCCTGGGTTATTGATGCAAACCATGACCGCATACAGCCCGGCTATATTATACCGCTAATCTGTTTTGTTATGGTATTATATTATGGCCTGCATGGCCACAAGATAAGGAAGCATTTGGCTTGATAAAAAAGATGTTTACAGCCTAATAAAAAGAATAGGTTAAGTTTTTGTGGCAGGGAAAGCGATGTAAAATGTGGTGCCTTTCCCTTCTGTGCTTTCCAGCCAGATGCGCCCTTTATTGGCTTTAATAAACTCTTTAATTAGCAGCAGGCCAAGCCCGCTTCCTTTTTCGCCGCGGGTACCAAACTGCACATGGAGACTTGTTTCCGTAAAGGCACGCTGTTGTTCGGGGCTGATGCCAATACCGGTATCCGTTACCGAATAAATCATTTCCTCATTCAACGGGTAAGCTTTAATATCAATCTGTCCGCCGCCGTTGGTAAACTTAATAGCGTTAGACAGCAGGTTGCGGATAATTAGATCAAAATGATCATGGTCTGCTAATATATGGGCATCCGGTGGGGTATGATCGGTGATAACGATATTTTTCAGAATGGCCTGCTGGTTTAAAAGCGCTATGTTTTTTTGGATCAGCGGCGAGGTGATCAGCTCTACGGGGCGTACCTGCACCCCCTGTAACTGCGCCCTGCCCCATTCAAATAAGGATGTCAGTAACTCAAACGAGGCGGCGGTTTGCTTTCTTAACTCGGAAAGCATAGCCTGCAATTCGTCTTCCGGAAATCTCTCTGTTTCCATCAGGGTTATCAGCTGGGCGGCGCTGCCCGCGGGGCCTTTCAAATCATGACCGATCACAGAAAATAAAGTATCCTTGATATGGTTTGATGCTTTCAGTTCGCGGTTAAGCCGGTTTATTTTGCGCAGGTATAACCATAGTAATATCAGCAGCAATATCACCACCGTCAAAATCACCATCCCCATATCCAGTTCTGATGTTTCTTTTTTATTTATTTGCTGCAAATGGCCAATTTGCTGCCGTGTGCTTTCCAGCTTATAGCTGCTGTCCAGTTCCACTATATCTTTAGTCGTATCCGATTCCAGCAAACTATCCAGCAGGCGATGATGCTCCTCCAGCGCGGTCATGGCCTCTTTGTAATTTTTCTCTTGCTGATATACGCCGGCCAATGCTTTATAAATGTCGGCTTCCAGTTGCGGCTGATGCAGATCCTCCGCAATCTGCAATGCCTTTTTTAAATCGTTAAGGCTTTGCCCCGCGTTTTCAGTTTTTAATATCCCCGCAATGTTAATTAGCGCCTGGGCCTGTTCCTGCGGTTGGTTGTACTTTTTTGCTTCAGTCAAAGCTTCTTTATAATGCAAAAGCGCGTCCTGCTTCTTCCCGTTTTCTTCGTAAACCTTTCCTTCGTCGTTAAGCAGGGTGATCTGCGTGTCCCTGTAAAGCGGTAAATTACTGTTCTGTACCCCCTCTTCCAGGTAATGCAAAGCCGAGCGGCTGTCGCCTCTCTTCATGTATAACTGCCCTATGTGCTCCAGCAGGTCAAAGTAAGCCTGTGATTTTTCGGCCCGGTGCTCGTATTGTACCAAGGCACGTAAATAATAGGTAAGGGCCCGTTCAATTTCGCCCTTCTCTTCAAAAACCTTACCCAAGCCGTTATAGGTTTGCACTATGCCCGAGCTATCGTGCGCGTCCTCATAAAACCGCATGGCCTGCCCCAGGTAGTAGGTAGCTTCCGGCGTATTTTGCTGCATTCCGTCAAGCAAGCCCAATTCATCATAAGCCAGGGCGATGCCATTCTGATCGTGCAAATTCCTGAAAATGGAAAGCGCTTCGTTATCAAACCTGCGGGCCAGGTCTGTATGGTTATGCTTTGTGTTAATGCTGCCCAGTTGTAAAAGCAATAAGGCCACGCTGCGTTTATCATTCAGTTTTTCGGCTATCCTTACCCCCTGATTGCAAAAGTCCACCGCCGAATCGGGCTGGCTGATCGTGTAAAACTTACTGATCTCCAAACAGGTTTTAATTTTATCGCTGTCGGGTTCGGTTTTTAGGCGGGCGCGTAACTGGGATACCGGCTGCTGCGCATAGGCATTTGCACCGGCAAAAAGCAGTGCGTAAAAAAACAAGGAGTATAATTTAACAAATTTGTCCTTCATGCTATATGGTTCCCGTTTCCAGGGAAATCGCTTTTAACCATTTTTATTTAAACACATCAAAACGCAAAGCGTCATGCCGAACTTGTTTCGGCATCCCTCGTGAAAGGAATAAGCCAGGTCGATCTGTTTAATTGGATGCCGAAACAAGTTCGGCATGACTATATTTCTTAAACGTGATTCCCGGGTTCCGACTCCAATTATGAGCGGATGCTGAGCGGATTTTCATCCAGTTTTAAGCGGTGTATCTTTTCGTTTATCTTCTTTAGTATCTGATCCAGTTCATTGGAGCTTTTTTCCAGCAAATCCAGGCATTCTTTCCGCTCTTCGTCGTTATCTGTATTTTTCAGTACGCCTATCAATCCTAAAATGGAACAAACCGGCCTGCGTAACTCGTGCGAATTTGACCAGGCTATTTCCTGCAGAATAGCGTGCTGGGTCAGTATCTTCTCTTCCTTCTCTTTCCGCTCGGTAATGATATTCTCAACCGATATAAAGTATTTAAAGCGGCCGCCTTCATCGTAGATCGGTGAGATGCTGAACTGTGTGCAATAAAGCTCGCCGTTGCTTTTATAGTAGCTTATCTCGTCGCTAAAAAACAATTTCTTTTGTATGGAATGACGGATCTGCTTAACCACAGACGGATCGGTTTTGGCGCCGGATAATATTTCCATAGGCGTTGCTCCTATAATCTGCTCGGGGTGGTAACCGGTAAAATCAATAAATGCCTGGTTTACCCACGATATTGTTCCGTTTTCGCTGATGATCAGGATCAGGTTATTGATCTTATTAATCATTTTTGCCATGTTCTGGCTTTCCTCCTGCGATTTCCTGATCAATTCATAATTGGTGGCCAGTTTTTCATTCAGGTCCTTTTCCTTCTGATATGCCTCCTGTAATTTTTGCTCGTTGAGCATAATGGCGTTTATATCGGTAGCCATTACCATGCGGCAGGACTGCCCGTTAAAATTCACATTGTGCGATACGATACTAACCGGAAACACTTCTCCTGATTTTTTAATATGTTTCCAAACGCCCATTTCATTTATACCGGGTTCCTGGTTTTCTATCGCCTTTTCCAGCAATGGCGTTTCATCCGAGGTACGAATGTCCCTGATGGTCATCGCCATAAATTCCTGGCGGGTATAGCCATATTTTTTTATCGCCGCGTCATTTACCGCTATAAAGCTCCATGTAAGTTTATGGTAAACCCACATAGGGTTAGGGTTGGATTCAAATAAACGGCGGTATTGCTTTTCCGAACTGTTAAACCTGTGCTGTTGTTTCCTGATTTGCCAGTAAAGCACAATAGCGGTAACGCCAAATAAAATAAAGTTGTTGGCGCCGCGCAGCACTTCTATTAATACCGGTGATATTTTTCGTCCAAAAAGCGATGAAATAACAGCGTCGCTGCACAACACCCAGGCAAGGCAGACTATAAAAACAACTATCAAAGCAAAATACAATCTCCTGGGCATACAACTAAAGCGGTAATACGTAACTGCAATTTATGACCATAATACGAAAAAAAGAATATTTTTGTTAACCCTGCTACCCATAATCAATTCAATATAACTGTTTATCTGTTAATTAAACATTATACAAGTTAGTTAAACAGGTAATTTTGAAATAATTACAACAACGGCTATAACCATTATTATTATGAAGAAAGCTTTTTTATTTTTCCCGGTACTGTTTACGTTATGCTGCATTTCATGCAGCCAGTCGCAAAAACAAAAAGCTGCTGCCGGGCGGGCTATGGCACAAGCCGATACTGTTGCTGATGTGATGGTGAAAATACCCGGCGGTACTTTTAATATGGGTACAGCCGATAACGCCTTCCCCGACGCGCAACCCGTGCATCGTGTTACGGTAAGCCCGTTTATGATGGATGAGCATGAGGTAACCAATGCTGAATTTGAACACTTTGTAAATGCCACTCATTACGTAACCGTAGCCGAAACAAAACCGCTGGCCAAAGATTATCCGGGTGTGCCTGCTGAAAACCTGATAGCCGGTTCGGCGGTGTTTACGCCCCCTGCCAAACAGGTATCGCTGGATGACCCGGGCCAGTGGTGGGTATACGTGGGCGGCGCCAACTGGCGGCATCCAAAAGGCCCTGGCAGCAGCATTGATGGGCACCAGAATGACCCCGTGGTACAGGTTTGTTATGATGATGCCGCGGCTTATGCCAAATGGGCGGGCAAACGCCTGCCAACCGAAGCCGAATGGGAATTTGCGGCCAAAGGCGGCAAAGGCGACCATTTGTATTACTGGGGCGATGAATTTAAGCCCGGCAATAAATGGATGGCCAATATTTACGAGGGCAATTTTCCCGATCATAATACCGGCCAGGATGGCTACCTGGGGATTGCCCCGGTTAAATCGTTCCCTAAAAATGGTTACGGACTTTATGACATGGAGGGTAACGCCTGGGAATGGTGCAATGACTTTTACCGGCCCGATTATTACAGGAATAGCCCGAAGCTGAACCCCCAGGGCCCCGCAAGCAGCTATGACCCTGAAGCGCCCGGTATGGTGGAACGGGTGCAGCGTGGCGGCTCATTCCTATGCAGCGATCAGTATTGCGTGCGCTACCGTTCGGGCAGCCGGGGTAAGGGCGAGGTTAAAAGCGCGTCCAACAACCTGGGTTTCAGATGTGTAAAGGATATTCCCGTTGCCAAATAATAAGGGCCTTTAATTCGTTATAAGCTACTTTTGTATTTTCTGAGCGCACGTACAATGGAATGGGCGATCTCGTTTTGCCCGTCAGCCGAATTAAGGTATTTTTCTTCGGTACGATTATTAATAAAACCGGTTTCAACCAGTACGGCAGGCATGGCGCTGTGGGCCAGCACCAGTACACCCTGTTCCTTTACCCCAACGCTTCTACGCTTGTCATGGCCGGTAAACTCATCGTTCAACAAATTGCCGAATTTGATACTTTGCGCGCGATATTTTTGCATAAAGGCATTCAGTAATATAAAATAAGCCGGATCATTTCCCTTATAACCACTGTACCTGGTAGTGTAATCCTTTTCCTGGTAGATAGAAGCATTTTCGCGCAGCGCCTCTAATTGTTCATCCTTACGGTGATAACCGTAAATAAGCAACAGGGTGCCGCTCCGGCTGCTGGCCCTTTCGGGCGATGAGTTGCAATGGATAGAAATAAACAGGTTAGCTTTAGCATTATTGGCAATGTCTGAGCGTCTCTGCAATTCAATAAATTTATCGGTGGTACGGGTCATCACCACACGCAATGTTGGTAACTCGTTGTGTATAATATCGCGCACCTTCAGCGCTATGCGTAGGGCCACGTTTTTTTCCTGCGAGTAGGCTCCATGAGCGCCGGGATCCTTGCCCCCATGCCCGGCATCAATAACAACGGTGCTGAACTTAAAACCCGGCGCGCCTGCCGAATCGGCCTGTATCTCGGCATGTGCTGTGCTACCACCTATCAGCACCAGAAAGATCATTAAACTTAGTTGATAGCAATATCCCGCGAAGAAGTTTTTATGAGTAAAATAATGAAGCATAGCCTGCAAATAGCGTATATACAAGTAAAAAAACAAACCGTTTAATTATTTGCAAATATCATGTCTTTTTGCGGGAGGATATAATGATAGCTAAATTAATTATTAACACGTTTTGGGGATGTTTTTCACTTACCTTTATTGGCAATATGCGGCTTGAAATTATTTGTGTAGCGGAACTAAATAATCATTAAATACATTTGATACAGACGGCAACGGGTTAAAAACTCCGGTTGCCGAATATTGGTTAGGGTTACCAATTATCTTACGATTTAATTCATGCCCGTGAATTAGAGCACGTATAACGCCTACCTCTTCAACCGCTCGCAAACTTCAGCGATTGACTGGCTAATGGGTTTAAAAGTAATTCCGATAGCGTCCCTTAATTTCCCATTGTCATAATTACGCTGTACGCTGGCGCTTTGTGCCGATACCTTGTCAATAGCCGCCGCCCGCCCTGTAAGGGCAGCCAATAAGGCTGTGCCGCGCCAGGCCAGTTCCATCATCCAGGGTTTGGCTTCCCTTTGGGGCGGCGGCAAGTCAAAGTTCCGTGCTATTTCAGCAACCAGGTTTTTGTAATCGCGGTTTTCCGCGCTAACAATAAAGCGTTCGGCCTGCACATCGCTATTCATCAGGGCAATCATGCTTTTGGCTACATCTTCAACAGCTACAAAACCAATAGCGCCCGATGTGTAAAACTTTAATCCTTTACGTACCGTTTCAAATAATTGTCCGCTACCTTCAGTACCAGCATTCGGGCCGATAATGAGCGACGGGTTCACGATCACCGCGTCCAGCCCTTCGGCAATGCCGCGCCATACCTCCATTTCACTTTCCAGCTTGGATATGGCATAACCATCCGTGCCCCCGTTCGATTCCAGGTGATGATTTTCCGTAATAAGCTCGCCCGGCTTAGCGTCGCCAATGGCCGCTACCGAGCTTACATGCACCAAACGCGCGCCATATTGCAAACACGCGTTAACCATATTGGCAGTTCCGTTTACATTTACATTGATCATGGGGTCCTTATCGCTGCTTTTCAGGGATACCCAGGCAGCGCAGTGGTACACTTGCGTAACCCCTTCAAAAGCTGACTCGAGAGAATAAATGTCCATGATGTCGGCATCCACCCACTCAATAAGATCACCGTAAGGAGCTAATATAGGCGGCACCACAGACGTGATCCGTTTAATACAGCGGATAGCCTGGCCCTGCTGTAAAAGCTGCCTTGCCACCTCAGAACCCAGAAAACCTGTAGCGCCTGTAATAAGAATCATTGTGAAGGCAAATGTAATAAAAACCCCCTAACCCCCTAAAGGGGGGTAGAAGTATATTGGTATTAAAATAATGAGGCAGGTCGCTTTTTAATATTTATTCCCCCTTTAGGGGGTTAGGGGGTTTTTATTACATTTGCACAGTATGTCATTGTCAGATTTCTTTTCACCGGTCGACCTAAAAAAGATCATTCCTAAAAATGGGTACTATGCAAGCCAACTGGGTAGTAAAATGGAACATTTTTCGGTTGATTTCCCCGATCTGGAAACACAGAAAATTGACATCGCCATTATTGGCGTGCAGGAAGACCGCCACGCCACAGGCAACCAGGGCTGCGCGCTGGCACCCGATTACCTGCGCGAGAAACTATATTTGCTGCAGGAAGGTAACTATAACAGTAAAATAGCAGACCTTGGGAATATTAAACAGGGGGCTACCGTTACCGACACCTACTTCGCGGTAAAAACCGTTGCAGCCGAGTTAATAAAAAAAGATATTATTCCTTTGATAATTGGCGGTGGCCAGGACATTACCTATGCCCAATACCTGGCCTATGAGGAACTGGAACAAAAGGTTGACCTGGTTGTAATTGATTCGCATTTTGACCTGGACGACGACCCCGCCACCGATACGATTGAAACCACCTCCGCATCGTACCTGAACAAGGTATTTATGCACGAGCCTAATTACCTGTTCAACTTCAGCAACCTGGGCTATCAAACCTATTTTGTAAATCAGGATAGTTTGCGGGTAATGGATAAGCTTTACTTTGATACCCATCGCCTGGGCGAGCTAAGCGGACAGATAGCGGTTACTGAACCAGTGATCCGTAATGCCAGCATGATCAGTTTTGATATGGGTGCAATCCGCTCGGCCGATGCCGCGGGCAACGCTAATGCTACCCCCAACGGTTTTTATGGCGATGAAGCCTGCCAGCTTTGCCGGTATGCCGGGTTTAATGATAAACTCAGCTCTATCGGCTTTTACGAGTTTAATCCGGCTTATGACAGCAATGGTCAAACCGCCCTGCTGCTGGCACAAATGGTATGGTATTTTATTGATGGCTTTTATAACCGTAAACGCGATTTTCCGCTTAACCCAAAATCGCAATACCTTATTTACAAAACCAGCCTTAAGCACGACGAGCATGAGCTGGTGTTTGTAAAAAGCAAAAAATCGGACCGCTGGTGGATGCAGGTGCCCTACCCTACCGGCGGCTCAAAAAACGAGCGCTTTCACCTGGTGCCCTGCCGTTACGACGATTACAAAACCGCCGTATCCGGAGAGATGCCTGATTTGTGGTGGCGCACCTATCAAAAACTGATCTGATAATTTAACAGTGTGTTCCACGTTATTAAGCTTAATAATGAAATTAATGAAAAAAATACTCTTTTATATCATTGCCCTTTGCCCGCTGATGGCCATTGCCCAGGACGGCACTTTTACGGTTAAGGCGCAGGTGGGCCATTTAAATACCCCCGCAAAAGCCTTTTTGTTATACCAGTTAGGCGCTAACAGAGTGCTTGATTCGGCAGCTATAACCAATGGGAGTTTTACATTTACCGGCACTTTGCTAAACCCGGTAAGCGCTATCATTGTAATTGACCCTAAAGGCGAAGGACTTGAAAAGCTGAATAAAACTGCCGATAATTTAAACTTTTACCTTGATAACGGCCAGATCAACATTGCCGGCGCCGATTCGGTTGCCAAAGCGCAGATTACCGGCTCGGCAATTAACGATGATAATAAAAAGTTATCGGCGCAGCTGGCGGATGTAAACGCCAAAGCCAAAAAAGTGGTGGATGCCGCTAATGCCGCCCCTGCTGATCAGCAAAAAACTGCAGAGTTTCAAAATAGCGTACAGGCAAAATTAAAGGTACTGCAAATTGAACAGCAAGGCGTACTTAAAAGCTTTATCACAGCCAATCCGCAAAGCTACCTGAGCCTGTTGGCCATAAGCTCGTTAGGCGGCCCATCGGCTGATGCCGGCGAAATGGAACAATTGTATACCGGCCTGGCCCAAAACCTTAAAGATACCGAGGCCGGGCACTCGCTAAAAATTTCCATTGATGAATTAAAGGCTACCGCCATTGGCGCTTTCGCCCCCGACTTCACACAAAATGATGTGAACGGCGCTCCGGTAAAATTATCATCATTCAGGGGCAAATATGTACTGGTTGATTTTTGGGCGTCGTGGTGCGGCCCGTGCCGCCAGGAAAACCCTAATGTGGTAAAGGCTTATAATAAATATAAAACAAAAAACTTTACCATTGTAGGCGTTTCATTAGACCGCCCCGAAGGTAAAGCCGATTGGCTGGCCGCCATTAAAAGCGATGGCCTAAACTGGACCCAGGTATCCGACCTTCAATTTTGGAACAACGCGGCTGCCGCGCTGTATTTTGTACGCTCCATTCCTCAAAACTTTTTGATTGGCCCCGATGGCAAAATTGTAGCTAAGAATTTAAGAGGCGAGGACCTGGATAATAAACTGACGGAGATTTTTGGAAAGATATAGGCCATTTACTACCAAAACACCACTTCATTGCGAACCGACGAAGGAGATGTGGCAATCCCCGGCATGCAAAGCTGCTCTTTCAACCCGGGGATTGCCACGTCGCTCCGCTCAATGACGTGGTGGAGTAGTTTCAAATAAATTTCATCCCCTCCGCTGCGATTTCTCCCACACAGCGCTTTGCTTACCCGTAAAATAACGGGCAATACCGGCTATTACCGCGTAATTCATCACACAAAAATAATACGGTATAAATAATATTTTGATACGCACCTGCCGGTTTTCCATCAGTAAACCTAATAAAGCCAGCAGATAGAAAAGCACTTGTGCCAGCAATAACAGGTGATAAACAAAGGTACCGCCTGCGGCAACAATTACAATGTTTAAAATAAATGCGACGATAAGGAGAAACGGCGTAATTGTCCACCGTAATACCCGGTGACTGATATATTGGAACGATAGCAGCGGATAGCGGAACGGATTAAGTAAATGCTTTAAACGTATAACCGATTGCATCCCGCCAGCTGCTATCCTGATCTTCCTTTTTAGTTCCTCGCTCACGTTTTCCGAAGCCGACTCGGTGGCGTAAGCCTCCGGCTCATAAACAATGCGATAGCCTTTGGCGGCTATCAGCATCGAGATCATAAAATCATCCAGTATGGTATCCGGCGTTACCGCCTCATATAATTCCCTCCTGATGCTGAACAATTCGCCGGCAGCGCCTACTACCGAATACAGTTCCGAATCCCATTTTTTTAAAGCCGATTCATATTTCCAGTAAAAGCCTTCGCCTGCGGCGCTGGCATCGTCGGTAACCTGCATGGTTACCCGTTTTTCACCGGCAACGGCGCCTACCGTTTTATCCGTGTAATGCCTGCAAATTTTTTTCAGCGCATCGCGGTTGAGCATGGTATTGCCATCGGTAAATACAACCACCTCGGTACGGATGTGTTCCATAGCACGATGAACAGCCGCTATTTTTCCCATGCGGCCATCCTGATGCAGTAGGGTAATCTGGGGATATTCGCCAATAATTTCGGGCGTGTTATCGGTAGAACCATCTGTAATAAAAACAAGCTTCAACTTGCCCGGCGGGTAGGTTAAAGAGAGGCTATTGATTATTTTCTCGCGGATAATATGCGCTTCGTTGTAAACTGCTACCACAAGCGTACAGGCTGGCAAAAGCCCGGTATCCGTATCATCAGCGGATTTGGCCACTTTTATAAGTCGCTTAATTTTAACCAGCAACAGCAAAAAAATGCCGTAACCGGCAAAAGTGTAAAAAGCGATGAACAGGCTTAGCCACAACAGTATTTTCATGCCGACGCCTTTAATGAGATCCCTAATTGTTTACTATCCTTTTTGTTTCGCATATTCCACCAAATGGCTTTAAACAGGACGGTTATGTAATTATAATCCCCCGCTTTAATATAGTTCCAAATGTTCCGCGGAACTACCACCAGCATAAAATAAACATAAAACACCAGGGCGGCAAACGGCGGGGCATTGCGGCGGGTAAACAGCAGGCGGTTCCTGTTCATAAAATACGCTTTGATCTGACTGTTTTTACCTACCGTGGCCGATTCCTTATGATAAATAACCGCGTCGCCGCGCATCCATATGTGGTAACCCGCGCGTTTCATTCTTTCGCACCAATCCATTTCCTCATAATACAGAAAATAATTTTCAAACATCAATCCCGCCTTTTCAATAGCCTCTTTTTTAACCATCATGGCCGCGCCGTGAGCATAGGCCGTTGGCCGGGTAATGCCGTTAAAATAATTGCCATTGCGCTGGTATTTACCTATGGTATTGTTCCGGCCGGTAAAATAATTAATAGGGGTAAAACCCGCATATTGGATCAGTTCCGGATCGGCAAAATAATTAATGCGGGGCGATATGATGCCGGCGTTTGGATGATCATCCAGCACCTCTACCAGTTTTTGCACCAAACCGGGCGTAAACTCAGTATCGTTATTCACCAGGAAATAGTAATCGCCGGTAGCTTTGCTGATACCCAGGTTATTACCGCCCGCGAAACCTAAGTTAATGGCCGAACGTATAAAAATAACGTCGGGAAATAAGGCGGAATGTTTGATGGCGGGGTCAGCTTCGCTCCCATTATCCACAACAATAATTTCTATATTCCTGTAAGTATTGGTATTTTTAATTGATAACAGCAAAGCCCTGGTTACCTCGGCCTGGTTAAAGTTTACTGTTATAACGGATACCTTTTTCATTTAATAGCGGGCTAATATACATTTATAAACCTGCGCGCATTTAGTAATTTATGCCTTAATATCACTATTTAATAGCAAAAAAAGAAATGGATAACAAGACACTGGTTGATAGTAAGGTAAATGAACTGGCCGAACTGCTGCGTAATAACCCACCCGATAAGGAACAGGCCCAAAGTATTCGCCGGCGTATTGATGAGGCCATTGAAAAATCGTCAGTCCCAAAAACAATAGAGGCGTACCGCGAACTGGATAAGGAACAAAACCGCCTGGAGTTACTGGATGACCTGGAAATGCTGCTTTTACAGCATCCGCTGGATAGCAAGACCTCCAAAAAGTATTTATACCACGCGCGGATGAATAAAACACTGGTCATTTGTATCGGCATTATCATGATCACGCTGGGTATGGGTATGATCATTATGCCGGCACCGCCTTATTTTGAAATGTTCACTATTTTTTATTTTAACGAAAATGATGGCATCACAATTATGGATGTAATTTCATTGCTTATTGTTTTTACAGGTGTATATTTGTTTATAAGCGCTATTATTAAAAAGCCGGCTGCCTGAAAAACAACAAATGCCTTCGTCGCACAAAATACTTCTGGTTGATGACAACCTGCTTGTTTTAGAAATGATGAGCAAGGCCCTGGACAGGGAAGGTTTCCGCTGTATGAAAGCCGATTCGGCGGGGCAGGCTATGGAGTTGCTGCACAAGGATACTCCCGATATTATTTTGTCTGATTACGATATGCCTGAGGTAAATGGCTTTGTGTTCAGGCAGCAGCTTATGGATAATCCCGATTTCAGGAATATTCCATTCATGTTTTTAACCTCCATGAATAATACCGACCTGATGCTGGAAGGCATTAATATGGAGGCGATAGATTATATTATAAAGGATGTACCCATACCAGTTATTGTTTCAAAAATAACTAATGTATTAAATACCATCCGCGAACAGCACCAGCGTTCCATCAGCGAATTAAGCCTGGCGGCCGTAGCCCTGCACCTGGATTCGGTACCCCAGCAATTACCAAAGGTAAAAGGGTTCAAGGTTGATTTCTGGCACAGGCCCTTTCAGGGTTATCCCGGCGGAGATTTTATTGATTTTATAAAAATTGATGAGCGGTATACTTTTATTGTATTGGGCGATGTAATGGGTAAAAAATGGGGAGCGTGGTTCTTCTCGTTCGGTTTTTTAAGTTATGTGCGCGCGGCTGTGCGGCTGTGCCTATACGAGGGCGACTTATCCACCAAAAGTATCCTGCAAAAAATCAACACCGTGGTATATCATGACCCGGTAGTGAGCGAAGTATTATCTACCTTAACCCTAATTTTAGTGGATAGCGAAAACTCACAGGTGAGTTATTCGGGCGCGGGCGATTTGCCGCTGCTTTATTATAACCACCAGGAGGGCAAAACCAGCCACATACAATCGGCCGGCCTATTGCTGGGCTTAAGGGAGGAAGGAGATTATGATGAATATATTTTAAAGATGAATAATGACGACCAGTTATTTGCCATAACCGACGGCATGACCGATTTTGAAGCAGCCGGCAGAAAGCGGTCTGACTATTTCTCCTTTGAGCAGGGAATTGCCCGATTTTTAGGCAAACCCGATACCTTTACTGCTATAAAAACCAGCGATTTTCTGGCACAAAAATCCAGGGAACAAATAGATGATTGCAGCCTCATATTTTTACAAAAAGCAGATTAATAAATGATACTTAGAACCCGTAACGAAAACGGCATACTGATAGCCGAAATATTACTAAAAGAGGCCAGCCTTGCACAGGCGGATCAACTGAAAGAGGAGATGATTATCCTGATTGACAGCGAACCTAAAAATTTACTGGTTGATTTCACAATGGTTGAGTATGTGGACAGCTCGTTTCTGGGCGCGATGGTATCGTCATTAAAATATGCTGTAGCACGCCATACCGATATATCGGTAATTAACCTGGAAAAGGATATTTATGACCTGTTTACGTTGATACGGCTGGATAAGGTTTTTAAAATTTATGCCGATAAAGCTGAAGCGACTGCCGAACTGAATAAAAAGTAAACAAATGATGGATACAGCCGTACGTCAGCAAATGGTATTTACCAATAAACAGGAAATGATTTACCCTTTCCTGAAGGATGTGGTTGCTTTTATCAAAAACAACCTGCCGGGTAAAGGTGCGCAGGTTGTTTTTAAGTCGAAAATGATTGTTAGTGAACTGTTAACCAACAGCATTAAACACGCTAATGACGAGTTTACATTTATTGAATTGGTAACCTATAACGATACTTTTATCATCAGACGGATTGATAATGGCAAGCCTTTTAATCTGAAAAGCCCGGATGGCGAAAAAGATATGCTTCAATGGCCTTTAATTGCTCCCCATAAAACCCCGATCAAAATACACACAGACCATTTAAATGGATTGTTCGCTCATATCATTTCGCCTTATAGTTTAAGCTTCTATGCCAAAAGTTATACAAATGAGGAGGTAATTTTACCTGATATTTCCGAACATTACGGGCTGATGATCATTTGCCGGGCCAGTGATACTTTTATTTATGAACTCGACCCGGCGAGCTTAAAAAACACGTTTACCGTTATTATTAATCTTTATTAGCCATCGGTATACAGGGGCAGTAATCTGGTGGTTATACTATGCCAGATGTAAATGGTATCGCGCTGTGGCGCTATGGCCGGAAAGGAGGATACCTGCCAGGCGGCATTATTGCTAAATGTACAGCTAACACTGCCGGGCATGAGGGCTATGGTTTTACTGATCCGCTATCGTTTGTATGGTGAGCGGTATGGATAAATTTTTTATTGGCGCCCTTCAGCTTAAATAACAGCATCAGCATAGTAAAAAATATAAAGGGGAGCTTTAACACCGCCTTTCCTAATTTTTTATTAAAGAACGATGATGGTATAGCAATAACAATAGCCGCATAACATAATAGGGTAGCCGCCAGCCACCAATGCCAGGATGGCCCGATACCCGTTAACGACCAGGCAAGCATAACTGGCATAATGCCCAGCATCAGCACCCGTGGTAGTATAGCGGTATGGTAAACTTCGTTCAGATAATCGCGGTTACCATGTTTAAAAAATTCGGCCAGTCCGCTTTTCCAGTATTTGCCAAACAAGCTAAACTGCGCGGAAAGCCAGCGCTTGCGCTGATTTTTAAAATTATCGCCCTGACTTACTTTTTCATCGTAAATAATGGCTGCTTCGCTATACGCAACGCTTACCCTGTCGCGCGTAAGCAGCAGGCCCATTTCTTTATCAAAGCCCCCCACGGCATCAATACGCAGCATCACGCTTTTAAATAACTGGTAATCCAGCGCCATGCCCGAACCTATAATGGCCGCGCTTAAATGGAACACCCGTTGTGCTTTGCGAAAGATGTGGTTGTTGATTTCCTCGCTGATGGCATCCAGTATGGCAATGGGCGTATCGGTGTTTTTAGCTACGCGATGCCCCTGTACTACTTTATTCCCGGCTGCTATATAGCGGTTAATATGCTGCAAAAAATCGGGCGCGGCCACATTATCAATATCATAAACTACGGCTACATCAAAATCGTCCGCCGTATTTTCAATGGCTTTGTGTAAGGCCTTTGATTTGGTGCTGCTTTCAAAAACAACTTCCACCACCTGTAACCGCATTGCTTTTAACCGGGTTACCGTTTCGGGTTGCAGCGAATCGGCAATTACACACACGTGGTATAAATGTTGGGGGTAATCCAACTGGGTGGCGCTGGCGGCGGTATTCAGAATAATGGCATCTTCCCTATAAGCAGGAATATAAATTACAAATTTGTGTAGCTGCGCGGTTGCCGGCGGCGGCAAAACACTGATGAGTTTGCCGGAGAGTGAAAACAGAAACAAGTAAAGGCAATACACGCCCAGGTATATAAAAATAAGCAGGAAAATGATGTTAAAAATACCGATGATGATCTCCATAAAAAATTCTCCGCAAATTGTCAGTGTGTTATTTCGATTGATGCGCCCTGATGCTTTTGTAAAAACCGGCTAACAATACGCCCGATTCTAAAAAACCGAGCTTAAATATATCATACATTTTAAACTTCAGGTATCTTTTAAGGCTCCAGTAGCCGTAAATAACGCCGGTAAAAAATGTGAGTATGGATGCCAGCGCCACACCATAAATATTATGAAAAATAAGCAGGCCGGTAATATCGGCAGCTACATTTACACCCAGCATCACAAATACCTTAATCATGTTCACCCGCGGTTTGTTGATCATATCTAAGGTTATACCCAAAAAACGGTCAATGGGCAGCAGCATGGCAAACGTCATAAATATCCTGAAAATATTTACAGCAGCCGAGCCGTCGAATTTTTTGCCCCCTACAATATCCACAACCAGCCCCGCTCCTAAAAACCCTGCAATGGAAACAGGCAGCAATGCCAAGGTTAAAACACCCGCATATTTTTTCATAACATAAGCCACCTTTTCATCATTACCCTGGTTGGCCGCTGCCGATAGCAATGGCATAGCTGTTGAAGTAAAGCTGCGGATAGGCATCTCAATAATTTCCATCAGCCTTTGCGGCATATTGTAAACCGCCACTGCCGAAGCCGAGGCGGCGCCCATCATGGTATTAATTACATACAGATCGGAATTACGGAGCAATTGCGAACCTATTGATGAACCCACGCTATATTTACCATAATGAAACAACTCGTTCATGCCCGAGCGGCTTTTATGTTTTAAAGTACGTATTTTAGCCCACCCCGCGAATATAGCCACCAAACTGGCAATACCGTTTGATAGTAAATTAGCATATATGGTGGTAATAAAACTTAAGCGGCCAAGTACTATAAATATGCCTATAATGGCTATCATGGTTCCCTGGTTAATAATACGGAGATACAAAATAATTCCAAAACGCCCTTCGGCCTGCAATATCCACAAGGCTACGCTGAAGGGCAGGGTAGATAAAAAGGTAATACCGAACCAGGTGATTAAGGAACGCATCTCCACACTCCCGTTAGCAGGGTAAAAAAGGTAAAACAACAAATCGATAAAACAAGCCAGCGCTGTTATATAAAACCCGATGTACCAGGTTGAACCGGCAATATTAACTGCCCGCTCGGCATTTGCGCCCGAATAAAATTTGATGAGGGAATTTTGCAAAAAGCCGGTGCGGAAAATTTCGGCAAGGGTTACGTTTATAATAAAGAAAACCCAATAACCTACCTCGGCTTTACTGGAAAGGTTATGGGCCAGCACAGCATACACACAAAAGCCCATTCCTGCCACAACCGCGTTGCCCGCAAACGATAAAAAGTGATTGTTACGAAGTTTGTTTAATATCATTAAACCGCTTTATATAGGCTTTATGTTTATTGCCTGGTCCAGTTGTTTCCGGTCGTCTATCCGTTTTAAAACATTAATTAATGCAATGGAAAGATAAAATAAAATATTTGAAGGAAACTGCACTATGGCCTGTTGTGGAAAATTACCAATATTGAAGGCAAATACAACCATCACCATACCCAAACAATAGTTACGCAATTCGGGATCGCGGATGATGAAAAAATTATTAATACCGGTATATAACGCTGTAAATATAAGTGTGCAAAACAACAGTAACCCTACGTAGCCCAACTCCACCGCGACGCGTACATAACCGCTATCGGGCGGAAATTTAGCCAATGGCGAATCGGGCGAAAAGCGGGCCGCCCACACGCCCACGGAACCCAGCCCGCCACCGAAAGGGTGCGATTGTATATAAGGTTTTATAAATGCCTGATTTTGGGCCCTTACATTATAAGAAGCATCTTCCGAAGGTTTAAAAGCGCTTTGGAAACGTTTTAATAACGGATTGGAGGTAGGAGCAATAATCATTAACGCCAGTATAAACCCGGCTATGGTGCTAAAAAAAATCACCTTTTTATTAAAGTACATAATGATGAGTAACAACATACATGCCGGCACCAATACAAACCCACCCCTGGTTCCGGAAAAAAGCATGGCGCTCATAAACAACAATACCAATAAACCCAGTAACACTTTTTTGAACAGCTTAACAGGACCAAAAAGCAGGGCCAAACATAATACGGTTGATACCGCCATATTGTAGGCAAAGGTTACCGGATCTGAAAATATAGAGAACTTGCGCCAGTGCCCCATAATAAAGTAGAGCTGCATGGCAGCCGGGTCGGTACGGAGCCAGGCCCATTCAAAATTAAAATAGCCGTGTATTTCCTGCAAATATCCCCAAACTGCCGCAAAGGCCGATAAACCCAGCCAGATTTTCAATAATAATTTAACAAACGATACTTCGGTAATCTGAAATACAAATACAAAGTACATAAGCAGGATAATAGCTACCGTACGCACCGTGTATACCCAGGCCAGCACCGATGCCGCGTTGGGGTTTATTATTTCAAACATGTTATAAACTATCCATGCCATTACCAGATAACTGATGGGGTTGGCAAACATATCCCACTTTTTTGTAAATTTTTGCTTTATAAAAAAGCCGGCGATAAGCAGGTACTCCAGCGCATCCATTATCAGGCCGATAGGATGATCGCCTAAACTGAATTTCCCGAAAAAGAACAACAGGTACGCGGTAACGAGTAAAACTATTATCCCGAATTTGGGATACGCTACAATAGCCAATACCATAGGCACGCCAATTGTAACACCGGCGGCAAGTATAAACCCACGCAAACCGCTTACGCTTATCAGGTAGGCGGACATTGCCGATACCGAGAGCAGGAACAGCCAAACTTTAGGATTATATAATTTACTTTCAATTACATCATCCCAAAACGTTTTATTATTTCCGCCTTTTGTATCGCCCCTGTTAAACATCGGTTTTTATCAAAAAAAAACTATTTTAAAAAACCAGCAAAATACACCTATAAACACAATAATTATGGCCAGCTTGCGCGAAATTTCTTGAATCCTGGTAAGATTCTGATCAGTGTCTGATACAATTATTGGCCTGGTTTTCATTGTTACAGAGATTAATAACTGTGTAATTTTACAGGGGATGGGATTATCACCTGCGTTTTTTTCCATTCGAAATTGAGGCCTTATTTAGCACCCAACCGGCAAACTTACTATCCATATTTTTCAGATAGCTTAAATACGCCCTCTTTTCGTTGGTTGTTTTTTCGCCGGCTTCAAAAACGGCTATGGCTTTATTTGCAAACAGCAACCACTCCTTTGATTTATTCATCGCGTCAACCGGTGGCGTTTCTATCACTATCACATCATATATCTGTTTCAGCTCATTAAACTTATCCTGAATAAATTTTTCGTCACCAATTTCCAGCAGCGTAATATCGCCGCCGTGGTTACCTAACACGCTTACCGTATTGTTAATGGGCTCGTTATTGTTCGGAGCGTTTTTAAACACATCCTCAACATACATTTTAGGATGTATCGTATTACTTATTGTCGGGTTATTAAAATTACCGTCAATTAATAATACTTTTTTATTGATCATGGAGTAGGAATAGGCTAAGCTTATGGCAAGCAATGTTTTTCCTTCTCCCTCGCTCAAGCTTGTAATAGCCAGCACCTTCCCACCCTGCAGCTCCTGGTCTATTTCAAAACGTACAGAACGGAGCAGATCCTTAAATTGCTGCATCCTGTCGCGGTGCTCCACATCCCATAGCTTACGCAAATCAATTGCCGAGCCGCTGATTAGGTTTAAATAGCCTAATACAGGCATCCCTGTTTTGTTAGCCAGTTGCATCGGGTTTTTAATGGACTCGTCAAAATAAAACAGGCCGAACAATACCACTACACAAAAACCAAAGCTGGCAATACCACTCAATAGTATAAGCAGCATCTTTTTTGATGGCTGCGCCACTTCAGGCGTTGCCATCTCTACCTGTATCAGTTTATTGGCACCCGAGTTTGCCTGCAGGTTGGTTTGGTTATACTTATATAATACATCCTGGTATTCCTTGCTCGCAATGTCAATGGCAAAATCGTAAGTTTTTACGGTAGCATCCAGCGGCACCAATCTTCTGAATTGTTCATTCAACCTGGCCAGCTGCTGATTGATAGCATTAATACTATATCGGGCCAGATCGTAATTTACCTCCAAACCCATTTTCTCTCTCACTAATTCCTCTTTACCAATTAACGGGTTGGTAATATATTTATCGGATGTTTGATTGATAGCCGCGCTTAAGCTGTTCTGCAGCGAGTCGACCGAAGCTTTCAGCTTTGGGTCAAAATTGCTGCGCACATACCTGTCATTCATCTGGTGCAGCCTGTCCTGGGCGGCGGTTACGGCCTGGTTCATTTGAGATACGCTCGCATCTACATATTTCCTGTCGGCAGGATCAAATTTCTTATCGATGCCTTCAATAGCGCCTTTGTACGATTGTATGTCTTTTTGCGCTTGTAGTAATTTATCCTGATTGGCTGCTATTTCATTAGATATTGTTTTGGATTGTTCCTCCAGGTTCAATACATCGTTTTTAACTTTATACTGTTGTAAGCTATTGGTTTTATCCTCCAGTGTCTTACGCTTCTCTTCCAGCAACTGGGCCAGAAAGTTTATAGCTGCCGTTTGGTTTTGCTTTACAATGGCCGCATGGTAAACAATAAAGCCCGAGCATAGGGTATTTACAACAAAGGCCGATAGCTGAGGGTTTTCCGATGTATAGCTTACTGTAATAAAATCGCTGAAATCATCGCGGGTAATAATTAGCTCGGCTCGTAAGGACCGCTGATCATAACCCATGTAAAGCAACATGTCATTAAGTTCGTTTTCATAAGGATCGTACAGTGAAAGTGATTCCAGATGGGCCAGTTTATATTTAAATACCCCTAAAGCTTTTGCACGGGCAGCTGCACTGATATTAGTAAACGGCTTACCTAAATTGAGTTTGCGGAACGGGGTGCTACTGGTTAAATCATGAATGATGAGTTGGTAAGAAACCTGGTCTATCATTTTTTTGAGTTTCATAACCTCTATCAGGTTACTAAAATCTCCGTAAACCTTGGTTTGCTGCAAGGCTCCTCCCGTTGGGTCAAGTAACTGGCGGGTCTGGTCAACAATGCCGGTTGCTATCTGCGCGTTGGATATATATTTATCGGGAAGGTTGCGCACCAAAAAATACGAAATGATTATTGTTACCAGCGGAACAATAATCAGTATATTTTTATATTTAGGAAGAAGTTTTAAAAACTCTCTTAGCTCCATTTATTTAATATCTTCCAGTTTCTTACCTACAAATTCTTCCAAACTTACTTTCGCATTAAAAACAGCCAGCTCGCCCTGGATACGGTAAGCCGATTGTGTATACAAAGCAGTTAATGCCGAGTTATAGTCCGAAAGCGTACCCTCCCCCTTTTCAAATTTATACTTTAACTGGCTTACATTGGTTTGCGCATCCAATATCGATCTTATCCTTAACCTCAGGTCGGCCTGTGTTTCCAGATAAGTAAAATATAAACGCTTTACCTGGGCCTCAATTGTAAGGTTGTACTCGTCCTGCTGCAGCTTGGCAACCGCTACCGCTTGTTTGGCATTATGAATTAAAAACGGTTTGGCTATTAAGGTACCTAAATTTACCGTAACAGCCAATTGGTAACTGTTAAAAGCGGTAGGTGTTATCAGGTTGGTTGATTTATTGGGGTTATACAAGTAGGATGGGGTGATAATATCGAACCATGAAGTTTTTGACTGACGGTATGATGTACGCGCCATAGCTGTTTGCGCAGCCCTTATTTTTACTTCAGGATAATATTTTTTTGCAGTGTCAATCAGTTTTTGCAGATAAGGATAAGATATATCGGGGATAAAGCTATCCTGCGCCCGCAAGCCTCCGGCAAAAAAAAGCACAAGTGATACAGTAAGCAGAAGTTTTATTTTTTTGTGCATTGTTATACTTTCTCTTTTTGGAACAAAGCGGGTATAGTTCCTAAAATTATCTTAAAATCAAGCAATAGCGAATAGTTTTGCGCATAAAAATTATCCAGTTTTTTTCGTTCCCTTTCCGACATTTCTTCCCGCCCGCGCTTGGTGATCTGCCATAAACCGGTTAAACCTGCCGGGCCCAAAAAGCGCATTGCCCACTCATTTGAGGTCAGCATTTCGGCCTCATAAACGGGCAGCGGGCGGTTACCAACTATAGACATATCTCCTT
>Ga0164242_10000173_pt1 | contig 79302 bp, 64 predicted proteins | sample OricomgcompostMG_FD_108783 | JGI IMG/M metagenome (GOLD analysis project Ga0164242, IMG submission 108783) | Miracle-Growth compost microbial communities from Emeryville, California, USA - Original compost - Miracle growth compost (MG) ... | reverse complement strand
GGCGGCGACGAGACCCACCGGAATGTTGATGTAGAAGATCCACGACCAGTTGTAGCTGTCGGTGATCCAGCCGCCCAGCGCGGGGCCCGCGATCGGGCCGACCGTGGTGGTCATCGCCCAGAACGCGAGCGCGCTGGCCGATTTGTCGCGCGGCCACGAGCCGAGCAGGATCGCCTGCGAGAGCGGGATCAGCGGGCCCGCCACGGCGCCTTGCAACACCCGTGCGACGAGCAGGATCGGCAGGGTCGGCGCGATGCCGCACAGCCACGAAGCCAGCACGAACGACAGGATCGAGCACACGAACAGGCGCACCTGGCCGAAGCGCTGCGTGAGCCAGCCGGTGAGCGGAATGGAGACGGCGTTGGCCGCCGCGAACACGGTGATGACCCACGTGCCTTCGTCCACCGAGACGCCGAGGTCGCCCGAGATGTTCGGGATGGCCACGTTGGCGATCGAGGTGTCGAGCACGTTCATGAAGGTGGCCAGCGAGACCGCGATGGTCCCGAGGATCAGGCTGCCTCCGTGGAGCGGGGGCGGTGCGGGCGGGGGCGAGGACGACGGTGGGGGCGGCGGGGACGGTGAGGCGGGTTGGCTCAAGCTTCTTCTCCGCAAATTCGGGGGCTGCAGAAAACGCGCGGAGTCCGCGCGGCGGACTGGATTTGCGGCAAGGATACCTGCAATCGCGCAACGGCATGGGCGGGCGTGAAAGCAGCCCCAGGCGCGGCAGGGGCATCGCCGGAGCGCGGCCGCGAGGCGTGCTTGCGTCCGGCTTTCGTTCGGCCGATGTGCATGCGCGCGTCGCAAGGGCAGCGTATGCTTGCGCCAGTCATAGGGGTTATGCAGATTGGCAAAGAGGGGATCGAGACCATGAGCTGGAAACAATTCGATGGCGGCTGGCGCCTCGCGCCCGCGCTGGGCGCGGCGCGCGCGCTCGTCGTGCTGCTGCACGGGGTGGGCAGCCATGCGCGCGATCTGACGCCGCTCGCCGACGCCTGGCGCGACGCGCTGCCCGGCGTCGCCTTCGTTTCGCTCGACGGTCACGAGCCGTTCGACGGCGGCTTCGGCGGACGCCAATGGTTCACGCTGCGCGACGTGAACGACGCGAGCCGCGCGGCGCGCGTGGCCGCGGCCGCGCCGCTGCTGGAAAAGCGTCTCGCCGACGAGCTCGCGCACTGGGGCCTGGGCCACGACCGCCTCGCGCTGGTCGGTTTCTCGCAGGGCTCGATCATGTCGCTCTATCATGCGGCGACGCAGCCCGAAGGCGCGGCGGCCGTGGTCGCCTACGCCGGGCGTCTCGTCTCGCCGGTGGTCGCGAAGAGCCGTACGCCGCTCACGCTGGTGCACGGCGAGGACGACGAGGTGATTCCCGTGCTGGAGCTCGAGCGCGCCGCCACGGCGTTCAGCGACGCGGGCTTTGCCGTCGCGGCGTTTGCGTTGCCGGGCGTCGGCCACACGATCACGCCGCAAGGCGCGATGCTCGGACGCGACGCGCTCGCGCGGGCGCTGGGGTAGCGCCTGGCGCGCGAAGGCGCCGCTCACGCATGTCCCTAACGCGCGTCGCTCACGCACGTCGCTAAAGTCTTGCGCCGGATTGCCGTAAACGGAACGAGTGGGCCGTCGAGGCCCCTTGCGCCCGGCGCGCGGCATGGCATGCAACTCGCAGCCGCACCACACGCAACGTTCGGCCGGTCCTGCCGCCGGCTGGTCAAACGTTTGCCGCCGGGGTCGATTTCCGGGGCGCCGCGCGGGCAGGCGCGGCGCCGACCCACCACGACGAACCACGACAACATGGCCCGAGCCGCGCGGCATGCTTCGCTTCTGTACCGGTTGTCCCGCCCCCGCCACGCTGTGGCGATCGATCCCGGCACCGCCAATACGCTCATCTATACCGAGGATGGGGGCATTTTGCTCGATCAACCCTCGGTCGTTTGCCGCGAGCGCGGCAGCGGTGGCGGCAAGGGCGGCGAGATCGCCGTCGCTGCGGTGGGCGAGCAGGCGAAGGCGCTGCTCGGGCGCGCGCCGCAGAACCTCGAAACCGTGAGGCCGCTCAGGCACGGCGTGATTGCCGACTTTGCCGCCGCCGAGCAGATGATGCGCCGCTTCGTGGCCATGGCGCGCCCGCGCCGCCTGTTCGGCCGCCGCGCGGCGTTCACGGTGTGCGTGCCGGGCGCGGCGACGCGGGTCGAGCGCCGCGCGATTCGCGACGCCGCGTTCGCGGCCGGCGCAGCGAGCGTGAACCTGATCGGCGAATCGCTCGCTTCGGCGCTGGGCGCGGGGTTGCCGGTCGCCTCGGCAACCGGCTCGATGGTCGTCGATATCGGCGGCGGCACGACCGAGGTGGGCGTGATCGCTCTGGGCGGCGTGGCGTGCAGCGGCTCGGTGCGCGTGGGCGGCGATCAGTTCGACCGCGCCATCATCGAGCACGTGCGCGGCCTCTACGGGGTGATCCTCGGCGAGCAGAGCGCCGAGCATGTCAAGAAGACCATCGGCAGCGCGCTGCGCGGCGAGCCCGTCGAGCGCCTGCGCGTGACGGGCCGCAGTCTCGAAGACGGCCTGCCGCGCACCATCGAGATCACCAGCGAAGACATCGCCGACGCGCTCGCCTTGCCGCTGCGCCAGGTGATCGGCGTGGTGCGTCAGGTGTTCGAGCAGGCGCCGCCCGAACTCGCCAGCGATATCGCCGACGCCGGCATCGTGCTAGCGGGCGGCGGCGCGCTGCTCGGCCGCCTCGACCAGTGCCTCGCCGCCGAACTGGGCGTGCCGGTGCGCGTGGCCGACGCGCCGCTCACCTGCGCCGTGCGCGGCGCGGGCGCGGCAGCGGCGGGCGCCGTGCCCGCGGGCCAGCCGGACTTCTACGTTTGCGATTGAGGCGCTTGAGGCCATTGAGGCCATTGAGACGACCGGGCGGCGCGCCAGGCGCATCCGGAGCCGCCGTGCGACAATACGCGCCTTTTCAATGCCGCGCTGGCGGCGTGCGGATGCGCTGCCTTGCGCCTGCCTGTCTGCGCGCTCGCAGTCAGCACCGCTGCCAGCCTCTCATTCAGCCGTGAATCAAGCCGTCTTTCCCGCGCCCGGGTCGTTCGTCGAACTGCCCGGCGGGCTGCCCATGCCGTATGTCGAACGCGGCACGGGCGAATTGCTCCTGTTCGTCCATGGGTCGCTTTGCGACTATCGCTACTGGCAGCCGCAGCTAGTGGGGCTTGCCCCGCAGTACCGCTGCGTTTGCGTGAGTCTCACGCACTATTGGCCCGCTGCCGACGCCGCGCGCGGCCAGCCATTCAGCTGGAGCCGCCACGCCGACGAAGTGGCCCAGTTCGTCGACGCCTTCGGTGCGGGGCCCGCGCACGTGATCGGGCATTCGCGCGGCGGCTCGGTGGCTTATCATTTCGCGCGCCGCTACCCGCAACACGTTCGCACGCTCACGCTCGCCGATCCGGGCGGCCCCGTGCAGCAGCCGGGCCAGAGCCTCGCGAAGCTGCCGGAGACGGTCAACGCGCTGCGCGCCCGCGCGGCGCAACTGATCGAGTCGGGGGAGGTGGACGCGGGGCTCGAGCTGTTCGTCGATTCGGTGAGCCGGCCGGGCTTCTGGGCCCGGAGCACGCATGGATTCCGCCGCATGGCCACCGACAACGCGCACACGCTCGGCCCGCAATTTCTCGATCCGCTCGCCGCCTATACGCGCGAGGAGGCCGCCGGGGTGACGTGCCCCGTGTTGCTGATCGACGGGGCACTGAGCCCGCAGGTGTTCCAGCGCGCCGCCGCGGCGCTGGAGGCGTGGATGCCCGATGCGCGCCGCGCGACCGTGGAGGGCGCATCGCACGGCATGAATCTCGCGCGGCCCAGGGCGTTCAACGAACTCGTCGATCGATTCGTGAGCGGCCACGGGCGCTGATACCCCCGAAAATCCCCGAAATCCATGCAAGAACGGCCACGCGAGGTGGCCGTTCTTGCCGGACTGCGGACGTATCGCAGTCCGAACGGATCGAACCTGGCCTTAGTCGCGGCCGTGTGCGTGCGCGTCGAGCTTGTGCTCGGCCGCTTCGCCCACGAGGCCCGCGTAGTAGAGATGCACGCCGATGGCGAGCGAGTCGTTGCGGATTTCGTGGAAGGCCTTCCATGCCTTCACCGGATCCTTGAACACGAGGTAATGCGCTTCCTGCGAGACGAGGCGCGCGACTTCGTGCAGGCCGTGGCCGTGCAGGGCGTCGACGAGCGCGTCGAGGCTGCGGTGCGTGCGCGCGTCGGTGCGCGGGTAGAGCATGTGGAGGACCGCCACGCGTTCGGACGCGAGTGCCGCGGAGAGCGCAACCACGATGTCCTGGTGATTGAGCGCGGTGACGATGGCGTCCTGTGCAAGTTCGTCTTCTGCGAACAGGGTGTCGATCGAGATGTTCATCTGTTCCTTCCTTACGTTTTGCTTTAATCGCGTGCGGCTGAAAAAAAAGCGCCCGCCAGGCAAGGCGGGCCAGTTACAGCTATGCATGTACCGGAATCAGGCGTTTTGTCCCCACTCCGGATCGACAGGGGAAGTCGCTGCATGTCAAGCAGTATGTCAGAGCAGGGCGGATCCGGGTTGCGCTGCACCGGCAAAATATTGTTGCATAAATCGGCGTTAAGGGGGCTGAAAGCATTCAATGTTGCTAGCCGGAAGAGGGATTGTTGCTGGCTTCACTATCAATCGATGCTGCACCGCGCCGTAGAATGCGGCAGGTGGTCGCAGAGAGAAGCCGGCCTGAAGATTCGGGGCCAGCATCCGGGCGGCGGCGCTGCCTCTTGCGCCTCTGGCGAGGCGCGAGGCGAAGGCAAATCAACGCAAGGACAAGACATGATCGATTCGAAGACACACGCCACACTCACGATTCCCGGCCACGCCGAAGGCGTCCAGTTGCCGGTCTACAAGGGCTCGATGGGCCCGGACGTGATCGACATCCGCAAGCTGTACGGCCAGACCGGCATGTTCACCTACGACCCAGGCTTCATGTCGACGGCGTCGTGCAACTCGGCGATCACCTATATCGATGGCGACAAGGGCGAGCTGCTCTATCGCGGCTATCCGATCGACAACCTCGCGCAGAACGCCGACTTCCTCGAAACCTGCTACCTGCTGCTGAAGGGCGAGCTGCCCACGCAAAAGCAAAAGAACGAATTCGTCGCGATGGTCACGAACCACACGATGGTTCACGAGCAGATGCATTTCTTTTTCCGGGGGTTCCGTCGTGACGCGCATCCGATGGCGATTCTGGTGGCGGCGGTCGGCGCGCTGTCCGCGTTCTATCACGACTCGCTCGACATCAACGAGCCGACGCATCGTGAAGTGTCCGCGATCCGCATGATCGCCAAGCTGCCGACGCTCGTCGCCATGGCGTACAAGTACAGCATCGGCCAGCCGTTCGTGTATCCGCGCAACGACCTCTCGTACAGCGCGAACTTCATGCAGATGATGTTCTCCACGCCGAGCGAGGAATACAAGGTCAACGACGTGCTGGTGCGCGCGCTCGACCGCATCCTGATCCTGCACGCCGACCACGAGCAGAACGCCTCGACCTCGACGGTGCGTCTCGCGGGCTCGTCGGGCGCGAATCCGTTCGCGTGCATCGCGGCCGGCATCGCGTGTCTGTGGGGCCCGGCGCACGGCGGCGCGAACGAAGCCGCGCTGAACATGCTCGAAGAGATCGGCTCGGTCGATAACATCCCGAAGTTCATCGAGCAGGTGAAGGACAAGAACTCGGGCGTGAAGCTGATGGGCTTCGGTCACCGCGTCTACAAGAACTACGATCCGCGCGCGAAGCTCATGCGCGAGACCTGCTACGAAGTGCTCAACGAGCTCGGCCTGCACGACGATCCGCTCTTCAAGCTCGCGATGGCGCTCGAAAAGATCGCCCTCGAAGACGAATACTTCGTGTCGCGCAAGCTCTACCCGAACGTGGACTTCTACTCGGGTATCGTGCAGCGCGCGCTGGGCATCCCCACGTCCATGTTCACCTGCATCTTCGCGATGGCGCGTACGGTGGGCTGGATTGCGCAGTGGAACGAAATGATCGCCGACCCCGAGCAGAAGATCGGCCGTCCGCGCCAGCTCTTCATCGGCGATACGCCGCGCGAAGCCAGGCCGCTCCCGGCGCGCTGAGACAGCGGCGTCGTTTGACCCCGTGGCTGCGCGACGCGTCGCACGCTCGCGCAGTGCCCGACGGGCGGGCGCACGTTCGAACGTGCGTCCGCCCGTTTGTTGGGTGTCGTGCCGGTGTGAACCGGCGGCCTCCGGCGCGGACAAACCGCTCGTACGATTGGCGCTCGAGCCACTACAATCGAGCGGAAGCGAACCGGACTGGAGGCACACGATGCAGGATCCTGAAGCACTCGGCGGCGTCACCCGCGCAGGCGGCGTGGATCATCCCGCTCACGAGACCGATGGCGCATTTATCGCGCCCGAAACGCCCGAGGTCGCCAGCGCCGACCAGCACGTGCTCAAGTCGGGCGATACCTTCGTCGTCAACGACCCGCTCGGCGACATCACCGGCATCGACGACGGCCTCTTCGTCAACGACACGCGTGTGCTCTCCTCGCTGCGCCTCACCTTCGGCGGCCGCGTGCCGTCGCTGCTCTCGGGCAGCGTGAGCAGCGACAACACCGCATTCACCGCGCATTTCACCAATCGCCCGTTGCCGCCCATCGGCGGCACGAGCACGCCCGAGGGCGTGATTCACGTGGAGCGCGAGCGCGTGCTCTCGGGCACCATGATGACCGAGGCCATCGAGCTCACGAACTACGGCACCGAAGACGCTGTCGTGCCGCTCTCGATCTCGTTCGCAAGCGACTTCCGCGACATGTTCGAAGTGCGTGGCCTGAAGCGCGCGCGGCAGGGCACGATCGTGCCGCCGCGCGTGGAAGACGGCGAGGTGCGGCTCGAGTACATTGGCCTCGATAAAGTCGCGCGGCGCGTGCGTATCGAGTTCTCGCCCACGCCGGACAAGCTCTTTGCCGATCGCGCGGATTTCACCGTCGCGCTGCCCGCGCAGGCCTGCGTCTCGCTCTACCTCACCGTGGCGATCGAAGTGGAACCGCTCGCCGGCGCCGCGCCCGATGCGCCGAGCGCGGGCATCATTCAGGCGCCGCATTGCCTCGCGGACGCGAAGGCGCGGCGCGTGGGCCGCGCGGCCGTGCGTGCCGCGCTGGTCGACGCGCATATCGTGATGCGCGAGCGCCGCCGCTCGGCGGCGCGCGTGCGCTCGAGCAATCCGCTCTTCAATGCGTGGATCAACCGCTCGATTGCGGACCTGGGTCTCCTGACCACGGACTTGCCCACGGGCCCGTATCCCTACGCGGGCATTCCGTGGTTCTCCACGCCGTTCGGCCGCGACGCGATCATCACCTCGTTGCAGACGCTGTGGCTCACGCCCGCGCTCGCCAATGGCGTGCTGCGCTTTCTCGCGGCGCATCAGGCGCGCGAGGATTCGGCGTTCCGCGACGCGGCAGTCGGCAAGATCATGCACGAGATGCGCAAGAGCGAAATGGCCGCCACCGGCGAAGTGCCGTTCGCGCTCTACTATGGCGGCGTGGACTCCACGCCGCTGTTCGTCGTGCTGGCGGGCGCCTATGCGGAGCGCACCGGCGACATGGCGCTCATCGACGAACTCTGGCCCGCGCTCGAACGCGCGGCGGCCTGGGTGGCGGGCGTGTGCGACCGCAATCCGCTCGGCCTGCTCGACTACCGGCGCGAATCGGAAGGCGGTCTCGCGAACCAGGGCTGGAAGGATAGCCACGACTCGGTGTTCCATGCGGACGGGCGCTTCCCCGATGGCCCGATTGCGCTGGTGGAAGTGCAGGCCTACGCGAGCGCGGCCTTCGAGACGATGGCGAAATTCGCCACGCATCGCGGGCTCGCCGAGGATGCCGCGCGCTATGCGGCCCGCGCCAACAAGATCCGCCGCTGCGTGGAAGACAAGTACTGGATGGCGGAGTCCGACTTCTACGGCATCGCGCTCGACGGCCATGGCGAACTGTGCCGCGTGCTCGCCTCGAATGCGGGGCATCTGCTCGCGTTCGGCTTGCCCGAGCACGAGCGCGGGCGCGCCGTCGCGGGCGTTCTCGAATCGGCGTTGTTCCATACGGGGTGGGGCGTGCGGACGCTGGCGGCGGGCCAGGCGCGCTTCAATCCGATGGCCTATCACAATGGCTCGGTCTGGCCGCACGACAACGCGCTGTGCGCGCGCGGGCTCGCGCGCTACGGCCGCAAGGAAGCTGCCGTGCGCCTGTTGCAGGCCCTGTTCCAGGCGGCGGTGACTTTCGATATGCGCTTGCCCGAACTCTTCTGCGGCTTCCCGCGCCGCCGTGGCGAGCCGCCTACCGCCTATCCCGTGGCGTGCCTGCCGCAGGCCTGGGCCGCGGGCTCGCCGTTCATGATGCTCGAAGCGTGTCTGGGCGTGAGCATCGACGCGGCGCGCCACGAAGTGCGCGTCGAGCAGCCCATGCTGCCCGAAGGCATCGACTGGCTCGAAGTGGGCGACCTGCGCGTGGGCAACGCAGCGGTCACGCTCACGTTCCGGCGCGTGGACGGCAAGGTCGTCGCCTCGGCGGACCGCAGCGACGTGAAGGTGATCGCGGTGCTGTGAGCGCTTGCCCGATGCCGTGCCGTTCGCGCTGCTTCGCGCATTCGTGAACACCGGCGTCGGGCAACGCAATTGGCGCGCCCATGCCCGCCCATGCCATTTGGCGCCGGGTATTCGCACGGTGTTCTTTCGGCGCAACGCCGCATTCAATTTCAATGCAATTTTTATTTCCCGCGCTTTATGATGCGCGGGATCGCTTTTCCACGCCGCAAGCCATGACGTTCCGAGCGCGCACGCCGGGCGAACTGGCTTGATGGCTGCAGCAAGCGGCACCGTCCAAACCCGGAGCCATAAACATGAAAAAATCGTTAATCGCCCTCGCAATCACCGGCGCGTTTGCCGTCTCGGCCCACGCGCAAAGCAGCGTGACGCTTTACGGCCTGATCGATACCGGCCTCGTCTACACCAACAATCAGATGGGCCACAGCAACTGGCAGCTCGGCAGCAGCGCGACCCAGAACACGGTGTTCGGCCTGAAGGGCGCCGAAGACCTCGGCGGCGGCCTCCATGCCGTTTTCAAGCTCGAACAGGGCTTCCTGCCCAATAACGGCGCGCAGGCATTCTCCGGCGACATGTTCGGCTCGCAGGCATGGGTCGGTCTGCAGAGCGACCCGTACGGCACGCTCACGTTCGGCCGTCAGTTCGACGTAGTGAACGACCTCGTCGGCCCGCTCACGGCGGAGCTCAATACGTGGGGCGGCAGCCTGGCCGGGCATCCGTTCGAAAACGACAACCTCGCGGCGAACTCGGTCGTCATCAACAACTCGGTCAAGTACGCGAGCCCGACATGGAACGGCCTCACGTTCGAGACCATGTACTCGTTCAGCAACCAGGCGGGCAACTTCGCGAATAACCGCTCGTACGGCTTCGCGCTTTCGTATGCGCAGGGCCCCGTCAACCTCGCGGCGGGCTACCTGCAGTTGAACGGCGCCGGCAACGGCAGCGGCGCGGTCACCACGGGCGACGCGAGCGCGAACTTCATCGCGCAGCGCCAGCGCATCTGGTCGCTGGGCGGCAACTATACCTATGGTCCGGTCACGGCCGGCCTCGTATGGAGCCACACGCAAATCGACAATGCGGCGGGCGTGTTCTCGTTCGGCACGGGCACCTATCTGGGCGCCGACGATGCCTCGGCGGGCTCGCTCTCGGGCTCGCTGCGTCTGGACAATTACGAAGCCAACGTGAAATACGCGCTTACGCCGGCCTGGACGGTGTCGGGCGCCTACACGTATACGCACGGCGCGTATAACGGCTCGAACCCGGGCTGGAACACGGCGATGCTGCAAACCGACTACGCCATCAGCAAGCGCACCGACTTCTACCTCGAAGGCGTGTATCAGAACGTGCACGGCGCGCCGCAAGGCTCGGTGCTCTCGCACGCGATGATCAACACGCTCTCGCCGTCGTCGACGGATACCCAGGTGGCCGTCACGGTGGGCATGCGTCACGCGTTCTGATCGACGCTCAGGTGCCTCGATGCGCAGTGGCACGCGCGGCGCCCGCCGCGCGTGTCGATAACGACGCTCAGGACGCGGCAGGCAGCCGGCTGCGGAACGCGAGAACGACAATGAGCCCGGTGGCGATCTGAATGGCGGCAACCACATAGAGGCCGGTCACCATGCTGCCCGTCATGTCCTTGAGCACACCCAGCATCCACGAGGACAGCAGGCCCGAAATCTGTCCGAGGCTGCTAATGATGGCGATGCCGATGGCTGCGGTGCTGTTCGACAGATAGGTCGGCGGAATGGCCCAGAAGACCGAGAAAGCGCCGTACTGGCCAATGCTCACGAACGTCAGGAAGACGATCGCGGGCAGCCAGCTCGCATGGAACGCGGCCAGCAGCAGCGCGCCGATCGCGGTCACCGACACCATGGCCATGAAGTGCCAGCGGCGCTCCTGGACGCGGTCCGAGCGGCGGCCCACCGTAAGCATCGAGATCGCGCCCGCGATATTCGGAATCATCGTCAGCAGACCGATGACGAACGGGCTGCCGATACCCGACTGCCGGATGATGGCGGGCCCCCAGAAGTTCAGCACGCTCAGCGCCCAGGGGCTGAAGAAGTAGGCCAGCGAGAGCAGATAGATTCGCGGATCGCGCAGGAGTGCAGAGAAAATGGCGCCGGCGCCTTCGACATGTCGCTTGCCGGCTTGCTCGCTATCGAGCAGCATGCGCAGATGACGCTTTTCGTCGGTGCTCAGCCAGCGCGCGTCCTCGGGCCGGTTGTCGAGATAGAAGAAGGCGATCACGCCCATCAGCAGCGCGGGCGCACCTTCGAGCAGGAACATCCACTGCCACGACTTCAGTGTGTGAGCATCGCCGAAAAGCTGCATGATGCCGCCCGACAGCGGGCCTCCGAGCATGCCCGCCACGCAGAGGCTCACCATCAGCATCGACGTCGCGCCGGCGCGACGGGTCGATGGAAACCAGTAGCTGAGGTAAAGAATCAGACCCGGGAAGAAGCCCGCCTCGGCGGCGCCCAGCAGGATGCGTACGACGTAGAACTGCGACGGCGTGCTCACGAAAGCCGTGCTGGCCGACACGATGCCCCATGCCACCATAATGCGCAGCAGCGCCGCGCGGGCGCCCAGCTTTTCGAGCAGGATATTGCTCGGTACTTCGAAGATGACGTATCCAAGGTAGAAGATGCCGGCGCCCAGGCCATATGAAGCGTCGGTCAGACCGACATCGGCCTTGAAGCGCAGATAGGCGAAGCTGACGTTCGAGCGGTCGATGTAGCACAGCACGTACGCGAAGAGCAGGAACGGTATGAGCCGCAGCGTGACTTTCCTGAATAACGCGGCTTCGTCGACCGAGGGGATACTGGATACCGCCGCGCGAGCGCTGCCCGCGTGGCTAGTGAACGTGGCTTGATTCAAGGTTGTCTCCGGGTTTTATTTATGGTTGGGCGCGTTGGCCCGGCTAATCTCGGCGGCCAGGGCGTTTGCGCAGCAGATAGCGCTGCGTGCCTTCCATGACCGTTTCACTGCGTTGATTGACAACGGTGGACCTCATGGCGAGCACGCCGGTCGTGCGCTGCTCGACGAGCTCGCTGACTTCGAGCGAGCTGTAAAGCGTGTCGCCGGTGAAAACCGGCTTCAGGAAACGGCTGCTTTGCTCGATGAAGCCCATCAGCGAGCGCTCGACCATGTGCGGAAAGAGACCGGCTCCCGCGGCAGTCTGGATGACCACCTGAAACCCATGGGCCAGCATGCCCGGCATGCCGCGCGAGCGACAATACTCGACGTCGTAATGCACCGGATGGTTGTCGCCGCTGGCGAGCTGGAATGCCGCAAACAGTGCGTCGGTCATCGTCCGCGACGGCAGCGCGAACCGCTCGCCAACGTGGAAGTCTTCGAAAAATCGCTGTTCGCACAGATAATGTGTGGGGGGGCGGGTCGCTTCGTGTGTCTCCATCGGGGTCGCAGGCCTTTAGTGATTGCAAGTCTGGTTGGATGCGTGCTGCGCGAAAACGTCGACATGGGCGGTCCATGCGACTGCTGGAGTATAAAAAGCCGGGTTTCGCGAGCGCCAATCGAATGTTTCGAAAGGCGTATTCGGGTCTTTCTAATGCTGCGCCGCAAGGTAACAGGGGAGGTGTTTTGAGGTACGAATTGACAGACCTGAAGCTGTTTCTGGCGGTAGCCGAGTCCGAAAGCCTTTCGGCAGGCGCAACCGTCATTCATATCTCCGCGCCTTCCGCGAGCTATCGGCTGAAAAATCTGGAGCAGGCCGTGGGCGCGGCCCTGTTCGTGCGGGGGCCCAAGGGCATGTCGCTCACGCCTGCCGGGCGCGTGCTGCTCGCGCACGTACGCACGGTGCTCTCGGCCGTGGAACACATGCAGGGCGACGTCGCGCGTTTCGGCAATGGCGTAACGGGCCATATTCGCGTGGTGGCGAACAGCTCCTGCATGGAAGGACTGACCTCGGCGCTCAGTCGCTACCTCGTCACGCACCCGAACATCAACGTGGAAATGGAAGAGCAGCTCAGCGTCGATATCGTTCGGGCGGTGGCGGAGAAGCGGGCGGATATCGGACTGCTTGCGGGCGACGTCGGCACCGACAAGCTCTCTTCGATGGCGTACGCAGAAGACGAGCTGATTCTCGTGACGCCTGTCCTGCACGCGTTCGGCTCGCGCTCGTCGGTCAGGTTCGAGGAGGTCGTCGATGCGGATTTCATCACCTTGAGCAAACGCAGCAGCAATACCCAGTTCCTCGCGCAAATGGCGGCGCGCGTCGGGCGAACCCTCAAGGTGCGCGTGAACGTCCACAGCTTTCCGGTGATGTTGCGGCTGGTTGAAGAGAACGTCGGCGTCTCGGTGGTGCCAAGAAGCGTGGCGGTTCGCGCCATCCAGGCGGGCCGCGTGGCGGGCGTCAAACTCACGGACCCCTGGGCCAAACGCATACAAAGCGTGGTGGCCGTCGATTTCGATACCTTGCCCGGATTCGTGCGCGAATTCGTCGACTACCTGAAAAATCCTTCGGTGGACGAAGCAGGCCCGGCAGGCCTGGATTAGAGAGCGCCTAACGCATGGTTCGAATCATTCGACTCGTCGCCGCAAAGGGGGCCACCTATACTGCGACGCTGCATAGAGTCAATGATCGGGAGACACCGCAATGCTTGAAGGCGCGCTCGAAGGCGTGAAGGTACTGGACTTGTCGCGTATCCTCGCCGGCCCCTGGTGCACCCAGAATATGGCCGACATGGGTGCGGAAGTCATCAAGGTCGAAAGTCCCGATGGCGGCGACGACACGCGGGAATGGGGACCGCACTATCTCGACTTTCCCGATGGAGCGGCCCGCCTCTCGGCCTACTTTGCCAGTTGCAACCGCGGCAAACGCTCGGTCGCCATCGACTTCTCGAAGCCGCAGGGCGCCGCGATCGTCCGCCATCTCGCGTCGAAGGCAGACGTGGTGGTGGAAAATTTCAAATCGGGCTCGCTCGCGAAGTACGGGCTCGACTACGAGACGCTGCGTGCGCTCAATCCCCGTCTCGTCTATCTGTCCATTACCGGGTTCGGGCAGAAAGGGCCCATGGCCGGGCGCCCGGGCTACGACTATGTCTTCCAGGGCGCGGGAGGTTTGCTCAGCTACACGGGCTGGCCCGATGGCGAGCCGGGCGCAGGGCCCGTGCGGGTAGGGGCCTCCATTATCGACGTCAGCACCGGCATGTATGGCACCGTTGCGGTTCTTGGCGCGCTGCTCCAGCGCGCGCGGACCGGCCAGGGCCAGCATATCGACCTCGCATTGTCGGACGTTGCGCTCGCAATCAATGCGAACCATAACCTCTCGTATCTCATGTCGGGCCAGTCGCCACAACGGCTGGGTAACGCGCACGCCAATCTCTCTCCCTACGAGATTTTTCGCTGCGCCGATGGGTATCTGATTCTCGCGGTCGGCAACGACCCGCAGTTCGCCCGATTCTGCAAAGTCGCCGGGAATCCGGAGATGGCCGCCGATGCGCGCTACGTCACCAACGAGGACAGGCTGAAAAATCGCGCATCGCTGCGTGCAGCGGTCAGCGCAATGCTTTTGACTCGCACCCAGCAGGAATGGGGTGACGCCTTCGACGCCAACGGCGTTCCCTGGGGGCCCATCAACACGCTCGAGCAGGTGTTCGCCAGCCCGCAGACGCAATACCGGAAGATGGCGCAGACCCTCACGCACCGCGAAGGCGTGACCGTTCCGACCGTGCGCAACCCCGTCGCCATGGTCGATGTCTCCGCAACCAGGGCGCCCCCTCTGCTGGGCGAGGATACCCGCGAGGTCCTGATGGGGCTTGAAATGACCCCGGCGGATATTGAACGGCTCGAAGCGCAAGGCGTGGTGCGCTCGCATTGAAACCCGACATTGAAACCTGAACCGGAAGAGCTCATCACATGAACGAATTTTCGATTTTGACGCGCGACGACCGCGGTGTCGCAACGCTCGCCATCGCCAATGCCGGCAAGCTCAACATTCTCTCCTCGGCGGTCATAGAGGATTTGACGGCTACGCTTCAGGCGCTGTCGAAAGATGAGACGATAAAAGTCCTGGTATTCGCCACGAGCGGAGAGAAAGCGTTTATTGGCGGCGCCGACCTCAAGGAGATGGCGAAGCTGCAGGCGCCGCAAGCCGAGGCATTCATCCGGCGGCTCAAGGGCCTTTGCGACGCTTTGCGCGCGTTTCCCGCGCCCGTTATTGCGCGAATCCAGGGCTGGTGCCTGGGCGGCGGACTCGAAGTTGCCGCTTCGTGTGACATACGGGTCGCAAGCGCCGACGCGAACTTCGCGATGCCCGAAGTCCGCATGGGCATTCCCTCTGTGATTCACGCGGCACTGCTTCCGCGCCTCATCGGTCGCGGCCGCGCAAGCTGGCTGATGCTGGCGGCCGACTCCATCGATGCGCGGCGCGCGCTCGACTGGGGGCTGGTCGAGCAGGTCGTCGAGGCTGCGCAACTCGATGCCGCCGTCGGCGAGATGGTCGATAAGCTGCTCGAGTCCAGTGCTCGGGTATTGCGCGCTCAGAAAACGCTGCTCAACCAGTGGGATGACTTGAATCTTTCCGAGGGCGTCGAAGTCACCGTGCAGGCATTTCGCGATTCGTTCGAGAGCGGTGAACCTGCGGAGCTCATGAACGCGTTCTTCGAGAAGCGCGCGAATCGCCAGGCAACACATGCACGGACCGGCTCCGGCGACGGAGTCGAATGCGAAAGCAGGTAGCGGTAAAGCGGTGATCGGAAAGGCCGGCGAGCGGGATTCATATCGAAAGGAAAGCGAAAGTTGCGCGCATTATTTAACGATTGGATTGATGTGTCCTGCGCGACTGGCGGTTTAGGCAACCACGACTATTTCCCCGTCTCCACAACATCCGGCAACACCGGTGGTAACATTTGTTGTCGTCCACCGCCCCTAGCCATCCGCATGCCAGAAAGCTTCGATCAGCTTGCCGCGCTCATCCGTGCGCGCTTCTCCGAGTTGAGCCCGCAATTCCAGACCGGCGCGGCATTCCTGCTCGATCATCCCGACGAAGTGGCGGTCTCCTCGATGCGCAAGGTCGCCGAGCGTGCCCAGGTACAGCCCGCATCGCTCGTGCGGCTCTCGCAGCAGCTCGGCTTTCCGGGCTGGAACGAGCTGCGCGATCTGTTTGTCGCGCGCGTACGCACGCGTCCCGAGCCGCTTTCGAGTCGCGCGCGCTCGCTCGTCGCCGGCAGCGCGAAGGATGCGCTCGCGCGCGATCTGCTGCTGGCCCAGCAGCACAATCTCGAAGCCAGCGCCGCGCAGAACACGCGCGCCATGGTTGAGGCCGCGCGCGTGCTCAAGAAAGCCAGGCACGTGCACGTGGCCGGTTTTCGCTCGTGCTATGCGGTGGCGTTCGGCCTCGTGTACGGCTACCGGCTGTTTCGGCCCTCGGTCTCCTTGCTGGGCGGCGAGGCCGGCACGCTCGAAATGCAGTTGCTCGGCATCGAGCGCGACAGCGCGACGGTCGTCGTGAGCTTCGCGCCGTACTCGGTCGAAGCGGTGCGCGTGGCCGAAGCGGCGCTCGAAAAGGGCAGCCGGCTGATTGCCATCACCGATAGCGCCGTCTCGCCCATCGCGCTCAACGCGGAAAAAGTGCTGATCTTCACGCACGAAAGCCCGTCGTTCTTCCCTTCGCTGGTGGCCGCGACGGCCCTCACCGAATCGCTCGTCGCGCATCTGCTCGCGCTGGAGGGGGCGGGCGCCGTGGCGCAGCTCGAGCAATCCGAGCGCACGCTCAACGCGCGCGGCGCCTACGTGCCGTGAATGTGCGCTGAATCCGCCGCGCAGGTGTCGGGCGCGGCGCCGTCCGGCCGGATGCCTGTTCTCCAAGCCGCCCGCGAGGCGGCTTTTTCACGCGCCGGGCCATCTCATTTGTTGTAAGCTGTATTTAATTTGACAACATATGTTGCGTGGCGTATAAATCGGGCATCGGCCGTTACAGGCATTCAGGTGAGAATTTCGATGCAGGAACTCCATACCTCCCGGATGGGCGGCGCGCCCGAGGCGATCGGGCAGCGGCTCGGCGAGCTCGCGAAGCCCATTTTCGATGCCTACATGGCGCAAAGCAGCGCGTGGGCGGCGGTGAGCCGTTGGCGCGGCAGCGCCTTTGCGCAGCAACTGCGCGTGGCGGCCGAGCGGCATTTCCCGGCCTATGTCGCGGAAATCGACGCAATGGCCGTGGCGCTCGGCTGGCCGGCACACGATCTGTTTCTGTGGAATTGCCGCGGCGAGCTGATCCACAACGCGCCCGACGGCTGCACGACGCTCGCGGTGCGTACGCCCGAGGCCGGCCTGATCGCCCATAACGAGGACGGCGATCCCTACTTGCGCGGGCGTTGCGCCGTGGTCGAGGTCGAGCCCGTGGGCAAGCCTGGCTTCGTGAGCTTTTACTACCCCGGATCGCTGCCCGGCCATACCTTCGCGGCGTCGCGCGCGGGCGTGGCGCAGGCGATCAACAATGTGCGTATCCGCGAGCCGCGCGCGGGCGTGCCGCGCATGATCCTCGCGCGCGCCGTGCTCGACGCGGCAACGCTCGCCGACGCTCTGGCGCTCCTGCGCGACACGCCGCGCGCGAGCGGTTTTCACCATACGGTCGGCGGCACGGATGCGGCGGGCGAGGTGCGCGTCTACAGCGTGGAAGCCACGGCGCGGCGCAGCTCGATCGTGGCGCTGGGCGCGCCTTCGGGGCACGCCAATCACCTGATTCATGCGGGTTGCGAGCACGAGCCGCAGATCGTCACCGATTCGTCGCGCGATCGCCAGGCCCGGCTTGCCGAGCTGCTGCCCGCGCTGGGTCCGCAGCCCGACGGCGAGGCCTTCGTACGCGCGCTGCAAGACCGCGCGGGCGCGGGCTTGCCGATCTACCGCGACGATCCCCACGACCCCGACGACGAAAATACGCTCGCCACGGCCTGCATGCGCGTGGAGCCGGGCGGCGTGACGTTCGACGTCTGGCAAGAAGGCGGGCGCGCGCTGAGCCTGCAGGTCGGGCGGGGCGGCTGACGGGCCGCCCAGGTCAAGCGGCGGCGCGCATCACGGGATTCAGCGTATCCATCACCCGATTTCAGCATTTCAGCGATTTCAGAGCAGAGAGAAAGTCCATGTCCACGAAAGTCTTTCATCGGATGCCGAAGCAAACCTTGCCCGTCGCGGTGGCGGGCGAGGGGATCGAGATCATCGACTCCACCGGCAAGCGTTATATCGACGCGAGCGGCGGCGCCGCCGTCTCGTGCCTCGGCCACAGCAACCCGCGCGTGATCGACGCGATCAAGCGCCAGGCGCAGCAACTGCCGTACGCACACACCTCGTTCTTCACGACCGAGGCTTCCGAGCAACTCGCCGATCACCTGATCGCGGCGGCGCCCGCGGGGCTCGACCACGTCTATTTCGTCTCGGGCGGCTCCGAGGCCATCGAGGCCGCGCTCAAGCTCGCGCGCCAGTACTTCGTGGAGAAGGGCGAGCTCACGCGTCGTCACTTCATCGCGCGCCGCCAGAGCTATCACGGCAACACGCTCGGTGCGCTGGCGATCGGCGGCAACGCCTGGCGCCGCGAGCCGTTCCTGCCGATCCTGATCGAATCGCATCACGTGAGTCCGTGCTACGCGTACCGCGAGCGCTTCGAGGGCGAGACCGACGAAGCCTACGCGCAGCGCCTCGCCGACGAGCTCGAGCAGAAGATCCTCGAACTCGGCGCGGAGAACGTCGCGGCCTTCGTCGCGGAGACGGTGGTGGGCGCAACGGCCGGCGCGGTGCCGCCGGTGCGCGAGTACTTCCGCAAGATCCGCGCGGTGTGCGACCGCTACGGCGTGCTGCTGCTCCTCGACGAAATCATGTCGGGCATGGGCCGCACGGGCTATCTGTTCGCGTGCGAGGAGGACGGCGTGGCGCCCGATCTGCTGACGATCGCCAAGGGCCTGGGCGCGGGCTATCAGCCGATCGGCGCGACGCTCGTGAGCCAGCGCATCTACGAGACCATCGTGGGCGGCAGCGGCTACTTCCAGCATGGCCACACCTATATCGGCCACGCCACGGCGTGCGCGGCGGCGCTGGAAGTGCAGCGCGTGATCGCCGAAGACAAGCTGCTCGATAACGTGCGCGCGCGCGGCGAGCAACTGCGCGCGCGTCTGCGCGAGCGCTATGCCGAGCATCCGTATGTGGGCGACGTGCGCGGGCGCGGCCTGTTCGTGGGCGTCGAGCTCGTGAAGGACCGCGCGACGAAGGCCACCTTCGACCCGGCGCTCAAGCTGCACGCGGCCATCAAGCGCGAGGCGTTCGCGCGCGGCCTGATGGTCTACCCGATGGGCGGCACCGTCGACGGCAAGAACGGCGATCATGTGCTGCTCGCGCCGCCGTTCATCTGCACGGCCCAGCATATCGATACGATCGAGGCGCGCCTGGCCGACGCGATCGGCGCGGCGCTCGCCGCGACCGGCGTGGCTGGCGTGACCCATGCCGCTTGATCGTCCTTTTCCGGAGCCCCATCGATGACGCAATCCCAGACCCCGCGCCTGCCCGCATTCGACGCCGCCGGCGCGACGTCCGAGCAAAAAGCGGTGCTCGACGAAATCCTCTCCGGCCCGCGCGGCAACCTGAACGGCCCGTTTCTCGGCTGGATCCATAGCCCGGAGCTTGCCCAGCATGCGCAGCGTCTGGGCGCGTTCTGCCGCTACAGCACGGGACTCTCGCTGCGCCTTTCGGAGCTGGCGATTCTCGTGACGGCGGCGCGCTGGCAGGCGCAGGCGGAGTGGTACATCCACTATCCGATCGCGCTGAAGGCGGGCGTGCCCGAGGCGCTGGCCGAACAGATCCGCACCGGCGCCGCGCCGGTCTTCGAGGCACCCGACGACGCGCTTGTCTACGCATTCGTCACGGAACTCTACGACACGAAGCGCGTGTCCGACGCGACCTACGCGCGCGCGGTCGAGCGCTTCGGGCATGAAACCACGATCAACCTCGTTGGCCTGCTCGGCTACTACGCGCTCGTGGCGATGACGCTCAATGTGTTCGGCATGCGCGCCGAAGGCCAGACTTCGCTGCCGTTTCCGGAATAAGGGCGAAGGATCGCCGGGGTGCCCCGACGCCCGGTTTCGCCGCTTGCGAATGCAAACCGCTTGAATGAAGTATCGTCTGAATATTAATATGCGCCGTTCCCTTGACGGGCTCGTCGAGGGTTAAGCCAAAACGACCTCCACGTTTGCAAGTGAGGGCGAAACAGACCGGGACTCTCAGGGAGCAAGCGATGACACGCAAATTCATTCTCAAAGACGACACAACCGATCGCAACGGCGTCGTGCTGGACGGCATTGCCGGCTCGTCGTTCGACGGGCGTCCGATGGCGTATCTCGGCGCCCCGGTGATGTGCCATACCTGCAACGAGCAGGGCGTCATCATTTCCGATGGCGCGCCGCATACCATGACTGTCATGGGCAAGCAGGTCGCGCTCGAAGGCGATCTCTGCCAGTGCAAGTGCGAGCCGCTGCCCAAGCTCGTCGCGTCGCAGGCGACTGGAACGCTGGCGGGCTGAGCCGGAGGCTTGCGTCGCCAGTCCGGATCGCGCCACGCGCCTTGGCCGGCACAGCCGGGCGAGGCGCTTTTTTTTGCGCGTCGATTCATCATCGTGACGGCCGTATTTCAGCGCCGGGATTTTTTCGTTTGTGTGGTTAATGGCGCGGCGCCGTAATACATCAATATCCGACCGATCCAGGGGCGGAAAACAAAACGAACCCGCGATTTTTTCGAAGGGAAACGTTTTCGGGCGGCTCTGCGGCGTCGCTCCGGATTCCGGTTATCCGGTTAATGCTGAATGGGCCGCCGAATGCGGCGGCGTCCGGGAGCGCGCTTAAGGTCTGATTATGCATCGGCCGAATTAGCCCCGCAGCCGTGAAATAATATGACTGTTTGCGCCGCGCACGCCCGAAATCCGGCCCACACGGCGGCCTGGCGACGCTGTCGTACCCGGCGCGACTATGCGAATTGATTTTTCGTCGATTAATTGCGGTTTTCCCGTATGCGTATCAAAATCGCTTGCGCGCTTTAATTCGCGTTGTTAGTCTTGCGGGACTTATTAACGGTCGCCCGAATAATATTATCGACAACGATGCCTGCGTGCGGGAAAGGGGAATCCGCACCGGCAATTATTCGATGAGCGACCCGACTCGCGAGGCAGCGCCATGCTGGATACGCCTATTGAGCTTGCAGAAACCGAACGCGCCACGCTGGCCAGCGTTGGCGACGTAGTCACCCTCAAATCGGGTGGCCCCCGCATGACTGTCATGTACGCAGGATCCGTTGGCTTCGCGGACGGCCATTGGCTGATCTGCCAATGGTTCGACGAGCAGGGCGAACTGCGTCAGGACATGTTTGCGCAAAACATGGTGCAAATCGAACCGCGCCTGATTTCGGCGGCTTCGGTCAAGCTGCGCATGCCGTCGGCACGCGTCAGCGGGCGCGCCTGAATCTGCCGCGCGCCCGCGAATGCCGGCAATCTTTTCGCCGGTTAGCGGCCGTTAGTGACCCCGTAGTGACCCCGTAGCGACCCCGTTAGCGACCTTTAGCGCTGGCCTTCCGCGGCGATCCGCACGGCCAGGCCGGCCAGTACGGTCCCCATCAAATAGCGCTGAAACGCCAGCCATTTCGGTCGGCCGGAGAGGAACGACGCAATCGTGCCCGCCGTGATGGCCGCGGTGGCGTTTACGCTGACCGAGAGCACGATTTGCACCGCGCCTAGCTCGATCGATTGCGCGAGCACGCTGCCTTTGGCCGGGTCGATGAACTGCGGCAGCAGCGAGAGATAGAGGATGGCCACTTTCGGGTTCAGCAGGTTCGTGACGAAGCCCATGAGAAAGAGCTTGCCAGGCCGGTCCGGCGTGAGTTCGCGCACCTGGAACGGCGAGCGGCCGCCCGGCTTGAGCGTCTGCCATGCGAGCCACGCCAGATAGAGCGCGCCGCCGAGGCGCAGCGCGTCGTACGCAAAGGGCACGGCCATCAGCAGCGCCGTGATGCCGAATGCGGCGCACAGCATGTAGAAAATGAACCCGAGCGCGACCCCGCCGAGCGAGATGAGACCTGCCTTGCGGCCCTGGCAGATCGAGCGCGAGATCAGGTAGATCATGTTGGGTCCGGGCGTGAGCGCCATGCCGAGCGCGACGGCGGCAAAGGCGAACAGCGGGGCGACATGGGGCATGGCGGGCTCCGTGGTCCTGCGGGTATATCGGCTGGGGAAGGGAAAGGCACGCGCAGTGGCGAACCTGCGTGTGCGACGGCGATGTGCGTGATTATTTCATGCCGCGCTATTCAATGCGAAGAGCGCCTGCGTTCGGCCTCGCGGACCTCGCGCGCATGCGCGCGGTCGTCGAGCTGGCGGGAGAACAGCAGCATGCCCAGACGCCGTCGCCGCTCCTTCGCGCTGCCGCCGATGTCCTTCGGCGGATTCGGTTGCAGCGCCCAGTAGAGCGCGAACAGCCAGCCGAATATCGTCCAGCCAATCACCGCGTTGAAGAGGGCGATCGTCAGCAGATCGTGGCGCATGCGGCGCTCCGCGATCAGCGCAGGCAGGAAATAGAGCGCGACCGCCGCCAGCAGAACGATGATCTCGAAGACGGAATGGTTCACCATGGCCGGTCCTCCCCAACAGGGCGTCATCTGCCCAATCATTCATTGTCGCGCGGTTCGGCCCCGCGCGCATGAGGATCCTGGCCAGAAGGCCAGGGCCTGTCGGCGAAGCGGTGTTCGGGTCTATGATTTGTGTTTTACCCGCACGGTATTCGCACCATGAGCTCAGACACCACAGAGGACATCCGGCAACTGGATCGCGACGCATTGCGCGCGTTCGTGGAGCGCAAGTGGAACGACGAAATCGTCCCCGCGCTCACCGACTACATCGCGGTGCCGGCGAAGAGTCCGGCATTCGACGCCGACTGGGCGAAGCACGGCTATCTCGAGCGCGTCGTGCAGGACGCCGCGAAATGGGCCGAAACGCAGCCCGTGCGCGGCCTGAAACTCGAAATCGTGCGGCTGCCGGGCCGCACGCCGGTGATCTTCTTCGAGGTGCCGGCCACGCGCTCGGGCAGCAGCGAGACCGTCGTGCTCTACGGGCACCTCGACAAGCAGCCCGAATTCGCCGGCTGGCGCAACGATCTCGGCCCGTGGACGCCCAAGCTCGAAGACGGCCGCCTCTACGGGCGAGGCGGCGCGGACGACGGTTACGCGATCTACGCAAGCGTCACCGCCCTGGCTGCGCTCGACGCCCAGGGCATCGAGCGTCCGCGCTGCGTGGGCCTCATCGAGACCTGCGAAGAATCGGGCAGTTACGACCTGTTGCCGTATGTCGACGCGCTGCGCGAGCGTCTTGGCGACGTCGGCCTCGTCGTCTGCCTCGACTCGGGCGCGGGCAATTACGATCAGCTCTGGCTTACCACCTCGCTGCGCGGTCTCGTCTCGGGCGATCTGGAAGTCGAGGTGCTCGAAGAGGGCATCCATTCGGGCTCCTATGGCGGCATTGCGCCGTCCAGTTTCCGCGTGATGCGCCAGCTATTCGAGCGGCTCGAAGACGCGGCGAGCGGCACGCTCCTGCCCAAGGGCTTTCATTGCGCGATTCCGTCCACGCGTCTTGCCGAGGCCGAGGCCACGGCAAGGATTCTCGGCGATAGCGTCTGGAAGGGCCTGCCCTGGGCCTGCGGCCAGGACGGCCGCCCCGTGCTGCCCAAGACCACGGACCCGCAGCAGGCGCTGCTCGATTCGACGTGGCGCCCATCGCTCTCCGTGACCGGCGCGGCGGGCCTGCCCGCGCTCGCCGACGCCGGCAACGTGCTGCGTCCGCGCACGGCGTTCAAGCTTTCGCTGCGGCTGCCGCCGCTGGTGGAGGCGTCGAAGGCCGTCGCCGAGTTGAAGGCGCTGCTCGAACTCGACCCGCCCTATAACGCGAAAGTCACCTTCAAGCCGGACACCGGCGCCGCCAACGGCTGGAGTGCGCCGGAACTCGCGCCGTGGCTTTCGCAGGCGCTCGATGCGGCTTCGCGTACGCATTTCGGGGCCGACTGCGCGTATCTCGGCCAGGGCGGCACGATTCCGCTGATGAACGTCCTGCAGGCAGGCTTCCCGAAATCGCAATTCATGGTGTGCGGCGTGCTTGGCCCGAAGTCGAACGCGCATGGGCCGAACGAGTTCCTGCATGTGCCCTATGCGAAGAAGCTCACCGCCACGGTGGCGGAGGTGATTGCTTCTGCGCCTTGAGGGGCGGCGGCTCGATGGCGCGTGCCTGCCGCGCGCCGTCCGCCATGTTTGCGTTTTATCCCTTCGCTGCCGGTTCGTCGTGCGCGGCCTCGGCGTGGCAGGAGCAGCTTTCCTCGTTCATCGGCTGCTCCAGGTTCTTCATGATTCCGCATTCGGCGCTGCTGCTGTGGTGAGCATGGCAGCTCTCGCGCAGCGTCCGCAGTTGCTGTTCGAGCACGCGCATCGACTCGATTTGCTCGTGAATGCGGGCGATCTGGCAATCGATCAGTTGATTCACTTCGTCGCAGGGCTGGCCCGGATCGGCCTGGTAGCGCCGCAGCGTGCGGATATCGGCGAGTCCGATGCCGAGCGAGCGGCAATGGCGGATGAAGTTCAGTTGCGCGGCATGCGAGCCCGTGTAGCTGCGGTATCCGTTGGTTTCGCGCGCCGGCTCGTCCAGCAGGCCTTCGCGTTCGTAGAAGCGCACCGTTTCGACGTCGCAATGCGCCTGGCGCGCCAGCTCACCGATTCTCATCGTCGCCGCTCTCCCGAAATGACTTGACCCTGTAGTGGCTACAGGCTGTTCAATGATTCTGTCACTTTTGGGAGAAATCGGCCATGGTCCAGGCTTTCTGGTCGCGGTTTGTGCTCGCGCAACGCTTTCGGGCGCGCAACGACGGGCGGGACGCAGCGGCGTCGGGCTCGACGGAATCGGCAGTCTCGCTCGATGAAGCGGCGGAGGAGCACGCGTGCGGCCACGACCACGGGCATGACCACGCTGGCGGCCACGGTCATTCGCATGCTCATTCGCATGCCGGCCGCGAAGCGGCAGCGTGCTGCCAGGGCGCTGCCGCGCCGCAATCCGCCCGCCCGAGCGCGCCCGCGAGTGCGCCGGACGGGGCGCTGCGCGTGCGCTATCGCATCGACAACATGGACTGCCCCACCGAGGAGCGGCTCATCCGCAAACGTCTAGAGCCGATGCCAGGCGTCGTGCGCCTGGACTTCGATCTGCTGGCGCGCGAACTGACGGTCTACCACCGCCTGCCTGACGCGCAGCCGCTCGAAGCTGCGCTGCGCGCGCTCGACATGGCGCCGCGCCTGCTCGACGACGGCGCGCCGGCCAGCGCCAGCGCGACCGCCCCGACGCGCAGCCCCGGTCTCGCGATGCGCGAGAAGCTGTTGCTCGCCGCGAGCGGCATCGCGGCGGCGGCGGCCGAGGGGCTGGCATGGCGCACGGGTCACGAGACCGGCTTGCCGGTGCTGGCTTGCACGGTGGTTTCGCTGTTGTGCGCGGGCTTGCCGACGCTGCGCAAGGGCTGGGTCGCGCTCAAGAACTTCACGATCAACATTTATTTCCTGATGTCGCTGGCGGTCGCGGGCGCCATCGTCATTGGCAAGTGGCCCGAGGCGGCCATGGTCGTGTTCCTGTTCGCGCTCGCCGAGGAAATCGAGGCCCTTTCGCTCGAACGCGCGCGTCACGCGATCCGCTCGCTGACCGCGCTCGCGCCCGAAACCGCCGAGGTCTGGCTGGCGGGCCCGCAGTCCGCGCAATCACCAGGCGCATGGCGCACCCGCGCCGTTGCCGAAGTGGCGGTGGGCGAGCGCATCCGCGTGCGCGCGGGCGAGCGCGTGCCGGTCGATGCGCGCGTGGCCGCGGGCCGCGCGGCGCTCGATCAGGCGCCCATCACCGGCGAGAGCCTGCCCGTCGACAAGGCCGAAGGCGATGCGCTCTACGCGGGCAGCATCGTCGTCGATGGCGTCGTGGAGGCCATCGTCACCGCGGCCGCGCGCGACAGCACGCTTGCGCGCATCGCGGCAGCGGTGCAGGAAGCCCAGGCACAGCGCGCGCCGACACAGCGCTTCGTCGACCAGTTCGCGCGCTACTATACGCCCGCCGTGGTCGCGCTCGCGGTGCTGATCGCGATTGCGGGGCCGCTCGCGTTCGGCGGCGCGTGGGGCGCGTGGCTCTACAAGTCGCTCGTGCTGCTGGTGATCGCGTGCCCGTGCGCGCTCGTCGTCTCGACGCCGGTAACGGTCGTGAGCGGCCTCGCGGCGGCCGCGCGCCACGGCATGCTGGTGAAGGGCGGCGTGTGGCTCGAGCGCGGGCGCCTGCTCAAGGCCGTCGCGCTCGACAAGACCGGCACGCTCACGCGCGGCGCGCCGGCGCTCACCGACACGCTCGCGCTGGCGGCGCTGCCCGGGGACGAGGCCCTGCGCCTTGCCGCGAGCCTCGACGATGCGAGCACGCATCCGCTTGCCCGCGCGCTCGTGGCGGGCTGGCGCGAGCGCGGCACGCAGGCGCCGCTCGAGCCCATCGACAATTTCGCGGCGCTAAACGGCCTGGGCGTGACGGGGCGCATCGGCGGCGAGGCCTGGCATCTGGGCAATCATCGGCTCGTCGAGTCGCTGGGGCTGTGCTCGCCAGAACTCGAAGCACGGCTTGCGCGGCTCGAAGAGGCGGGCAAGACCGCCATCGTGCTGTGCTCGCCGCGCGAGCCGGTAGCGCTGTTCGCGCTCGCCGATGCGGTGCGGCCCGAGAGCCTGCCCGCCGTCCACGCGCTCAAGCGGTTGGGCGTGACGCCAGTGATGCTGACCGGCGACAACCCGGCGACGGCGCGGGCGATTGCGGCGCAGCTCGGCATCGACGACGCGCGCGGCAATCTGCTGCCGCAGGACAAACAGGACGCGGTGGCGGCGCTTTCGGCGCAGCGCGGCATGACGGCGATGGTCGGCGACGGCGTGAACGACGCGCCCGCGCTCGCGCGTGCCGACATCGGCTTCGCGATGGGGGCGGCCGGCACGGCGACGGCGCTAGAAACCGCCGACGTCGCGATCATGGACGACGACCCGCGCAAGATCGCGGCGTTCATCGGCTTGAGTCGCAAGGTGTCGGCGGTGCTGGCGCAGAACATCGCGCTCGCGTTGGGCATCAAGGCGGTGTTCCTCGTGCTGGCGCTGGCGGGCGAGGCGACCCTCTGGATGGCCGTGTTCGCGGACGTGGGCGCGAGCCTGCTGGTCGTCGCCAACGGACTGCGGGTACGGCGGCATTTCGTTGGGCGTAGCGGGTGATGCGCAATATATGCAACTAACAGCCCACCCCGTCCACCCCCTGAGATAACCTCCGCGGTGGCACCGAAAACGGTCTGCGCACGAACACCCGTCAACCGCCCGCCGCAACGCCCCCTAAGCGACCAAGGGCAGTGCGCAAGTCGGCACGCGCGGCTTCATCGAAATCGCCGAGAAACGCATGACGGCCCGCGATCAGCGTGGCGACAGGCACGCCATCGCGAAACACGATGCGATTGCCCGCGACCGCAGGCACTTTCTCTCCGGGCAGCACCGTGCCGACGAGATTGAGCGGATCCGCGGCGGCGACGCACACCAGCGCGCCTTCCGCGCGCGGTGTCCCATCTTCCCGGCTGCCCGCATGGCCGCGCCGCCGTACCTCGCGCAATAGCGCGACGGCTTCCGGCAGGGCGAACTGCTCGCCCGAGAGACCGGTGACGAAGCGCCCGCCGCGCACGTCGCCGCGCGCTTCCATGCGGCGCAGCACGCGCAGCAGATCGCGCCACGGCGGCAGCCAGGGCGCCTCGCGCGCCAGCAGTTGCCAGCACACGACGCCATAGCGGCGCAGCAGCACGTTCGCGACGTGCTCCAGCAGATCGGGGTCGGCGGGCGGGCGGCGCGAAGGTGCGGGACTCGTTGCGCGCGCCGCTCGCATGGCGCCCGAAGCGACGGCCGTCAAAGTCTCATCCGATGCCGATGCCGATGCCGACGCCTCCGCAGCAGCGCCCCCGGCCGCGCGATCCTCCGCCGGAGTCGCCAGTACGTCGGGCAATGCGTGGCGCCGCAGCACCGCCCAGCGCCCGGCCTCGGCCATACCGCCCGCGAGCGGCCCGAAGCCGCGCGGGCGCCGCCGTCCGTAATGGCCGTGCTGGGCCTGGCGCTTCGCCGCGGGGCGCACCAGCGCGCGCAGCCCCGCGAAGCTGTCGGCGTTCACGAGCCCCGCGGCCACCAGTTCGCCCAGCGCGCTCTCCAGCTCCACGCCGAGCAGGTGCGCGTCGGCGGCCAGCTCGTCGAAGAACATCGCGCCGTGGCGCAGCAGCGCTTCATGCACACGCCGTGCGCGCGCCGAAAGCTCCGCCGCTTCGGGAATCTCGACGAGCGCTGTCCAGCGCGCCAGCTCGCGGCGCGGCAGCAGCACGACAGGCGTGCTGCGCACCGTCGACGCCGCTGCCCGCGCCGGCAACCGTGCCCACGCAATCTGCCCCGAGCGGCATAGCGCGTCGAGCAGCATCGGCGTGTAATCGTCGACGCGGGCGGGCAGGATCTCGTCCTCCCAGGCGAGCGCCGAAGCCTCCCAGCCTTCGAGCTGATCGAGCATGGCCGCGAGCGCGTCGCGGCCCGAGCCGCGCGTGTCGTTGCCCACCGTGGCGGCCACGTGCTGCCACTCGAACAGGAAGCGCATGAAATCCTGCCGCTCGACCGGCTCGATCTCGCGGCGCAGTTTGCGTACCGTGTAGCGATGGATGCGCGCGAGCAGATGGCGTTCGCACCATTCCTCTTCGCGCGCGCCCGGCGTGAAGCGTCCGCGCATGACCGTGCCTTCGGCTTCGAGCCGCGTGAGCGCGAGCGCCACCGCGCTCGCCTCCAGCGCGAGCGGCCGGGCGATTTGCGCGACCGTGAGCGGTCCGAATCCCGACAGCCGCGCGCGCACGATCTCGACCAGCGCCGTGTCCTCGTTCCACGGCTCGTCGCGCGCTTCGTCGAGGCCGGCGAGCGCTGTCAAGGGCGGCTCGCATTGCGCCTGCGGGTAGATCGCGCGCACGCAGGCGAGGCGCTCGATGCTTACCCACAGCGCGTCGTGCTGCGCGACCGGCATGCGCGTCGCGCGCCCGGCGGCGGCCAGCCCGGCGAGCCATGCGCTCCAGCCGTGCGCGTGCGCCTCGCTTTGCGCCAGCGCGCCGAGCGAGTTGATCGCGTCGTGCAGTTCGTCGGCGTCGCGCACCTGCGGCCAGGCTTCCTCGCGCACGCTCGCAATCGCTTCCGGGTCGAGCGCGCCCAGTTCGTCCGCGGACTCGGGATCGCTCCAGCGTCGCGCGAGCACGGCCTGGGTGCGCCGCTCTTCGAGGGGCGCATCGTCGAGGAACGCATAGGGGCGCGCGCTCAGGATCTCCGCCGCGAGCGGCGAGGGCGCAGGCAACTCGCGCGTCACCAGCCGCACGTCGCGCGACTCGATGCGGCGCAGCAGGGCGAGCCACGCATCGGAATCCATGGCCGCGTGCAGGCAGTCGTCGAGGGTTTGATCGACGAGCGGATGGCGCGGAATCTCGCGCTCGCCCGCGAGGTTTTCGACGCACGCGACCTGGTCGGGAAACACGGCCGCGAGCAGATCCTCGCTGCGCATGCGCTGGATCTGCGGCGGGGTCTTGCGCCCGCTGGTCTGACGCGGCAGCGCGAGCGCCGTGGTGGCGTTCCAGCGCCAGCGCACGCCGAACAGCGGCGCGTCGAGCAGCGCCTGCACCAGCAGGTGCTCGGCGCTGTTCGAGTGCAGATAGCGCCACACTTCGTCGAGTGCGAAGCTGTGCGCGTGCGTGAGCGAGAGGATGATGGCGTCCTCGGTGGCGGCGGCCTGCAGCTCGAAGTTGAACTGGCGGCAAAAGCGCTTGCGCAGCGCGAGGCCCCACGCGCGGTTCACGCGGCTGCCGAACGGCGCATGGATCACGAGCTGGGTGCCGCCCGCTTCGTCGAAGAAACGCTCCATCACGAGCGTGTCCTGGGTCGGCAGGACGGTGAGCGCGGCGCGGGCGCGCGCGAGATATTCGACGATCTGGCGCGCGGTCGCGTCGTCCAGGCCGAGCGTGGTGGACAGCCATGTCGTGGCGCGTTCGATGGCCGCAGCGTTGACCATAGCGTTGGCCATAGCGTTGGCCGGGGCGCTTGCGGGCGGTGGGGTTGCGGCGCCGCCGCCCGTAGCGTTTGCGGCGTCGATCGGGCCGCTCCTTTGCAGATCGCTCGATGCAGTCTCGTCAGCGTCCGCGTCCGCGTCGAGCGCCGCTTCGATCCGCGCGCGCAAGCGCGAGATCGCGAACGACAGCTCGTCGCTGCGTCCCGGCGCCTCGCCGAGCCAGAACGGGATGTTCGGCGGCTGGCCCTGCGCGTCCTCCACGCGCACGCGTCCCGCCTCGATGCGCAAGATGCGGTACGAGGCATTGCCAAGCTGGAACACGTCGCCCGCGAGACTTTCGACGGCAAAATCCTCGTTCACGGTGCCGATCTGCACGCCCTGCGGTTCGAGCAGCACGGCGTAGTCGGCGTTGTCGGGAATCGTGCCGCCCGAGGTCAGCGCGACGAGGCGCGCGCCGCGCCGGGCGCGCAGCGTCTGGCTCACCACGTCGCGATGCAGCCAGGCGGCGCGCGGCCCGTGGCGGCTCGTATAGCCCTCGGCGAGCATGCGCAGCACCGCGTCGAAGCGCGCGCGTTCGAGCTGCGCATACGGCGCACTGCGGCGCACGAGCGCGAACAGCGCATCTTCGCGCCATTCCTCGCACGCCACCTCGGCGACGATCTGCTGCGCGAGCACGTCGAGCGGCGCATGCGGCAGCGCGAGGCGGTCGAGCTCGCCGCGCCGCACGCAATCGAGCAGCGCCGCGCATTCGATGAGGTCGTCGCGCGAGGTCGGAAAGAGCCGCCCCTTCGGCATGCCGCCGACCTGGTGGCTGGAGCGCCCGACGCGCTGCAAGAACCCCGCGATCGAGCGCGGCGAGCCGATCTGGCAAACGAGGTCGACGTCGCCGATATCGATGCCCAGTTCGAGCGAGGCCGTGGCCACCAGCACGCGCAGCTCGCCGCGCTTCAGGCGCTGCTCGGCCTCGAAGCGATGCTCGCGCGCGAGGCTGCCGTGATGCGCGGCCACGGCCTCGGCGCCCAGGCGGTCGGTCAGATGGCGCGCCGCGCGCTCGGCCATGCGGCGCGTGTTCACGAACACGAGCGTGGTGCGGTGCTGCGCGACGAGTTCGGCCATGCGGTCGTACACGCGCTCCCACACGTCGTTGGCCATGACGGCTTCGAGCGGCACGGGCGGCACTTCGAGCGCGAGGTCGCGCGCGCGCACGTGACCCGCATCGACGATGGCGCACCCAGGCGGCGTCGCGGCGTTCTCGCCCACGCCGACCAGAAAGCGCGCGACCGTGTCGACGGGCTTTTGCGTCGCCGAAAGCCCGATGCGCAGCAGGCGCTGGCCGCACAGCGCGTCGAGGCGCTCGAGGCTGAGCGCGAGATGGACGCCGCGCTTGTTGCCCGCGAGCGCGTGAATTTCGTCGACGATCACGCTGCGCGCGCTCGCGAGCATGCGCCGCCCCGACTCCGAGCCGAGCAGCACGTAGAGCGACTCGGGCGTGGTCACGAGAATATGCGGCGCGCGCTTGCGCTGCGCGGCGCGCTCGGGCTGCGGCGTGTCGCCGGTACGCACGGCGGTGCGGATCTCGACGGGCGGCAGGTCGCGGCGCGCCAGCTCGGCGCGGATGCCTTCGAGCGGGCGCTCCAGATTCAGATGGATGTCGTTGGAAAGCGCCTTGAGCGGCGAGACGTAGACGACGAGCGTGGCGTCGGGCAGCGCGCCGCCGTGCGCGAGACCTTCGCGCACGAGCGCATCGAGCGCGGCGAGAAAGCCCGTGAGCGTCTTGCCGGAACCCGTGGGCGCGGCGACCAGGGTGGCGCGGCCGCTCGCGATGTGCGGCCAGGCGGCGCGCTGCGCGGGCGTGGGGGCCGCGAAGCTGCTGCGAAACCACGCGGCCACGGCCGGATGGAACAGGGCGAGCGGATCGTCCGGGCCCGCTGCGTCAGGCGTGGACGCGGAGATGGACTCGGACGAAGAAGAAGCGGGCTGGACGGAGGCGGGCGAAAGCCGGTTCATGCGCGAAAGGGTGCGGCACGCGAGACAGCACGAAAAAAACAGTCTGGCAGGTTTCTCGCGCGGCTGCCAGGCGGCGCTTCGGGCGTTCGGCGGTGCGCGGCGGGCGCAGTGCCCATTCCCATGCCCGCGCGCGAGCGTAAGCCCGCCGCAAGCGTCCGCACGCACCCCAGGCACGTCTCGCGCGATCGCAGTATCCTCTGGCCCGTTGGCTGTTCCCTCGGTCCATGTCGGAGTTTTCCCATGCGAATGCATCCTCTTGGCCGTACCGGCCTCTTTGTTTCCGAACTTTGCCTCGGCACCATGACCTTCGGCGGCGGCGCCGGCATCTGGAACCAGATCGGCGATCTGCAGCAGTCCGAAGCTGAACGCCTGATCGGCCGCGCGCTCGATGCGGGCATCAACTTCATCGACACCGCCGATATCTACTCGCAAGGCATTTCCGAGCAGATCACCGGCCAGGCGCTGAAGAACCTCAAGGTGGTGCGCGACCAGGTCGTGGTGGCGACCAAGGTGCTCGGCGAGATGGGGCCGTCGCCGAACCAGCGCGGCGCGACGCGCTATCACATCATGGAGGGCGTGAAGGCGAGCCTGCGCCGCCTGCAGCTCGACCACATCGACCTGTACCAGATCCACGGCTTCGATCCCGTCACGCCCATCGAGGAGACCGTGCGCGCGTTCGACACGCTCGTGCAGCAAGGCTATGTGCGCTATGTGGGGGTCTCGAACTGGGCCGCATGGCAGATCGTGAAGGCGCTGGGCATCGCGCATCATCACGGGCTCGCGCGCTTCGAGTCGCTGCAGGCGTATTACACGATCGCGGGCCGCGACCTCGAACGCGAGATCGTACCGATGCTGGCGAGCGAAGGGCTCGGGCTCATGGTATGGAGTCCGCTAGCGGGCGGGCTGCTGAGCGGCAAATATGGGCGCGACCGCCAGGGCGAGGCGGGCAGCCGCCGCACGACCTTCGACTTTCCGCCCGTGGAGCGCGAGCGCGCGTGGGATTGCATCGACGCGATGCGCCCGATTGCCGAGCGCAAAGGCGTTTCGGTGGCGCAGATCGCGCTCGCGTGGCTGCTGCATCAGCCGGTGGTGACGACGGTGATCGTCGGCGCGAAGCGCACCGATCAACTCGACGACAACGTCGCGGCGACGAAGGTGAAGCTCTCCGCGCAAGAACTCGCGATTCTCGACGACGTGAGCGGCTTGCCCGCCGAATATCCGGGCTGGATGCTCGCGCGCCAGGGCGATGCACGGCTTGCGCAGTTGCGCGAGGAACGCTGAAAAGCAAAAACGGGACGCGCACTGCACGCGTCCCGTAGCGTGACGGTGTTACTGCGGGTGTTACTGCGGGTGTTACTGCGGGTGTTACTGCGGGTGTTACTGCGCGGCCACCACCTTCAGGTGATTCTTCACCGAACTCACGCCGGACACGCCTTCCACCACCTGCCTGGCGTTGTCGCGGTCCTCGGCGCTCGGCACCGTGCCCGTGAGCGACACGACGCCCTTGCGCGTCTTCACGTGGATGTGCTCGGACTTCACGTTCTTGGCGGTCAGCAATTCGGTCTTCACCTTGGTCGTGATGGTGGTGTCGTCAACGTGCTGGCCGACGCTTTCGGAACTGCCCGAGGGCGCCGCCGCAGGAGCGGTGGTGGTCGTCTGCGCGCCGGCGGCGAGCGCGAAAGTCATGCAGGCCACACCTGCAACGGTCGTGAGCATCGGAATGCGCTTCATGCGTTTCTCCTTTTCCGTTGGTGTTCGCCGCACCGTGCCGCAAGGGCCATGCCGCGCTGCGCCAATTGCAGCGCGCGCGGCATCGCGAGGGCGGGCACGGTGTGGGACGCAAGCTGACTGCACGGGGCGGATCGCGAGCCTGAAGGGGCCATGAGCGCACGATCGGACACCCAATCGACATCTGATCGAGCCCGTGATCGGGGGCGCCATTCGGGTATGCAATTCGGGTATGCAATTCGGGCACGCAATTTTTTTCGGGCGATTGTAAAAACGGCTGACGCGTGGCGCGGACCGGGTGCTGAAATTGCGCAGGCGCAAGTGGCGATCCCGTTATAAAACAAGCTCTTGTAAAAACTGGCATGGCTGTTGCGTGATCTGAGCCATTCACGTCACACTCCGGAACAGGACAGCCATGCCTTCCATCGCGTTACACGCACGCCAGCATCTGGCGCTGACACCGCGTCTGCAGCAGGCCGTGCGCCTGTTGCAGCTATCGTCGCTCGAATTCCAGCAGGAACTGCGCGAAGCGCTCGATACCAATCCGTTTCTCGAATATGTGCCGCCCGCGCAGGAAACCGGCGAAGCCGCCGAGGCCGCCGAAGGCGCGGCCGGCATTGGCGCCGCCGCGCCGTCGGCGACCGCCGCGCCTGCCGAGGGGCCCGAAGGCGATCTCGATGGCGGCATGGAAAGCGCCGCGGACGGCGCCATGACGCCGGATGCCGCGAGTTACGGCAGCGAGCCGGCCGCGTACGGCGACGAAGCCGCCGGCTATGGCGACGAAGGCGCGTCGTACACCGCCGATCTGCCGTTGCCGGGCGCGCTGCGCGCGTCGTCGGGCTATCGCGGTTCGGACGACGGCGAATCCGACGCCGCCGACTGGGTGCGCGTGCCCGTCTCGCTGCGCGAGCAACTGCACGAGGCGCTAAGGCTCTCGCCGCTCGACGACCTCGATCGCGCGGCGGTCCAGGTCGTGATCGAGGCGCTCGACGACGACGGCTATCTGCGCCAGGACCTCGCCGATCTCGCCGACGTGGAAGGCGTGGGCGACACGCTCGACGAAGACCGCCTGCGCGTCGCGCTGCGCGTCGTGCAGACGCTCGACCGGCCAGGCATCGGCGCGCGCTCGCTTGCGGAATGCCTCGCGCTGCAACTCGAGGCGATGCCCGCGGACACGCCGCATCGCGAGCTTGCGCATCGCATCGTCACCGGACACCTGGAGCGCCTCGCCCGCCGCGAGCATGGCGAATTGCAACGCCAGTTGGGTTGCGACGCGCAGTCGCTGCAGGCGGCGAGCGCGCTCGTGCGCCGCCTCGATCCGAAGCCCGGCAATCACTATGGCCGCGCCGACGGTGGCTACGTGGTGCCGGACGTGATCGTGCGCCAGGTGCGCGGCCGCTGGGTGGTGAGCGTGAATCCGGCCATCGAGCCGCGCGCGCGCATCCACAAGCTCTATGCGGAGCTGTTCGCGCGCTCGGAGCAGACGAGCCGCTCGCCGCTCGCGCAGCAGTTGCAGGAGGCCCGCTGGCTGATTCGCAACGCGCACAAGCGCTGCGAGACGATCCTGCGGGTGGGCGAATGCATCGTCGCGCGCCAGAAGGCCTTTTTCCAGTATGGCGAAATCGCGCTGCGTCCGATGCTGCTGCGCGATGTCGCCGACGAACTCGGCCTGCACGAGTCGACCGTGTCGCGCGCGACCGGCAACAAGTACATGGCCACGCCGCGCGGCATCTTCGAGTTCAAGCGCTTTTTCCCGCGCGAGCTCGAGACGCGCACGGGCGGAACCTGTTCCGCCGCCGCCGTGCGCGCGCTCATCAAGGAGATGATCGACGCGGAGAATCCGCGCGATCCGCTTTCGGACGTCGTGCTCACGCAGGAGCTGGAAAAGCAGGGCGTGCGCGTGGCGCGCCGGACCGTCACGAAATACCGGCAGATGATGAAGCTGCCGGCGGCCGAGATGCGCCGGCAGCTTTAACGGCGGTTTTAACGGCAGCTTTAACGGCAGCTAACGCGAGCGCTCATCCATGCGCGGGCGCGGCGGGATCGATTCCGCCGCGCCCGCGCGTTCATTGCGGGCGACGCGCGGCTTGTGCCGCGCCTCACGCCGCGCCTCATGTCGACTACGCGCCGCGCTCGCGCAGGCGCTCGATCAGCGCCATCGCCGCAGCGGGATTGCGCGCCTTGTAGCCGCTGATCACGTAGAGATAGACGTCGCGGCCGGCCTGGGCCGCGAGCGGCGAGCCGAAGGTGGCGAGGTCGCCGGGGCTGCCGCCCTGGGCCCACGCGAGTGCGCGCTCGACCCAGCGGTCGAGACCGGCGCTCGAATAGCCGAGCGGCTCGCCCTCGGCCGTGCCCATGATGCGGGCGTAGACGAAGGGCGCGCAAGCATCGGCGATCTGCGGGTACTCCGAATCGCCGGACACGACGATGGCCGCCTGGCGCTGCCGCGCCAGCGCGACGAACTCGGGCGTGCAGAAACTCTCGTGCCGCACCTCCAGCGCGTGGCTTAGCGCGTGCCCATCGGCCTCGACGGGCAGCAACTCGAGAAATCGCGCGTAGTCCTCCGGGTCGAAGCGCTTGCCCGCCAGCAATTGCCAGTTGATCGGGCCGAGCTTGTGGCGCAGGTTCAGCACGCCGCCGGCCAGAAAGCGCTCGATGGTCGGGCCGGCCTCGGCCAGCACGCGGCGGTTCATCGCGAAACGCGGGCCTTTTACCGAGAACACGAAATCGTCGGGTGTCTCGTCGTACCAGCGCATGAAGCTCGCGGGCCGCTGTGCGCCGTAATAGGTGCTGTTGATTTCCAGCGAACTCAGGTGGCGGCTCGCATAGTCGAGTTCGAGGCGCTGGGCGAGCCCTTCGGGATAGAACGTGCCGCGCCACGGCTGATAGATCCATCCGCCGATGCCGACGCGAATGCGGCCGGTTTTCGCGGGCGAAACAGGTGAGCGTGCCATGGGGGTTGCGCCGTCGGGTCCGGAATGGCGCAGTTTAGCGCGGCTTTGGCGCATCGCGGCCCGAAACGGCGTCATTGCAATCGCAAGATTTCGAGCGCACGGCGATGCTTGGGGAATGCGCTACCGTCTGTAACCATCCCGCCGATTTTCAGACCGTTTTAGGCATAGTCCGATATTTTCCTTGTGGACGTGAGGCTAATTTAGTCGATGTGTGTAAGACAAACCTCACTTGGAATATCAGATGCAGCCTCGTCCCTCGATGGAGCTAAGCGACGCGCAGTGGCGCAGCGTCGAGCCGCTCTTCCATGAAATCCGTTCCAGCGGCCCGCGCCGCGGCCGCCCGGCGCATTGCCCGCGCGCCGTGTTCGAAGCCATTCTTTGGGTGCTTTCCACGGGCTCCGTCTGGGCCAGCCTGCCCGAGCACTACCCCGACTTCCGCACCTGCCATCGCCGCTTCAAGATGTGGTTCGACGCCGGTCTCGTCCAGCAGGCCATGGAGCGCCTCTACGGCGAACAGGGCACGGCCATGTGCGCGGCCATGAGCGCGCGCATGCAGCCGTGGCGCGCGCCGGCCGGGCGCAAGGCGCCGCGTTTCCCGGTGGCGTTCTCGCTGCGCTGGCCGCTGGCCCGCACCTGAGCGCGCGAAAACCGTGCGCTGCGCGGGTTCGCGGCGCTGAACGAATCGGCCTTTGCTGGGGTCGGTCAAATCCGACCTTTGTGGGATGCGCCTCCGGTGGGCGATACTGTGAGGCTCAACGCAACGGAACCCACAGGACATGGCGCATTTCGACGTATTCAACGGCGACGCGGACGGCATCTGCGCGCTCCACCAGCTTCGTCTCGCCCGGCCGCGCGAGGCCACGCTCGTCACGGGCGCGAAGCGCGACATCGCGCTCGTCAAGCGCGTGCCCGCGCAACCCGGCGACTCGCTCACGGTGCTCGACATTTCGTTCGACACGAACCGCGAAGCGCTTTGCGCGCTGCTCGACCAGGGCGTCCACGTCGAGTACTTCGACCATCATCACGCGGGCGAGCTGCCGATGAGCCTCAACCTCGCCGCGCACATCGACACCACGGCGCAGGTGTGCACGAGCGTGCTGGTCGACCGTCATCTGCACGGGCAGTACCGTCCGTGGGCAATCGCGGCGGCGTTCGGCGACAACCTGCCGGCCACCGCGCACGAACTCGCGCAAGCCGCGGGGCTGGGCGAGGCGCAAGCCGCCCAGTTGTGCGAGCTGGGCGAATCGATCAACTACAACGCCTACGGCGACAGCGTCGAAGACCTCTTCATCGCGCCCGACGCGCTCTACGAGACGCTCAAGCCTTACGCCGATCCATTCGACTTCATCGCGTCGGAACCGCTCGTGGCGCGTCTTTCCGCGTGCCGCCGCGAAGATCTCGAACGCGCGCAGCAGATCACCCCCTTGTTCACGGTGCAGTACGGCAGCGTCTGCGTGCTGCCCGACGAGCCCTGGGCGCGCCGCGTGCGCGGCGTGTTCGCCAATGCGCTCGCGATCGAGGAGCCGTCGTGCGCGCATGCGGTGCTAAGCGTCAATCCCGACGGCAACTATGCCGTGAGCGTGCGCGCGCCGCTCACGCGCCCGCGCGGCGCGGACGAGCTGTGCCGGGCATTCCCCGGCGGCAACGGCCGGGTGGGCGCGGCGGGCATCGATTGTCTCGACTCGGAGCGGCTCGACCTGTTCGTCACCGCGTTCGTGCGCGTGTTCGGACGTTCCGCGTCGCACTGAACGCCGCGCGCGCCAGCCACACGGGCACGCTGGCCTGCGTCGTTCCGTGTGATCCCACGGCAACCCGCAGCGCGCGCTCAGTCGCTGCCGCCCGACGCAGGCGCGCTCGTGCGCGACCAGCGCCAGTTGCGGATCTCGGGCATGTCGTCGCCGTATTCGTCCACGTAGCGGCGGTGCGCGGCGAGCTTGTCGTGCAACGCTTGCCGCACATGCGCGGCGCGTTGCGCGAGCCCGTCCACGCGATCGATCACGGCTTCGCACAAGTGGTAGCGGTCCAGCCGGTTCACCACCGTCATGTCGAACGGCGTGGTCGTCGTGCCTTCCTCGATGAAGCCGTGCACGTGGATGTTCGCGTGATTGGCGCGCCGGTAGGTCAGGCGATGGATCAGCGACGGGTAGCTGTGATGGGCGAAGATCACGGGCCGGCTCGTCGTGAAGAGCGCGTTGAAGTCGGCATCGGGAAGACCGTGCGGATGGCGGTCCGCGGGTTCGAGCGTCATCAGGTCCACCACGTTCACCACGCGTATTCTCAGATCGGGCAGCCAGCCGCGCAGCAGGTCGACCGCGGCGAGCGTCTCCAGGGTGGGCACGTCGCCCGCGCAAGCCATCACCACGTCGGGCTCGCCGCCTGCGTCGTTGCTCGCCCATGACCAGATGCCGATGCCGTCCGCGCAATGGCGGATGGCGGCGTCCATGTCGAGCCACTGGGGCTGCGGCTGCTTGCCCGCCACGACGATGTTGATGCGGTTCTAGGTGCGCAGCACGTGATCGGTCACGGCGAGCAGCGTGTTGGCGTCGGGCGGCAGGTAGACGCGCACCGTATCGGCCTTCTTGTTGACCGCATAGTCGATGAAACCCGGGTCCTGGTGGCTGAAACCGTTATGGTCCTGGCGCCACACGTGCGAGGTCAGCAGGTAATTCAGCGAGGGCAGGGGACGCCGCCACGGAATCTCGCGGATCACCTTGAGCCACTTCGCATGCTGGTTGAACATCGAATCGACGATGTGGATGAACGCTTCGTAGCACGACATGAAGCCGTGGCGGCCCGTCAGCAGATAGCCTTCGAGCCAGCCCTGGCAGGTGTGCTCGCTCAGGATTTCCATCACGCGGCCGTCCTGCGCGAGCTGGACGTCGTCGGGCGTGGTTTGCGCAAGCCACGTGCGCGCGGTCACGTCGAAGACGTCGGACCAGCGGTTCGAGGCCGTTTCGTCCGGCCCGAAAATGCGGAAATTGCGCGTGGGAAGATTCACGCGCATCACTTCGCGCAGGAAGGCGCCCATCACGCGCGTCGCTTCGGCGTCCACCTGGCCCGGAGCCGGCACGTCCACCGCATGACGCTCGAACGGGCTCACGCGCAGTTCGCGCACGCGGCCGCCGCCGTTCGAACGCGGGTTCGCGCTCATGCGCCGCTCGCCGCGCGGCGCAAGCGCGGCGATCTCGGGCGCGAGCTGGCCTTGCGCGTCGAACAGTTCTTCGGGCTTGTAGCTGCGCATCCAGCTTTCGAGCAGCGCGAGGTGGCCCGGCTTCGCGATGTTCGCGAGCGGCACCTGGTGCGAGCGCCACGACCCCTCGGTTTTCTGGCCATCGACGCTCTTCGGGCCGGTCCAGCCCTTGGGCGTGCGCAGCACGATCATCGGCCAGCGCGGGCGCTCGATGTGCGCCTGCGGATCGGTTTCGGCCGCCTTGCGCGCGGCCTGCTGGATGCGCGCGATCTCGTCGAACGCGCGGTCGAAGGCGGCGGCCATCAGGCGGTGGGCGACGCCGGGGTCCTCGGCTTCCACGAAGATCGGCTCGTGGCCGTAGCCCCTCATGAGCGAGGCGAGCTCTTCGTCGCCGATGCGTGCGAGCACGGTCGGCCCGGCGATCTTGAAGCCGTTCAGATGCAGGATCGGCAGCACCGCGCCATCCGTCACCGGATTGAGAAATTTGTTGGAGTGCCACGAGGTGGCGAGCGGCCCCGTTTCGGCTTCGCCGTCGCCCACCACGCACGCGGCGATCAGATCGGGGTTGTCGAACACGGCGCCATAGGCGTGCGATAGCGCATAGCCCAGCTCGCCGCCCTCGTGAATCGAGCCCGGCGTTTGCGGCGCGACGTGGCTCGGAATCCCGCCCGGAAAGCTGAATTGCTTGAAGAGCCGCGCCATGCCTTCCTCGTCCTGCGGCACGTTCGGCCAGGTCTCGCTATACGTGCCTTCGAGCCAGGTGTTCGCGACCACGGCCGGCCCGCCGTGTCCCGGCCCCGCGATGAAGAGCAGATCGAGATCGCGTTCGTTGATGATGCGGTTCAGGTGCGTGTAGAGGAAATTGAGGCCCGGCGTGGTGCCCCAGTGGCCGAGCAGGCGCGGCTTGACGTGGGCCAGTTGCAGCGGCTCGCGCAGCAGCGGATTGGCGAGCAGATAAATCTGCCCCACCGAAAGATAGTTCGCGGCACGCCACCAGGCGTCCATGCGCTGCAGCAGTTCGTCGGAAAGCGGCGGGCGGGTGGTAGGGCTGATCGGGCTCATGCGGTGCTCCTCGCGCGGTGCTTCGGTCGATCGGGCTATGGTGCCACGATCGATGCAAGCGCTTTCCCTGGGTGTCCGCCGATGCCCGCGCGCACTCGGCGCGGGGCGCGCGCCGACCGCGTAACATGCGTGGTGTGTCCCCCGCGCATCGCGCGCCGCGGACGCCTCCCGGGACGCGAAGACAGGAGGACGACGATGCGAGCCATGCTGTTCGACGGTACGAGTCCGCTGCTGCGGGAAGCGGATGTGCCCGATCCGGTTCCCGCGGCGGGCGAGCTGCTCATCGACGTTCATGCGTGCGGCGTGTGCCGCACCGACCTCCATGTGGTCGACGGCGACCTGAAGCAGCCGCGGCGTCCCCTGATTCCGGGGCACGAAATCGTCGGCACGGTGGCGGCGCTCGGCGCGGGCGTCACGGGCTTCGCGCCCGGCGACCGCGTAGGCGTGCCGTGGCTCGGCCACACTTGCGGAGCTTGCCGCTTCTGCCGGCGCGGCCGCGAAAACCTCTGCGACGCGCCCGGCTTCACGGGCTACACGATCGACGGCGGCTACGCGCAACGCACCGTCGCCGACGCCCACTACTGCTTCCATCTGCCGCGCCAGTACAGCGATGTCGAAGCCGCGCCGCTCCTGTGCGCCGGGCTGATCGGCTACCGCACGCTGGCGATGGCCGGCGACGCGCCCTGTATCGGCATCTACGGATTCGGCGCGGCGGCGCATATCGTCGCGCAAATCGCGCGGCATCAGGGTCGCACGGTGTACGCGTTCACGCGCCCCGGCGACCATGACGCACAGCGCTTCGCGCGGCGCCTGGGCGCGGCGTGGGCAGGCGGCAGCGACGAAGCGCCGCCCGAACCGCTCGACGCCGCGCTGCTGTTCGCGCCCGTGGGCGCGCTGGTGCCCGCGGCGCTGCGCGCGGTGGCCAAGGGCGGCGCCGTCGTCTGCGGCGGCATTCACATGAGCGACATTCCGTCGTTTCCGTACGCGTGGCTGTGGGAGGAACGCCGCATCGTCTCCGTGGCGAATCTCACGCGCGACGACGGTGCCGAGTTCATGGCGATCGCCGCGCGCCACACGCTCGCGATCGAGACCACGGTGTATCCGCTCGCGCGAGCGAACGACGCGCTTGCGGATCTGCGCGAAGGGCGGCTCACGGGCGCCGCGGTGCTGACGATGCGATGAGCGCACGATCAGGCCAACGCCGGCGCGACGCGACGCCACACAACGCAAGAACGGATGCGCAGCTTTTCGATTGCGCGGGCGCGGCAACGCGGCTCGCGCGCAACGCAACGGCCGGCAGGCCGTCGCGCGCGGCCCGGACGAACCGGACCGCGCGCGGCGGATGCCGCGCATCATGGGCCATGCCCGGGAGGTGACGATGTACAAGCGGATTCTGGTAGCCGTCGACGGCAGTCGCAGCGGACGCCGCGCGCTGGACGAGGCGGTGAAAATCGCCAGGGCGACGGGCGCCACGGTCGAGGCGCTCTGCGTGGTCCAGCATCCGGCGCGTCTCGTCGATATCAGCACGGGTTTCGCGGAGGAGCAGACGCGCCAGTCGGCCGAGGCCGACGTCGCCACGGCCGCGCTCGAGGAAGCCAGGACGGTGTTCGCACAGGCCGGCGTGACGGGCGTGGTACGCGCCGCCGACTCGATGGGCGAAGAAGTGGCCGCAGTGATCTACCGCATCGCCGCGGAAGAGGAGGCGGACCTCGTCGTGATGGGGACGCGCGGCCTGTCGGGTGTGAAGCGGCTGTTGCTCGGCAGCGTGGCGGAGTCGTTCCTGCGCATGGCCGACCGTCCTGTCATGCTCGTGCGCAACGAGGAGCCGAAGGCGGCCTGAGCGTCGGACACGCCCGAAACGCTGCGCAATGGGCACGACTGGAACGAACTCGCCGCCGCGAACGCGTCGGCGTGCCGGGCGCGAAGCATGGACGATACTGCGTCCGAAAGCGTGCGGCACGGTTATCCCGCTTTCATTCACCTAATCAGGAATCCGATTGATTGGGCGAATGAAAACGCGTGACACACGGCCGACATCGGCCGACATCGGGCGGCGCGCGACCCATCTCTTCATCCGACGCTGCCACCGCGACGGTAATACGAAGAAACACGACTGTAGCGAAACTGTACGTTTTGCTCGCTATGCTGATGTCCAAGGTGGGTTCCGGACAGGAGAGATTCGATGCTCAGTCACCACGAACTGGCGGCGCTGTTGCTGATTCGCGACGCGAATGCGCCGCTGCAGACACTCGATTCCGATTTTCTGGCGCTGACGCGCTACCACCTCGTGGAAATGGGCGAAGACGAGGACGGCTACGCACCGCGCCTCACCATGCGCGGCAAGGAATTGCTGCGGCGGCTGACGCAGGGCGGCGAGTCCGGTCGCGAAGATGGGGCGCGATGACCGGCCCGCAGTGCCGTTCCGGCTGCCATCCCATTGGACAGCGGGTGATTGCGGCCCGGCTGTCAAGCGTCTGAATGTGACGCTACGCTCGTTACATCTGTGTAACGAAGCGTCGCGCGCTCTGCGATACAGTGCTCGCTCTTGTTTAACCCACGCCGCTATCGATAGAGAGTCAGACCATGAATTCCGTTGTCAAGCCGTTTGCCCGCCTGTCCGCCCTGGTGCTGTGCGCCGCGCTGGCCGCGCCGCTCGTCGCCGTTGCCGCGCCGTATCATCATGAAGTGTGTCACACCGAGACCCACCATCATCACCCGGTGCGTGTTTGCCACCACGTGCGCTAAGCGGCATCAAACGGTAAAAACCGCACTTCGGTGCGGTTTTTTTGTGCCGTAGGTAATTAGGCATCCGAATATAAAAAGGCTGCATCGGATGAAGGCCGTTCAGTTGCCGGGGCGTCCTCCGCCACCGCCGGGCGGCCGGTTGCCGCCGCCGCCCGGCGGTCGGCCGCCCTGGCCCGGCGGGCGCGCGCCGCCGTTGCCGGGCGGCCTGGCGCCGCCTTGCCCGGGTGGCCTCGCGCCACTGTTGCCAGGCGGCTTCGCGCCGCCATGCCCGGGCGGTCGGGCGCCCTGGTCAGGGGGCCGATGGCCGTGTCCATTGCCCGCGCCGGGCCGGTTGCCCTGATGGCCGCCCGGCGGCTTGGCGCCATGGGGCGGCCGCGCGGGCGGGCGAATCGCCGGAGGCGGTCCCGGACGCGGCCCCGGATGCCGATACCAGCGCGATTGATTGCCGTACCACGGGCGGTCGCGATAGTAGTTGCCCCAGTACGTGCCGAGCGAGAACGTCACGATGGGCAGGCCGATGGTCGCGCCATAGCTCATCAGCGGCACTCTGTTGCCCTGATACGGATACGCGAGATAGGCGCCGTAGACCCAGCCGCGCAGGCCGGGCAGGCTCACGTCGCACCAGCTGTAGCCGGCCACGCAGCCCATCACGGCGAGCGAGACGCCGCTCGGGAGTTGCGCCACGACGGGATAGTCGCCGGCCGGCCCGGCGTAGAGATTGACGGTCGCGCTGGTGAACGCCTGGGTCTGCGCGAACGCCGGTGCGGCCGACACTGCGGCCAGACCGGCGAGCGTCGCGCCGACGAGCTGCTTGCGCATCGCTATTCCTCCTCGATGAACTCGATGAATACTGCCCGACGAATCATTATTGCGATATCAACCCATTCGCAACCGCTACGGTAACAGATATGGGGCCGCAGGCACGGCCAGCCATGTAACGGGAAATTATCGGGAAATCGCTTCGCCCGCGCACCGCGCGCCGGAGATTGCGAGATATCGCGCCGTACGGGGGCCGGTGCCGGCGTGGCGCACGTCCGCGTGCGCCTTGTGCCAGAATCGCGGCTCGGCCGCGCAAGCGCAACGGCAGCCAGCATCGACAAGCCTCGAGATGCCGTTCGCGATGGCCGGATTCAAATCAGAAAGACGAGGAGCAGACCCCCATGATTCAGCGCATTTCCCAATTCTTCACGGGCGTGGTGCATCGGTTTTTGCCGGACCCGCTCATCTTCGCGATCCTGCTGACGATCGTGACCTTCGTGCTCGCATTCGCACTGACGCCGCAACCGCCCGAGGCGCTCGTCATGATGTGGGGCTCCGGCTTCTGGAATCTGCTCGCCTTCGCGATGCAGATGGTGCTGATCCTCGTCACGGGTCATGCGCTCGCGAGCTCGGGGCCGGTCAAGCGCCTGCTGGTCGCGCTCGCCGGCTGCGCGCGCACGCCGGGGCAAGGCGTGATGCTGGTGGCGTTCGTGGGCGCGGTGGCCTGTGCGATCAACTGGGGTTTCGGCCTCGTGCTGGGCGCGATGTTCTCGCGCGAAGTGGCGCGCCGCGTGCGCGGCGCCGATTACCGCCTGCTGGTCGCGGCCGCGTATATGGGCTTTCTGACCTGGCACGGCGGGCTCTCGGGCTCGGTGCCGCTGGTCGCGGCCACCCATGGCAATCCGATGGAGAAGACCATCGGCCTGATCCCCGTCACGCAGACGATTTTCACGGGCTATAACGCGTTCATCACGATCGGCCTGATCGTGCTGCTGCCGATTCTCGTGCGCCTGATGATGCCCAAGCCCGAGGACGTGGTGTCGGTCGATCCCGCGCTGCTCGAAGATCCGCCCACCGTCGAGCGCACGCTCGGGCCCGACGCCACCTTCGCCGAGCGCATCGAGGAAAGCCGTGCGCTCTCGCTGCTGGTCGCGGCGCTGTGCGTGGTGTTCCTCGGGTTTCGCTTTCACGCGAAGGGTTTCTCGCTCGACATCGACACCGTGAATCTCGTGTTTCTCGCGGCCGGCCTCGTGCTGCACAAGACGCCGATGGCCTATGCGCGCGCGGTGGCGGGCGCGGCCAAAGGCGCGTCGGGCATCATGATCCAGTTTCCGTTCTACGCGGGCATTCAGGCGCTGATGGACCATTCGGGTCTCGCCGGGGTGATCACGAAATGGTTCGTCGATATCGCGAACGTTCACACGTTTCCGCTGCTCGCCTTCCTGAGTTCGGCGGTGATCAACTTCGCGGTGCCATCGGGCGGCGGCCACTGGGTCGTGCAGGGGCCGTTCGTGATGCCGGCCGCACAGGCGCTGGGCGCGGACCTCGGCAAGTCGGCCATGGCGATCGCCTACGGCGAGGCCTGGACCAACATGGCGCAGCCGTTCTGGGCACTGCCCGCGCTCGCCATCGCCGGTCTCGGCGTGCGCGACATCATGGGCTACTGCGTGACGACGCTGCTGTTCTCGGGCGTGGTGTTCGTCGCCGGAATGTATCTGTTCTAGCAGCGCGCGCGGCGCTATTTGCGCCGCTGCTTCATCAAGTAGTCGCGCAGCACGGTGGCGTTGTTGCGCACGGTTTCGTGCGAGCTGTAGAGCAGCACCACCGGGCGCGTTTTGCTCGCCTCGACGAGCGGTTCCCACGCGGCGCGGTTCGCATCGAGTTCGGCGCTGTAGCGGCGCTCGAATTCGTCCCATTGCTCAGGGGCCTCGTGAAACCACTGGCGCAACGTCGTGCTCGGCGCGACGTCCTTCGCCCAGGTCACGTGCGCGAGCGTCTCCTTGCGAATGCCGCGCGGCCATAACCGGTCGACCAGAAAGCACGCCTGTCCGTCCTCGGGCAGCGGTTCGTAGACTCGCTGGACGGCGATGGCTGGCTGGGTCATGTTGCGCTTCTCCTTTTTGCTGTGCCTGTGCAGATCCGCGCCGGCTTGCTCGCGGTTCTGCTGCGCGGGCGCCAGGGCCGCGGCCACGCGCTCGCGCAACGCGGGCAGCACGTCTTGCGCAAACCACGGATGCCGCTGGAGCCAAGGCGTATTGCGCGGCGAGGGGTGGGGCAGCGGCACGAAGCCGGGCGCGTAGTCGCGCCACGCCTCGACCGTTTCGGTCAGCGAAGCGTGGCGCCGGTTGCCGAGGAAATAGCGCTGCGCATATTGGCCGACCAGCAGCGTGAGGCGCACCTCGGGCATCAGCGCGAGCAGGCGTTCGTGCCAGAGCGGCGCGCATTCGGGACGCGGCGGATTATCGCCGCCCCCGCCGCGGCCAGGATAGCAAAAGCCCATCGGCACGATGGCGATGCGCGCGGCGTCGTAGAACGTCTGCGCGTCGACGCCCATCCATTCGCGCAGGCGCTCGCCGCTCGCGTCGTCCCATGGGACGCCCGAGGCATGGACCTTCGCGCCGGGCGCCTGGCCGACGATCAGGAGCCGCGCGCTCGCGCTCGCCTGCAGCACCGGACGCGGGCCGAGCGGCAGATCGTCGGCGCAGGCGCGGCAGGCGCGGATTTCGGTCAGCAGACGCGGGAGCGAGCGGGTGGTCGACACGGCGGGAACGCGTTTTCGTAGCGCGGGCGGGCAAGCGAGAGTCTCAGTCTAGCAAAGAGCCGCGGCGGGCGCGCTGCTTGCTCTGCCCGTGGCGACCAGGCCGGGCTTGCGTTTTGGGCCGACTTTGATGGCCGGCGCGGCGTGCCGTGGCGCCTTCGCGAGCGCCGCTGCGCGAAGGCGCGTAGACTCGCACGATGCAGCAGTGTCAGACAGCAGGCGCGCCACGATGCGCGCCGCACCTGCCGGGCGCCGCCATGCGCGTGACCGCATGTGACCTATGTCACGCAGGACGTGCGGGGCGTTCGGCACTTCCGGGCCGGCTGCGCCTGCCGCGTGTGCGACGCGGTGGCGTGCCGTTCCGGGCGACGACCGTGAACGACACCGCGAGCGTCCGGCCCACCGCGCCGGTCCGCGCGGGACGCGATGCACCGGCGCGGCGCCGGGCGCGTTTCCGTGGCAGGCCGAATCGCATAGCGCGTCGAGCAGGCGCCTCGCAAGGAGGCTTCATGAGATTGCTTGCTGTCCACCCGAGCGGGCTGATGTACACGCGCGTGTTTTTGCGGCTCGAGCCGCTGGGTCTCGAGTCGGTTGCCGGCACGGCGCGCGACGCGGGCCACGACGTGCGCCTGATCGACTTGCAGGTGGAAACCCATCGCGACCTGATGCGTATGGTGCGCGACTGGCAGCCCGAGGCGCTCTGTTTTTCGGGCAACTATCTGGCGAACATCCCCGAGATCATCGATCTCTCCAAGGCCGTGAAGGCCGCGCTGCCCGCATGCTTCGTGTTCGTGGGCGGCCATAGCGTGTCGTTCACGGCGCACGATCTGCTGCGCCACGCCGAGGGCGGCATCGACTGCATTCTGCGCGGCGAGGGCGAGGCCTCGGTCAACGCGCTGCTCGAAGCGGTCGCGCAAGGCGGCGATCTGCTCGCGGTGCCGGGCGTGGTCACGCGCGAAGGGTCGGGGCCGCCGCCGCGCTTCGTCGAGCAGCTCGACCTCGTGCGTCCCGCGCGCGATCTGTTGCGGCATCGGCGCAAATATTTCATCGGCACACTCGATCCGTGTGCGTCGATCGAATTCGCGCGCGGTTGTCCGTGGGACTGCACGTTCTGCAGCGCCTGGACCTTCTACGGACGCAGCTACCGCACGCGCAGCCCCGAGGTCGTGGTGGAGGAGCTGGCGTCGCTGCGCGAGCCGGGCGTGTTCATCGTCGACGACGTGGCCTTCGTGCACGCCGAGCACGGCATGGCGATCGCCGATGCGATCCGCCGACGCGGCATCCAGAAGCGCTACTACCTGGAGACGCGCGGCGACGTGCTCCTGCGCAACAAGGAGGTGTTCCGCGCGTGGCAGGCGCTCGGCCTCAAATACATGTTCCTCGGCCTCGAGGCGATCGACGACGAGGGGCTCAAGGCGTTTCGCAAACGCATCAGCCTCGACCGCAATTTCGAGGCGCTCGAGTTCGCGCGCTCGCTGGACATCACGGTCGCGGTCAATCTGATCGCCGACCCCGACTGGGATCGGGCGCGCTTCGAGACGATTCGTCAGTGGTGCCTGGAGATTCCGGAGATCGTGAACATCAGCGTGAACACACCGTATCCCGGCACGGAGAACTGGCAGCACGAGGCGCGGCGGCTCACGAGCCTCGACTACCGGCTCTATGACATTCAGCACGCCGTGGTGCCGACCAGACTGCCGCTCCCCGAGTTCTACGCGGAACTGGTGAGCACGCAACAAGTGCTGAACCGCAAGCACATGGGCTGGACGGCTTTTCGCGGTGCTGCGGGACAGGCGATGCATCTGCTGTTGCGCGGCCAGACCAATTTCATGCGCATGCTCTGGAAATTCAATTCGGTGTTCGATCCGCGTCTGCAACTGGCCGATCACGCGCGCGCGGTGCGCTACGAGATGACGCCGCCGCCCGGCGCGACGGGCGAGCGCCCGGCCGACGTGAAGACGATCTATATTCACGGTCCGACGGGGCGCAGGGGTCGCAAGATCGACGACGCCACCGAGAAGTTCGTCGACGAGACGCGCATGAGCACGGGCTGAACGCGTTAGCCGATGCGCCAGGTGGACGCGCGCCCGGTTTCGGCTCACACTCGCGGCACACTCCATGGTCCAACCCGCGCGGGTCGCATCAAGACGAAAAACATATGGAATTGCGCCAGCTACGCTATTTTCTCGCTGTCGCGGAGCAACTGCACTTCAGCGAGGCCGCGCGTGCGCTCGGCATTGCGCAGCCGCCCCTGAGCCAGCAGATCCAGAAGCTCGAAAAGGAGATCGGCACGCGCCTGTTCATCCGGCATTCGCGGCACGTCGAATTGACCGACGCGGGGCGGCTCTTTCGCGAGCGCGCGCAGCGCATCGTGGACGATGCCGGCCTGGCGCTGGCCGAGGCGCAGAACGCGGGCCGCGGCGAGACCGGCCGGCTGATGCTGGGCTTCGCGGGCTCCACGGTGTTCCATCCGCTCGTGGCCACGCTGCTGCAGCGCTATCGCAGCGCGTATCCGGGCGTAGCGATCGGCTGCGAGGAGAGCAACAGCTCAGTGCTGCTCGAGCGTGTGAGCGAGGCGCGGGTGGGCGCCGCCTTCGTGCGCCTGCCGCTCGATTGCCGGGGGCTCGCCACCGAGCCGCTCGTGGAAGAGGACGTGCTCGCCGCGCTGCCGCCGCGCCACCGGCTCGCGCGCCGGCGCAGCATCGATCTCGCCGATCTCGCGGACGATCCGCTCATCCTCTTTCCGCGCCCCATCGGCCCCGATCTCTACGATTCGATCCTCAGCGCGTGCCGCGCGGCGGGCTTCAATCCGGTCATCAGCATGGAGTCGCCGCAAATCTCTTCGGCGCTCAACCTGGCGGCGGCCGGCTTCGGCGTCACGCTCATTCCGTCTTCGATGCGGCAGATTCGGGCGCTGGGCGTCACGTATCACGCGCTCAAAGGCGGATCGCTCCATACCACCATCGCCCTCGTACACCGGCCCGGCGAGCGCTCGCCCGTCGTGCGGCATTTCGTGCGCGCGCTGCGCGATACCGCCAGGCGTGCGGCGCGCGAGTGAGCGCCGCATCCGGCGCCCGCGCTTGAGCAGCGCGCCTTGAGCCAGGCGGGGGCGATGAATTCATATCTTTTTCATATGAATCGGCGGCTTCCGCGATATTGGACGTAACCGGTCGCGCGGCCTATGCTTGGGGCCTTCGTCCGAATTGGCCTCGAATTGGCTTTGAAGGCATGCGAGCCGCCGCGCGAATACACGGCGTCCGCGTGCCGGTCCCGCAGGAGTTGCCCGCATGTCCGCCGTTTCCGATCGTCCCGTCCCGTCGCTCGTCGCAGCCTTGCAATCCGTCGCCGGCGCCCGCCACGTGCTCACCGGCGACGAGGCCACGCTGCGTTACCGCAAGGGCTTTCGCTTCGGCAAGGGCAAGGTGGCGGCAGTGGTGCGCCCCGGCTCGCTCGTCGAGCAGTGGCGCGTGCTGGAGGCCTGCATGGCCGCGCGCGCCATCGTCATTTCGCAGGCTTCCAATACGGGCTTGACGGGCGGCTCCACGCCCGACGGCGACGACTACGACCGCCCCATCGTGATCGTGAGCATGGCGCGCATGCGCAAGGTCTACGTGATCGACGGCGGCAAGCAGGTGGTCTGCCTGCCGGGCGCCACGCTCGATCAGCTCGAGAAGACGCTCAAGCCGCTCGGCCGCGAGCCGCATTCGGTGATCGGTTCGTCGTGCATCGGCGCTTCGGTGATCGGCGGCATCTGCAACAATTCGGGCGGTGCGCTCGTGCGGCGCGGGCCGGCCTATACGGAGATGAGCGTGTACGCCCAGGTCGACGCGCAAGGTCGGCTCGGTCTCGTCAATCATCTGGGCATACGCCTTGGCGAGACGCCTGAGCAGATCCTCGCGCGTCTCGATCGCGGCGAGCTGCCCGAAGCCGATATCCGCCACGACGCCGGCGCCGCTTCCGACCGGCGCTACGCCGAGCACGTGCGCGACGTGGATGCGAACACGCCCGCGCGCTACAACGCCGATCCGCTGCGCCTGCACGAAGCCTCGGGCTCGGCCGGCAAGGTGATGGTGTTCGCCGTGCGGCTCGATACCTTTCCCATCGAGCAGGGCGCCAGGGTGTTCTATATCGGCACCAACGCCACCCCGGAGCTGACCGACGTGCGCCGCCATTTGCTCTCCGAACTGTCGAGCTTGCCGATCGCGGGCGAGTACATGCACCGCGACGCGTTCGATATCGCCGAGCGCTATGGCAAGGACATGTTCCTCATGATCCAGCATCTGGGCACCGAGCGGCTGCCCGCCTTGTTCGCGCTGAAAAGCCGTTGCGATGCGTTCCTCGAGCGCATCGGCTTTCTTCCCGCTCATCTCGCCGACCGCGTGGCGCAGGCGCTGAGCCGGCTATTCCCGAGCCATCTGCCCGCGCGCCTGAAGGACTATCGCAACCGTTACGAGCATCACCTGATGCTCAAGGTGTCGGCCGACACCGCCGACGAGACGCGCGATTATCTGCAGCGCTACTTCGCGCAGGCGAGCGGCGACTTCTTCGAATGCACCGCAGAAGAAGGCACCAAGGCCTTCCTGCATCGCTTCGCGGCGGCGGGCGCGGCCGTGCGCTACCGCGCGGTGCACGGCGACGAGGTGGAAGACATCGTCGCGCTCGACATTGCCTTGCGGCGCAACGACCGCGCGTGGTTCGAGACGCTGCCCGAAGCCATCGAGCGGCCCATCGCGATCAAGCTTTATTACGGGCACTTTCTTTGCCACGTGTTTCATCAGGACTACATCGTACGCAAGGGCAACGACTGCCTCGCGCTCGAGCATGCCATGTGGAAGCTGCTGGACGCACGCGGCGCCGAGTACCCCGCCGAGCACAACGTCGGCCATCTCTATCATGCGAAGCCCACGCTCAAGGCGTTTTACGAAAATCTCGATCCTTGCAACTGCTTCAATCCGGGCATCGGGCAGACCTCGAAGTTCGCGCATTACCGCGAGCCCGCGCAATCGCAATAAGAGCACGGCGGCGCATGGGCGCCGCCGTGCTCGTCTGCCAGTTCTCGGGGGTGACCCGCGCTGGAATCAGCCGGCCTGGTTGACCGGCACCCAGCCGTATTGCGTGGCGGCCCGAGCGATTTGCTTCGCGATCGAACTGGCGAGCTTGCCGGCGTCGGCGCTCGTGGTGTCGCGCTTCGCCTCGGACGCGCCGTGCAGCCCCGCGCCCGCCGCCGCCGACATGGCTACCTGGCCTGCCGCCGCGCCCACGCCCGCCGTTTCCGCCATGCCGGGCATATGGCCGCTGTCCGCCTTCGCCTCGAAGGTGACGAGCGATTGCGGCGCGCCGTTGGCCGGCAGGAACGACACGGCGATGGTCGCGCCCACTTCGCTCTTGCCCGCGCCGAGCCCGATCAGCACGCGGCGGCGACGGCTCCCCGCGTCGACGGTATCGATGCGGCCTTCGACCACGATCGCGCTGCGTCCCGCCGGCACTGGACCGTCCACGCGCACGGCGGGCAGACCCATCTTCCGCAACTGGGCGACGATGTTGTCGGCCAGCTTTTCGCGCGCCGCGAGCGCCATCTGTTGCTGCTGCTGCGCCGACGACCCGCCGCTCGCCATCATCTTGAGTCTCTGCGCCATGCCGCTGTCGAGCTTCACGACATCGGGCGAGATCTCGAACGCGGACACGTAGATCAGGTCGGCGCGCACTTGCGGCAGCGGGCCGGCGGCCTGCAGCGCGGTGGCGGCCGAGGCGCAGCCCGACGCGAACAGCGAGCCGGCGAGCAATACCGCGCCCGCGAGGCGACGGGTCTTGTTGAAGAGGGAGTGGAAGATCGTGGTCATGTCGGGTTGCCTGGGTGCGGAGTCCAATATTCGCCTTTTGATAAGGATGTCGAAATATTGGACGGGGTTCATGGAGACCGGCTGGGCGTCTTGCCTGCTCCTGGCTCTCGGCTCCTGGCAGCGCATGTGGCTCGGTACAGGCGCAAGTATGGGGGGAGGCGCGCGCTTATGCCACGCGCAAATTATGTCGCTGCATGTCGCGGATATGTCACCCGCGCTTCACGCGCGCGCGGCGGGGTCTGGAAGCGCTGGCCGCGCCAGCGGCAGCTTCACCACGGCTTCGAGTCCGCCGCCCGCGCGGTCGGCGAAGGTGAGCGAGCCGCCGTGCAGCCGCGCGATTCGTTCGACGATTGCGAGCCCGAGACCGGTGCCGCCCGAGTGGGTGCGGGCGTTGTCGCCGCGGCTGAAGGGCGCTTTGAGCCGCTCGAGCGCTTCTGCGCGAATGCCGTTGCCGCGGTCGCCAATGGCCACGCAGGCGTGGCCGTCCGCCTGCCATGTGCGGACGCACAGGCCGGTGCGGCCGTAGACGACGGCGTTCTGCATCAAGTTCATCAACAGGCGCATGACGGCCACGGGCCGGAACGCGAAGCGGGGCAGTTCGCCTTCGTCGAACTCGAATTCGTGCCCGAGCCCCGCGAAGTCGGCCACGAGCTGGCCCGCGAGCGCGTTGAGGTCGCCTGGCTGCGGCGCTTCGCGCTCGCCGCTGCCCGCGTAATCCATGAACTGCTGGAGGATCGTGTCGATGTGGTCGAGGTAGCCCTCGGCCGAATCGACGAGCTTGTCGTTGGTGCCGCGCGGCAGCGCCATGGCGATGGCGAGGCGCAGCTTGGTGAGCGGCGTGCGGATATCGTGCGAGACGCCGGCGAGCATCAGCGCGCGCGTCGCTTCGGCTTGCTGCAGCGCGGCGGTCATCTGATTGAACGCCTGGCTGACCTGAGCGATTTCGGTCGGGCCGTCGGTGGGCAGGGGCGCGGGCGCCTCGCCGGCGCTCAGGCGGCGCGCCGCCTGAGCGAGCTCGTCGAGCGGACGGTTCAAGTGCAACTGGATCAGCCAGCCTGTGAACGCCGCGAGCAGTGCGAGACCGATCGACAGCACGATGGCCGTGGCGATGCCGCTCGCGCGCGCGTCGGCGGTCATCGGCAGGGCCACCCAGACGGGCTCGGCTGCCGCATGCACGCGAATCCAGAGACGCTCTTCGTCTGACGATTCCCAGCGCACCGGCATGTCGGCGGGCAGATGGCGCCGGAGCGCCTCGATGAAGACGTTGCGCTGCCAGGTCTGGAAGAAATGCAGCGGATTCGCGCCCGGCGAAGCGGCGCTTGCGGCGGGCGCGCTGCGGTGAACATTCAGGCGCGCGGCGGCGGCGCGGCCTTCGGCGGGCGGCATCGCGGCCAGCGTGCCGTCGAGCATCTTGACGTAGTCGGCGAAGATGATCGAGGCGCGCTCGATGCGCGGGCGCTGCACGAAATGCAGCAGCGCGCCGAACGAGCACACCTGGGTGAGCGCGACGAGCGCCACCAGCAGCGCGATATTGCGCGAAAGGAGCGAGCGCGGCAGCCAGCGCGAGGGCGTACGCATGAGCGCGACGTGTCAGGTGTCGACGCCGGCCACCAGCATGTAGCCGATGCCCCAGACGGTCTTGATGAAGCGCGGTTTGGCGGGATCGTCCTCGACGATCTGGCGCAGCCGCAGGATCTGCACGTCGACGCTGCGGTCGAGCGCGGCGTGATCGCGTCCACGGGCGCGCGCGAGCAGGTTCTCGCGGCTCACGGCACGATTGGGCGAGGAGCCCAGCGCGTGCAGCAGAAGCATCTGCGCAGAATGGATCTCGACGGGCACGCCGTCGCGCATCAACGTTTGCTGACCGACGTCGAAGATGAAATCGCCGAAGCGCAGCCGCTGCGTCGTGACCGTGGGCTCGCCCGCCGCCATCTTCTGGCGGCGCAGCAGCGCCTTCACGCGCGCGACGAGTTCGTCGGGCAGGAAGGGCTTGGCGAGGTAGTCGTCGGCGCCGGTTTCGAGGCCGATCACCTTGTCGGCGGCATCGCCCTTGGCCGTGAGCATCAGGATCGGCAGCGTATGGCCCTCCGCGCGCAGGCGCCGGCACACGCTCAGGCCGTCTTCGGGCTCCATCATGAGATCGAGCACCAGCAGGTCGTAAGGCTCGCGCTGCAGCATGCGGTCGAGGCGCTTGCCGTCGGCGACGGCGCGCACTTCGAAGCCATGTCCGCTCAGGAAGCGCTGCAGCATGTGGCGCAGCTCGGCTTCGTCGTCGAGCACGATGATCCGGTTGACCGGCTGCTCCATAGACCGCCTCCGGCGGTGGTTGTGGCGCTGCGTAGTGCGGTTGGCCGTGGCGTCCGGAAGGAGCGCCGCGGTTCAGGCGCGCGGTTCGGGCGCATTGATCAGGGGTGCTATCGGCTTGCGGCCGCTTCTACGATATTAGGTGAGATGGGGCGATCCGAATGTCGCGTCGCGCACGTTTCGAGCCGCAGCGGGGCGGCCGGCATGCGCCTGCGCAAACGGGCGCTTCCATGTGAGGCGCGGAGACCGGCGCAACTCACAAAATTCAGGCCCAGTGCGCGGGCACCCAGACACGGCCCGCCCAGTGGCCCGGCACCCAGATCGCGGCGCGCGGCGCGGGCGCGACGTAGACGGGACGCGGCGCGACGTAGACGGCGTGCGGCAGCGGGCGCCCGACATACACGACGCGCGGCGCGGGCGGCGCGACATACACGACCTTTGGCGCGGGCGGCGCAACGTAGACCGGCTTCGGCGGCGGTGCCACGTACACCGTCTTGGGCGCCTGGGCGACCACCACCGTGTTCGGCGCGGGCGGCGGGGCCACATAGACCGTGTTGGCGGCAGGCGGAGGCGGCGGCGTGACGACCCCTGGCGCAGGTACGGGCGCCGGGACCGCGGCGACCGCGACCGTGGCGCCCACGGCCACCGTGGAGCCGCCCGTGACCACCGTGGTGCCGCCCGTCGTGACCGTGCCGCCATGGACGACGGTCGAGCCGCCCGAGGTCGTCACCACGCCCGCCGCGACTTGCGTGGCGCTGCCCGAGTGCGTGACGCTCCCGCCATTGGAGCCCGTGGCCGTGCCCGAGCGATAGCAGGTCGAGCCCGCGCAATTCGTCGAGGCGTTGTGGCTCACGCTATTGCCGTTCGCGGCCGTGACCGTGCCTGTCGAGGAATACTGGCCCGGCGCCGTGCGCGTCACGCTGCCCGAAGTCGATGCGCTGCGGCCATCCTCGCCCGTCATCGTGCCGGTGTGCGAGCAGGTGCCGCCCGCGCAGCTCGTGTCGCCCGAATGCTGGACCGAGCGTCCGTTCGGGCCGACTGCCGTGCCGCTATTCGAGAACTGGCCCGGCGCGGTGCGCGTGACGGTGCCGGTGTTGGTCGCGACGCCGCCCCACGGGCCGACCGCGCCGCCCGCATGCGAGCAACTGCCGCCGCTGCACGAGCCGTAGTGCGCGCCGTTATACGTGCCGTGCGGCGTGTAGGCGGTGCCGTGGCCGGACCAGCCTGCGAACGCCGGCGCGCTGGCGAGGGCGAAGAGGGTGGCGGCGAGGGCGGAGCGGGGGAGCGATTTCATCGGGGATCCTTGCGGTTCGGTTCAGGGCACGCATCCGGCGTGTCAGCGAAACGAACTATAGGGCGATCCCTTGAGCGAGTCTCGCGCAAAACCATGTCGAGGTATTACACGGCGCGCGCACGACATGCGGCGACATACTTTGTGAGTGGCTCCGTGCACGGCGCGCCACTAAAGTGCGTTCATCCGACGCGACGCCCGATGCAGCAGCGAACGACGCGTCCTGTTCAACACCGCGCCAGGCGCGCCCACTCGCACATCGCTCACCATGCTATCCACAGGAAAACTCGCGTCATACGTCACGCTCTTCATCGTTGCCGCCTCGCTGATCGAGGCGGCGGTACTCGCGCTGCGCAAGCACTGCGACGGACGGGTGCCGTTCGACTGGTCCGAAGTCTGGCTCTCGCTCGCCGATCTCGTCGGGCGAAAACTGTTCGCCATCCTGCCTATTTCTCTTGCCACGCCGGTTTTCCACTTCGCCTGGGAACATCGCCTCTTTACGCTGACGATCGATAACGCCCTGCTCGTGCTGCTCGTCTTCGTCGGCCAGGAACTCTGCTATTACTGCTATCACCGCGCCTCGCACCGCATGCGCTTTTTCTGGGCGTCGCACGCCGTGCACCATTCGCCCAATCAACTCACGCTGTCTTCCGCGTATCGCCTTGGATGGACCAGCAAGCTCGCCGGCCCGGTCGTCTTTTTCGCGCCGCTCGTCTGGCTCGGCGTGCGCCCGGAAATCGCGGTGGCGATGCTCTCGTTCAACCTGCTCTATCAGTTCTGGCTGCACAACACCTGGATGCCGAAGCTCGGCTGGCTCGAATACGTGTTCAATACGCCTTCGGCGCATCGTGTGCATCATGCGTCCAATGTCGATTACCTCGATGCGAACTATGGCGGCGTGCTGATCGTGTTCGATCGCCTGTTCGGCACCTACGTGGCGGAGCGCGCCGAAGCGCCGTGCCGCTACGGGCTCGTCACGCCCACGCGCTCGCGCAATCCGCTCGTCGTCGAATTCGGGCACTGGGTGAGCCTCGCGCGCGACATCGCCGCCGCGCCCGATCTGTGGACCGCCGTGCGCCACGTGATGCTGCCGCCGGGCTGGCGCGCGGACGGCAACGGCGCGACCACCGAGGAACTGCGCCGGCGCAATCTGGCGACCGTGCGCAGCGAAGTTTGAGCCGCATCCACGTCACGGCCCGCAGCGTACGGTCACGCGAGCGTCGTCGCATGGGAAATGGCAGTTGATGGGAGCGGCGCGCTCCGCTAACGTTGCGGCACGCGGTGGCCACGAGCCAGCGCGGCAATTTTCAACCCATCGTTCGAAACGATCCGGACGAACGACTCGCAGGCGCTCAAGATGGATAACTCAGTGAAGGGCACGGCGGTGGCGATCACCGGCGGTTTCGGCAGCCTCGGCATGGCGAGCGCGCAGTTTCTCGCGGCGCGCGGCGCGCGCGTGGCGCTGATCGGCCGGGGCGCGGCGCCCGGCGGCGACGCCTGGCCTGCGACGCTGGCACAGGCGGTACGCATCGGCGGTATCGACCTCGTGGATGCCGGCGCGGCGAACGAGGCGCTGGAAGCGGCAAGCCGGGCGCTCGGCGGGCTCGACGCGCTCGTCAACATCGCGGGCGCGTTCCGCTGGGAAACGATCGCCGACGGCGACGCGCGCACGTGGGACCTGATGTTCGATCTGAACGTGAAGACGGCGCTCAATGCGTCGAAGGCCGCGCTGCCACACCTGCTCGCGCGGGGCGCGGGCCGCATCGTGAACATCGGCGCGGGCGCGGGCCAGAAGGCCGGACTCGGCGTAGGCGCCTATGCGGCTTCGAAGGCGGGCGTGGCGCGCCTGACCGAGGCGCTGGCCGAAGAGCTCAAGGACCGGCGCGTGACGGTCAACGCGATCTTGCCGAGCATCATCGACACGCCGCAAAACCGCGCCGACATGCCCGCCGCCGATTTCACGCGCTGGGTGCAGCCCGATGAAATCGCGGCGGTGATCGCGTTTCTGATTTCCCCGGACGCGCGCGCGGTGACGGGCGCCCAGATCGCGGTGAGCGGACGCGTGTAAGGCGGGCAGGTTCGCGAGGTTTGGCGTGGGCGCGAGGGACGGATGCGGGGCTAACGCCCGTGTCCACCGCCGTGACCGCCGCCATGGCCACCGCCGCTTTGCCAGGTGCCGCCACCGCCGTGCCAGCCACCGCCACCACCATGCCAGCCACCGCCGTGCCAACCGCCGTTGTGCCAGCCGTGATAGTGGTAGCAGCATCCCCCGCCGCCGCCCCAGTACGAGAAGCCGAAGCTCGGTCCGTAATCGTAGGCGGGATAGCCATACCCGTAGGGATAACCATAGGCGTAGGGATAGGGGGAGCCATAGCCGTATGTGGCGTCGTAGTAACCAGGATAGGGCGCGGCGCAGCCCGCAAGCGCCGCCGCTATCCCCAATGCGGAAATGAACCGGAACACAGTTGTCTCCTGCCGATCGGAGCGGGCGCGCAGCGCCCGGCTCCGGTCTCGTGCAAGGCCTCGATATTGCTTTGAAACCGGATTGCGGGGCCGGGTTCAAGAACAATTGTGTCCTCAGATTACCGCAGCGCGCTCGTCGTCGCTCGAGCGTGTTTCCCGGGTCCGGCGCGAGCGTGCCCGCCCATTTGTCAGGAAGACGAAAGATTGCGCGAGCGGCCGAAAGCGAGCCGGTCGAGCAGCCACACGGCCACGATGGTCGCGCCCATCAGCGGGAAGATCACGCCGAGCATGGCGAGGCCCGCCTTCCAGGCGCGCATGGGCGGCGCGGCGCGCTCGCGCGAAGGTACGCCGAGCCCGCGTGCCGTGCGCTCCGCGCGAGCGGGGCGGCGCAGCCACCACATCGCGCAGCCGGTGACGGCGAGCGCCGCGATCCCGAGCGAAATCGCCGCGCAGATCAACTGGTTCGCGAGGCCGAAGTAGCGCCCCATGTGCAGCGACGTGCCATACGAAATGACCTGCGAGACCGCGCCGTAATCGGCATAGCGGATGTCCTTGAGCACCTTGCCGCTGTACTGGTCGATGTAGACCGTGCGTTCGGCTTGCGGGTCCGCCGGAAAGTACGACACGACATAGACGCCCGTTGCCGTTGCGGGCAGCGCGATGTCGTAGCCGCTTTCGATGCCGAGCGGGCGCATTTGCGCGACCACCTGATCGAGCGACCAGCGCGCGGCGGGCGGCGCGCCCCCCTCGGGCGACTGCGGCACGGGCACTGCGCCCACGGCCCACGGCACGTTGGGCAGCGGCAAGTCGTCCATCACCATGCCGGGCATCGACGCCATGTCGTGGCCCGCGTGCTCCGCCTCTGCGGCGCGATCTCCATGGTTCGCGGAACTCGCGATGTGGGCGTTTTGCGCAGCGGGCAGCGTCGAACGCAGCGGCAGGCCGCCGCCCCATGCGCCGCGCGGCGCGCCGAGACTCGCGCGCGTCGCGAGCGCCTTGAACTGCTTGCCCCACGAGCCGGTCCACGGCAGGCCGCTCAAGACGAACGCGAGCGCGCCCACCGCGAGCCAGATGCCGATTGCGCTGTGCAGGCTTTTCCAGAACGGCCGGCCCGTCGCGCCGAAGCGCGGCCACAGCGCGGCGCGTATTGTTCGTACCCCGGTTCGCACCCCGGTTCGCCCCCAAGTCGGTCCGCCGTTCGAGCTCCGCTCGCGGGTCTCGCGCGGCCACCACAGTGCGACGCCGGTCACGATCATCACGAGCGTCCAGCAGGCGGCCAGCTCCATCAGCAGCTCGCCGGGCTTGCCGAGCAGCAGCTTGCGATGCAGCATGCGGTCCACCTGCATGAAGCGCCGCTCCACGTCGAGCGTGCCGAGCACCTCGCCGCTGTACGGGTTCAGATAGACGCTCTCCTTGCGGCCGCCGTCGAGCGCGAAAACGAACTCCGCGCTGCGCGCCGGATTCGCGTCGATATGCGCCCGCACGGGCAGCGCGCCCGGCGGCAGCGCGGCCCGTGCTCGCGCGAGCAGCGCGTCGGCGGGCAGGCGGGGTACGGCGGCGGGCGCGACCACCAGCCGGTGCGGATACAGCAGCGGCTCGATCTGCGGCTGGAAGCAATAGATCGTGCCGGTGACCGCGAGCACGATCAGAAACGGCATGACGAATAGCCCGGCGTAGAAGTGCCAGCGCCATAGCGTGCGATAGCCGGGATGAACGGTGCCGCCGGTGCGGGCGGCGCGCGTGCCGGAGGTGGGCAGCGTAGCGGACATCGGATGCTCCTCGTGTTCCGGCGCAGCGGCGTGCGTTGCGCGCCGGACCGGTGGTTGCGGTGGTTGCGGTTGCTGTTGCGATTGCGGCAGTGACGAGGGCGGGCGCGCGCTCATAGGCTGAGCTTCGCTTCGAGGTAGTACGTGCGGCCCGGATAGGGGTGGTAGACGAAGTAGCGCGCGTCGAACAGGTTGTCGATGCCCACGCCGATCTCGCTCTTCTTCGTGGGCCGGAACGTGTACTTGATATCGGCCACTGTGTATGTGCTCGTGCCGCCGAACACGTTCGGGTTGGTATCGGTGTTGGTGAGCGTGTTGTACTGGCGCCCCGAGTAGCGGGCCGCGAGCGTGAGCGCGCTCTTCGCGTCGAAGTGCCAAGTCGCGACGAGATTCGCGCGCCACAGCGGAATCCGGTAGAAGTACTTGCCGACGCTCGCCGGATTCTGCGCATTGGCGAGAATCTTCGACTGCGTATAAGCCACGTTCGCCGCGAGATCGAGGCCGCGCAGGATCACGTCCTGTCCCTGGTAGCTCGTCTCCACGCCGCGCGAGCGCACTTTGCCGATGTTCTGGAAGTTCGTCACGTTCGGGATGACCGTGGTGTCGGTCTGGCTGAAGATCGTATTCTTTACGTCGTCCTGAAAGAGCGTGAAGCGGAACAGTCCGTTCCGGTGCGCCCATTCGGCGCTGAGCTCCTTCGAGAGATCGTCTTCGGGGCGCAGGTTCGGGTTGTTGTTCACGATCGACGAGCCGTTCACTTGCCCCTGGAACAGTTCGCTCACGGTGGGGAAGCGATACGCGCGCGCAATGGAGGCGCGCAGCGTGAGGTCGTCGGTGACGTCGAACGAAAGCGAGGCCTTCGGCGAGAAGTGCCGGTCGCCGACGCCCGCATAGGGCACGCTCGCCGCGCCCAGCGCCTGGTAGCCGTCGTAAGCGCGCCAGTCTTCGTAGCGCACGCCGTAGACGAGCTTCCAGCGCGGCAGGAAGCGCCACGCGTCCTGTGCGTAGAACGCCTGCGTCTCGGTCTTGCCCGCGAACGCGTTGGCGAAACTGCCCGCGCCGCCGTCGCGCCAGGCGAGCGTATTCCAGGTCTGGTTGTCGACGAAATAGTTGTCGTAGTGGTAGCCGAAGCTGAGCCAGTGCGCGCCCAGACCCGCGTCGGGACGCTCGGGTGTCCACGTCGCCTTGAGGTCGAGCGTTTTCCAGCCGGTGCCGTCGCCGAGCGTCATCGTGCCGGGACCATCGCCGGGGCCGCCCGCGTTGGCGGTGCGCGCGACGCTATTGCTTATGTCGTAGTACGAAGCAATGGCTTCGGCGTTCCAGCCCGTCGCCCGATGCGTGCGAAACGTGACGCCATAGAGCCAGTTTTCGCTCCAGCCGCGGCTGGGCGCGAGCGCCGCCGCCGGAATGCTGTACTCGTAGCCGCCCATCGACACCTTGCCGCTATAGACCGGGTTGCCGTTGGCGTCGTAGAGGAATGTCGAGGTCTGGCTGTCGTAGGTCTGGTGCCAGTAGCCGAGCGTCACGCCGCCTTGCACGGTGGGCGTGAAATCGTATTGCATGCGCAGCTTGAACTGGTCCTGAACCGTGTGCTCGATGCCTTCGCCGTTCACGCCCAGCACGGCCGTGGGCGTGTTGGTCTGATTGTTGTAGAAGTACGCGCCGTGTACGGGAATGTCGCCGGGCTTCGCCGGCGTATTCGACTGCGCGAGCGTCGCGAACTGCAGCGGCTGGCTCGTGTTCTCCAGGTGATTGACGCCCAGCAGGTACGAGAACTTGCCGATACGGTCGCCAATCGAGGCGCTCGTTTCGCTGCCGTTGAAATTCTGGTTCACGCCGTAGAGGCTGAAGTGCTGCGTGAACGCCTTGACGTCCGCGTTGGCTTCGAACTGCTTTGGCATGCGCGTCGTGATCAGCACCGTGGCGCCGAGCGAATTGCCCGGATAGAGCGCCGAGTACGGCCCGTAGATCACGTCCACTTGCTGGATCTGGTCGGGAAACACCATCGACCAGCGCGGCGGAAAAGCGTAGCTGTTGCCGAGCAGATTCGAGAGCAGCAGGCCATCCGCATAGACGAGACCGCGCGCGCTTTGGGTGTTGCTCGTGCCGCGCACGGCGATGATCGAATTGAGGTCGCCGACAAAGCGCTTGCGCACCGCCAGATTCGGCATGTACTTGAGCACGTCTTCCGTGTTGACGACGTTCCAGTTCTCGAACTGCTCGGGCGTGACGGTCTGAACCGTGGCGGGCAGGTTCGGATCGACGGCGGGCGTGGCGGCGCCGCCCGATCCGCCGCTCGCGGCGTTCACGGTCACGGTGGGCAGCGTGGCGTCGACCGCGGTGTCGGCGGCAAAGGACGCGATGGGTACGAGCGACGCAAACGGTGCGAGCAAGGAGAGCGGCACGAGCCCAAACCTTGCGCGCGTGCGCGGACCGAAGGGCGGCGCCTGGTGCGATTTGAAGCGCGCGCCAAGGCACGCATGCAGATGCGAGCGGATGCGCGCGCCGCGCGGGGCAGACGTGGACATGATGAAGTTTCCCGAAGGCGGTGAACGTGCGGCCGCGGGCGAGCGCCGCGCTAGCGCCTCGAATGGGCTTGCGCGCGCTACAGCGCGTGTTTCGGGACACACGCGGCCGTGCGCGTTGCCGAGGCTATCGAAGCGATCGACAATGCGGGCCCCGGCGCTCGATCGTGCATGGGCGCGGGCTACCCGAAACGCGGGCGTGTGTGAAAGAAAAACGCGAACCTGCGGCCGATGACGGCGGGGTTCAGGAAACGAACGGTGGCGCGCGCGGCCTGCCCGAAGGGAAGGCGCCGAACGGTGTGTGGCGGGTGGAGAGCGGGGCGACGCGCTCGAGCTCGGCGACGAGCGCGCGCGAAGGCGCGGGCACGGGCACGCCCGGCATCGCGACATGATGTTCGAGCAGATGGCAGTAGCCGCAAGCGCCGAATGCATCGTTGTGCGAAAGATGCGGTGCGCTGGGGGCCGGCTGAATGGCCGAGCAAAGCGCGGCATCGGGCTCGTGCGCGTGATGCGCGGCAACCATCTGACTCACGAGCGGCGCGAGCACGATGAGCCACATGGCGACGAGGCCAAGCCATGCGGTCAACAGGGTGTGCTTGCGTGAGTTCATGACGGAGTGAGCGATTGCGCGGCGCAGTCTACCATGATGCGCGCGCGTTGCGCAGGCGGGCCGGTAGGCTGAGGGCGGTCATAAGCGGTGGCATATCCGTTGCGAAAGGGCGCGAGCATCGCATCGGGCCGGCTTTTTCGAAGACGTTCTATGGCGAGCGCAAGGACGGCGCGCGACCATGGTGGCTGTTTGCGACGACTATGGCAGCGCTTCTTGCGCTGCGAACGATCATGCCCGTCTTTTCATTGCGTCAGGCGCCGAGCCTGAGATGGATGCCCCGCACTGCCGGGCCCCGCGGCGTACGCCTGCCGCGCCATGGCGGCGATGCCGCGCCGCTCGACCCGGCGCTGCCCGCACGCGAAGCCGGCGTGCGCGTCACGCGTTGCGGCATCGAATTGCCCGACGCTTACGCATTGCGGCTCGAAGCGCGCACCCATGCGACGCCGCGCAATCCGCCCGGCTGTCCGCTCGAGGCCAGCGTGCTGCGCCAGTGGTGCGTACGCAGCCAGTGCGGTGCGTGTCCGGAGCAGGGAGAGCCCGCCACCCCGGCATTGCTTCAGACGCTCGCTTGAGCCGGTTTCGCGGCGGATTCAGGCAACGCCGGTCGCGGCCGCTTCCCGCACTCGGGCCGCATCAGACCGAATCGCGCGTCGCGGCCTGCTCGCGCAGTATCTCGAGTTCCGCCGCCACCGCCGCCGAAAGCTCGCCCACCTCATCGGTCCACTCGCCCGCTTCGCGCATCGTCGCGCGCAACTCCAGACAGGCCTCGTTGAGCATCGACGGCCCCAGCACGGCAAGCCCGCCTGAGACGCGATGCGCCCAGTCGCGCAGGCGCTGGAAATCGCGCGCGGCCGCGATCTGCGCATAGTCGGCGATATCGTGGTCGGCCTGCTCGACAAAAAGCGGCGCGAGCGCGGACGACAACACGGGAAAGCGCGGCAGATCGGCCTCGTCGTGATCGCCTGGCAGGCCGTCGCCGGCGTGGGCGTCCCGAGCTTGATTGTGCTCGGGCCCGGCGGCGGCAGTCTGCGTCGCGCTGCGCAGATTCGCGGCCACGTCGGCGAGCACGCGCGCGAGCGCGGCGAGCGGCACGGGTTTGCTCAAGTAGTCGGAGAAACCGGACAGGCGGCCTTGCGCGATCTGTTCGGGCAGCGCATTGCCGCTCACGGCATAGACGGGCAACGCCGCATGCTTCGCGCGCGCGGCCTGCAGCAGCTCATAGCCGTTCAGCTTCGGCATGTTGAGGTCGGTGAGCACGACGTCGATGAGCCTATCGTCGAGCCGCGCGAGCGCTTCTTCGCCATCCTTCGCTTCGACCACGTTCGCGCCGAGCGTGCGCAATTGATCGCGCAGGAGGCTGCGATTGAGCAAATTGTCTTCGGCGATCAACACGTTCAGCCGCCGGAAATCGCTGTCTGGCAGCGGTTGCGCCCCGGCGGACACGGCAGCCGATCCAGCGCCAGGCACCATGGCAGGCACGTTCGCGGCCGCATCGGGCCGGCCGCGCAGCATCTGCGTGGCGCTGCGAATCCCCGCGAGACTGTAGAGACTCACTTCCACGCCGCCGTCCGCGCGCGCGAGCGGTACGAGCGGCCCATCCTGGCGCAGCCATACGACGTTGGCCGTGCCGCCCCACAGGCGCTTCACATCGTCGACCGGGTATTCGCCCGTCGCGAGCAGATAGTCCCATGTGCCTTCGCGCGGCGGCGCTTCGTTGGCGTTCAGCCAGGTCGGCGTGCTGACCTTCGGGTCGAAGAGATTCGTGAGCCATGCGTGGTTTTCGGGCGCGCGGCACAGGATGGCGGGATGCGCGTCGGGCAGCGTCCATTCCTCGCCCGCGGTGAGCTTGCCGTCCACGCGCAACGGCAGGGTCACGATGACGCGCGTGCCCACGCCCAGCGTGCTCTCCACTTCGCAGCGCCCGCGCATGAGCCTGGCGAGACGCCCGCAGATCGACAACCCGAGGCCGGTGCCGCGCGCCTCGGTGAGCCGGTGCTCGTCGCCCTGCGTGAACGGCTGGAACAGGCGCACCTTGAGCGAATCCGGCATGCCCACGCCCGAGTCGGCCACGCTGATTTCGAGCGCGTCGCCAAGCCAGTTCGCACGCAGCACGATCTTGCCCGAGCGCGTGAACTTGAACGCATTGCTCAAGAGGTTGTTGACGATCTGCGCGAGCCGTACCGGGTCGAAATAAAGCCGCGCGGGAATCGCGCGGTCCATCACGAGATAGAACGGCAGTTGCGCTCGCGCGGCGAGCGGCGCATGGGCAAGCGCGATACGCACGAGCAGCGCGGCAATTGATTCGGATTCCTCTGAAATCGTCATCGCGCCGACGTCGATCTTGGAGAAGTCGAGCACGTCGCTCACGATCTGCAGCAGTTCCGACGAAGAAACCTGCATGGCCTGCACGCGCGCTTCCTGCTCCGGCGCGAGCGGCCCGCGCGCCACCAGCTCGATGTTGCCGACGAGCGAGGCGAGCGGCGTGCGGATTTCGTGGCTCATCGCCGCAAAGAAACTCACCTTGCTGCGCGCGGCTTCATCGCTCGTGCGCTTCGCTTCGCGCAGCAGGTGCTCGGCCTCGTAGTGCTTCGACATATCGGCGAAGGCGCAGAACATGACGTCTTCGCGGTTCATCGACGCCGGAGCATAGGTGATTTCCAGATGCACGCTTTCGCCATCTTCGCGCACGAGCGAGAACGGCAGGACGTGGATCGGCGTTTCGGCACCCGTCGACGGCGCATAGGGCATGTGTTTCTCGAACTCCACGCACAGCGCGGCGGGCAGCCGGGTCGCGTGCGTGTCGAGACCGAGCACGTTGTGCACGATCGGGTTCGCGATCACGATTTCGAAGTCGCGCCGCCGCACGATGCACAAGCCGACCGGCGTCGCATGCACGAGCAGATGGTTGAGCAGTTCGCCTTCGAGGGCGCGCGTGGCTTCGGTATAGGTGCGCTCGAGCACGTGCCGGTTCCAGTAGCGCGCAAGCGCCACGAGCAACGCGACGAGCGCCGCCGTCATCAACGCGATGATGATGAGCGGCGCGCGGATCAGCGCGAGCTGGGTGTCCCAGGGCAGCGCGAGCGTGTAGTGACCGAACTGGTATTCGAGCGGCTCCTCGCGCAGCGCCCAGCCAAAGCGCGGCAGCAGGTGAAAGCGCCCGGCGGGCAGCGCCGCGACCATGCGGTCGACGTACTGGGCGGCGGGCGCGGACAACGTGCCCGCCAGCATCGTGCCGTCGCCGTCGAAGAGGGTCGGCTCGACGACGAGCGCGTCCGGGGCATGCGCCCGCGGCAAGGCGGCCAGATCGACACTCGTGATGACGAGCGCATAAGGTTTGTTATCCTTAATAATGGTCGCGGCGCCCAGCACGAGCCCCGGCGCAAACCCGAGTCCGGGCGGCGGGCGGAACCAGGTCACGTCGTGCCAGCGGTCCGGGCCGAGCGGGTCGATGCCGCGCGCGCTCATGCGCAGGAGCAAGGCGTCCACGAACAGGTGCGCGTCATCCGCGCCCTGGCGCGACGCTTCCTTGCTCACGCTCTGCGGCTGCGGGGCGAACGAGTATCCCCACGCGGCGCTGCCGTCGAGCAGCACGAAAAGCATCGGCGAGTCGCCGCCGACATCCGACGCCAACTGCGCCGCTTGCTCGCAGAGCGCGTGCAGCGCAGGCGAGCCCGCGAGCCCGTCGAAAACCGGCGCACAGCGCTGCGGCGTCTCGGCAACGGGCGGCGGCGTAATCAAGCCGGCTTCCTCGAACGAGAAAAACAGGCGCATGTTCGAGAGCAGGTTATAGCGCCGCGCAAGCAGTTCGTTGGTTTGCGCCGTGATCGTGCGCAGTTGCGCGGCCTGGCTCGAAAGCGACGCCGCGCCGATGCTGAACGCCGCCACGCTCGCGGCGACCAGCCCCGCGAATGCGAGCAGCGCGATCAGCACGGCGAACACGCGCCGCTCGCGCTTCAGATTGCGCTCGAGTGCCTTGAGTGCGCCGAGGGGCGAAGCCAGAGGGGCAGTGCGCCGTTCCATTATGCGAACCCGTGCTCACTCGCGTAGCGGATCAAGTCGGCATTGGAATCGAGGTGGAGCTTGCGCATGGCCGCGCGCTTCTGGGTGGCGACGGTCGTCACCGAGCGGTTCAGACGCTTCGAGATTTCCGTGACGCTCAAGCCGAGCGCGAAAAGACGCACGACTTCGAGCTCGCGCGGCGAGAGCGGGTTGGCGCGGCGGAATTCGTCGACGGTCGAGCCTTCCGTGGCGAGCCGCTCGGCAATGCGCGCGGAGAGCGCCGTGCCCGTCTCGACGAGCGCGCGCTGGCAGATCTGCGCGAGCGTCGGAATGGGCTCGTCCTTGCCGACGAGGCCGGCCACCCCCAGTTCGGCGAGCTCGTGCAGGATACCGCCGTTGGTGAGCATCGTGAACACGACAACCGGAATGTCCGGATAGAGCCTGCGCAGGCGGCTGATGAGGCGCAGGCCGTCTTCGTCCTCGATCCCGCCTTGCATCGAGAAGTCCGTGACGATGAGATCGCAAGGCGTACTGCGCAATGCGTCGATGAGACCGGCGCCCGAGCCGGCGGTCGCCACGACTTTCTGCCCGGGCAGTTGGTCGAGGTAATCGGTGATGGCCGTGAGCACGACAGGATGGTCGTCGGCGACCACGATCCGCAGGTCTTGTTTTGCGTTCGTCATGAGCGTGCGTATTGGCTGGATTCGCAGTCGGAAGGAGGGCGCGTGGCGCTGACCCGTATGTCCCGCGGCAATACCGAATAGCTATCTCATTATATGTCAGCGGCCTGGCAGATCCGTTGCAGGATGCCGTACTCACCGTGCGGGACTATGCGTGCAGGACTATGGCTCGCCGGATGGGGCGCGGCGTGGTCGAGTGTTGCGGTATGCCGTTGCGTTATCGATCGGCTTGGGGAGGCGCTGCGCCAATGCCATGCGCATCGTCGGTGTTCGCAGCGGGACAACGCGCGTGGAAGCAGGCGACCGAAAAGCGGGTTTCACCGCCCGATGATGCGGCGCAGGCCTGCTTGCACGAACGCGTGGGCATTTGCGCAAAGCGCAACGGCACGGAGCGCATGCGCGACTGCACTGCATGGGCGGTTTCCACGCGGCCATGCACCTGCACCGCGATGGGCGCCGGCCTCATGCTGGCGAGGCAGAAGACGATGGCCCACGCCACCATCGCCCAGCCGAGGGCGCCGCCCGCCGCCATCAGCCAGAACGCGGCACCCGGCTCGCGCCAGAGCAGGAACAGCGTGGCGAAGAAAGCGATGTAGAAAACCGGCAGGAGGTAAACCCCGAAGCCGCTCGCCCATTCGCAAGCGCTCAGGATCCACGACACTGCGGATCGGTTCTGACGACGGGGTTGAGCAGCGGACATGGCGATATCGGTTTCAGATGGCTAGGGGCAGAGACGCCATTGATTGCGTCACGTTCTGACTTTATCGACGGACGCTGACAGACGAAATCGGACGATTTCGAGAAACGAGCGGTGAGGCATACGTGTAGGGGGCATGGAGGAGCGCTGCACTGCAACAAAGTGCAGGAGCCGGCAAAAGCGCCATGGATTTTCGGGATGGCCGCGCGAACTCGATGCGCGACGCATTGTCCTATACCGCCAAGGGAAGGCGGGCATGGCCGCCGCGACTGCCCGCGCGAAGCGGGCGAGACATGCCGATGCGGCGGCCGGCGACCACGCACGCTATCCTGTGGCCCTTCGCGCCGCCTATGCGCGCGGGCATCTTTTTCATGGACTCGTCTTGACAGGAACACCTCAATGCGCCGACGTCAATTTCTTCTCAGCTCCAGCGCCGCGCTCGCCGCGAGCGGTCTTGCTCTCGCCGGCTGCACGACGACCCCGCTGGGTTCGGGAAACAGCGCCGCCCAGAACGCGGCCAGGCGCAATTCCATCGACGCGAGCGTCGACGCTACGCTCACGCGCCTCTACAGCACGGTGACCGGGTCGCGCGAACTGCTTGAGAAGTCGAGCGGCGTGCTCGTATTTCCGAGCGTGATTGCGGCGGGATTCTGGTTCGGCGGCCAATACGGCACGGGCGCGCTGCGCGTGAACGGGCGCACCGAGGGCTACTACAGCACGCTAGGGGGCTCGTTCGGGCTGCAGATCGGCGCACAGTCCAAGGCCATCATCTTCGCGTTCATGAACCAGGGGGCGCTCGACAATTTCGTGAACAGCCAGGGCTGGTCGGCCGGCGCCGACGCCACGGTGGCGCTCGTCACCGTGGGGGCGAACGGCACGATCGACACCTCGACCGCGACCAGTCCCGTCGAGGCGTTCGTGCTGACCAACGCCGGCTTGATGGCCGGCGTCTCGCTCGAAGGCGTGAAGATCTCGCGGCTGGTGATCTGAGTATCGGCGGCTTTACAGGCGGCTTCACAGACTTCATCCCGCAGACTTCATTCGCCTTATCCATGCAGCCGGCACTATCCTGCCGGTTGCACGAAACTGCACTTTTACAACGGCCGTACCGCCTTACCCCGGTTTCACTTCGGGCTGCGCGGCCGCTCCCGCTCCGGCGCGCTCCGCGTAATGCCGGCTTGCCGGGTTAACTATGATTTTGGAAATATTTAAATCTAAACTATACTGGGCTGGCGCACGGCATGGATGCGCCGGGCGGTAGAGAAAGATCATGGAAGGGGACGGTCATGGCAGAGCGGTCGTTTGTCGAGGAAGTGAAGAAGCTGCGCCTGGGCGCAGGCGAGGTGTTCAGCGGCGAGGGCATTCTCGCCGTGACGAAGGCGCTGCTCGAATCGGGCGTGGCCTACGTGGCCGGCTACCAGGGTGCGCCGATCTCGCATCTGATGGACGTGCTCGCGGACGCGCAGGACATCCTGAGCGACCATGGCATCCGCTTCGAGAACAGCGCGAGCGAGGCCACCGCCGCGGCGTCGCTGGCCGCCTCTGTCAACTATCCGCTGCGCGGCGCGGTCACCTTCAAGGCCACGGTGGGCACGAACGTCGCGTCCGACGCGCTCGCGAATCTCGCGTCGGGTGGGGTGACGGGCGGCGCGCTCATCATCGTCGGCGAAGACTACGGCGAAGGCTCCTCGATCATGCAGGAGCGCAGCCACGCGTTCGCGATGAAGTCGCAAATCTGGCTGCTCGATCCGCGCCCCAATCTGCCCTCGATCGTGCAGGCGGTGAAAGACGGCTTCGACCTCTCCGAGGCGAGCCACACGCCCGTCATGCTGCAACTGCGCATTCGCGCGTGCCATGTGCACGGCCAGTTCGTGGCGTCCGGGAATCGCCGCTCCGCCTTCACCATCAAGGACGCGCTCGAACACCCGGCTCGCGACGTCGAGCGCATCGTGCTGCCGCCCGCGAGTTTCCTGCACGAGCGCGAAAAGATTCACGAGCGCTGGCCCGCTGCCGTGAATTTCATCGAAACGCGCCAGCTCAACGAATTTTTCTCGGCCGATGCGCGCGATATCGGCATCGCGGTGCAGGGCGGCAGCTACAACACGGTATTGCGCGCGCTGGGGCGGCTCGGGCTCGCGGATGTCTATGGCGAAACGGAAATTCCTCTCTACGTGATGAACGTGGCGTACCCGCTCATTGATTCGGAGTGGGAACGATTCTGCGCGGGCAAGCGCGCCGTGCTCGTGATCGAAGAAGGGCAGCCGAACTTCGTCGAGCAGAACGCGAGCGCGATCCTGCGTCAGCGCGGCGCGAGCACCGCGCTGCACGGCAAGGACGTGTTGCCGCTCGCCGGCGAATACAACACGGCGACGGTGATGAAGGGCCTGCGCGCCTTCTTCGAGCGCTATGGCGTGCTCGAACCGCAGCCGGCGCCGCGCAAGGTGATTCCGGTGAAGGCGGTGGCGGTCGAGCCCGCCGCAGTGGCGCAAGACGTCGAGAGCGTGCAAAGCGCGCCGGCCGAAGCGGTGCCTGCGCTCGACGCAAGCGTGCACGCCCGCCCGCCCGGCTTCTGCACGGGCTGCCCAGAGCGCCCGATCTTCACCGCGATGAAGCTCGTCGAACGCGAACTGGGCCCGCACCACGTGAGCGCCGACATCGGCTGTCACCTGTTCTCGATCCTGCCGCCGTTCAACCTGGGCGCGACGACCATGGGCTATGGCCTCGGCAGCGCGAGCGCCTCGGCGCTCAACGCGAGCGCGGGCAAGCGCGCCATTTCGGTGATGGGCGACGGCGGCTTCTGGCACAACGGCCTCACGAGCGGCATTGCCAATGCGGTCTTCAACAAGAGCGACAACCTCACGATCGTCGTCGACAACAGCTATACGTCGGCCACGGGCGGCCAGGACATTCTTTCGTCGACGGCGCTGAACCCCACGCGCAGCACGGGCCACGAAATCGAGCAGGCGGTCCGCGGCGTGGGCGTGAAGTGGGTAAAGACGGTGCGCCGTACCTACGACCTCAAGACGATGATGGCGACGCTCAAGGAAGCGCTCACCACCGGCGCGAAGGGACCGAAGGTGCTGATCGCCCAGAGCGAATGCATGCTGAACAAGCAGCGCCGCGAAAAGCCGAAGCAGCGCAAGGCCATTGCTGCGGGCGAGCGTGTCGTGCGCGAACGCTTCGGCGTGGATTCGGACACCTGCACGGGCGATCATTCGTGCATTCGCCTCTCGGGATGCCCGTCGCTCTCGATCAAGCCGAACCCCGATCCGCTGCGCACCGACCCGGTGGCGAGCGTGCTGGATAGTTGCGTGGGCTGCGGGCTGTGCGGCGAGGTTTCGCATGCGGCGGTGCTGTGCCCGTCGTTCTATCGCGCACAGATCATCAGTAATCCTTCGAAAATGGACAAGCTGCGCCAGCGCCTGCGCGATGCGGCAATCGGCTGGCTGCAACGCCGCGAGGCGCGCCGCCGCGACCGCTACGCCTTCTGAGCGCGCCTTCGAACTTCTGGGCAAGACCATGAACAAAGCACAACCGATCAAGATTGCGATTCTCGCCATGGGCGGCGAGGGCGGCGGCGTGCTGGCCGACTGGGTCGTGGACCTGGGCGAGCACAACGGCTATTACGCGCAGACCACCTCGGTGCCGGGTGTCGCGCAGCGCACCGGCGCGACCATCTATTACGTCGAGCTCTTTCCACGCGATGAGAGCGAGCCGCGCACACCCATTCTCGCGCTGATGCCGCTGCCCGGCGACGTCGACGTGGTGTTGGCCTCTGAGCTGATGGAAGCGGGCCGCGCCGTGCAGCGCGGGCTCGTGACGCCCGAGCGCACGACGCTCGTGGCCTCCACGCACCGCGTGTACTCGATCGCCGAAAAGACCGCGATGGGCGATGGCCGGGTGGACGACGGCGCGCTCGTCGCGCACGCGAGCCAGGCCGCGAAGCGCTTCGTGCGTTTCGACATGGCGCAGGCCGCCGAAGCGAGCGGCAGCGTGATCAGCGCGGTGCTGTTCGGCGCGCTCGCGGGCACCGGCGTGCTGCCGTTCAGCCGCCGCCAGTTCGAGGACACCATCGAGCGCGGCGGCGTGGGCGTGAAACCCAGCCTGCGCGCGTTCGATCTAGGCTATGCGCGTGCGGACGCCGACGCCGCGCAAGACGGTGCGCAGCGCTCGACGCCGCCCGATGCGCGCCCCGCGCCGGCGCCTCGCGATCCCGCCGTGGCGCGCCTGCTCGAACGCGTGCGCGCGGAGTTGCCCGCCGAGGTCCAGTCGTTCGCCATCGAAGGCGTGCGCAGGCTGATCGATTATCAGGACCCCGAATATGCGGCGCTCTATCTCGACCGGCTCGCGAATTTGCGCCGGACGCTGCCGGACGCGCCGGGCGCCTTGCTGCGCGAGACCGCGCGCCATCTCGCGCTATGGATGTCGTACGAAGACACCATCCGCGTGGCCGACCTCAAGACGCGCGCCTCGCGTTTCGAACGCGTGCGCGGCGAGGTGCGCGCGCAACCGGAGCAACTGCTCGCGATCAACGAGTTCATGCATCCGCGCATCGAGGAGATCTGCGAAACGCTGCCGGCCGGGATCGGTCGCTGGCTCGCGAAGCCGCACGTCTTCCATCGTCTCGTCAAACGCCATACGAAAGCGGGGCGCGTAGTCAAGACGAGCTCGCTGCGCGGCTACCTGATGCTCTATACGATCGCGCGTCTGCGCGGCATGCGCCGGCGCACGCTGCGTTACGAGCTGGAGCGCGCGCGCATCGAAGCCTGGTTGCAGCAGATCGCGCAGTCCGCGCAGATCAATCCGGCGCTGGCCGTCGAGGTCGCGCAATGCCAGCGTCTCGTGAAGGGCTATAGCGACACGCACGCACGCGGGCTCGCGAACTACCAGACGCTCATGAGCGCCGTCGTGCGCGCGGGCGCGCGCCTTGCGCCCGCGACCCTGCGCGAGCTGCGCGACGCGGCGCTCGCCGACGAGCACGGCCACAAGCTGCGTGCGGCGCTCGCACGACACGCGCTGGCATAATCGCCGCGCGTACCTGGAGGGAGACATCGCAATGAAGACGAACGCGCCCGTGTTCCGCCGCCGGCACAAGATTCATTTTTCCGAATGCGATCCGGCCGGCATCGTGTTCTATCCGCAATACTTCGTGCTGTTCAACGACCTCATCGAATCGTGGATCGATGCGCTGCTGCCCGAGGAGGGGTATCACGGCGTGATCGGCGCGCGGCGCGTGGGCATGCCCACGGTGCATCTGGAGGTCGATTTCAAGGCGGTCAGCAAGATGGGCGACGAGGTGTGGCTCTCGCTCGACGTGGAGCGTATCGGCCAGGCGTCGCTGACGCTCGCGTGGGCATGCGCGGGCACGGACGGCGTCTTGCGCATGAGCGCCCGGCAGACGATCGTGACGACCTCGCTCGACACGCACAAGGCCATGCCGATTCCAGACGACCTGCGCAGCGCGATAGAGGGCGCGGCGAAACAAGCCGGGGCGCGCGAAAGCTGAGCAATATGCGGCAGCGCCTGCGTGCCCGAGTGTCAGTCAGTCAGTCAGGCAGGCGTGCGATGCAGGTCGATCAGCAGGCGCAGCGTGGCCTTCAACTCCTCGGCCTTTTGCGCGCCGAGTGGCGCGAGCACCTGATCTTCGTGCCGCTTTGCCTGCGCGATCAGTTCGGAAACCCGCTTCTGTCCTTGCGGCGTGATGCGTACGAGCGTGACGCGCCGGTCCGTCTCGCTGGGAATGCGCTTGACATAGCCTTGCGCCTCCATGCGGTCGAGCAGGCGCGTCACGGTCGGCTGTTTCGTAACGGAAATCTGCGCGAGGCGGCCGATGCTCATCGCTTTCCCATCGGAAAGTGTGGAGAGCACCCGCCAGTCCGAGACCTCGAAACCGGCCGCCTGCACGATCACGTGGAACTCGCCGGAGATCAACTGGCTGACCTGGGCGAGCAGCGCCGGGGTGTAAGTGTCGACAAAGCTGCTGGTGGGAGACACGCTCATACGGAGAAATCGCGTAAAGACGGCTGGCTGCGGAGCGCGGACTGCCTCCGCCGGAACGCAAACATACCATGGCGCTCGCGTACGAACGCGGTTCGCAAACATCGGCGAGCCCCTTGTTGCCGAAAGGGAAAAAGGGGTTAACCATGATTTTGAATTGATTTAGACCTAAAGATAATTTTAGCGTGTTTGCCGGGCCGCGTGAAAGCTGTGCAGCGACGGCGCCGGGTATGGAGCAGAACGCGGTTGAACGAGGAGAGGAGCGCAAGATGACGAGCAGTCTGGAGCAACTGACCACTGATCTGGCGAGCGGCCGTGTGCGCGTGGTGGATCTCACGCAAACGCTGTCGCCCGAATTTCCGGCGTTGCAATTGCCGCCGCAGTTCGGCCAGGTCTGGGCGTTCAAGATGGAGAAGATCAGCCAGTACGACGAGCAGGGCCCGGGCTGGTACTGGAACAACTTTTCGTGCGGCGAGCATACCGGCACGCACTTCGACGCCCCCGTGCACTGGATTTCCGGCAAGGACCACGCGAAGAATTCCGTGGACACCATCGACGTGAGGAATTTCATCGCGCCGGCTGTGGTGCTGGACGCGAGCGCGGAAGTGGCGGCGAATGCCGACTGGCTGCTGACGGTGGATTTTCTGCAAGCGTGGGAGGCACGGCACGGCCGCATCCCCGCCGGTGCGTGGGTCTTGCTGCGCACGGACTGGTCGAAGCGCACGGACCCGGCCGCGTTCCTGAACCTGCGCGAAGACGGCGCGCACACGCCGGGGCCGACGCAGGAAGCCGTCGAGTGGCTCATTCACGAGCGCAAGGTTCACGGCTTCGGCGTCGAGACCATCAATACCGACGCCGGGCAGGCCTACGCCTGGCCCGTGCCGTACCCGTGCCACACGCTGATGCACGGGTCGAATCGCTATGGCCTGCAGTGCCTGAAGAATCTCGATCAGTTGCCGCCCACGGGGGCCGTGATCGTCTCGGCGCCGCTGAAGATCCAGGCTGGGTCGGGCAGCCCCTTGCGCGTGCTCGCGCTGGTGCAGGACTGAGCGCGGCGCGGCGCGCGCTGCCGCCGTCCGGTCAGCGGACCGCGCCCAGGGCCTGCTCGAGCACCGCGAAGGTGCGCTCGTCGGTGCGGTCGAAATTGAGCGGCGTGACCGAAACGCGCCCCGAACCCACCACGGCCGTTTCCGAATCCGCTCCGTTCTCGCGCGGGCCGCGCGTGAAACGCAGCCAGTGATATTCGATGCCGCGCGGGTCGATCTGCGGGACGACGTCGATGCCCTGCACGAGCCCCACGCCCTGACGCGTGACCGTGAGCGGTCCCGCGGCGCTCGCCTCCACATCGGGAAAATTCACGTTCAGACACACCGGCGCCTCGTGCGAAATCGCCGCGAGGCGCCGGATCACGTCCGGCGCGAGCGCGCGGGCCGTGTCCCAGCGCACGTGCTCGCGGTCGCGGAAAGTCTGGCTGAGCGCGATCGACGGCAGGCCCAGCAGCAGCCCCGTCATGGCCGCGCCCACCGTGCCCGAAAACATCGTTTCCACGCCGAGATTGGCGCCCCGGTTGATGCCCGAGAGCACGAGCGTGGGCCTCACGTCGCCCATCAGATGACGCACGGCCATCACCACGCAGTCGCCGGGCGTGCCGAGCACGCCGAAGCGTCGCTCGCCGCGGCGGCTCACGCGCAGCGGCGAGTGCAGGCTGATCGAATGGGAGGTGCCGCTCTGGTCGTGCTCGGGCGCGACCACCCACACTTCATGCGCGAGCTCGGCCGCGACGGCTTCGAGCACGGCAAGGCCGGGTGCGTCGATGCCGTCGTCGTTGGTGAGGAGCACGCAGGGCAATTTCGATTCGGATGCGGACATGGCGGGTCTCTTTCGGGGGATGTCGGTTCGGCGGAACGGAGAGCGGCCATTATCGGCGATCGCGCGCATCGAGCGCTATTTCGCGACGGATCAGGGACTATCCGGGATAGACTAGCGGGTCGGCGGCGGTGCGCTCGCGGGCCCGGCGCCGCCGTTCAAGTTCGAGTCCATTGCGTTGATGCGGCCTGCCTGCCGCGAGGAGACCCCGTGAAGTCGCAAGACCTGCCAGATATTGCTCGCGTACTGTTTATCGTCGCGATTCTCTGCGCATTGACGGTCGGCTCCCTGTACGTCATGCGCCCGTTCATTCCGGGGCTCATCTGGGCGACGATGATCGTCGTCGCGACCTGGCCCGCGATGCTCGCCGTCGAGCGGCGCCTCGGCAACCGGCGCGGGCTTGCCGCGTTCATCATGGTGCTGATCCTGCTGGTGGTGATCGTCCTGCCGCTCTATGAAGCGATCTCGACGCTCGCGGAACACGGCTCCGAAATCATGGGCCTGATCCGCAAGCTGCCCGAGTACGCCTTGCCGCCGCCGCCCGCCTGGATTCACGATCTGCCCATGATCGGCACGCGCGTGTCCAACGAATGGCAGACGCTCTCGGATGCCGGCCCCGGCGGCCTGCTCGCGCGGCTCGAACCCTATGTCACCATCGTGGCGCACTGGCTCATCGGTCACGCCGCCTCGGTCGGCGTGTTCGTGCTGCACATGGTCGTCACCGTGATCATCACCGGCGTGCTGTACATGCAGGGCGAGCACGCGGCGGCCTATGTGCTGCGCTTCGCTGAACGCGTGGGCCCGCGCTATGGCGCGGAAGCCGTGCGTCTCGCGGGCGCCTCGATCCGCGCGGTGGCGCTCGGCATCGTCGTGACGGCGGTGCTGCAGTCGGCGCTGGGCGGCATCGGTCTCGCGGTGGCCGGCGTGCCGGGCGCGGGCGTGCTCACCGCCCTGATGCTGATGCTGTGCCTCGCGCAAATCGGCCCGGGGCTGCCGCTGTTCGGCGGCGCGATCTGGCTGTTCGTTCACGACGCCCACGTTGCGGCGATCCTGCTCGCGGTCTGGTCGCTCATGGTCGTCATGCTCGACAACTTCGTGCGCCCGGTGCTGATCCGGCGCGGCGTGAATCTTTCGATGCTGCTGATTCTCTCGGGCGTGCTGGGCGGCATGTTCGCGTTCGGCATCGTCGGCCTCTTCATCGGCCCCGTGATTCTCGCCGTATCCACCACGCTGCTGACCGCCTGGATCGAAAAGGCGCCTTCGACGGCCTCGGTAACGGCCGAATAGGCCGAATAGGCCGAATAAGCGCCGCCGCCCGATCCTGCGCGAGCGGCAAGCCTGCGGCACGCCAGCCGAATCGACGTTACGATGACGGCTGGACTTCGCTTTGCCCTTGCGTTCTTCGCGTCTTCGTACCCAATCACGCTGTCATGCGCCTGACTCGCGGCGCGCGTCGTCCCGGCTCCCCGGTGTGCGCGTGCGGGCGCGCACGGCACATTGCCAACCAGGAGGGGAGATGGCTCAGTTCAACTGCGACATCTGCGGCGTGCGTCCCGCCACGGTGCGGGTGGCCGTGTTGCAGGACGGCCGGCGGCGCTTTCTCGACGTCTGCGATTACCACTACGCCCAGCTCACGCGCCACCAGCGCACGCTGAGCCCGCTCGAAGCGCTGTTCCGCGCCTCCCGGCAGCAACCGGAGGACACCGCGAGCCCGGGCGCGCCCCAGACGATGGAGGCAGGCGACGGCGCCATTGTCGAGCGTTATTTCAGCGACGTCGCGCGCGATTTGCTCCAGCGCGCCGCGGAGCGCGCCGTGCAGTTCGGCCGCCGCGAAGTGGATACGGAGCATCTGCTCTACGAACTCGCCGGCAACGATGCGGCCGCGGCCGTGCTCAAGCGCCTCGGCGTGGAGCCCGACGACGTGCGCGCGTTCATCGACGCCAACGCGCAAAAACGCGAGCCCGCCGCCACGGGCGACGAAGGCCGCGTCGCCGTTTCGCCGCGCCTGAAGAGCGCGCTCGACCGCGCGTTTCTCGTATCGCGCGAGCTTGGCCACAGCTACGTGGCGCCCGAGCATCTGCTGTTCGGGCTCGCGCAGGTGCCCGACAGCTTCGCGGGCCACCTGCTCGGCCGCCTTGGCGTGGCGCCGCAAAAAGTGCTGCAGCGTCTCGTGGAAGCGCAAGGCGACCCGCGCGAGCGCGCCGCCGCCAAGGCGCCGAGCCCCACGCCGCAACTCGACCAGTACAGCCGCGATCTCACCGCGCTCGCGAGCGAGGGCAAGCTCGACCCCGTGATCGGGCGCTCGAGCGAGATCGAGACCGTCGTGGAAGTGCTCGCGCG